>OBIC01000400.1_pt1 | contig 12085 bp, 8 predicted proteins | sample 1519831 | NCBI WGS metagenome assembly OBIC01 (sample SAMN03019805, study PRJEB22545) | beach sand metagenome | biome: beach; feature: sea beach; material: beach sand | place: USA: Municipal Pensacola Beach, FL | collected 2010-10-20 | depth 40-45 cm m | reverse complement strand
CGCAACCCGACCGGCGCCTTTTGGGCGCGCGGGTCCCGCGGGTGCGGTAGCCGCAGCGGAAGCCGCCGCCGGGCAAGCCGATCTGTCCCACCATGGCCGCCAGCGTGACCAGCGCCCAGTAGGCGAGTTCGCCATGGTGCTGGCGCTGCACGGACAGGGAGCAGTTGATCAACGTGCGTCGCGTCACCATGCGCCGCGCCAGCGTGCGAAGGGCGTCCGCGGGAATGCCGCTGATGGCCGCTGCCCAGTCGGCGTCCTTCGGCTGACCGTCGGCGCGCCCCGTGAGGTAGGGTTCGAAGCGTTCAAAGCCGACGCAGTAGCGCTGCACGAAATCGCGGTCCCAGAGCTCTTCCGCGTACAGCGTATGGGCCAGGGCCAGCATGATCGCGGTATCGGTGTTCGGCCGCGCGGGCAGCCACTGCGCCTGGAACGCGTCGCCGAGGTCGTCACGCAGCGGGCTGACCAGCACGCACTCGACACCGCGACGGGCGAGCTGTGACAGATACGAGGGGGTTTCATGCACCGCCGCGCCGCCCAGGTCCGCCTGCGCGTTCTTGAGTGGCAGCCCGCCGAAGGTCACCAGCAGTTCGGTGTGCCCGACCAGCGCGCGCCAGTCGGTCGGCATCACGATGGCCTCCAGGCCACCGACCACGTGCGGCAGGATGTAGAACGCGGCGCCGGCGCTGTAGTTGCCGACGCTGTCCGTGTAACCGCCGAGGAGGTTCAAGTAGCGGTGGAGCAGCTGTGCCGGGTGGTTGACGGTGCTCGCGCTGCCCCAGCCGTATGACCCGGCATAGATGCTGGTGTTGCCATGCGCGCTGCGGACCCGTTCCACCTCGCGGGCCACCAGGTCGAGGGCACGATCCCAGGTCACCGGCACGAACGCCTCGCCGCCGCGCCGTCCGGGGCCCGGCCCATGCGCGAGCCAGCCTTCGCGCACCATCGGCTGGGTGATGCGCAGCGGGCTGTGCACGGCGTCGATGAGTGATTGCCCGAACTCGACCGGGTGCGGGTCGGCGGCAAACGGTCGCAGGCCGACGACCCGGCCGGTGTCCACCTGCGGATGGAAAAGGCCCCAGTGGGTGAACGCGAGGGGGGCGGTCGGCTGATTCATGCGCGCGTCCTGCCACGTGTGTCCTGTGGATGGCCCGCGGGTCGGGCCGCATAGACGGCTGACCACGGTGCGTCGGTTGGCGCCGGGTGCCGGCGGCGTAGGGTGGGCGTGGTGCTCAACGTGCCGCTCTTGTCAGTGCCTCGACCGTAACGTCGTCCGGATCGATGTCTGCAGGCGTGACGTCCCAGCCTATCGCAACGGTCGCGTGCTCGCGCTGCACATCGATCATGTGTACGGCGTAGCGGGTTATCCAGCTGCGTCCCTGGGCGTCCCGGGCCGCGCCGGGGGCCAGCATGTCCACCTTCCACAGCTTGTTGCCCTTGTCGTAAGCCTCCATGTAGCGGCCAAAGCCTGGGTAGTCGACTGACAGGTAGTACATCTTCTTGCTGTAGGGGTGGTGGTCGGGCGGAATCGCTTCCACCATGTCGACCGGCACCGGGCCCCACTCTTGAATCGGATTCCAGTGCGGCCAGTTATTCAGGTCGACGTAGGGAAACTCGCCGGCCTTGTCGTCGGCGTCGCGTATGGTCTGTGGCACTTCAAGTTGCATTCCCAGAACGTACTTGCGACCCAGGTACTTGAAGTCCTTGTACCAGGCTGGGTTGGCATTGAATGCGTTGATGTCGTCGTAGAGCAGATCGCTTCCCCCTACCGGGTCCATCCAGGTGCCAGAGGAAAAGCGCCGGACCCGGCGGATTGTCTTGATATATCCCCAGGTATCGTCAAGGCGCCCGTCCGTGTAGCGGTGTGTCAGCAGGGCAAACCCCTTGGCGTCGTAGGGTGCCTTTACGTAAACCATTTCCTTTTTCGCGATCTTGCCATCGCCGATCACATGGGGTTCCAGCGTTCGCCCGACCATCGGCAGGTTGGTGAAGTGCCAGGTCTGGTGTTGGTCCAGCCCCTTCTTCCCGTCAATCAGCAATTGATCGTAGTCACCGTCCAGCGACGGGCCTGACACGGCGTAGTAGTAGAAGCTGTTCCACATGGCCATGTAGCCGGCCAGTGGGTCGTCGGGGTCGATGGTTGGAAAGGGTGTGCCAGCCACGTAATTGCTGAGCAACTTGGTGTCAGGGTCGATCCTGACCTGCCCGGAGTACTTTGCCGTTGCCTCGTAATAGCTGGGGTCTATCTCTTGCTTTTGAATTTTCTTTAATTTGATCTGAAGGGCATAGTTGCGCACCAGGAACTGCATGGACAGGGGCATTACGTCACCGATGACGTGCCCGTCGAAGGATTGCGGCAACATGTCGTCGATGTTGCTGGCGTTGATGACGGTCCCGGCGGGCAGGTCGGCCGCCACGGATGTTCCCAGCCCCAGGCCGATGGCAAGAAAGAGTGTCGTGAACGTGCGAGTCATGTGTCGTTTCTCCTTGACAGGGCGGTCCGTCTTGGTTTTTTTGGTGTCGGTGCCCACGCGCTAGGTGGCTGTGTCAGAACTGATAGGTGGCGCGCAGCAGCAGTTGGCTGTTGTTGCCGCCCAGGCCCAGCAGGTGTGTGTCGTTTTCCACTTCCGACTGTCGCTTCTTTACCCCGTGGGCGGGTAGGTTGAGGGTTGCTTCGGCATAAAAGCGCCAGTGATCACCAAACTTTATGTCGACGGCGGGGATCAGAATGGCGTCGCCGAAATTCATGTCGTAAAGAATGGCAATGCTGGGGTTGATGTGGTCGTGGTCGTAATTCAGTGTCAGGGTGGACGTGAAGATTGGCTGGTGTTCGCGTGCCGCCGCGCCGTATCCGAATACTTCGACAATGTCGTCGTCCCGGTCATAGTCGAGTATCCACTGGTCGAATACCTCGACTGTCCATAGGCTTGGTCGCTGGGTTTTCAGGAGGTTCTGTGTCCACCGAACCGTTTTGTCGAACCCGATCATCGGCCGCAGCGTGGGTTTCTCGATGATTCCCCCCAATCCCGGGACAGTGCCGAGTGGAACGGCCGAACCCGGTGGTCCGCCAAAGAAGACGCCTGGCAATGCCAGGTTGAAGTCCGTGCCGACGTTGTACGGTTGGTTGGGGACGTAGGCGATCTCGCCGCGGAGCACCAACGACTGGCTGGAAATGTCCGATGTAAACGTCAAGCCGAAGATATCTATCTTGGGATAGATGATTTCGGATATGCCATTCGCCGGCATGCCGCCGACGGGGGTGACCGCGGTGCCCAGCGGGTTGGCGACGCTGATCGTGGATGCCTCGATTCCGGCGGAGTTGACGATCGCCTCGCGGTTGAGTCCGCGGTAGTACAGCAGGGAGTAATCCAGTGCATGGTCGAACAGGCTGTGCGTCCAGCGAACACCGTAGTTCGCGTCGTCCGTGTCACCGGCCGGGTTGTCGAAGTTGTTGGGCGCACTCCCGAGGCTGTTGACGCCCCTGTAGCCGGCGCCGGCATCGCGGCCGCCGAACAGGTCGCGTTGCGTGATCACGTCGCGGGCGCGATCCCAGCCGGGCCGGAAGATCAGTTGCAGCTGTCCTTCGGTGTAGGGCACGGACAGCATCAGGTTGGCCATCCAGAGCGGACTGCGGGTTTCCTCGTTTTCGCGCTCGATGGCGCGCCACCGCAGGTCGTAGCCGTTGATCACGTCGGTGGCGCGAAAAAAATCCGATTCGCCCCAGACGACCTGCTGTTTGCCCAGGACCAGGTGGGCCGACGGGCCGATGTCGAACCCGACGTAGAGTTCGCGCAGCGTCTCCTCGTTATATTGGTCTTTCACTATCGAGCCGCCGGGAAAGGCGCCGGATTGCGCGGCTTTTTCAAGCTCTTCGAGGTACGGGGTGCGGTTTTCCCGGCTGAAGCGACCGACGGCCTTCACGTAGAAGGAATCGAACCGGGCGTCCGCGTCGAGCTTGAGGACGGTTCGTGCCATGGACAGTTGTCCGGCGCCACCGATGGAGTCGCCGTGAGCGTTGGGCTCCGGCTTGTCTTCCAGGTTGAGTGACAGATATTCGCGAACGTAGCCGTGCAGGGCGTACTCGGCTGCCGTCGCGGTGTGTCCGGTGCCCAGCACCAGCACACAGGCCCAACCCATGCCAAAGGCCCGCTTGTGGGTGATCGCCATCGCTCCCCTCCGTTGCTGATGACTCGGTGTTTGCGCACTCTTGTGTTGGCCGTGCGCTGACGGTTGTCACGCGCCGGTCGTTTTTCTGGAGTAATTGCAGGGCGTGTGCCAGTCCGGGAGGGTTTCACAAGCCACTGTTATATAAAAAGAAAATATTTTTTCGTGCGGTGGCTTGGGTCTCGGGGTCGGAAAATTCCGAGATTCTTCACTGCGCCGTGCGGAAATTACAGACATTCGCCCACGCGGTGGAGGAGGGGAACGATGACGAAGGTGTCCGCTGGCGAGCGACCGCATCCAGCGCGGTCGGATGGGGGTGACGTCGCTCGGGGTTTGTGCGACATCCACGACATGCTGTGGCTTCCCGACGGGGGCGGCGGCGCGTGGTTGGGGGACCAGCGGGTGCTGCTGTTCTACCCGTCGAGTTATCAGGTGCTGGCGCGCGCGCTGCTGGAAGATGCGGGGCCGGAGGCGGCGCGGCGCGCGTTCATGCGCATGGGCTATACGGCGGGCACCAATTCAGCCGCGCTGCTGCTCAGCCGTGGCACGGAGCAGGTCGGCGCCGACAGCTTCTCCAAGGCACTGTCGATGTTGAGCATCGTCGGCGTGGCACAGGCGGGCGATGTTGATGTGGACATCGACGCCGCACGTGGCCGGTTTCGCGCCAGTATCAGCTGGACGCAGTCGTTGGACGCCGATTTCTATCTGTCCAATCTGGGCCTGTCCGCGGCGCCGGTCTGCCACAGCCTGGTCGGTTACATGAATGCCTATGCTTCCGCGCTGGTGGGCGTGCCGGTTGCGTTCCGGGAGGTCGAGTGCCAGGCCTGTGGTCACGCGGTGTGTCGGGTGGTTGGCCGCACGGTGGCGGATTGGGGGGACGAGGCGTCGGAACTCGACTATTCGCGGCCGCATCAACTCATCAACCGATTCGCGGCCGGTGGCGAGACGGCCACCGCCAGCGATGATCCGGATCTGGTGGGTGCGTCGCCGGGGTTCACGGTTGCCTTCCAGTTGGTCGAGCGGGTGGCCCCCACCCGTGTCGACGTCCTGTTCCTGGGAGAGACCGGCGTAGGCAAGGAGCTGTTCGCCCGCGCCCTGCACCGCATCAGCACCCGTTGCGATGGCCCCTTCGTGGCGGTCAACTGCGCCGCGCTTCCGGACAGCCTGGTCGAGGCGGAGCTGTTCGGCGTCGAGCGGGGTGCCTATACCGGTGCGACGCGGTCGCGTGCCGGCCGGTTTGAGCGGGCTGATGGCGGGACGCTTTTCCTGGACGAAATCGGGACGCTTCCGTATGCGTCCCAAAGCAAACTGCTGCGGGTACTGCAGACGCGCGAGATCGAACGTGTGGGCGGGGAGCACCTGAAGCGTGTCGATGTCCGCGTGATTGCGGCAACCAACGAGGAGCTGGAAGCCGCGGTGCGTGATGGGCGCTTCAGGGAGGACCTGTACTTCCGGTTGTCCACGTTCCCGGTGCGCATTCCCCCGCTGCGGGAACGGCGCGACGACATTCCGCTGTTGATCGGCCACTTTCTGAATCGCTACAAGCACGTGCATGGGCGCAGCGTGTCCGGATTCACCACCGCGGCGCTGCAGGCGCTCATGCGCCATTCGTATCCCGGCAACGTACGCGAACTGGAGCAGCTGATCGAGCGCGCGGTCATTCTGACGCCCGATCAGCAGCCTATCGATGTAGCGCAGCTGTTCTTCAGGCCGCTGGCGGGGCTGCGGCACGGCGCGGGGGCGGGCGACATGACCGCGCACGCCGATGGCGCGACCGGCGCGGCTGCGCAGGTGTTGAGCACGCTCTTGGACGAGAGCTGGTCGCTGTCGGATCTCGGCGAGGCCTTCGTCGACCTTGCCCTCGAGCGCGCCTCGGGAAACGTGGCGCAGGCGGCACGCCTCCTGGGCGTCAGTCGTGCGCAGATCGATTACCGACTGCGACGGCGCCGAGGGGCGCCTCGCTGAACTACAGCCGCGTGACGATCTCGTCCAGGCGCCGGCGCGGCGTGGGCGCGGGCAGCTCGGCCGGGTAGCCGACGCTGATGATGGCCACCGGGTCCAGGTGGGCAGGCAGTTCGAGTTGCGCGCAGACCCGGTCCCGGTCGAAGCGGCCGACCCAGGCCGAGGCGAGGCCGGCGGCCACCACGGCCAGTTGGGCGAAGGCGGCGGCGATGGTGGCGTCCTGCGTGGCGAACAGCGCGCTGCCGCGCTCGCCGAAGCGCTCGCGCGGGCGTTCGCGGTCGGCGCAGAACACCATTGCGAGCGGTGCCTCGCCAATGAACGTCTGGTCCGGCGCGGCTTCCTGCAGGCGTGCGCGGGCATCGGGCGCCGTCAGCACGAACACGTGGTAGGACTGCAGGTCGCCGGCCGATGGCGCGGTGGACACGGCCTCCAGGATGGCGTGCAGTTTTTCCGGCTCAACCGGCATGTCCGGCTGGTAGCGGCGCACCGAGTGACGGTGGCGCACGGTCTGGAAGAAGTCCCACATGGCGGCTTGCTCCTCGCCGCGTCGGGCGGCGTTACTGTGCGCTGGCCAATTTGCCGGCGCGTTCGGTGGCTGGGTGGTCCGGGTAGTTCAGGTTCAGCACGCGCAGCGCATCGGATGCCTGCGCGTCCAGCTCGAGGATACGGTACGCCGTGACCAGCAACTCCAGCGCTTCGGGGATGAACTGGCTGCGCGGATAGGCTTCGATCACGTGCCGGGCCCGGCTGGCGACCGCCACGTAGGCACCGCGTTCAAGGTAGTAGCGTGCCACCAGAATGTCGTGCTCGGCCAGCTGGTTGCGCAGGTAGACCATGCGCTGGCGGGCATCGGCTGCGTAGCGGCTGTCGGGAAAGCTGCGCAGCAGCTGACCGAACTCGTCGAAGGCCTGACGGGCGCTGCTCATGTCGCGGGCAGCCAGGTTCTGCGGCAGCCACTTTTCGAGGATCGACACGTCGCGCCGGAAATGCACGAGGCCTTTCAGGTAATAGGCGTACTCGACATTGGGGTGGAGCGGATACAGGCGCGCGAAGCGGTCGGCCGCTTCGATGGCCAGTTCTGCGTCACCGTTCTTGTGGTAGGCGTAGGCCACGTCGATCAGCGCCTGTTGCGAATAGACGCCATACGGGTAGCGGGCCTCGAGCTTCTGGTAGAGGTCGATGGCCTCCATGAAGCCGCCCTCAAGCATTGCCTTGCGCGCTTCCGAATAGAGTTTTTCGACCGACCAGCCCTCGGTGCGGTCCTCGCTGCGTTTGGTGGCGGGATCACCACCACAGGCGGCCAGCAGGACCGCAAGCGCAAGGCAACACAGACGCAGGCCGACACGAGATGATGGCAGCACGGACTCTTCTCGACAGGATGCCGGACGGCGCACCGTAGAATGGTGGCCGGTACGGCAGGACGCGGCAAATGAAAGCGTGCGAACTATATCAAATACCCCCTGAACTGGCGGGCCGGCGTCTGGACCAGGTGTTGGTGCGGTTGCTGCCGGACTACTCGCGCAGCCGTCTTCAGGAGTGGGTGCGCGCCGGTCGGGTGACGGTGGACGGGGCGCCCGCGACGCCAAGCGCGCGGCTGCGCGGCGGCGAACAGGTGCGGGTGAGCCCGGCCGAAGAACCGGCCGAGGGCGGCCCGGTCGCCGAGGCGATCGCGCTCGACATCGTTCACGAGGACGCCGACCTGCTGGTGGTGAGCAAGCCGGCCGGACTGGTGGTGCATCCGGGGGCCGGCAATCCGGCCGGCACGCTGATGAACGCGCTGCTGCATCACGACCCGGCGCTGGCACAGGTGCCGCGGGCCGGCATCGTGCACCGGCTGGACAAGGACACGACCGGGTTGCTGCTGGTGGCGCGCACGCTGCCGGCCCACAAGCACCTCGTGGAACAGCTGGCCGAGCGTGCCATCCATCGCGAGTACCTGGCGTTGGTGCAGGGGCCGCTGATTTCCGGCGGCACGGTGGATGACCCGATCGGCCGTCATCGGACGGACCGCACGCGGATGGCGGTCGCCGCCGGCGGGCGCGAGGCGGTGACGCATTACCGCATCGCGCAACGCTTTGCCCGGCATACGCTGTTGCGTGTCTTGCTGGAGACCGGCCGCACGCACCAGATTCGCGTGCACCTGGCGAGCATCGGCCATGCGGTGGTCGGTGATCCCACCTATGGGCGTCTTCGCCTGCCGCAGGGGGCGAGCCCGCAGCTGGTCGCGGCACTGACTGGCTTTCGGCGTCAGGCGCTGCATGCGGGGCGGCTGGAGTTGAGCCATCCGCGGGATGGTCGATTGCTGGAGCTGGAAGCGCCGTTGCCGGCGGATTTTGCCGCCCTGCTGGCGGCGCTCGAGCACGACGCGCAGGCGGTCGATGCCTGAGCCGGGGGTGTTCGTTCCGGATTGGCCCTTGCCGCCGAATGTGCGGGCCGCCAGCACCACGCGGGCGGGTGGCTGCAGCCGGGCACCGTACGGCAGTTTCAACCTGGGCGACCATGTCGGCGACCGGCCGCAGGCGGTGGCGCGCAACCGGGATTTGTTGTGTGAGGCGCTGGCACTGGCGCGAGCGCCGGCCTGGCTGTCGCAGGTGCATGGCACCGAGGTGGCCGGTCCGTTGGCGCCGCCTGGCGTGGTGGCCGATGCCCGCTATGCGGACTGTCCCGGCGTGGTGTGTGCGGTGCTGACCGCCGATTGCCTGCCGCTGCTGCTGTGCAGCGACGACGGGCGCGAGGTGGCAGCCGTGCACTGTGGCTGGCGTGGCCTGGCCGGCGGCATTGTCGACAAGGCCCTGGCACGTTTTCGGGCGCCGGCGGCCGCGCTCAGCGCCTGGCTTGGGCCGGCCATCGGGCCGGCGGCATTCGAGGTCGGCGGTGAAGTGCGCGAGGCGTTTCTGTCCCTCGATCCGGGGGCGCGGGCATGTTTCATCGCCGGCCGGGACGATCGCTGGCTGGCCGATCTTGCGGGGCTGACGCGCCGGGCCCTGGCGGCGGGCGGGGTACGGCGTGTGTATGGCGGGGATGCCTGCACGGTTACCGAGGCGGAGCGTTACTTTTCGTACCGCCGCGATGGCATCACCGGCCGCATGGCGAGCCTGGTGTGGTGCACCGAGTGAGTGGGCGCGCCGGTCCGCGGCGCCATCCTGTTAGGCTGTAGGCATGAAGTGGATACGACGCCTGCTGGTCGCGTTGCTGGTGTTGGTCGCGGTGCTGGGCGCGACGGCCGTCCTGCTGCCGCGCCTGGTCGACAGCGACACGCTGCGCAGCATGCTGATCGTCGCCGCCCGCTCCCACACCGGTCGGGAGCTGACGGTGGACGGCGATATTCGTGTCGCCGTGTTGCCGCGCCCGGCGGTGGTGTTGCCGCGCCTGGCGCTGGCCGATGCGGACGGGTTCGGCCCGGAGCCGTTCGCGAGCCTGGACGGTGCGCGCGCCAATCTGCGGCTGTGGCCGCTGCTGCGCGGGCGCCTGCAGGTGGCCAGCGTGGAGGTCGAGCGTCCCCAACTGCGCCTCACCGTGGATGCGGCCGGTCGCAGCAACTGGGGGGACTTGCTGCCGGAGCCACAGGCCGAGGCCTCGCCGGCACCGGCGTCCAGCGAGCCCGGCATTGCCGCCAGTCTGGCTGGCCGGGTGGGTATCGGGCGCATGCGGGTCAACGGCGGCGACCTGTTGTGGACCGATCGACGCAGCGGCCGCTGGGCGCGCGTTCGGGATCTGGACGTGGCGATCTCCGGCCTGGACCCAGGTCGCCCGATACCGCTGACGGCGTCCGCCACGCTGGAGACGGGCGATCCGGTGCGCAGTGTCCAGCTGGACCTTGAAACCGACGTGCAATGGTCCGGCGAGGCGCTGTGGCACGCACGCGCGCTGAAGCTGGATGCCATTGTTGCCGGCGCCCCCTTGCGTGGGCAGCTGCCATTTCGACTGACCGGTGAGGCCAGCTTCGATCCGGCGCAGTCGCGGTTGGCCCTGCAGGATCTGACGCTGGCAGGCGACCCGTTAAGCCTTGCCGGTGATTTGACGGTGGCGCAGGCGGGCGATGGCCCGGTGGTCGGTGCCCAGCTGCGCATGCAGCGGCTCGATGTCCGGGCGCTGGCGCAGCAAATGGGCGTGGAGCTGGCCACCGCGGATGCTGAGGTGCTGCGCCAGATCAGTGGCAGCCTCGAACTCAGGGCGGATGCCGGTCAGGTCAATCTGGCACGGATGGAATTGGCGGTTGATGGTAGCCAGTGGCGTGGTTCGGCGCGTGTGCGAGATTTCGCGCAACCGGCGATCCGGTTCGAGCTCGAGGGTGACAGCCTCGACCTCGATCGTTACCTGCCGCCGACGCCCGCGTCCGGGTCTGCGAAGCCCGGTGAGGCGTCCGAGCTTGCCGCGTCGGACGTCGCGGTCGCGGCGTCGCCGGCCGATGTCCTGCGCCGGGCGGCTCGGCACGACGTCCAGGGTACGGTCACGGTGGGGTCCCTGAAGTTGCGCGGGATCGCCACTCAGAATCTCTCGCTGCAGGTGCGCAGTGGCCGGGGGCGGCTCGCACTCGAGCCGGTCAGCACGGCGTTGTACGGTGGAGCCCTGGAGGCCAGCGCGCGCGTCGACGCCAGCGGCCGGGGTGACCCGCGACTGCGTCTGAAACTGTCGGCCACCGACGTGTCGATTGCGCCGCTGCTGCTCGCCCTGGCTGACCAGGATGTCTTGCAGGGCCGCTTCACCGCAGGGGTCGAGGTCAGCGGTATCGCGGCTACCGGCGACGCGCTGCTGCGCAGCCTGAACGGCACCGCGCGGCTGAACGGAACCGATGGCGTGCTCAAGGGCATCAACCCGGATCGCAGCATCTGTCAGGCGCGGGCGGCCATCGACGCCGCCCGGGGGCGGGAGGTGGAGCCGTGCGACCCCAGTCCCGATGCGCGGTTCTCGGTGCTGCGCATGAGTGGCCCGATCAAGGCGGGTGTGTGGCGCAGCGAAGATCTGATGGTTGAGCAGGTGCGTTTTCGGCCCGACCGGTTCTACCGCATCACCGGCACCGGCACGCTCGACCTGGTCAGCACGGAAATCGACTATCGGCTCAGGGCGGCGTCGGTGCGTCGCGGCGCCGACGGGGCGTCCCAGGAAGACGTCCGCGAGGCGCCTGTGCCGCTGCGCGTGCGCGGCCGGCCCGGTGCGTTCACGGTGCAGCCGGAGCTGAAGGACGTGCTGCGGGATGAAGCGCTGCGGCGCCTGCAGGAAAAGCTGGAGTCGACGCCAGATGGCGACGACGAGGAGGCGCCGGCCAAGCAATTGCTGCGCGGGCTGTTCGGGCGCTGACGCCCCGACCTTGCCGGCCCGGAGAGCGGCTGGCTAGAATGCCGGCAACCGCGGGTGTAGTTCAATGGTAGAACGGGAGCTTCCCAAGCTCTTAGTGAGGGTTCGATTCCCTTCACCCGCTCCAGTTTCGACGGCTGAACCACGCCCTCCGGGTCGTGGCGCGGTCGTCGTGTCGGCGTTACCCGTTGACGCAGCGCGCGATGGCCAAGATAATGCGCGGCTATTTCCCTGGAGGGGTTCCCGAGCGGTCAAAGGGATCAGACTGTAAATCTGACGGCTCAGCCTTCGGAGGTTCGAATCCTCCCCCCTCCACCATTTGGATCATCCCGTCAATCGTTGCGGGTGCGGCGGTTTTCGGTGCCGGTCGGGTGCCGGTCGCGGGTGTAGTTCAATGGTAGAACTTCAGCCTTCCAAGCTGATAGCGTGGGTTCGATTCCCATCACCCGCTCCATTTTCAGAATCGGGGACGGATGCGCTCACGTAGCTCAGTCGGTAGAGCACTTCCTTGGTAAGGAAGAGGTCGCTGGTTCGATTCCAGTCGTGAGCACCAGATTTTTGTTTCTGTTGGGCGCCGCAGGGGCGGCATCAGTCAGTACTGCAGAGGTAGGGCATGTCCAAGGCCAAATTTGAGCGAACGAAGCCGCACGTAAACGTGGGTACGATT
>OBIC01000399.1_pt1 | contig 12094 bp, 9 predicted proteins | sample 1519831 | NCBI WGS metagenome assembly OBIC01 (sample SAMN03019805, study PRJEB22545) | beach sand metagenome | biome: beach; feature: sea beach; material: beach sand | place: USA: Municipal Pensacola Beach, FL | collected 2010-10-20 | depth 40-45 cm m | reverse complement strand
CGCCAGTCCCCCTGACACCGGCCGTGCTGGGCGTTTTCATCCCGGCTCTGATCGTTCTATGGCTGATGAGCCACGCCATTTCACAGCGGGTGAAAACCTCCGCCATCGGCGCGCTGGACCACACCCTTGGTTTCATATTCGGCCTTGGACGGGGCGCGGTGATTGTGGTGATCCTGTTTCTCGGACTGGGCTGGCTGATGCCGATGGAGCCCGAAGCGCCAGACTGGGTTGGCAAGGCGCGCACCCTGCCACTTGTGCAAGGCGCAGCTGACTGGCTGACAGGACTGGGCGGTAGCGACAAGGCTTTAAAGACCGACAGAAAACCCCTATCTGATATATTCACCCCACCGGCTTCGAATGGTCCTGACAGCCCCCCGCAAACGGGCTATAAACCATCCGAACGGCAAGCTCTGGAAAAGCTGATTGATGACGGCAATGCTTCCCGGTAATGGTTCGCCAGATGAAATGGCGGCGTTTACGGACACGTCAATGAATGAAGCCCTGAATATGAATGACGACAAACCGCATGAAGAATGCGGCGTATTCGGAATTTTCGGCCATTCGGACGCGGCGGAACTGGTGGCGCTGGGCCTGCATGCGCTTCAGCATCGCGGCCAGGAAGCCGCGGGCATCGTTTCTTTTGACGGGCGCAAATTCAATCTGGAACGCCGTCTCGGCCTTGTTGGCGACAGTTTTTCCCACGAATCGGTCATCAGCCGCCTGCGCGGCCAGGCGGCGATCGGCCATAACCGCTACGCCACCACGGGCGATACGGTGTTGCGGAATGTGCAGCCTTTTTTCGCTGACCTCTCCGGGGGCGGTCTCGCGGTGGCGCATAACGGCAATCTCACCAACGCCACCGCCCTGCGGCGCAGGCTGGTGGCCAATGGCGCCATCTTCCAATCCACTTCCGACACCGAAGTTCTGGTGCATCTGGTGGCCACCAGCAGGGAAACACGGCTGGTTCAGCGGCTGGTGGATGCCCTGCGGCAGCTTGAGGGCGCTTATTCTCTGGTGACCCTCACCAACAAGAAGATGATCGGCGTCCGTGATCCCCTGGGCGTCCGTCCCCTGGTGCTGGGAGAGTTCGACGGCTGTCATGTATTGGCGTCGGAGACCTGCGCCCTGGATATTATCGGCGCCAAATTCATCCGCGACGTCGCCGCCGGCGAAATGGTGGTGATCACGGAGGAAGGGATTGAATCCCATTTCCCCTTCCCGAAGGCGCAGAGCCGGTTCTGCGTCTTTGAATATATCTATTTTTCACGCCCCGACAGTATCGCCGAGGGCAGAAGCGTGTATGAATGCCGCCGGCGTATCGGCGAGGAACTGGCGAGAGAAGCGCCTGTTAAAGCGGATCTGGTTGCGCCCATCCCGGATTCCGGAACCCCGGCGGCCATCGGCTACGCCAGCACCGTCGGAATCCCCTTCGAACTGGGGATCATCCGCAACCATTATGTGGGCCGCACGTTTATTGAACCCGCTCAACGCATCCGGCAACTGGGCGTAAAGCTGAAACACAACGCCAACCGTGGAAACATTGCGGGTAAGCGCGTAGTTCTGGTGGATGACAGCATCGTGCGCGGAACGACTTCGATGAAAATCGTGCAGATGATGCGGGATGCGGGGGCAAAGGAAGTGCATATGCGCATCGCCTGCCCACCTACCACCCATTCCTGTTTTTATGGGGTGGATACGCCGGAGCGCGACAAACTGCTGGCTTTTGACCGGACGGTCGAGCAGATGCGCGCCGCTATCGGCGCGGACAGTCTGGCCTTTATCAGCATGGATGGCCTCTACCGCGCCATGGGTTGTTCGGCGCGCGATAAGACCAGCCCGCAATTCTGCGACGCCTGCTTCACTGGGGAATATCCCACCCGCCTGACAGACCAGGTCGAATTGCCGAAAGAGCGGCAATTATCCCTGCTCGCGGAAGGGATGTAGGTGGGAAAACTCAGTGGACAGATCGCCCTCGTCACCGGCGCGTCGCGGGGCATTGGCCGGGCGGCGGCGCTCATGCTGGCGCGGGAAGGCGCGCATGTCATTGCGGTGGCGCGCAATGTCGACGCCCTCGAAAGCCTTGACGACGCCATCAAATCGTCTGGCGTAAAGGATGGGGCGACACTTGTGCCCCTCGATCTGCGCGACCACACAGGCATCGGGCGGCTGGGCCAGTCGATAGAGGCGCGCTGGGGCAGGCTCGATATTCTGGTGGGAAACGCCGCCGTTCTCGGACCGATTACGCCCCTAGAACATATCACACCGGAAAAATGGCGGGAATTGCTGGATGTCAACGTCACCGCGAACTGGAGCCTGATCCGCGCGCTGTCCCCCCTGCTGCGCGCCGCCTCTGCTGGCGGGCGGGCGGTGTTTATCACCTCCGGCGCGGCGCGGTCGGCAAAGCCGTTCTGGGGCGGTTACGCCATGAGCAAGGCGGCGCTGGAAAGCCTGGTGAAGATCTGGGCGGCGGAAAACGTCAGAACTGCGCTGCGGATCAATCTGTTCAATCCCGGGGCTACCCGGACCGATATGCGCGCCGCCGCCATTCCCGGCGAAGACCCGATGACACTGCCCAACCCGGAAATTGTGGCTGAAGCCCTGCTCCCCCTGCTGCTGCCAGAATGCGGCGCGACGGGAGAGATTGTCGATTTTCGGTAGATCAACTTGATTTCAGGCTGAAGCGAAAAGGCGATCGAACAAAAATCCGGTTTAAGCTACAAGCGCTTTCCCATCAAACAATGTCCCATCGGGACAAGTCTGGCTAGCTCGTGGGCAAGCGCGGCAACTCTGCTCGCCACAAGTGGTGGGTGATTTCTCCCTCCAAACCCGGAAACCGGCTAATTCGTCAGCAGGGGGACATGGGGTTCGTTTTCACCCTTCGGTTTTCCGGAGCGGGTCGCGGCGGGTTTTGAACCGCGTTTCACCTTTGGTTCGAAAAATTCAAAGCCGAGCTTGTCGGCGCCCGTCTCGTCCTTGAGAACGCCAATGCGCACCAGCCCGCCCTTGACAAGTTTTCCGAAAAGCAATTCGTCCGCCAGGGGCTTCTTGATATATTCCTGAATGACGCGCGCCAATGGCCGCGCGCCATATTGTTGGTCATAGCCGCGCTTGGCGATCCAGGCATTGGCCTCGGGTGAAAGTTCGATAGAGACATTGCGGTCTTCAAGCTGGGATTCGAGCTCCAGCACGAATTTCTCCACCACCATGGCGATGACCTCCGGCGGCAGATGGCCGAACGGTATGGTCGCGTCGAGCCGGTTGCGGAATTCCGGCGTGAAGAGCTTCTTGATTGCTTCCTCGTCCTCACCTTCCCTGGAGCCACGGCCGAAACCAATCGCCTGCTTCGCCATTTCCTGCGCGCCCGCATTGGTGGTCATGATCAGAATGACATTGCGGAAATCCACTTTCTTGCCGTTGTGATCGGTCAGTTTGCCGTGATCCATCACCTGCAGCAGAATATTGAAAACATCCGGATGCGCCTTTTCGATTTCATCCAGCAGCAACACCGTATGGGGATGCTGATCCACCCCGTCTGTGAGCAGGCCGCCCTGATCAAAGCCCACATAACCCGGAGGGGCCCCGATCAGCCGCGACACCGTATGCCGCTCCATATATTCCGACATGTCGAAGCGCAGCAGCTCAACCCCCAGAATTTGCGCAAGCTGACGCGCAACCTCGGTCTTGCCGACGCCCGTGGGTCCGGAGAACAGATAGCAGCCGATAGGCTTGTTCGGCTCACGCAACCCCGCACGCGATAATTTGATGGCGGAGGCCAGCGCTTCGATCGGTTTGTCCTGACCGAACACCACACGCTTCAGCGCGGCTTCAAGATCGGCGAGGGACGCCTTGTCGCTCTGGGTGACATTCTTTGCGGGAATGCGCGCCATTTTGGCGATGATGTTTTCCACTTCACGCACGCCAATGGTTTTTTTCCGCCGCGAAGGCGACAGCAGCATCTGGGACGCCCCAACCTCATCGATCACGTCGATCGCCTTGTCGGGCAGTTTGCGATCGTTGATATATTTCGCCGAAAGCTCCACTGCTGCCTTTATGGCGTCAGTCGTGTAACGGACCTTGTGAAAATTTTCGTAATAGGGTTTCAGCCCGCCGAGGATCTTCACGGCGTCGTCCAGAGTAGGTTCATTGACATCGATCTTCTGAAACCGCCGCAACAGCGCGCGATCTTTTTCAAAAAACTGCCGGTACTCCTTGTATGTGGTGGAACCCATGCATTTCAGCGCGCCGCTCTGCAGCGCGGGCTTCAGCAGGTTGGAAGCGTCCATGGCGCCGCCGCTGGTGGCGCCCGCGCCGATCACCGTATGAATTTCGTCGATGAAAAGGATGGCGCCAGGCAATTCCTCCAGTTCCTTCATCACCGCCTTGATGCGTTCCTCGAAATCGCCGCGATAGCGGGTGCCTGCCAGCAGGGAGCCCATGTCGAGGGAGAAAATGGTGGATTCGCTGAGAACCTCCGGCACTTCGCCATTGACGATTTTGCGCGCAAGACCTTCCGCGATCGCAGTCTTGCCAACCCCGGAATCGCCCACGAAAAGAGGGTTGTTCTTTTGGCGGCGGCAAAGAACCTGCATCGCGCGTTCAATTTCAGAATCCCGGCCGATCAGCGGATCGATGCGGCCTTCCTTCGCCCTGGCGTTGAGGTTGACGCAATAGGCGGACAAGGCGTCGCCGCTTTGCTTCACGTTTTTTTCCTGGCGCTGCCCTTCAGTGGCGCCGCGCACCGGTTTTGCTTCAGACATGCCGGGCACTTTGGCGATGCCATGGGAGATATAATTGACCGCGTCATAGCGGGTCATTTCCTGTTCCTGCAGGAAATAGGCGGCATGGCTCTCGCGCTCCGCGAAAATCGCCACCAGCACATTGGCGCCGGTCACTTCTTCCCGCCCCGAGGACTGGACATGGATGACGGCGCGCTGTATCACCCGCTGGAAACCCGCCGTCGGCTTGGCCTCCTCGCCGGTTTCAACGATCAGGGAAGATAATTCCTTGTCGATGTAATTTTCCAGATTTTGCCGGAGCACATCCAGTGTGACCCCGCATGCGCGCATCACCGCGTTTGCTTCCTTGTCATCGAGCAGAGACAGCAGCAAATGTTCAAGAGTGGCGAATTCATGCTTGCGCGTGGTGGCGCCTGCGATCGCACGGTGCAGGCTTTCTTCTAGGCTGCGGGATAAAGAAGGCACTTTAGTATCCTATTCCTTTTCCATGGTGCATTGTAGAGGATGCTGATTCTGGCGCGAGTAGTCAATCACTTGCGTGACCTTGGTTTCCGCGACCTCATAGGTATAGACGCCGCATACGCCCACCCCCTTCTGATGCACATGAAGCATGATCTTCATCGCCTCCGAGCGGTCCTTGTTAAAAAACTGCTCCAGAATATGCACAACAAACTCCATCGGGGTGTAGTCGTCGTTCAGTAACAGAACTTTATACAAAGAGGGTTTTTTGGTCTTTGGTTTTGCCTTGGTAATCACGCCCGTACGCACATCTTCGTCACTATCCTGTCCATTATCCTCGGACATGTATACAAGATTGTTTGCGTTGGGTGCGGACATCGTAAACATTCTTCCTGGCTCAGGTCGGTAAATCCAAAGTTAGTCTGCGCATCATAACGTTTATTGGGCAGCCAAATAAAGACCTATTAAAACCGCGCGCCTGCTGCTTCCGGCTGTAAGGCATTCGGAAAGTGCGATCTGCGCGAGCACATCCCAAACATGACCCCGCCTTCCCTGACCAAAGGATTTACCCCAAGTAACAATATATTAATGTGAGCATGAAAGATTTAATTCAACTGTAGGTATAGGCGCCAAAATGAAACACCCTATGCGGGATCGCCCTTATGGAATTTTGAAACCCAGTCTGGATCTCCAGAAAAAGGCTGGGGGTCAATTAAAGCCTCTGGGATCAAATGAATTAAGCAGCATAGAAAACGAAATCAACAGCCTTACCACCGAATCTTCGGATTGGATTTCGGAAGATATGGAGCGACTTCTCTCAGCCAGAAATGCGTTTCAGCAGAATGTCCAATCAGAAGAGAGCACCGCTAACCTGTATCGCGCCGCCCATGATTTACGCGGCCTGGGACTGACATTCGGTTTTCCGATCGTATCCATCATAGCAGGTTCATTGTGCAAGTCCATGAAAATAAAAGATATTAATAAGGGCGCCCTGGAAGAATCCGTTAACGCCCATGTTGACGCCATTCGTCTGGTGGTGAAACACCGGATTCGTGAGGCTGATTCCGGTCCCGGATATGATCTGGTCAATGAACTGTCCCGCCTGAATGCAAAACTGAGCCCCCCCTGACCGATGACGTAATAGGCGGCAGGAAACTCACCTCACGCAGAGGGAAAAATCTTACCTGTAGGAATACTTAGCGCGGCCTTTTCCTTGGCCGGGCGCTTCAATACGTGTTCATCCCAGAAAAATAGCAAAACAAAAACAATAAGTTACAAAATCCGATAAAGCTGGCGCGACCTGGCACGCCTATTGCGTTCTACGCTCACAGCTAACGGATTAACGGGCGGAACGGAGAATATTCAAAATGACCACAACCATTCATACCAACCCTGGCGCGCTGGTTGCGCAAGCAACCCTGCGTCATATTACGGTACAGTTGGATAAAGTGTCAAAGCAGGTTCAGACCGGTTACAAGGTCGCGGATGCAAAAGACGACGCTTCAACCTTTGCGGTTGCTCAGGGGTTGCGAAACAATATTTCGTCCCTCAACGCGGTTCAGCAGGGACTGAGCAGCGCGGTGGGGCTGGCGGAAGTGGGCCTCGCGGGGGCCACCGCCGTGTCAAATCTGTTTGACGGCATCAAGACCAAACTGACGCAACTGGCAAACACCGCCATCACTTCATCGCAACGCGTAACCTATACTACTGACCTCAAGGACCTGGCGACCCAGGCCAAAGACCTGATTAAACAGGCAATCTTCAACGGGACAAATCTGTTGAACAACACGACGGCCATCAATTTCATCGCCGACGTTCTGGGTAACCAGATCCCGATCAACGGCGTGCAGGTCTTTACCAGCGCCTCCGTTTTCAACGCCTCGATTGGCGCAAGTCTGACCTCAACCCTCGCGCGGCAGCTGTTGAACTCCAGCAGCAATACGCTGGATAATTTCATTACCGCCACCAATAGCGCCCTCAGCGGCATTGCGGGAGATCTGCGTGCGGTTGAAGCGCAAAACAATTTCGTCAAGGCCATATCCGACGCAACCGAGAAAGGGCTGGGCGCCCTGGTTGACGCCGATTTAGCCAAAGCAAGCAGCAAGATACAGGCTCTGCAGGCGCAGCAGCAGCTTTCGACCCAGGCGATCACCATAGCCAACCAGGCGCCCTCCGTGCTGCTGGGTCTTTTCAAGTAAATACCAGCTATCTCAAAGCCTTGGAAGCTTTTGGAGCCGGTTAATCCGGCTCCATTTTTTTTACCTTGATTGCAGAGCAAAGCCGCCTTAGTTTCGCTGTACTCAACCATTATAAAGAAGAAGAAGCGATGAAATTCCAAGGCACATCAAATTACGTAGCGACAGAAGACCTGATGATTGCGGTCAATGCGGCTGTCACCCTTCAGCGGCCGCTGCTGGTCAAAGGCGAACCTGGAACGGGGAAAACGGTGCTCGCCCATGAAGTCGCCAAAGCGCTTTCCAAACCCCTGATCGAATGGCATATCAAGTCCACCACCAAAGCCCAGCAGGGACTTTATGAGTATGACGCCGTCACACGTCTGCGGGATTCGCAACTGGGTGACGAACGGGTCAAGGACATCCGGAATTACATCAAGAAAGGCAAATTGTGGGAAGCCTTCACCAAGGACAGTTCGCCCGTTCTGCTGATCGATGAAATCGACAAAGCTGACATCGAATTCCCGAACGACCTGCTCCAGGAATTGGACCGGATGGAATTCTTTGTTTACGAAACTTCGGAAACCGTCAAGGCCGCCAACCGTCCGATCGTGATCATCACGTCGAACAACGAAAAGGAATTGCCTGACGCGTTCCTGCGCCGCTGTTTCTTCCACTACATCAAATTCCCTGAAAAAGACACGATGGAAGAAATCGTTCAGGTTCATTACCCCAATCTGAAGAGCGAACTGGTCAGCAGCGCCATGAGCATCTTCTATGAAATCCGCGAAGTGCCGGGACTGAAAAAGAAACCCTCCACTTCGGAACTGCTGGACTGGCTCAAGCTCTTGCTGGCGGAAGATATTTCACCTGAAACCCTGCGCGAGCGCGATCCCAACAAGCTGATCCCGCCGCTGCACGGCGCCCTGCTGAAAAATGAACAGGATGTTCACTTGTTTGAACGTCTGGCGTTTCTCGCGCGCCGGGAACGGACCTAACCTCTAATACTTAACATCTGGCGCCTCGTGCGAGGCGGCAGGCGTTACGGGAGAACGGACATGTTCATCAATTTCTTCTATGAATTGAAGGCGGCCAAGGTGCCCGTCACCCTGCGGGAATATCTGACACTGATGGAGGCGATGAAAATGAATATCGCCCAATTCAGCGTGGACGAGTTCTATTACCTCTCCAGGGCCGCGCTCGTGAAAGATGAGCGTAATCTCGACAAATTCGACATGGTGTTTGCGAAACACTTCAAGGGTCTGGAATTCGTCACGGAAGATCTCGTCAAGGAATTGCCGGAAGAATGGCTGCGCTCCATCGGTGAACGCTTTCTGACCGATGAAGAAAAGGAAATGATCGAAAGCATGGGCGGCTTTGAGAAGCTCATGGAGATGCTGAAAAAGCGTCTGGAAGAACAGAAGAAAAAGCACGAGGGCGGCAACAAGTTCATTGGCACCGGCGGCACCGCGCCCTTTGGCGCCGATGGCTACAATCCGGAAGGCGTGCGGATCGGACAGAAAAAGGGCCGTCACGGCCGCGCCGTCAAAGTATGGGACAAGCGCGAATACAAAAATCTGGATGATCAGGTCGAACTCGGCACGCGCAATATCAAGATAGCGTTGCGCCGTCTGCGCCGTTTCGCCCGCGAGGGCGCGCAGGACCAGCTGGATTTACCCGGCACGATACGCGACACGGCGCGCAAAGGCTATCTGGATATCCGGATGGAAGCGGAACGCCGCAACAAAATCAAAGTGCTGATCTTCTTCGATATTGGCGGCTCCATGGACGCCCATATCCGCACCTGTGAGGAATTATTTTCCGCTGCGCGAACGGAGTTCAAGCATATGGAGTATTTCTACTTCCATAACTGCCTCTACGAACATGTCTGGAAAGACAACCGCCGCCGGCATAACGAAAAAATCCCGACCTGGGACGTCCTGAACAAATACGGCCATGACTACAAGGTCATTTTCGTCGGCGATGCGACGATGAGCCCTTATGAAATCACCTATCCGGGCGGCAGCGTGGAACACTGGAATGAAGAAGCCGGTGAAGTGTGGTATCAGAGGGTTTCGGATATTTATCCGAAGATGGTGTGGCTGAACCCGGTTGCGAAAAAGCATTGGGAATATACACCGTCCATCCAGGTGGTGCAGCAGATCATGGCCGATCGGATGTACCCATTGACTCTTGCGGGTCTTGATGACGCCATGCGGGAACTGAACCGCTAAACCGTCAGGATCCGCGCGCTTCGGCGCTTGGTTCAGGGATAACCATATCTTCTGATCTTCCCGGCCCCCTGTTTCTCCTCACGTCTCGACCAAGGAGAAGCAGGGAGGCGTCCACTGTGGCGCCCTGCCCTGTTCGCCTCTTTCGCTTCGCACGTTAAGCTGCGCGATCTCCCCTCAGAAATTCTCGTCACGCCACAACAGGCTTGGGGTCCTGGGTATTTTCAATTCTGTCGCAATCGGGATGTTGGGACTGCTGCAGGGCTATTGTCCCCCAATGCATGAGCTTCTCGTATAAGGTGGCGACATGGACTGGTTTGCTCAGATAATCATTCATGCCAGCATCAAGCAGTTTAGCGCGCACCTCGCCCATGGCGTCCGCCGTAAGCGCAATGATCGGCAGCCTTCTCTCAGGGCCTGGCAAGGCGCGGATCAGCCGAGTCGCCGCCAGGCCATCCATGACCGGCATGTGCATATCCATCAGCACCAGATCGAACTGGCCTCCGCCCGCCACGGCTTCAACCGCCTCCTTGCCATTATTTGCAATAGAATAGATGCAGTTGAGTTTTTCCAGGATTTTGCTGATCAGAAGCTGATTGCTGGGATTGTCCTCCGCCACCAATACGCGAAGCTGGAGAGTCTCCTCCTCGATGACGAGTTCCTGGGCTTTCCCGGGTAAAGCAGCCTGATCCGAGATTTCCAGGGGCAGGGTGAACCAGAATATACTGCCCACCCCTGGGGCGCTCTCCACGCCAATATCCCCCTGCATCAGTTCCACGATCCGTTTGCAGATCGCAAGACCAAGACCCGTACCGCCGTAGATTCTGGTAGTCGACACATCAGCCTGCGAAAACTCCTTAAAGAGTATCGGTATTTTTTCAGATGGAATGCCGATGCCAGTGTCGATCACAACTGTGTTTAAGATGATCTTTCCCGCTTGTGTCTGCATCCCATCGGGCGCAAGCGAAATGATGACCCGGATCGAACCGCGTTCCGTAAATTTGATGGCGTTGCCAACGAGATTCAAAATCAGCTGACGCAGCCTGGCGATATCCCCCCGCAGATAGCGAGGGACATCGGCGCCTATGGCATAACTGAACTCCATTTCCTTCGCCGCGGAATCGGCGCCCAGCATGCTCACCAATCCTTCGACCTCCTTCACAAGGTCAAAATCGACGCTCTCCAGTTCAATGCGTCCGGCCAGCAGCTTATTATAGTCGAGGATGCTGTTCACCACATGCAGCAGATGCGCCCCGGCGTTCCTTGCAGACAGAGCGTATTTCTGCTGCTCTTCCGTTAGCCGGGAATCCAGTAACAGTCCGTTCATGCCAATGATGGCGTTCAACGGCGTGCGAATTTCATGACTCATGGCTGAAAGAAAATTGCTTTTGGCTTCGCTCGCGGCCTCGGCGGCGATACGCGCCTCATCCAATCCGATCTGCATGGCGATCGCCTTACGGACTATGCGGGATAGAAAAACAGGCAGCACCATGGCAAAGCCAAGATAATACAACACAGGAAACAATATCTGGGGCTCCCCCCATTCACTTGCCAATTTCCACGCGCCGTAAGCAACGGCTACGGTGGGAAAGATCTGTTCGAAATAAAAAATCGCCAGCACGATGCCGCCTGTCATTGCATAAAGCGGAATCTGCACCGCTATCAGGATAACCAGGATCAGATTTTGCGCAGGTTCGGCGGGATTCCAGGCCCAGATCACCAGGCTTCCAATGGTGACGCCTCCCACAACCCGATGCAGAATGATCCAGAATGTCCATGCGCGGCGGTCAGAAGCGTTTTCGGGCGCATCCGGAAATCGTTTGTACAACTCCAGACCCGCGACGCTGACCGCCAGCATCAGCATGATCCAGAGAACAGATTTCCACATCGATTGAGAACTGGTGGTGACTATTGCCGTCACCAGCAACAGGACAAGCATCAACGGAACATAGCGCCGCCTTGCATCCATATAGATGCGGAGCAGCTCCAGATTAATTCTGTTTGTCATCATGTCCATGAGGGGCCACGCTCCATCAGCCTATTTTGTGTAATAATTTGAATTAATATTTTTAATACTTTGTAAAAACGCTGAAAAATTATGAAATAAGAAAGATTATTTAAATTTTATACTGGGAATTTTTAAACATATTAAATTTTAAATCTTGTTATAAATTCTTTATTTCTTTATTTTTATGGGGAAAAATTAAATAATTTTCCCGGATTTCAAGAATATCATCTTTTGGGAAATTTGCTTGGCCCACCACTGCGGCATTCGCATTCCGCCCTGACCGTGATACGCTCCCGCAGCAACCTTCGCGGGCAGACCATGACCGGCTCCAATGAAATCCTGGTAGAGGCGCTGCAGGCGGCTCTGCCACCGCTGCTGAGATCGCTGGATGTGCTCAGCTATATCGTACGGCACATGCATCCGCCGCGCATTCCCGCGCTTATAGAAAAATTCGGCGATGAGGATGGGGCAGTGCTGCGTGGTGTT
>OBIC01000397.1_pt1 | contig 12137 bp, 8 predicted proteins | sample 1519831 | NCBI WGS metagenome assembly OBIC01 (sample SAMN03019805, study PRJEB22545) | beach sand metagenome | biome: beach; feature: sea beach; material: beach sand | place: USA: Municipal Pensacola Beach, FL | collected 2010-10-20 | depth 40-45 cm m | reverse complement strand
GTGAAGATTTACCGATATTTCAGACGTGTGCTCTTCCGATCTAATATCGGTAAATCTTCACCAGATTCGTGGGTTCGAAGTACCAGCCTGTTTCTTCAAACACTTCTCGCTTCACAGCATCAACTAAGCTTTCACCTTTTTCAAGGTGGCCTGCCGGCTGCGTTAAGACAGGCTTGCTGTTCAGGTATTCTTCAACAAAAAGATAGCGTTGATTCTGTTCGATAATCGCCGCAACTGTTGCGTAGGGCCTCCACCGTTCATCCCCCATGATCGCTCCTTAATCTACAAAAGTGCATCTTCCTGTTCAGCGAGGTCTTTGACAAATTTACCGTTGCTGGTTGGTGGCAATACGCCTGATGCCTGGGATTTGCTGATATCAAGATTGTTCTGTTCATCTAGAATCTGGGGCGACATGATTTCCAGGAAACGCTTGGCTTGAGGTGAAAGAAATTTCCCACGCCTCACCACAATGCCGTATGTTCGCTTGGGAAAATAATCACCCATGGGGATCGTCCCCAGTTTTTCATATCCGCGCAAACAAATACTGGTCACAATGCTCACGCCCAAACCGATTTCAACATAACGCTTGATCACTTCCCAGCCACCCGCTTCTAAGGTCACTTCATACGGTACATTGTGCTGGCGGAAGGCATTATCAACCACTCGCCATGTACTTAAGTGTTGTGGTGGTAAAATTAAACCGTAAGGGCTGATATCTTCTAAATTGACTTCTTTTTTATCTTGCAGTGGGTGTCCTACCGGCACAATCAACCGGGGCTCATACGTAAAGATGGGGTAGTAAATGAAGTCTTCTGGCACTTCATTCATCGAACCCACCGCAAAATCAACCTCATCCCGGCTGAGAAGGCCCATGCCATCCCGCCCAGTTACGTTATGCAAACGTACGGAGATCTGCGGGTAGCGACTACCAAATTCTTTGATGTAATCGGGTAACAAATATAAAAGCGTGGATTCGCCGGAGGCAATATTCAAGGTACCACTGGTGACCTCGCCCAAGCGGGCTTTAAAGTCCTCGCCCAAGCGGTCCATACCGTCAACCAGCGGCAACGACATTTCATGCAACATTTCTCCCGCAGGTGTTAAGCGGATACGAGGACCCCGGCGCTCAAAAAGGACCGTATCCAGCTCTTTTTCAAGCGCTTGAATCTGTAACGAGACGGAAGGTTGGCTGAGATTAAGGCGTTCCGCTGCACGTGAAATACTGCCCGTCTGCGCGGCGTGACAAAACGCCCTCAATTGACGGAGTCGGTTTTGCCGGTGAAAACTTTCTTTATCTGACATTGACATGACTCGCTGGCGCACTCTATACCCAGACCTATAGAAAATATAGAATGCATTGCTTTTTCAAATATAGCTGGAGATCATATCATACGCCGCAGGCTGATGCGAAAGAAGCCGTCACTAAAACAGTAAAATAAACCACTTATTCTAACGCCGCAGAAGGCCCCATTCACCTAGCCTCCTCTTGCAGAAACTTGCTTTGCCTTCAAGGTATGCTTACCAAGCTCATTCGCCCAGTACGGTATGAGCTGTGTAAATGAATTTAACAGCTTAACCAGCCAACTGTGCCTTGCGTGCTATACGATAAGCATGCAAAAGAGGCTCGGTATAGCCAGATGGTTGCTCTTTCCCTTGAAAGACCAGGTCACAAGCTGCCTTGAAAGCAATGCCATCAAAGGTTGGCGCCATGTTGGTATAGCCTGGGTCACCGGCATTTTGCTCATCTACAACAGCGGCCATACGTTTAAAAGCTTCCATCACCTGTTCTTCGGTACAAATGCCCTGCACTAACCAGTTTGCGATATGCTGAGAGGAGATCCGTAAAGTGGCACGATCTTCCATTAACCCCACATTGTTGATATCAGGGACTTTCGAACAGCCCACACCTTGATCAATCCAACGCACAACATAGCCTAAGATTCCCTGTGCATTGTTATCCAATTCAAACTGAATTTTTGATGCCGTCAGGCTCGACGGATCGTCTAAAACCGGGATCGTCAGAATATCATCAAGGCTTGCTCGAGGTCGGGTGGCTAATTCTTTTTGACGCTGAATAACATCCACTTGATGGTAATGAAGGCTGTGTAGAACAGCCCCATTCGGCGACGGTACCCACGCGGTATTTGCACCAGATTGAGGGTGGCCTATTTTTTGTTCCAACATGGCGGCCATTTCATCCGGCATGGCCCACATTCCTTTACCGATTTGGGCTTTCCCAGGCAGCCCGCAAGCAATACCCATATCAACGTTCCAATCTTCATAAGCGGCAATCCACGGTTGCTGCTTCATTTCAGATTTGGGGACCATCGGACCGGCGTACATAGACGTATGAATTTCATCGCCGGTCCGATCAAGAAAACCAGTATTGATGAAAACAACCCGTTCCTGGGCCGCACGGATACAGGCTTTCAGATTCACAGTAGTACGGCGTTCTTCGTCCATAATACCGACTTTGAGCGTATTCTTTTCAAGCCCCAGTACTTTTTCAACTCGTTCAAATAATTCCACGGTAAAGGCAACTTCCTCAGGGCCGTGCATTTTGGGTTTGACAATATTCACACTACCAGCTCGGCTGTTTTTACGTGTTGTATTGTTTTTCAAGTCATGCAGAGCAGCCAGCGTCGTGACGAAGGCATCCATGATGCCTTCCGGCACTTCATTGCCGTCCTTATCCAGAACAGCCGAATTGGTCATAAGGTGACCCACGTTGCGAACAAACAGTAAACTACGGCCTGGTAATGTCAGTTTAGCGCCATCTGCCGTTTGGTAGGTGCGATCCGGGCTCATTGCACGCGTTATTGTTTTCCCACTCTTCTCAAAGGATTCACTGAGCGTGCCTTTCATCAAGCCCAGCCAGTTGCGATACACCTCCACCTTGTCCTCGGCATCGACTGCGGCAACCGAGTCTTCACAATCCATAATCGTGGTAATTGCAGCCTCTACCAGTAGATCCTGAACGCCCGCAGCATCTGTTTGGCCAATATTGCCCTTTGGATCAATTTGGATTTCTATATGCAGGCCATTGTTTTTCAATAGCACCGCGCTTGGCGCATCTTCAGGTCCCTTGTAGGCAACAAATTTTCCCGGCTCGCGTAACCCCACTGTCTGGCCATCTTTAAGTGTCACCACAAGCGACTCATTTTTGACGGCATAGCCCGTAGCGTCCGCATGAGAGCCTGCCGCCAGCGGAGCTGATGTATCCAGATGGCGACGGCCAAATGCAATTACTTTATTACCACGGATCGGGTTATAGCCCCCTCCTCGCTCGGCACCATCTTCTTCAGAAATAGCGTCTGTGCCGTACAGCGCATCATATAAACTGCCCCAGCGTGCATTGGCCGCATTGAGTGCAAAACGGGCATTTTTGACGGGCACGACCAGCTGCGGACCAGCCTGTTCTGAAATTTCAGAATCCACATTTTTTGTGGTGATTTTAAAGTCCTCGCCCTCTGGCAAGAGATAACCAATTTCCTGTAAAAAAGTTTTGTAAGCCTGTGCATCATGTGGTTGACCAACCCGTGATTTATGCCAGTGATCAATCTGTGTTTGCAGGTGCTCGCGCTTTTCCAGAAGCGCTTTATTTTTCGGCACCAGGTCATCCAGGGCGATTTCAAACTCGGTCCAAAAATGTTCAATATCGACACCGGTACCGGGCGCCATGTCATTCTTTACTAAGTTATAGAGCGCTTCTGCGATCTGAAGGCCACCGTGCTGAATTCTTGTTGTCATAACTTAATCGCCTGTAAATATGGGGCAAAACCATTCATTGAAGTGCCAGGAAAAATTAACCTCATGAGTTTAGCTCAGCTAAAAATAATTTAGCTAATTTATCAATTTTATTCTCAACATTCATGTGATGAATAGAGAGTTAAGTCTGGTCTAAAGTAGCCGCCGTTTCAGAGATTAAATGTCGCATCCACTGATGCTCTGGATTATTTTGCAACAAAGGACTCCAAACCATTTTCAATTCAAACGGTGGAATTTCGAAAGGTGGAGGCATGATTTGCACACGATTATTTGCCAACTGGAGTTGGGCGAGTTTGCTGGGAACGGTCGCGATCAAGTCCTTCTGTTCGGCCAGTAAGGCAGCTGCCTGATAGTGCCGGGTAAAGACCGTGATTCTACGTTTTTTTCCTAATCTTTTAAGTACATTATCAACCCAGCCTAAGCGTTGAACATCAGCTGGATCAACACCCACCCCCACCCCCATTCCTGTCTTGCTGACCCACACGTGCTGTGCCTCAAGATAGCTATCCAGGTTAAAACGATTCAGAACAGGGTTAGTTTTGCTGAGAATACAACTGAAATGGTCCAGCCACAGTGTTTTTTGGTGAAATGACTGGGGCATCGCGTCGAAACGGTTGATCACCATATCCACTCTGCCCTGCTCAACGTCAAGAAAGCTCACATCACTGGGCGTCATAATATCCAAACTAAGATGTGGGGCTAATTCGCGCAAATGGCTTAACAAGGCTGGAATGAGAGTACACTCCGCATAGTCACTGGCCATAATGCGGAAAACACGGTGGCTTTCCTGTGCGTTAAATTCGGCCCGCGGCTGTATCGTTTTTTCTAAATCCGCTAAAATAGTCCTGATTTTTGGTTCCAGTTTTTTTGCGCGTTCTGTGGGTGTCATGCCTTCACTGGTTCGGATCAGAAGCGGGTCATCGAACAGATTTCTCAGCCGCTTCAGACCATTACTCATAGCTGGCTGGCTAATACCCAACTGACTTGCCGCCTTGGTGACACTTCTTTCACGTAGGAGAACATCTAAATAAACCAGAAGATTCAGATCAACCCGAGATATATTCATAGAAAAAATACCGAATATAGAAACTATAAATTAGACTAATTTTTATGGAGTGTCTACACTCTCGGTACAAACTCATCCACCTTTTATTAAGTTAAGGATCGCCATGTCTACACTGAAAGAAGATATACAAGCTATTACCGCCCTAAAAGAAGCGGCTGGGAGCCCCTGGGGGGCCATTAACCCTGAGTCCGCTGCTCGCATGCGTGCCCAAAATAAATTCAAAACGGGTCTGGACATCGCCAAGTACACAGCAAAGATCATGCGTGAAGACATGGCAGCCTACGATGCAGATCCGGCTCAATACACCCAGTCTCTGGGTTGCTGGCACGGTTTTATCGGTCAACAAAAGCTGATATCCATCAAAAAACATTTCGGCACCACCAAACGTAAATATTTGTACTTGTCTGGTTGGATGGTTGCTGCACTGCGCTCTGATTTCGGTCCGCTGCCTGACCAATCAATGCATGAGAAAACAGCTGTCTCCAGCTTGATCGAAGAGCTATACACTTTCCTACGACAAGCGGATGCACGTGAGCTGGGCATGCTCTTCCGTGAACTGGATGCTGCCCGCGAAGCCGGCGATAACGCCAAAGCAAAAGAGATTCAAGACAAGATCGATAACCACGAAACACACGTTGTTCCAATCATTGCCGACATTGATGCAGGTTTCGGTAACGAAGAAGCCACTTACCTACTGGCTAAGCAAATGATTGAAGCCGGCGCCTGCTGCCTACAGATCGAAAACCAGGTTGCTGACGAAAAACAATGTGGCCACCAAGACGGCAAAGTAACTGTTCCCCATGCCGACTTTCACGCCAAGTTGCGTGCGCTGCGTTACGCCTTTCTTGAACTGGGTGTTGATGATGGCGTCATCGTTGCCCGGACAGACTCCCTGGGCGCTGGCCTGACCAAGCAAATTGCTGTAGTTAATGAAGAAGGCGACTCTGGCGATATCTACAACAGCTTCCTCGATTGTGACGAAATCTCGGTTGACGACATGAGGCAAGGTGACGTCGTGATCAAGCGGGGCGACAAGATCCTGCGTCCCAAGCGCTTGCCTTCCGGCTTATTTCAATTCCGCAAGGGTACGGGTGAAGACCGGTGTGTATTCGACTGCATCGAAGCACTAAAAGCCGGTGCAGACTTGCTGTGGATTGAAACAGAAAAACCACACGTTGGACAAATCGGTGGCATGGTCAACCGCATCCGTGAAGTCATTCCAAACGCCAAGCTGGTCTACAACAACAGCCCTTCATTCAACTGGACGCTGAGCTTCCGCCAGCAAGTATTTGATGCCTGGGCCGAGTCCGGCAAAGACGTATCGGCTTATGACCGCGCGAATCTCATGAGTGCCGATTACGATAATAGCGAATTAGCAACAGAGGCAGACCAGCGCATCCAGAACTTTCAGGCTGACGGAGCACGTGATGCGGGTATCTTCCACCACCTAATCACATTACCAACTTACCATACGGCGGCCCTGTCTACTGACAACCTGGCGAAAGAGTACTTTGGTGAGGCCGGAATGCTCGGCTATGTCGCGGGTGTCCAGCGTAAGGAAATCCGCCAAGGCATCGCTTGCGTCAAACACCAGAACATGGCTGGCTCTGATATGGGCGACGACCACAAAGAATACTTCTCTGGTGAGAATGCACTAAAAGCAGCGGGTAAAGACAACACCATGAATCAATTCGGCTAAGCTTTAAGGCGCTGAATAAAATTCCGTGTTACTCAAAAAGGCCACCTCCCAGGTGGCCTTTTTAACTCCAGAGAATACTCAGAATGACGACAATCCCCTCCCTCTACCAAGATATGAATAGCATATTGACCAAACAGGGGTTCATGACCAGCCACACGTGGTACCACGGTACGACATCCGCCCTTGGAGAAGCCATTCTGTCGAATGGGTTAAAACGGTCTGGGGATGAAGCCATGCGCCAGGTCAACGAGCGAACCATGGTCACTATTGGGACAGATTACACAGCATCCAGGGAGCCGGTATTTCTTACACCCAGTAAAAGCCTTGCTTATTATTGGGCCGAACAAAAGAAACACACTCGCCGTGTTCGCTTAGGCCTTGAAGAAAAGTCAGTTGTTATCCAATTAAACCTCTCTGATGAGCTTAACCAAAGAGTTAAACCTGATGTTGGTGCGGCCAGCCTTTTATTGATGAAAGAAGGCGAACAGTATATGGCTTTTTTATCCGCCCTCTACAACATGAAAGGCTTGGAGCAACCCACTACGGCCCCTGCTAAACTCGATCGACTGGATTATCTGACCAAACTGGGGCTCGCATACATTGATGCGGATATCGCTCCTCACTGCCTATGTTTGCTGGGCCCCTGAGTGTGTACACACGTCCTCAGTACACTAACTTTAACGACCAGCTGATTAACTCTCCCGTATCGGCTACTGCTCTGTCAGCCACTTTAAGAACCCATTCACCTTTAATACCGATACCGATCAACGTCATTAAGTCTGGTGTTGTATCTGGGTGATAAACCGCCTTCAAGTTATCTCGTGACCCGCCCTCATAAAGGTGTAAATTCGCACTTTGCCCGCTGGGAGAAATCAATACAACCTGGAGGTCACTGATATATGTGTGTGCAATGTCGACAGAGACCTCAATATCTGCCAGCACAGCATCCATATCAACCACCATGCGACTCTCTACACCCGTAACATCTCGATCTGGGATGGCTAAATTTGCTTGAATTGTTTCTTCAAACGAATGACTCACGTCATCGTACTCAATTTCAAGTCCCCAGCTATTGAGCCGCCCAACGTCTTGCCCGGCCTGGTCACTGACATGAAGTTTCCAACCACCCATCATAGATTTGCCATTGAATTCGCTCAGATGGCTGAGATGAGTCGGTGTATAGCGCTTATTAATATCATCGCCACTTTGTCCTTCACGGTTGTGTAAGATCACGTGCTCACCTGACGGTGACTTAAGTGTCACGATCAAATCACCGATCCAGGTATGGATGATGTCGACCCAAACACTCACAGATTTTACAGTGCCTGGCTGTGATACCGTTAAGGTGCTTGCAATCCCTTCCTCAAGATTATCAGGAATCAATAAATCAGGGGTAATACTGAGTTGAACCACTTGGTTCGCTGTCACCGTCCCGAGTTGGAACGTTATTTCTTGCCCCGGGCTGCTGATTTGGCTCAGCACCAGGCCGGAGTCCGAACCATCCCACTGCCTTGAACTCGGTGTTGTCTCATGAGACACCGCAATCCCTGGCGTTTCTGGGAAAAGATCCCCGGCATCTCCCCGGTTGCGGTTATTTTCCAGGTCCAAATGTCCGTCGGCCTGAAGCAAGGCACATTGGTAATGCCGCTCGCGCGTCCCGCTTTGCCATTCATTGGAACCGAGTGTGTCGCAGTGGTAAACCGCTAAGCCACTGTCTGGCAATCCACTGTCGAGCCCCATTTTTGAGCGGTTTTCAACAATGAAGTACTCATTAATCATGTTGGTGGGATACTTATGCACCGTGCTGTAATCAGCATGCTTTGCGGTTGCGCTTTCAACCCGGTTTAACCAGACAGTATTATCAACCCAACCGACAAGATCACGTAAATAGCCACAAACGGGAGACGGTATTCGACCCTGATCATTGTGGTTGCCTGACCCCATTAAACAGAATTGGCCAATACCCTGACTTTTCTCACCGTCACCATCCCGATTGCCGTAGTCATACATATCCGGGAAGCGGCACAAAAGGTGACCATTCTCATGGCAAAACGTACCAATACTCAAGTCAACCGGTTCGCGCCCAGCACTTGTAAGTAAATAAAAGTGGGTTTTTACGCCATCTCTAAACAATGTGGTTACTGAGTTGTGCGGCCACAGATTCCCTGAATATTGCGTGCGCCCAGCATAGAGAATGTTTAAGGCATCGATAACCCCTTCCCCACGCGAATCAAAATCACTGAGCGATTTACCCTCCGCCTGCAAAGCCACACGTGCAAGATCCAGTGCTTCCTCAACCAGCAAATTATTGATGTAATGACTCCGGCGTTTACTCAGTTGTAATGGACCGACCACATAATTGGTATAAGTCAGCTTGCCGGTCGACACCAATTCAAAATATTCGCGGGCGGAACAAAAGTTGCCATTGCGCTGGTAGTCTTGGCCATTGAGCATTTCGTTCACATCTTCACCGCTGATGTTGGTTCGGACATCATCAAAATTCACCAGTAGTGTGAGACCTGTGACGTGGCCTTCTGTCAAACGGCGTCCAGAGAGTAGGCCGTCTTCTGGCCCCAAGGTCAGTGCTTCGTGCGAAAGGCGTTGGGACTCCGGCGGCCGGAGTTCGGCATACCGACGTTGAAATTTCTGATTTCGAACCTCAGGGTTCTCTTTTAAGTGCCTGCGAATGCCTAAGGGCGCAGGCTTATTGATATGAACACCCGAGGAGATAAAAGCGCCATTGAGTAATTTTGCATAAGAATATCGACCAAGCTGGGTATCATAAACAACGGTATAACCCGTTTGTGTTTCATACCGAGCGTAAAACTCATCCCCATAAATAACCAGTTCTACCGCTGGGCCAGCGCTCTGCCCACAAACAATCACTTCACCATCAAGCATACTCATTAGAATCCCTCCTCCGACTGACTCGATTAAAAGTTTTTATTATTCGTAATTAAGCGGTTTTTAACATCCCGTTTATCTGGTACAAGGCGCCTTTAAGGCGTGCTTTTAAGTGTATGTAGTCAAACTGACTGCCTGGCCAGAGCCGCTTGAATGAAGCCGGTAAATAATGGATGACCATCCCGGGGGTTTGAGGTAAATTCAGGATGGAACTGGCAGGCAATAAACCAGGGATGGTCAGCAAGTTCGATCACCTCGGCCAGTGCTTCACCACCTTCCGAAAAACCTGAGATCCGTAAACCTGCCTGAGTCAGTACATCTTTATAGTTGTTATTCACCTCATAGCGATGACGATGTCTCTCAACAATATCCGTGGTGCCATAAATTTCTGCCACTTTAGACCCCGAAACCAGCTTACACGCTTGTCCCCCTAGCCGCATGGTCCCTCCGAGATCAGAGTGCTCATCCCGAACTTCCCTTTGTCCGTCTGATGCTTCCCACTCCGTCACCAGAGCAATGACAGGGGCCGGGGTTTCAGGCACAAACTCTGTGCTGTTTGCGCTAGCAATACCTGCGCAATTACGTGCAAACTCAATAACAGCAACCTGCAATCCCAAACAAATACCCAGATAGGGAATTTTTTGTTCTCGAGCATACTGAACAGCGATCACCTTACCTTCAATACCCCGAATGCCGAAACCACCTGGGACCAAAATACCATCGAGTTTTTCAAGGCTCGCGGTACCTTCAGATTCAATGTGTTCAGCATCAATGTACTCAATATTAATACGCGCTCGACATTGAATACCCGCATGATCCAGGGCTTCATTCAGGGATTTATAAGATTCCGTTAATTCGGTGTATTTACCAACCATACCGATGGTGACTGTCTTTTCTGGGTTCGTCATCGCATCGACGACCCGGTCCCACTCACTCAAGTCGGCCTCGGGTAGATCCAAATCAAAGTGCTTACACACATAAGCATCCATGCCTTGGGCCTTAAAAACTTCTGGAATGCGGTAAATACAATCCACATCCATCGCCGAGAAGACCGCCTTTTCCTCAACGTTCGTGAATAAAGCAATCTTTCGCCGTTCGTCTTCGGGCAAAGGTTGTACTGACCGGCATATCAGGATATCTGGCTGGATTCCGATTGAGCGCAGTTCTTTAACAGAGTGCTGCGTCGGTTTGGTTTTTAACTCACCGGCGGAGGCGATGTATGGCACCAGCGTAAGGTGCATGAACAACGTGCGGCTATGACCATACTCAACCGACATTTGCCGGATGGCCTCCAGAAATGGTAACGATTCGATATCACCAACTGTTCCCCCTATTTCAACCAGGGCTACCTCAGCACCACCAGCACCTTCAATAATCATGCGTTTAATTTCATCGGTGATGTGTGGAATAACCTGAATGGTTGCGCCTAAATAGTCTCCCCGACGCTCCTTCCGGATCACATTTTCATAGACACGACCCGTGGTGAAATTATTCTTCTGGCTAGTCTTTATATGAACAAAACGTTCATAATGGCCCAAGTCAAGATCCGTTTCTGCCCCATCTTCCGTTACAAAAACCTCTCCATGCTGATAAGGGCTCATGGTACCGGGGTCAACATTGATATAGGGGTCCAGTTTTAGCATCGTCAACTTAACGCCGCGTGCTTCCAGCAAAGCCGCCAAAGACGCCGAAGCGATTCCTTTACCCAAAGAAGAAACAACACCACCAGTGATAAAAATAAAACGCGTCATATGTTTTTGATGCCACAAGAAAATGGGGGGAGGTGCGGAAATAAATAACCGCCCAGAATGGGACGCCAGTTTAACAAAACTCTACCATGCGAACAATGGCCGGGTGCCCATACCCTGTACAATTAAAAACCGTCAGGTGTTGTATAAAAAGCCTCGTCCACAGCAAAGCCATATACTGCTGCTAACGTATTCCCAACATAAATCAGAGGGGTACGGGCGCGCTCCCAAGGTGGTACCGCCCACTCCTGAAATAACGTTTTAAGGGTCTTACGCATACCTCTGCCAGCGGGTGTTATGATCTCCCCTCCTTGACGAAAACGAACGTTGATACGCCCTATCTCTGGCCAGGTAAAACCCTGTTCCAGCAAAACATCCATTGACAACGGTTGAGGCAACCCAGGAACCTGTAAAAGTTTATTCCCTAACTCCCAGTCAAGACGCTGCCGGCTATCAAACACCGGCTGAGGATCCATCGCATAGAGTTTTCCAGCGTAACGGCGAACCTCACCACCTCCCCACGTGACACAGGGCATCGCATCTTGTCGGGCCAAAAGCAGTTGCTGGAGAATTGTTTGCAACTTAACTTCCGACGGCATCGCCAAATTCAAGGCATTTAACCAATAGCGGATAAGATTCTTTTGCTCCAACAGACTTAATTTCAACAATGCATCAACCTGCAAGGTTTGATCATCCGGACTTTCTATGTCTCCAAGCAGACGCGTCGCACTTAAATCGAGTAATTCTACAGCCTCGCCTTGTAAACGAGCCACTCGGCTGATCGTTTTGGCATATCCAGGCCATCGTGTTTGAATCCGGGGTAGGATCTCGTGCCTTACGTAATTCCGATCAAAATCACGGCACTCATTACTGAAGTCATCAACCCAATGGAGTTGGTTATACTCTGCATATTCTTCCAACGCTGTACGATTAAGCATTAAAAATGGCCGCA
>OBIC01000396.1_pt1 | contig 12167 bp, 15 predicted proteins | sample 1519831 | NCBI WGS metagenome assembly OBIC01 (sample SAMN03019805, study PRJEB22545) | beach sand metagenome | biome: beach; feature: sea beach; material: beach sand | place: USA: Municipal Pensacola Beach, FL | collected 2010-10-20 | depth 40-45 cm m | reverse complement strand
GTTGCAAAGGCGTGTTGGCCGCGCGGCCGTCAGTGGGCGGGGGTGTTGGGGGCGCCGCCTTCCGCTTGGCGGCGGCGAATGGCCTCCGCGTAGAGGGCGTCGAAGTTGACCGGCGCAAGCATAAGGGGCGGGAAACCGCCTCTTGTTGTGAGGCTGTCGATCAGTTCCCGGGCGTAGGGAAACAGTAGGTTGGGGCAGAAGCTGCCAAGCGCACGGCCAAGTTCGTTGTTGTTGGCAACCTGAATATGAAACAGGCCTGCCTGCTGCACTTCAATCAAAAACAGGTGGTCCTCGGCGTGGGCAGCGGTGAGCGTCAACTGGAGCACCACCTCGTACTGGTGCTCGCCAATCTTGCGGTTCTGGGTGTTGAGTTCGAGCTTGATCTCGGGCTTGGCGCCACCGGTCGCGAACAGCTCTGGCGTCCGCGGTGATTCGAAGGAGAGGTCCTTCACATAAATGCGTTGGATGTTGAATTGCTGGGCAGCTTGCTGCCCTTCGGCCGCGGTCGAATTCTGGTCTGCCATGCGGTTACCCCTTCCAGCTGTGCATCGGATTAGTGGTTGGTGCGGTGGAGTCAGTCGGCGCCGGCCGGCCCCTGCAGCAGGGCATCGAGCTTGTCGCTGCGCTCGAGGGCATACAGCTCGTCGCAACCGCCAATGGGTTGGCCACCAATGAAGATCTGCGGCACGGTGTGCCGGCCTGAGCGCTGCTCCATTTCGGCCCGCCGGGCCGGATTCGCGTCCACCGAGATTTCTTCGAATGCGACGCCCTTGCTGCTGAGCAGGGCCTTGGCTCGGTGGCAAAATCCGCAGAACATCGAGGAGTAGATTTCCACTGGCTGCATCACTGCCTCGCGATCCGTTGCGTCAACTCGCCTTGCTGCCCTTGACCACCGGGAGTGATTCACCCCGCCAAGCGGCCATACCACCGGAGAGGCGCTGCACCTGGGCAAACCCCTGCTCACGCAGTGCCTCGGCGGCAGCGCCGGAATGCTGGCCAATTTTGCACACAACCACCACCGGGCGTTCACGGTAGGCGTCCAGTTTCGAGGGGTCGGCCTTGATCTGCGCATAGGGCACGTTGACCGCGTCGACAATGTGCCCTTCTGCGAATTCCTTGCGGTCCCGTACGTCCACCACCACAGCGCCTTCACGGTTGATGGCGTCGACCACTTCCTGGGGCTTGAGGGCCTTGCCGCGTCGCCGTTGCTCGGTCACCACCAAGGCCGCGAGGAGCGCCACGAACACAGACACCAACACCCAGTGGTTGGCGGCGAACTCGATCAAGCGGGACATGGAAGAGCCGGTCGTTGGGAACAGTCAAAGGCCGGCATTATACACAGGGGCCCACACACCGCCAGGCGCGGCTGTGGCGCGGCTGTGGCGCGCTCAGTACCATGGAGCGCGCTGGCTGACCGCAGCCAGGCACCCTTGTTTTTTCTTGCGCACCCAATGCCCCGTTTACTGCACATTTCTGGTTTGGTTGTACTGTGCCATCTGGCTTTGACGCTGGCGCCGACGGCGGGTGCTGCCAAAGACCAGGACCTCGATGCCGTGCAACGGCAGATCGCGGTGGTCAATCGCTGGCTCAAGACAGCCAAGCGGGACGAGGACCAACAGGCCAGGGCGCTGCGGGAAGTCGAAACCCGCATCGCGAACTCCAGCCAGGCGCTGCGCGCGCTGGAGGCAGAAGCGCGCACATTGCAACGTAAGCGCAATGGCCTGCTGGCGCAGCGTGAGCAGCTGGGCGCACAGTTGCAGGTGCACCGCCAAGCCCTCGTTGGTGCGCTGCGGGCCGCCCACCGGAGCGGGGAGGCCAGCCAGCTTCGGGTCCTGTTGAGCGGCGAAAATCCAACGGACATGGCGCGCATGGCGCGCTACCTCGATGCCATCAGCCGCCGGCGCAGTGCCCAGATCGCGGCGTTTCGGGAAGACCTTGCAGCACTCGCGCAGGTGGAGTCCGAGGCCCAGGCCGCCCACCAGGCCCTGGCCGTCAACACCGAAGCGCAGCGAGACCGACTCGCACAATTGGAGGTTTCCCGGGAAGAACGAACAGCTGCGTTGCAGGCGCTGCGGGCGGGGATCCGCGATCAAACCGACGAACTGGCCGCCCTGCGGGAAAATGAGCGGCACCTCCAGTCCCTGCTCGACGCCGTGGTCGAAGCATCGCGCGAGCTGCAGCAAAGTGGCCGCGGCGACCCTTTCGCCAGCCGCAAGGGGCAGCTGCCCTGGCCTTTGCATGGCGCCATTCAAAACGCCTTCGGCAGCCGCGACCGGCGCACCGGCCTGGTGCGCAAGGGGCTGTTGATTCAAGCCAACGACGGCGCCCCGGTACACGCCATCCACCGCGGCCACGTGCTGTTCGCCGATTGGGTGCGCGGGGTTGGCCTGCTTATCATCATTGACCACGACCAGGGCTTTCTCAGCCTCTACGCCCACAACCAAACCCTGCTGAAAAGCGCTGGGGACTGGGTGGAAGCAGGCGAGACCATCGCCGCTGCGGGCAACACCGGTGGGCAACGAGAGGCCAACCTGTATTTCGAAATCCGGCGCGACGGCAAACCGGTGGACCCGGTCGCCTGGCTCCAGTCGCGCCGATGAGCCGGGCGGGCTTTTCTGCTAACTTTGCCACTTTCAGATTCACTCAGCGGCGAACCCACCCGTGAAATTTTCGTTGTACCCCCCCTTCGCGGGCATCGCGCTCGTCGTGTTGGCCGGTGCGCTCGGCGCAGAGCCCGCCACGAACCCCGACGCACCTGCCCCCCCACCCGAATTGGAAGCCGTACTGCCTTTGGACGAGCTGCGCCTGTTCGTCGAAGTGTTTGATCGGATTCGCACGGCCTACGTCGAACCCGTGGACGATGCCCAACTGCTGCAGGAGGCCATTCGCGGCATGCTCAGCGGCCTGGACCCCCACTCGACTTTTCTGGACGCCGAACAGTTTGAGGCACTGGAAACCGGAACCAGCGGTGAGTTCGGCGGCATCGGCATCGAGATCGGCCTCGAAGACGGGTTCATCAAGATCATCAGCCCCATGGATGACACGCCGGCGATGCGAGCCGGTGTCCAACCAGGCGACCTGATTCTGAAAATCGATCAGCAGCCCACCAAGGGCATGGGCCTGGCGGAGGCTGTGGATTTGCTGCGGGGCGAGGTGGGCAGTCGCGTGACCCTGACACTGCTGCGCGAAGGCACCGACCAACCGCTGGACGTGGTCCTCGAGCGCGCAGCCATCAAGGTCCCAAGCATCAAGGCCGAGGTGCTGGAACCCGGTTTTGGCTACTTGCGCATCGCCCAGTTTCAAACCCGCACAGCCAAAGACCTCGCCACTGAGCTCCACAAACTGGGGGAGGCCGCCGAGCTGCGTGGGTTGGTGCTTGACCTGCGCAACAACCCAGGTGGGCTGCTGCGCTCGGCCGTCGAGGTCACGGACCTGTTCCTCGACCAAGGCCTGATCGTGTACACCGACGGGCGCCTGCCCGAGTCCAAACTGCGTTACCAGGCCAGCCCTGAGACCGCGGTGCCTGACCTTCCGCTGGTCGTGCTGATCAACGGCGGTTCGGCTTCGGCCGCCGAGATCGTCGCTGGCGCACTGCAAGACCACCGCCGCGCCCTGCTCGTCGGCACGCGATCCTTCGGCAAAGGGTCGGTCCAAACGGTGCTGCCCCTGACAGAGGACCGCGCGGTCAAACTGACCACCGCGCTGTACTTCACCCCATCCGGGCGCTCCATCCAGGCCCAGGGCATCGACCCAGACATCCAAGTGCGGCGCGCCGAGATCAAGCCCTTGCAGGACGAGCCCGGCAGCTACCGTGAGAGCGACCTCAGCGGTCACCTCGAAAACGGCGCCGCCGGCAAGACACGCACGCCAGTCGCTGCGGCCGCCATCAGCGACTACCAGTTGCAAGAGGCCCTCAATCTCCTGAAAGGCATCGCGGTGTTCAACCGGCCGAGGACAACCGGGGAATGAGGCCAGGCCAGGCGGTTACGGCCCTGATTGGACTGTGGCTGTGGAGCAACGCACTTCTGGCTGAGCCGTTGGTCGCCATCCTCATCGATGACCTCGGTCACCGCTGGAGCGAAGGTCGGCGCGCCCTGAAGCTGGAAGGGCCGGTGTCGCTGTCGATTTTGCCAGCAAGCCCGGTGGGCCGGCGCATTGCCGAGGCGGCGCCAGAACATGGCAAGGAGGTCATGCTGCACGCGCCCATGCAGGCGGTCGGGGGTGCACCCCTCGGACCCAACGGGCTCACCACCGGCATGTCCCACGCGCTGTTTTTACAAACGCTGACCCGGCAACTGAACGCCCTACCCGGGGTTGCCGGGGTCAACAACCACATGGGCAGCGAACTCACCCGCCACGAGCAACCCATGGCCTGGCTGATGCACGCCCTCAAAGCCCAGGGCCTGTTTTTTATCGACAGCCGCACCACCAGCCTGAGTCTGGCCGGCCGTGAAGCGCAGCGCGCGGGGGTTGCCCATTGGAACCGCGACCTGTTCCTCGACCACCACCGCAGCACCAGGGCGGTCAACGCGGCATTCGACCGGATGCTTGAGCTGGCCGCGCAGCGCGGGGCTGTGCTCGCCATCGGCCACCCGTATCCCGAAACCTTGGCGGTGCTGGAGCGGCGCTTGCCCGAACTGGCAAGCCAGGGTGCACGTTTGGTGCCCGCCTCAACATTGGTGGCGGTCATGCAGGCTGCGCCGGCGCCCTCGGCGGACTTCGCTCGGCGTCAGCGCCAGCTCGGGCAAGCGCCGAGACCACAACCGGCAGTGCCGCTGCTGGACCCCTGACTGCGCCCGGCGGCCCCAGCCGCAACCCTCAACGAACCTCGATGCCCCGCGCCGCCAAGTGGGCCTTCGCCTCTGGCACCGTGAACTCTCCAAAGTGGAAAATGCTGGCCGCGAGCACCGCATCGGCGTGGCCCTCGAGGATGCCCTCCGCCAGGTGGTCCAGGCTGCCCACCCCACCCGAAGCGATCACCGGAATCTCCACTGCATCGCTGATGGCGCGGGTCAGGGCGAGGTCAAAGCCGGCACGGGTGCCGTCCCGGTCCATGCTCGTCAACAGAATCTCCCCGGCCCCCAACCCCTGCATCCGCAGCGCCCATTCCACCGCATCGAGCCCCGTTGGGCGCCGGCCCCCGTGGGTAAAAATCTCCCACCGGGCACCGGGATCCGCAGCCACCTGCTTGGCATCGATCGCCACGACAATGCACTGGGAACCGAAGCGGCCTGCGGCCTCGGCAACGAACTCGGGGGAGCTCACCGCAGCGGTGTTAATGGCCACTTTGTCTGCTCCGGCATTGAGCATGGTGCGCACGTCGGCCGGGGTGCGAATGCCGCCGCCCACGGTGAGGGGAATGAACACCTCACCGGCGATGCGCTCGACCACGTGCACCATGGTGTCCCGCTCTTCATGGCTTGCAGTGATGTCAAGGAAGGTGAGCTCATCCGCCCCCTGTTGGTCGTAGCGACGGGCGATTTCGACCGGGTCCCCGGCGTCGCGAATGTCGACGAACCGGACCCCCTTCACCACCCGGCCGTGATCCACGTCCAAACAGGGGATGATGCGGGTCGCCAAGCTCATTGGGCACGGACCCCGTCAGCCAAGGCCTGGGCTTCGGGCAAGTTCAATCTGCCCTCGTAGAGTGCGCGCCCGGCGATCACGCCGCATACGCCAGCATCCACCGTCTGCAGCAACTGGCGGATGTCCTCGAGCCCAGCGACCCCTCCCGACGCGATCACGGGAACCGCTGTCGAGCGCGCCAGGGCTGCGGTGGATTCAACATTCACGCCCTGGAGCATGCCGTCGCGGCCGATGTCGGTGTACACGAGCGCACTGACACCAGCGGCGCTGAAGCGCTCCGCCAGGGCGACCGCCGTGACCTCAGAGGTTTCCGACCAACCGGTTGTGGCCACCCGGCCATCCCGGGCGTCGAGCCCCACGATGATGTGGCCGGGGTAAGCCGAGCACGCGGCCTCAACAAACTCCGGGTCACGCACCGCCTGGGTGCCAATGATGGTCCAGCGCACCCCAGCGTCCAGGTAACGGCCAATGGTCTCCAAATCGCGGATTCCGCCGCCGATTTGGATGGGCAACTCTGGGAAGCGCCGGGCGATTGCCGTGATTGCGTCCTGGTTCACCGGCTCGCCCGCGAAAGCACCGTTGAGGTCCACCAGGTGCAGCCGTTTGGCACCTTGCTCCACCCACTGGGCCGCCATGGCAACCGGGTCATCGCCGAAGGTGGTGCTGTCCTCCATGCGGCCCTGGCGCAACCGAACGCACTGGCCGTCTTTGAGGTCGATGGCGGGAATCACAACGAACGACATGGGGGCCCGGTCTCCGGTGGTTAAGTTGTTTTCAGGCAGGTTCGCCGTCCCAGGCGACGAAATTGCGCAGCAACTGCAATCCTGCCTGCTGGCTTTTTTCGGGATGGAACTGCACCGCAAAGAGGTTGGGTGCGCTGAGTACCGCGGCAAATTTCAGCCCGTAGTCGCAGGTGCCCACCACCTGCCCGGGGTCATCCGCAGCAACATAGTAGCTGTGGACAAAATAGAAGCGCGTGCCGGGTTCAATGCCGGCCCACATCGGGTGGGGCTGTTGCTGCCACACCTGGTTCCAGCCCATGTGCGGCACCTTAAGCCGTGTGCCCAATGGGCCCACCATCTGCGCTGGAAAGCGCAGCACCCGCCCCGGGAGTTGACCAAGACACTGGATACCCCCGTTCTCGTCACTCCAATCCATCAGCGCCTGCAGCCCAACACAGATGCCCAGCAGCGGTCTGCGGGCGATGACTTCCTGGACCAGGGTGTCAATGCCGAGGCGACGCATCTCTCCAACACAATCACGGATGGCGCCCACTCCTGGGAGCACCACACGGTCGGCAGACCGAATCCTTGCATGGTCACCGGTCACCACCACCTGTGCGTCCGGCGCCACCCGTTCGAGCGCCTTGGCGGCCGAGTGCAGATTGCCCATGCCGTAATCGATGACAGCGATGCGAATGCTCATGGGCAGAAGCGAGGACCAGACGCCTGGCACCGCGTCCGCTGGGAAATGCGGGTCACGACATTGGCCTCAGAGCGTGCCTTTGGTCGACGGCATGGCGCCGCCACGGCGGGAGTCTTCGGTGACTGCCAGTCGAAGCGCGCGGCCAAACGCCTTGAAGATGGTCTCCGCCTGGTGGTGCGCGTTGACCCCAAACAGGTTGTCGATGTGCACCGTGGCCATGGCGTGGTTGACGAAGCCCTGGAAAAATTCCTGGAGCAAGTCGACATCGAACGCACCCACCCTGGCGCGGGTGTACTCCACCCGGTAGTGCAACCCGGGGCGCCCTGAGAGGTCCACCACCACCCGGGAGAGCGCCTCGTCGAGCGGCACATAGGCATGGCCGTAGCGCTGGATTCCGGCCTTGTCTCCGACCGCCCGCGCGAAAGCCTGACCGAGGGTGATGCCGACGTCTTCCACGGTGTGGTGGGCATCGATTTCGAGGTCACCTGCGGCTTTGATTTCAAGATCAATCAAGCCGTGGCGCGCCACCTGCTCCAACATGTGGTTGAAAAAGGGGACCCCGGTTTCGATGCTGCTCTGGCCACTGCCATCGAGCTCAACGGACACTTCGATCTGGGTTTCGAGCGTGTCCCGCTGCACCCGTGCCTGACGCTGATTCACCCGCTGTTTCTCCTGCTTTGCTCGCCCGCCTGCTGCGGTGGCCGAGCCGCGCAGTATACCGCAGCCGCCCCTGGCGGTGTCGCTGACTCGCTTTGCCGCACACAAATTCGGTTATAGTACCGGGTCTATTCGAGCATCCAACGTGAGCGAGGGGCCACCATGCCCGTCACCGTCGAAAGCATCCACGAACCCAACGCAGAAGACTGGGCCGATCTGCTGAAGATCTACCGCGATGACCCGCACTTTACGGGCGCCCCAGACGCCATTGAGGCGCACCTGCGCAACCACCTCGACGACCCTGAGATGCAGCTGTATGGCGGGCGCTTCAATGGCCGTCTGCTCGCCGCGATGGCGGTGCGCACCAGCGGCGACGAGTGGTGCCTGTCGGACCTCTGCGTTCGTTCCATCACACGCCGGCGCGGCGTGGCCCGGTCCATGATCACGGCGCTGGAACGCAACGCGAACCGCGCCGGAATCACGATTTCAGCGACCATCGGTTCGGAAGACACGGCGCTGCTGCAATTGGCCCGCAAAGCGGGCTTTCAGGTCCGCCAACTGGTCCCGCCGACACAATTGGCGCTGGAGCGGCATCCGCGGGGCGCAGCAAACGCCTGATTCGCGTGCAAGGGCCTGTCCATCAGCTGCTGGAGCTGCTCGATCTCGAGCGCATCGACACCCGCCTGTTTCGCGGTTTCAGCCCACCCGGCGAGCGCCGACGCGTGTTCGGCGGACAGGTATTGGGTCAGGCGCTGGTGGCCGCCGGGCGCACCGTGGACGAACGCACCCTGCACTCCATGCACGCGTACTTTTTGCGCCCCGGCGATCCTGACCACCCACTGATTTACGAGGTGGACTTGATTCGAGACGGAAAGAGCTTCACCACCCGCCGGGTGGTGGCGGTTCAGCACGGCCGGCCCATCTTCAACCTTTCCGCTTCGTTTCAAGTCTCCGAACCCGGCTTCGACCACCAGGCACCGGCACCGGATACCGTCGCGCCCGAACAACTGCAGACCGAAGAGTCCGAACTGGCCGAGCGGTACCGCCAGGATCCGGACAACTACCGCCACCCCGATTACTTTGAATGGCCCGTTGAGTTTCGCCATGCCGACACGGCCAATACCAACCGGGACCGTGCGCACCCCCCCCACCACCGGGTGTGGATGCGCGCAGCGGCGCAACTGCCGGACGACCCCCTGTTGCACCAGTGCGTGCTCGCCTACGCATCGGACCGCGGCTTTCTCGCCACGGCCCTGTTGCCGCATGCGGTCTCGATCGACCATGCCCAGTTGCAGGCCGCCAGCCTGGACCATGCCATGTGGTTCCATCGCCCCTTTCGCGCCGATGAATGGCTGCTGTACGTTCAGGACAGCCCCAGCGCCACCAACGCCCGCGGATTTTGTCGCGGCCAGGTGTTCAACCAGGCCGGCACCCTGGTGGCGTCCACCGCGCAGGAAGGCCTGATTCGTCACCGGAGCTGACACCCCAACCACCCAGCTGCCGCGGAGGCTCCATGCACGCGATCCTCGTTGATGACCAGCGCCACCTACACTGGCGCGAAACCGAAACCCCGGCGCCCACCAGCCACGAAGTGCGGATCCGCGTGCACGCCACTGCGGTCAACCGGGCCGACACCCTGCAAGCCCGGGGGTTCTACCCCCCGCCGCCTGGAGAGAGCCCCATCCTCGGCCTGGAATGCGCCGGCGAAGTGGATGCGGTGGGGGATGCCGTGACCCGCTGGCGCGTCGGGGATGCGGTGGTGGCGCTGTTGGCCGGGGGTGGATACGCCGAGCAAGTGGTGGTCCCTGAAGGGCAGGTGCTTCCGCTGCCCGCCGGGCTCGATTTCGTCGCCGGCGCTGCGATTCCCGAAGTCTTTGCCACCGCTTGGCTCAACCTGTTCAAGGAAGCCCGGCTACAGCCCGGCGAGCTTGTGCTGCTGCACGCCGGTGCCAGCGGCGTGGGCACCGCGGCCATCCAGCTGTGCAAGCAGTTCGACAACCCCTGTTTCGTGACCCTGGGCAACCAGGACAAGCTCGATCGGTGCCTTGCCCTGGGCGCCGATGGCGGCCACCTGCGCACCGCCGGCGAATTCGAGCCCGCTGTAGCAGACTGGGCCACTGATGGGGTCGACGTGATCCTCGATCCGGTGGGCGGTGCCTACCTGGAGCAAAACCTCAAGGTGCTGCGGCCCGACGGCCGGCTGGTGTTGATCGGACTCATGGGAGGGGCCAGCGCGCCCATTGGGTTGGCCCAGATGCTGATGAAACGCCTGCGCCTGATCGGCTCGACCCTCCGTTCCAGGAGCCGTGGCGACAAGGCGGAACTGATGGCCGACATGGAGCGCAACCTCTGGCCCCTCTTCGAGTGCGACGCCCTGCGGCCAGTGGTCCACACCCACTTTCCCATTCAGGAGGCGGACAAGGCCTTTGCGCTGGTGGAATCCAACCAAACCTTTGGCAAGGTGGTCCTGACCCTGGCTGATTAGTCGGCTTCGGGCGCCCCGAGCACCGCCGCCCAACCGAAGCCTGGGTCACCGATGCAATAGAAAAAAGGGTTGAGCAGCTCCGCCTTCTGGTTGTACCTCAGTGGCTGGTGGTGGATGTCGGTCACCTGCCCACCGGCCGCCTCCAACACCGCCTGAGCGGCCGCGGTGTCCCATTCGCAGGTGGGTGCGAGCCGTGGATACAGGTCCGCCTCTCCCGCTGCCACCAGGCAAATCTTGAGCGAGCTGCCCATGCTCGTGAGTTCGACCTCTCCGACCTCGGCTCGGATCTTTTCGATGCAGGCGTCCAGCGCGTCGGCACCATGGCGGCGACTGCCGACCACCACCACCGGCTGGCTGGATTGCAGGCGAGGCGAGAGGGGGCGCACCTGAATCGGTTGGAGACCGCCCGAGGCATCGCGGCAGGTTGCGCCTGCGCCTTTCACCCCGGTGTAGGTGGTTCCCTTCACAGGGACATGGACGACCCCCAGGACCGGCGCCCCCTGGTCGATCAAGGCAATGTTAACGGTGAACTCGCCGTTGCGGTTGATGAACTCCTTGGTGCCGTCCAACGGGTCGACCAGCCAGTATCGGGTCCACCCAGCCCGCTGTTCCGCCGGGATTTCGCCGGACTCTTCCGACAGAATCGGCAACTCGGGAGTCAGTGCCGCCAACCGGTCGACGATGAGGTGGTGGGCGGCAAGGTCGGCGCGGGTGAGGGGTGAGTCGTCCCCCTTGCTTTGCACCTCAATGTCGCCACAGGTGTTGTAGATCTCCAAAATCGCCGAGCCGGCCGCCTCGCTGATTTCCACGAGCGGGCCAAGTAGCTGTTGGTATTCCATTGTTTCTCCAAGACGGTCGTGCACAGCGTTTAAGTGTACATGCAGGGGATGACATGCAAGGGGCTGGCCCATTCGATGCGTCCGCTTCGACGCCGATCGGGCGCATTGCCATGCTGGCAGTTTGCCCCGTAGCATGCCGACATGATCAGCTCGCCCCACCCTGCTCCACCCGAGGTCGATTGGCACGGCATCGACACCGTCCTGCTCGACATGGACGGCACCCTGCTGGACCTGCATTTCGACAACTACTTCTGGCTCACCCACTTGCCAAAGCGCTACGCCGAACAGCGCGCGGTCGACCCCACCCAGGCGTGGGAACAAATCCGCAGCCTGATCCAGGGCCACCAGGGCACGCTCAATTGGTACTGCCTGGATTTCTGGTCCCGCACGCTGGAACTCGACATGGTCGAGCTCAAACGCGAGGTTGCCCACCTGATCGCCTGGCGCCCGGAAACCCCCGAGTTTCTCAACTGGCTCGGCACCCAGGGCAAACGGCGGGTGCTGGTCACCAATGCCCACCGCGACAGCCTGGTGCTGAAGGTTGCCCACACGGGCCTCGATGCCTACCTCGACGTGCTGTTCAGCGCCCACGACTTCGACCGCCCCAAGGAAGACCGGGCGCTCTGGGAGGCACTCCAGCAGGCCGAACCCTTCGATCCAGCGCGCACCCTGTTGATTGATGACAACGAGTCGGTGCTGGCAAGCGCGGCGCAATTTGGCATCCAGCACCTGCTCACGATTCACCAGCCGGACAGCCGCCAACCCGGACGCGGCCCGCTGCAGTTCCCTACCATCAACCGCTTCAGCGACCTCCACTGAGCATGGGCGCACCTGCCGAGGGTTCCACCAAAGTGCGCCTGGACAAGTGGCTGTGGGCGGCGCGTTTTTTTAAGACCCGCACGCTCGCCAAGGCCGCTGTCGAGGGCGGCAAAGTGCATTACAACCAACAGCGCACCAAACCCAGCCGAACGGTTGAAATCGGCGCCACCTTGTTGGTGCGCCAAGGGTGGGATCAAAAGGAAGTGCGGGTGCTGGGACTCTCCGAACAACGGGGCAATGCGACCGCGGCCCAGGCGCTGTATGCCGAGACCCCGGCGAGCGCGGCACGGCGCGAAGCCGCGGCCGCAGAGCGCCGGCTCGAACGGGCGGCGGCAGGGGGTTGGCCACGCGTCTGC
>OBIC01000394.1_pt1 | contig 12254 bp, 11 predicted proteins | sample 1519831 | NCBI WGS metagenome assembly OBIC01 (sample SAMN03019805, study PRJEB22545) | beach sand metagenome | biome: beach; feature: sea beach; material: beach sand | place: USA: Municipal Pensacola Beach, FL | collected 2010-10-20 | depth 40-45 cm m | reverse complement strand
CAGACGCAAACCAAAATGCAGCCTGGGGGCCGATCCACTGGGCGTACTGGCGGCCAAAGGCCATTTGTTGACGAGTGTTCCGACAGCCTTAAACCAAGTGGCCGACTTGGCGGCATACACATCAACCGCTTTCCCTCAGGTTCGCAGCATTGTGGTTGACTCCAGCGTTTATCACGCTGCCGGTGCCAGTGAAGCACAGGATCTGGCTTGTTCCATGGCAACGGCCGTGGCTTATTTGAGGGCGATGACAGAAGCCGGACTGGACGTGAATACCGCGTGCCGACAGATCAGCTTCAGTTATGAAACCGACACGGACTTTTTTCTATCGATCGCAAAACTTCGAGCTGCTCGACGCCTTTGGAGCCGGATTGCGGAAGTCAGCGGCGCAGACGAATCGAGCGCAGCCATGCAAATGCATGTGACGACGGCTTACCGCATGTACAGCCAGCGGGACCCTTGGGTTAATATCCTGCGCGCGACCATTGCCAGTTTTGCCGGCGCGGTGGCAGGCGCCGACAGCATGACTGTCCGGCCATTCGACCAAGCTATGGGCTTGCCCAGTGAATTCTCCCGCCGCGTGGCCCGCAATATTCAGATCATTCTGCAAGAGGAGAGTGGTTTAGCCAAAGTGATTGATCCTGCCGGCGGTTCACTCTATGTTGAAACAGCCAGCCAGCAGCTTGCTGAGCAAGCATGGGCAAAATTCCAGGAAATAGAAGCCGCTGGCGGTATGGCAACAGCGCTGGAAACCGGCGTTATCCAGGACATGATTACCACCGTGCAAACCGCACGGGCATCGAATATCGCACGCCGCAAAGATGCCTTAACCGGCATCAATGAGTTTCCTAATATCCAGGAATCTTCTATTGACGTTGAAACACCGGATTTTGCCCAGTTACACCGTGCGGCTCTGAGTCGCTCGGGTGGCCAAGCCGACGCGGCGCTGGTCGATGCGATCAAGGCTAATCGAGAAAAAACCAATGGTGAATTGACCGCCAGCGTTGTTGCGGCTGCCGAATTGGGTGCGGATATGAAAACCGTTGCAAATGCCTTGCAGGACAAACCCGCACAGATCACAGCCTTGGCACCTCACCGTTTGGCCGAAGCGTTTGAAGGGCTTCGGGATGCCTCGGATGCCTGGTTGGCTAAAACAGGTAAGCGCCCGGCCATTTTTCTCGTCAATATGGGAACCGCTGCGGATTACACAGCCCGCATGACGTTTGCCAAGAACTATTTTGAAGCCGGCGGCATCGAAGGGGTCGTAAGCGCCGATAGCCCCAACCCAGAAGCTGCGGTTGAAGCGTGCCGCAAAGCAGGCCTGAAACACGCTATTTTGTGCTCATCGGATGCTTTTTACAGCGAGCAGGCCGAAGCCTTTGCAAAAGCCCTGAAAAGTAACGGCGTTGAATGCCTGTATCTTGCGGGTAAGCCTGGGGAGCATGAGTCACGCTACCGCGAGGCAGGTATTGACCACTTTATTTTTGCCGGGGACCAGACACTGGAAACCTTGCAAGTTGCACTGAAAAACATGGGAGTACTGAACTAATGGCCGGCTTACCTGATTTTTCTAACATTCAATTGAATGCCAGTACCACAGTAAAAACAGATACCAGTGCCTGGGAAGCGGCCTGTGCGAAGCAGTCGGGCAAGTCGCCCAGTGAGATGCAGTGGCAAACACCTGAAGGTATTGATCTGAAAGCACTTTACACAGAGAAAGATCTGGAAGGGCTGGACTTTCTCCATACCTTCCCGGGGCTGCCACCGTTTTTACGCGGCCCCTACAGCACCATGTACGTCAACAAGCCTTGGACGTTGCGTCAGTATGCCGGCTTTTCCACCGCCAAAGAAAGTAACGCATTTTATCGGCGGAATTTGGCGGCGGGGCAAAAAGGACTCTCTGTCGCTTTTGATCTGGCCACTCACCGGGGCTATGACTCGGACCACCCACGTGTTGTTGGCGATGTGGGTATGGCCGGTGTGGCCATTGATTCGATTTATGACATGCGCACACTCTTTGACGGGATTCCGCTGGACCAAATGAGTGTTTCGATGACCATGAACGGGGCTGTGTTACCGATCTTGGCACTTTATATCGCTGTCGCCCAAGAGCAGGGTGTTAAAACCGAACAGCTCTCTGGCACGATCCAGAACGATATCCTTAAAGAATTCATGGTGCGTAATACTTACATTTACCCGCCGGGTCCCTCAATGCGGATTATCTCGGACATCTTTGCCTTTACCTCACAAAAGATGCCGAAATTCAACAGCATCAGTATCTCGGGCTATCACATGCAGGAAGCCGGTGCGACGGCAGACCTGGAACTCGCCTACACACTGGCGGATGGCGTGGAATATGTCCGGGCTGGGATTGAGGCCGGGATAGATATTGATGCGTTTGCGCCTCGTTTGTCTTTTTTCTGGGCCATCGGCATGAACTTCTTTATGGAAATCGCCAAGATGAGAGCGGCCCGGTTGCTTTGGGCCAAACTGGTGAAAGGGTTTAACCCCCAGAACCCCAAATCGTTGAGTTTACGAACGCACTCGCAAACATCGGGCTGGAGTTTGACGGCGCAAGATGTGTATAACAACGTCACCCGTACCTGTGTAGAAGCGATGGCCGCAACCCAAGGCCACACACAGTCGCTCCATACCAATGCACTGGATGAAGCTTTGGCATTGCCAACAGACTTCAGTGCGCGGATTGCCCGGAATACCCAACTCATCCTGCAGCAGGAAAGTAACACAACGAAGGTGATTGACCCTTGGGGTGGCAGTTACTTCGTAGAACGATTGACTTACGAGCTGGCGCAAAAAGCCTGGGCACACATCCAGGAAGTTGAAGCGTTTGGTGGCATGGCTAAAGCCATTGAGGCGGGGATTCCCAAAATGCGCATTGAAGAAGCTGCGGCACGTACGCAGGCCAGGATCGACTCGGGTCGCCAGTCAGTCATTGGTGTGAATAAATACCGCCCTGATGTTGAAGAAACCATTGATGTCCTTAAGGTTGATAACTCCGCCGTGTGCGCTGAGCAAATTGCCAGCCTGAAAAAATTGCGCGCAGAGCGTGATAGTGCGGCGACAGAAAAAGCATTGAGCGCGTTGACAGAGTGCGCCAAAACGGGCAGCGGCAACTTACTGGAACTTGCTGTTAATGCCGCGCATGCCAAGGCCACCGTGGGTGAAATCAGCGATGCACTTGAAAAGCATTTTGGCAGGCACACGGCCGAAATCCGTTCCATTACAGGCATTTACAGTAGCGAGGTGGGTGTGAACGACGAGAGCGTCAGCAAAATTGAAAAAATGGTCAACACCTTTGAAGAAAACGAAGGCCGCCGGCCGCGAATTCTGATTGCAAAAATGGGGCAGGATGGGCACGACCGAGGTCAGAAAGTGATTGCCACGGCATTTGCTGATCTGGGCTTTGATGTGGATATCGGTCCACTTTTTCAAACACCCGAAGAGGCAGCGCGCCAAGCGGTTGAAAATGACGTGCACGTTGTCGGCGTGAGCTCCTTGGCGGCAGGCCACCTAACATTAGTCCCGGCCTTAAAGTCGGCCCTGGCCGCACTGGGGCGTGAAGATATTTTGATTGTCGTCGGAGGGGTGATTCCGCCTCAGGACTTTGATGCCCTCCATGCGGCGGGCGCCAAAGCGATCTTCCCGCCGGGTACCGTCATCAGTGAAGCCGCCGTGGGCTTGATTGAAGAGCTGAACAGAACGTTAGGCTACTCCAACGAAGCCGCCTGATATGGCCACAGAGAAAACGCCCGCGCTCAGCAAAAGAAAACAGCTGAGCCAGGAGGATTATGTCGCTGGGGTGTTGTCTGGAGACCGCGGCTTTCTCGGCCGCGCGATCACATTGATCGAAAGCCGCAATCCGCGTCATCAGCAGATGGCTCAGGACGTTCTGCAAATGCTGCTGCCGCATACGGGGAAGGCCAAGCGGATTGGGATCACCGGTGTACCCGGTGTGGGTAAAAGCACCTTTATAGAAGCGTTTGGCTGCAGCCTGATTGATCAGGGCAGTAAAGTGGCTGTACTGGCGGTTGATCCGACCAGTAACCGCACGGGTGGCAGCATTCTGGGCGATAAAACCCGTATGCAGAAACTGGGCAATACGGATAATGCTTTCGTCAGGCCCTCACCGTCGTCAGGCACTTTGGGCGGGGTGACCCGAAAAACCCGGGAAACAATGTTGCTGTGTGAAGCCGCAGGTTATGACGTCATTTTGATTGAAACCGTGGGTGTTGGGCAGTCAGAAACAACGGTCGCAGAAATGGTCGACTTTTTCCTGGTACTCATGCTGCCGGGAGCGGGTGATGAGTTACAGGGCATCAAAAAAGGTGTGTTGGAAATTGCCGATATGATTGCGGTCAACAAGTCAGACGGTGGCAACGAGCGTGCTGCGCGGGCCGCGGCTGCCGAGTACCGCAATGCGCTGCACATCATGAAACCGGCGAGTCCGAATTGGCAGCCTCCAGTGCTGCGTTGCAGTGGTCTGAAAAACATGGGCCTTGATGAGATCTGGCAACAAATTGAAGAATACCACCGGCGCTTGACGGCAACAGGCGAATTACCGGAAAAACGGCGGCAGCAACAACTGCGCTGGATGTGGAACATGATCGAAGATCAGTTATTTTCAGCGTTGCACGCAAACGAACAGGTCGCGGATGTGTTACCGCGTGTAGAAAAAGAGGTCCTGGCCGGAGAGTTGACACCCACCTTGGCAGTACAGCAAGTGCTGCGCGCCTTTGGGTTGGATACGGCTGTACAATAAGCTACTCCTTATAAGGGGCGCCTCGTGTGATCTCCTGCATGCGGCCACGCTCATCAGCGGTAGGTGCAACCGCAGCGAGCTCACAGAGTACAACCGTTTCACCGTGTTGATTGTTTAGCGTGGCTGAAGCCTGTACGCGTCTTCGCTCGTCAATAGATTCAACCTTCACTGTGCAGCAGATGGTGTCGCCGCTGTAAACAGGTTTTTTGAAACGGAAATTCATCTGTGATGCCAACCAGCCCAGCTGCCCGCCAATTTCGGTTGTTAGGCTGGCGCTCAATAAACCATGGCTGATACAGGCTTTAAAGCCTTTCGCGTGGGCAAACGGCGCATCAAAGTGCACGGGGTTATAGTCGCCTGAAATTTTTGCGAACTGGATGATGTCGTCATCACAGAAGGTGCGTGTCACGCTAAAGGTGTCACCGGGTCGGATCCCTGCGATACCGCGCTGGCGTATGCTTGTCATATTTGCTATTCCTCTGTGGACAACCATGAAAGATGTTAGCATTCCTCGTCAGATAGGCGAGCTTGGGTTTATCCCGTGAGAATGACGAAGTTTGATGCGCGAAGAAACATCTGAAGCCCAAAAGCCACTGCGCAGTGGCTACACCACTGGCGCTTGCGCCACAGCAACGGCTTATGCAGCGGCTCGGTTACTGCTGGGGTGTCCCTTTCCACAAGGCCAACAAACCATTGAGATCACACTGCCGCGTGGCCAATCCGTTCGCTTTGCATTGGCGGAGATGCATCGTGAAGGCATGAGCTGTACTGTCGGTACGATCAAAGATGCCGGTGATGATCCAGACGTTACCCACGGTGCCTTAATCCGCTCCACAGTACGTTTGGTGGATGAGCCGGGTATTCAATTTAAAGCAGGCGAGGGCGTGGGAACGATCACATTGCCCGGCTTGAGCCTTGCCGTGGGCGAGCCGGCGATTAACCCTGTTCCCCGGCGTATGATCAGTGAACATCTACACCAGGCGGCAGAAGAAGTGGACTATGACGGCGGCTTTATCGTCGAGGTTGCTGTCGAAGGGGGTGAAAAGCTGGCGCAAAAAACAATGAATCCCCGGTTGGGCATTGTCGGTGGCCTTTCTATTCTGGGCACAACGGGTATTGTTCGGCCTTTCAGCTGTGCGGCTTACATTGCCTCGATCCACCAGGGTGTGGATGTGGCGCGGGAAAACGGACAAACGCACCTGGCTGCTTGCACGGGTTCGAGCAGTGAGCGGGTGGCTGTGGAGGTTTTGGGGCTACCGGAAATCGCGATTATTGAAATGGGGGATTTTGCGGGCGCATTTTTAAAATATTTTCGCCGTCATCCCGTGGATCGGCTCAGTTTTGTGGCCGGGTTTGGCAAACTGTGCAAGCTCGCGGACGGTCATCTCGACCTGCACAGCCGTCACTCGTCCATTGATTTTGGTCACTTGGCTCAATGGGCTGAAAGTAAGGGAGCCAGTGAGTCATTGATCCAGCAAATTACAACGGCCAACACCAGTTTGGAAGCCTGGCTGTATGCAGACAAGGCGGGTGTGGATTTAGCCCGGCTGGTCTGTGAGAAAGCACTGGCGGTGATTGCGTCCGTTGTAGGGCTGAAAATACCTATTGAAGTGATCGCCATTGATCGTGGTGCTCGGGTCATTGGTCGAGCAGAATGAAAATCCTCGTCCTGGGAGGGACAAAAGAAGCCAAAACGATTGCCGAGGCACTCCACTCACAGGGCCTCACAGTTGTGTACAGCCTGGCTGGGGTGACGTCTGCCCCCTCTCCATCAGCCGGTTATGGAACACGAAACGGTGGGTTTGGTGGTGTTGATGGTTTGGTCAGCTACTTGCAGGTTCAAGCGATTGATCAGGTGGTTGATGCCACACATCCGTACGCCGCACGTATCAGCCAGCACGCGCTTCAGGCTACCCGGCAGTGCCAGGTGCCGCTGTACACGTACCAGCGCGCGGCCTGGGCGCCCGAGCCGGGCGACCATTGGGTGATGGCCCACGATTGGGAGGACATTGTGCACAAGCTCCAGGCTTATCGGCGTCCATTGTTTACGCTGGGGTTGCAACCTCTGGAAAAGGCCGAAGATCGCCGGGCCGATCAAGTTTGGTTTGTCCGTACACTGCCGTCACCGGATCGCCATCCAGCTGAGGGGCCTCAGCTCAGGCGGATCATGGATCAAGGGCCCTTTCGGTTGAGTGCCGAGCGAGCGTTGTTTAATGAAATACAGCCGGATGTATTGGTCAGTAAAAACAGCGGGGGGGCCTCCGTTCACAATAAAATCCGGGTTGCGCGTGAGCGGGGGATCTTTGTCATTATGCTGGCAAGACCTCCGCAGCCCAAGACAAGTGGCTCTTACACATCCATCAATACACTTTTAGATGCGCTCATGGGTTGAACTTCCCCCACGGTTTGAGGACTAAGTTTTTTTAATTGTGTTCAGTATTTTTTTCAGTATATTGCTGAAAAAAAGAGAGCCATATGGGGGAAATGAAATGGCGCGCTTATTAAGTGTTCGGTATCTCATGGGGTTGTTTTTGGTTTGCAGTAGTGTGTTGTTTAATGTGGCGTTGGCAAAAGAGCCTGTTTACACACGCTTTTTGAGTAATGTGGCTGTATCTGGTTATGACACGGTGGCTTATTTCACTGAGGGCAAGCCTGTGAAAGGGGATAAGGCGCATAGTGCCGAGTACCAAGGGGCAACCTGGTACTTTAAAAACGCGGAAAACCGGGCGTTGTTTTTATCGACACCTGAAAAATATGCCCCGCAATACGGAGGCTATTGCGCTTGGGCGGTAGCCCAGAATAAAACCGCAAGTGCAGACCCTTACCAATGGAGCATTGTGAACAGCAAACTGTATTTAAACTACGACGCTGAAGTGCAAGCACGTTGGGCAAAGGACAAAGACACCCTGATTCAACAGGCCGATAAGAACTGGCCGGATGTGCTCAACTAGTATGCTAAGCACCGCCAGGGACAGGGCCGTTCCAGGAGTGAGCTCAATAAAAATAATGGGTTTTAGGATGCCCTTGTCTTTTTGTGTGTGGCAGTTTGTATGATTACCCGTAGTTTGTTGGTGATCATTTATATTCTTTCGTGCATTCGCTACCGTGCAAAGCCTTGGTTGTATTTTCAACTGAATGCGGAATATTTCAATCGAGATAAGGGGATCTATTCCAAGTTGGAAATGGACTGCCGCATCCCCGCACAGTGGCGTTTAGCGCAGAGCCTCGATTGTGGGCAGCTGCCTGAAAAATACCCGGTATTTCTGAAGCCCGAGTGGGGGCAAAATGCACGGGGGGTTTATCGGGCAGATAATCGGGAAGCGTTAGAAAAGTTTCGGGCCGCCTCTGTTACATCACGCCTGCCTTATTTGGTGCAGGAAGCGGCCCCCGGGAGTCGGGAGTTTGAGGTTTTTTTTATTCCCTCGTCCTCATCGCCAGAAAATGTGGCTGTTTTGTCGATTACGGAAGTCTTAAATACACAGGCGGAAGCCCTGCCGGTTAATGGTATTTACAATCCACACACCTGCTACGAAGACATTACCGGACAATTCACTGAAGCAGAGCGGGCTTTGATCTGGCAGCACATGCGGCAGCTGGGGAGATTCCGCATCGCACGTGTGGGGCTTCGAGCCGATACGACCGCGCAGCTGGTTTCAGGTTATTTTCATATTTTTGAGGTGAATCTGTTCTTGCCCATGCCGCTGATGTTGCAAAGCCATAATGTCAGTGAGCGTGCAAAATTCCACTTTATACGAGGGGCAATGGGGCACTTGGCCCGCATCACCAAGACCATTCCGCCCAAACGACATTACCCATCCGTATTTTTTAGAAAACTAAGCGCTAATCGGCCGGTCAAGGCCCCTGATCGCGTGAATCATCATGAGACATATTTGAATGAAAGCCGCCAAGAAGCTGATATACCAGTGGATCAGTAAACAGTTTATGAATGGCTGTAGCAGCTACAACAGCCTGGATGTTAGAAAAAGTTGTCGCTCCAAAAAACAGGCCCGGAAAGTTTTTTCCGAAAACGCGATTCCTCATGCACAAGGCCGGGTGTTTTTTAATCCCTGGCAAGCCTACCGTTTTGCCAAACGGCATGGTTTTCCACTGGTGATTAAGCCCAATGTCAGTGGATTTTCCCGAGGCAGCCATTTTCCGATCACAAATATTTCGGAACTGTGGAAAGCGGTTTTTTTGGCGAAATTATGGTGGCCGACAACGGTTGTTGAGCAGTATCTGGAAGGTCATAACTATCGGGTTGTTGTGGTGAAAGGACAGATTATGTCTGTGCTTGAACGGTACTCGCCTTTTGTGACCGGTGATGGGGTTCGAACGATTAGTGAACTGATTGATGAGGAAAATACGATTCGTGAAGGAATGGGGTTATTCCCCTGTAACGCGCCTTTGCAAAAAAGCGCGGTGACAAAAAACTATTTGAAGAAGCAGGGCCTCACGCTCGACTCCGTATTAGAGAAAGGTCAGCAGGCCAAGTTGTTTTATCGAATTTCGCTGGCGCCGGGCGGCGTGGTTGAAACAATTGCCAAAGATACGATTCCAGACGTAAATCAGCAGTTGTTTTTGAAAATACTGGATCTGTTTGACGCCAACATCCTGGGAATCGACGTGATCTTTGAAAAAGGCATCACCGAAGATTACACCACACAAAAATGTATTTTTCTGGAAGTTAACTCGCGGCCTTATTTAAAAATGCACGACTATCCGCGCTACGGGCAGAAAGAGGATCTCTCCGAGTATTTCGCCGTACTGGATCAGCTGAATATCAAACAAGCTGACCTGTTTTAATGTCGAACACGAGCCGCTATTTCTATCAGTTTTCTGCACTGCATGCGCTCTTGATTGGGCTGATGCCCTTTTTTATACCCGTACTGCTCTGGCAGCATGGGGGTTCATTGGCCGAACTGTCTTTGGTGATTGCCGCGACTGGGGCGGGGTTTGTCCTGGGACTTATGGGTTGGGAATGGTTGCGGTCGCACCGCTATGTCAGTGCGATGATTGTTTTTTCATTGGTTGCCGAGTGTTTTCTGGTGGGCTTTTTGGTTTTTCTCCCTCAGCCATTGGAGATCCACACATTGCTGCTACTCGGTTTATTAAATGGCCTATACAACTGCTTTTACTGGACAACCCAGCGATTTTTTTTCGCCGCCCTTACTGCACCCGATCCGGCAGGTCAAGCGCAATCGGTCACCGGCGCCACGTTTGGTAATTTTCAGATTGTGGTTACCGTCGCGCTCAAAGCCGGTATTTTGATCGGCTCGGCGCTGTTGGCGTCTGAGACCTTGTTCATTCTGCTGGGTTTCAGCATCTGCGTTTCCGTACTGGGCTTGATCAGTATGTTCCGCATTCCACAAAATGGCCTGGGCGAGGTGTTCGAGTGCCCGGTTGAAACCGGCTATCGGGATATTTACCGTTTCCGTGATGCTTGCCGCTCACGACAAATGTTCTGGTTTGATGGTGTTTTCCTGTATCTGGAAAGTTACTTTTGGATTTTATCGTTGTACGGGTTGACCCAAGAAAATGTGATGACCCTTGGTATTTTAGTCGTTGCACTGGCTCTGATCCTGGCGGTAGTTTTCTACGTGATAAAAAATCAAATCGACCGAATGAATCAACGCGCGGTTTATGTCGGGGCGGTGGCGGTTTACGCTCTGTCCTGGTGGCTGCGTGGCGTGTTGGATACTTCAGGGAACACCACGCACCTTTATGCCCTCGTGGTACTCATCGCCTTTTTGACCAGTTTTTTTCGGCTGGCTTTTAATAAGCGCTTCTACGACATCGCCGCTCAACAGAATACACAGCTTTTTTTACTTGCTAAAAGTTATTACTCCCAACTGGGAATTTTGGTTTTTTTCAGTGCGGCCTATGTTATTTTTCTTCAACAAGGTCGACAAACAGCTGACTTTTCATGGCTTTACTTTGGTGCTGCGCTCGCGGCTGTTGGCTACTTATGTTTTCGACAACCGGCCTTTCACATAAACCGGCAGGTTCCTCTCACGGTGAGCCCGTCGCAATTGAAGCGGGATGAGTACCTTACTGAGGGGGATAGATGCGAGCAGTGATTGACGGTGCGATTGAATCAGCAGAGCAATTGAAAAACACTCTGTTAGCCCTTGGCCAAACGACTTACGTGGCGAACCCTCAGCCGGTCTTTACCAGTACAGCCGGACAACATACCCGGCATATTCTGGATCTCTACCGGGCGCTTATAAACCATCAGACTCGTGGTGTGATTGATTATGACGTGCGCCGGCGAAACCATCCTGTCGAATGCCATAAACATCTGGGTCTGGAAGAAGTCGAGGAACTACTGGGCTGGCTCAAAAATCTTGATGAGGCACGCCTCGGCGATCGCGTTCAGATTAAAAGTGAAGTCATGCTTTCAACCCAGAGAGCCTGCGTACTGACGTCTACACTGGGCCGGGAGTTGTGTTTTGTTGCCAGCCACGGCATTCATCACCTTGCCATTATCGCGGCAATTGCCCGATTTTTTGGTGACGAGCTTGAATCGGCGATTGGCTTGGCGCCTGCAACGGCGAGCTATCAGCGCACTCAAGTGTAAGTGCTTTCAGAGGCTCTTACTTCTCTTCAGCGCTTACGCCGCGCATAAAAACGTCCAATGCGCTTTGGACCAAATGGTGCGTAGCATCTTTAGGTATACCGATGCGCGAATAGTCTATCGTCAAGTAAGCCAGGCCATGAACAATTGACCATGCAGCGAAAGCAACTTCTTGGACTGGACGCTCTTGAAAGTAGCCCTGTTGAATACCTTCTTCGACGATACCCAGTAACTCATTAAACGCTTCACCTCCTGAAAATGCTTCGCCTTTGGATTCAGACAAGCCATCGTTCTGTTCGCAATAGATTTGAGAGCTGAACATGAGCTTGAACAATTCTGGGTGGGTGCATGCGAAATTGACATAAGCGATACCCATGGACGAAAGTGCCTCTGTGGGAGTCAGGTCTTTTTTAGCTCGCCGCTGGTACTGAGCAAGCTGGGAAAACCCTTTCTCGACCAAGGCAGTTAACAACTCATTTTTGTTTTTGAAATGCCGGAATGGCGCGGACTGGGACACCCCCAAGGCGCGTGATACGGCCCGCATGCTGAGTTTTTCAACCCCCACCGATTGCAGCTCCTGCGCTGCGGTTTTCAGTAACTCGGCGCGTAAATTGCCGTGGTGGTAGGGGGTGGTATCGTCTTTTTTCATCAACTGGCTTCCTATGGCTGTCCCACTGTATGGGTTGGCCAAATTACTTTTTACATTCTGCTGCCTGGCCTGATACGCCGGTATTCTTCCGGTATCACAATCTTAAGTGCGGTCTGTTTGATCAAATCCAAGGGGGTTATCAGTATATTAAAGTATTCGTTGAATATATTGTTAACACGGAGTATATTGCTCGAGAAATATATATTCACCGAGTACATTTTAAGGGAGGGAAAGCAATGATAGATGTAAGTACC
>OBIC01000393.1_pt1 | contig 12320 bp, 9 predicted proteins | sample 1519831 | NCBI WGS metagenome assembly OBIC01 (sample SAMN03019805, study PRJEB22545) | beach sand metagenome | biome: beach; feature: sea beach; material: beach sand | place: USA: Municipal Pensacola Beach, FL | collected 2010-10-20 | depth 40-45 cm m | reverse complement strand
GCGCTCAATCAGCTCCCCAAGCATATCGGTTCGGCAAGGCTGAGCTTCGGCAAACCCGAGCTTCTGGAAGAGGTGTTGGGGGTCAGACCGGGGTCGGTCACACCATTCGCGCTGATCAACGATACCGCGCAGCAGGTCACAGTCATCCTGGACAAGGCGATGCTGCGCTATCCGCTGCTCAATTATCATCCGTTGGACAATCGCGCGACGACCGCAATAGAGGCGGACGATCTGCTGCATTTTATCGGTTCCTGCGGCCATCATCCGAGAATTGTCGATTTTGACGCTCTTGCTTGAATTGAGCAAAAACCGTTACATCTCTAGGATAACGCATCCCGGATGATAGACCCCGGGAAGCGCGATAGGCGCGGGTAACCTGAATTAACGTAAACTTTGTTGCAACAGGCGGTGCCGCCCGGCCGCAAAACTGAAGATACAGAAGGCAAGAGCGATGGAACCGGTAATTGGCGGCGGAACAGCAAATACGGCGGAAGCGCTGATCAAGGATAGCGATACCGCGACTTTCATGCAGGATGTCGTCGAAGCATCCCAGACGCGACCGGTGATTGTCGATTTCTGGGCTCCCTGGTGCGGCCCCTGCAAACAGCTTACCCCGATTCTGGAAAAGGCCGTTCAGGACGCCAATGGCGCTGTTGCCCTGGTCAAGATCAATATCGACGAAAATCAGCAAATCGCACAGCAACTGCGTATTCAATCGATCCCCGCCGTGTTCGTCTTCAAGGACGGCCAGCCCGTCGACGGTTTTGTCGGCGCGCAGCCTGAGAGCCAGATCAAGGCGCTGATCGAGCGGGTCGCGGGGCCGGTCGGCCCGTCGCCTGCGGAGCAGATCCTCGATATGGCGGGTCAGGCGATGGAGGCCGGTGATATTGAAGGGGCGGCGCAGGCTTACGGCCAGTTGCTGCAACAGGATCAGAGCAATCCCGGTGCAATCGCAGGGCTCGCCAAATGCTATCTCAGGCTTGGTGATATGGACCGCGCAAAACAGGTACTGGCGCTGACACCGCCAGAGCATCAGGATCATGCTGACATCGCCGCAGCCCGGGCTGCCCTGGCGCTTGAAGAGAAATCCGAATCCGTCGGCGATCTGGCGCCACTTGAAGAGAAGCTGGCAGCAGATCCGGCCGATCATCAGGCCCGCTTCGATCTGGCCGTGGCGCTTGCCGCGAAAGGGGAAAAGCAGCAGGCGGCCGATCATCTGCTTGAGATTATCCGTCGCGAACGGAGCTGGAATGACGATGCCGCGCGCAAACAGTTATTAAGCTTTTTTGAGATGTTCGGCGCCACCGACCCCGTCACCATCGAGGCACGGCGCAACTTGTCATCCATACTGTTCGCATAAACACCTGCGGAAAAACAGACACAGGCGGGAAAGGACAGACGATGGCAATTAATGCGCTTTATCAATCAGCGGGCGATCTTCCCGAAAAGATTGCCGTCTTCCCCCTTGCCCGCGCTTTGGTCCTGCCGCAGGCGCAACTGCCGCTCAATATCTTCGAACCACGCTATCTTGCGATGATCGACGACACGATCGGCAGTGACCGTGTGATCGGAATGATCCAGCCCAGCCCCACGCAACCCCCGGGCGGTGTTCCCACCGGCAGTAACGGCCTGGACAAACCGGTGCTGTGCAATGTCGGCTGTCTGGCGCGAATCAGCTCCTTCCGGGAGAGCGGCGACGGGCGCTACTTCATCATTCTTGACGGCATTTGCCGCTTTGCGATCGTGGAGGAAATGGCGGTCACCACCTTGTACCGGCAAGTTCGCGCCGATTACGCGCCATTCGCGGTTGATCTGGAAAACCAGCAGGAGCAGGAAAGTCAGATCGACCGGCAGTTGCTGCTCGACACCTTGCGCGGCTATCTGGAACAACGGCATCTGAGCGCGGACTGGAAGGAAATCGAGGCAACGCCAACCGCCGGGCTTGTCAATTCGCTGACGATGAGCTGCCCCTTCGAGATCGCCGAGAAGCAGGCCCTGCTGGAAGCACCAACCCTGGTTGAACGGAACGAATGCCTGCTTGCGCTGTTGCAGATGGCGAGCGCCAATACCGGCAGCCCGCCCGATAACACCCCGCTGCAATGACGGCATTCTCCGATATAGGGAAACAGAGATCTTTGATTTAAGGAAACAGAGATGAGCAACGAGACGCCAAGCGTAGACCCGAAATTGCTTGAAATCCTGGTCTGCCCCGCCACCAAAGGACCGTTGGAATATGATGCGGCGGCCAATGAGCTGATCAGCCAGAAAGCCCGCCTTGCCTACCCGATCAGGGAGGGTATTCCCATCATGCTGCAGGATGAGGCACGGCCGCTGAGCGATGATGAACGCCGCTGATGCGCAACGCTGCCTGGCCCACCGAAATCAAGCTCATACGGGCGGAAAATCTGCTTGAGCTGACATTCGACGATGGAGAGATATTCCGTTTAAGCGCCGAATATCTGCGGGTCGATTCCCCCAGTGCGGAAGTGAAGGGACATGGCTCCGGACAGGAGGTAACGATCCCCGGCAAGCGCTATGTGAAAATCACAAAACTCGATCCCGTCGGCAATTACGCGATCCGCATCCATTTCGATGACGGCCATGATACGGGGCTTTATTCCTGGGAATATCTCTATACGCTCGGTAAAGATCAGGCAGCCCGCTGGGGCAAATATCTTGAGCGGCTTGCAGCCCAGGGTCTGGACCGCGACCCGTTTCCCGATGCGCCCGAAACCGATGCAAAGCGACCCTCAAGCCCGCGCGGGGATCACGGCGAAACCGCTGAGCGCATTGGCAGAATGAAATTCGAAGACGGCTGACCGCAAGCGGTCTCTGTCGCCTTTTTACCGCTTCATTCGCCTGGCGACGACACCGCGGCACCCGCTGCATCATCGCTTGTCGCGGCGCGCTCCTGTTTCTCCAGCCCGCGATCGCGATAGGCGGTAATCAATGCATAGGCCGTCGGCAGGACGAACAGGGTAAGGATCGTGCCGACCAGAATACCGCCAACAATGACAAGCCCGATCTGATAACGGCTTTCGGCGCCAGCACCTGCCGACATCACCAACGGTACCGCCCCCATTATCATCGCACCCGATGTCATCAGAATAGGCCGCAGGCGCAGCGCGGCCGCCTCTATCACCGCATCGCGCACCGGCACGCCGTCATTGCGCAGCTGATTGGAGAACTCGACAATCAGAATACCGTGTTTGGTTATCAACCCGACCAGCGTGACAAGCCCGATCTGACTGTAAATATTCAGTGTACCACCGAACAGGCTGAGCGTTGCCAGCGCCCCGGTCAGGGACAGCGGCACGGTAAGCAGAATAACAAGCGGGTCGACAAAGCTTTCGAACTGCGCCGACAGAACAAGATAGATAAAAATCAGTGCCAGGACGAAAACGAAGTAGATCTCGGTGGAGGATTCCTTGAACTCCCGCGACTGGCTCATATAGTCGATCTGAACGTCGGGATATTTCTCCCGCACAATCCCCTCAAGATGCGCCAGCGCCTCCCCGAGCGTATAGCCCGGCGCCAGGTTGGAGTTGATCTCCGCCGAACGCATCTGATTGAAACGGACAAGCTCACGCGGGGCGACCGATTCGGCGACCGACACAAGGCTGGAAAGCTGGATCATGTCGCCATTCTTGCCGCGCACATAGATTTTGCCCATATCCTCAGGATTGGTCCGTTCAAAATCCTCAAGCTGAACGACAACGTCATACTGTTTGCCACCGCGCTTGAAACGGGTCACCTGCCGGCCACCCAGCATGGTTTCAAGCGTCCGGCTGATTTCGGCAACATCAATGCCCGCATCTTTTGCCTTGTCGCGGTCAATCGTGACTTTCAGTTCAGGCTTGTTGAGCTTCAAATTCGTGTCCAGATTGATAAAACCGGGATATTTGCGTGCCTCCTCCATAATGTCCTGAACCATGGATTCCAACGTTGCATAATCGGCACTCGATAGCAGCACGATCCAGATCGGCCGTGATCTGGGGCTTTCGCCCAGTGAAGGACGATTGGTCGGGAATGCTAGAATTCCGGGAATTTGCGCCAGTCGCCCGCCCATCTCGGCGACAACCTCGAACTGACTGCGTTCACGTTCCTCCCACGGATGAAGATTGATAAAAGTCACCCCCTGATTGACCACCGGATCGCCGCCAGCCAGGAAGAAAGTGTTAACTTCCGGTGTTGTCGCATAGACGGCTTCGGTCGCCGCCGCGCCACGATCCATATAGTCAATCGTCGCATCCTCGGGCCCGCGAAAGACGCCGACGATCGTCCCGCGATCTTCCGACGGCGCCAGCTCGGTCTTCAACACCGTAAACAACAGCCCGCCCAGACCGACAAAAAGCAACGCACCCAGAACAATCACAAATCGCATATTCAAGGTACGCGCAAGCAACTTGCGATAGCCCTCGATCAATGCATCGAGACCATTTTCAATGGCCACGTAAAACCGGCCATGCTTTTCTTCATGTCGCAACAGCCGCGAACACATCATCGGGGTGAGCGTCAATGCAACGAACCCCGAAACCAGCACCGCACCGGCAAGCGACCATGCAAATTCGATGAAAAGCTTGCCGCTGCGCCCGGTCAGAAACCCGATCGGCGCATAGACGGTGGCCAAGGTCAATGTCATGGCGATAACCGCAAAGCCGATTTCCCGGCTGCCTTTCAGCGCCGCCTCAATCGGTGCCATGCCTTCTTCGATATGCCTGAAAATATTCTCCAGCATGACGATCGCGTCATCGACCACAAGCCCGATCGCCAGCACCATCGCAAGCAATGTCAGGGTATTGATGGTGAAGCCAAGCATCGCCATGATGGCGAAAGCTGCCATCAGCGACGCAGGAATGGTGACCATCGGAATAAGCGTTGCGCGCGGCGTGCGCAGAAACAGGAAGACAACAAGCCCGACCAGCACCACGGCCTCGAAGATAGTCTGATAAACGGCATCGATCGAACGCTCGATAAAAATCGAGCTGTCATAACCGATGCGCAACCGCATACCTTCGGGCAGGCTTTCCTCAATCAGGGGAATTTCCTGCCTGACCGCCCGCGCAATTTCCAGAGGATTGCCTGTCGATTGCTTGACGATCCCCAGTCCGACGGCCGGTTCCTTGTTGAAGCGGATGATACTGCGCTCATCACGCGGGGCGACCTCGACCCGGCCGACATCACGCAACCGTACCAGATATCCCTCACTTTCACGCAGGATGATAGCGCCGAATTCCTCCGGCTCGCGCAAATCGGTCTCGGATAATACGGTAAATTCGACATCGGCGCTTTCGATACGCCCGGCCGGAATTTCGACATTCTGCTGCCGCAATGCACTTTCCACATCCTGCGCGGTCAGGTCATAGGCGGCCAGCCGTGCCGGATCGAGCCAGATGCGCATGGCATAAAGCCGTTCGCCAAACAGACGCGCTTCAGCCACACCGGGCAAGGATTGCAACCGGTCCTTGGCAAACCGGTCCGCAAAATCGCTGATTTCCAATATGTTATGGTGATCGCTTGAGAATGCGAGCCACATAATCGGGTCGGAATCGGCTTCAAGCCGCAAGATGACCGGCTCATCCGCCTCGTCGGGCAGACGACCGGCAACCCGGCCAGCCCGGTCGCGGACATCGCTTGTCGCGGCATCCGGATCACGATTCAAGCCGAAATTGATCGCGATCATGCTCTGTTCCTGGCGCGAGATCGAGCGAATGAATTCAACCCCCTCGACGCCCGCCAGCACTTCTTCCAGCACCCGCGTGACCTGGCTTTCGATAACCTCGGCGCTGGCGCCGGGATAAGTCGTGGTCACCAAAACGATCGGCGGATCGATATTGGGATATTCACGTACCGAAAGCCGGTCAAACGATACAAACCCGAGCAGGACGAGCAGCAAACTCATCACCGTCGCAAAAACCGGTCGACGAATACAAAGGGCAGACAGCGAATTTCCACCCAATGTGCGGTCGCGCTCCGTCATCTGATTTGCTCCACCTCTTTAGGATTCACCGCCAACATAATCCCGCCAACCTGCGCTCAAGCGGTTCCGGCCCGAGCCCGAATACGCCCGCTCCAGCCAGAGAACCGGTACCGAACGGGAAGTCAGGAAACCGGCTTTTCCGCCTCTATGGCTTTCAGCGGGGAGCCATCCTGCAATTTGATATGCCCTTCAAAAACAATCCTGTCTGTTTTTGAAATCCCCTCGACGATCTCAACCTTGCCGTCGCGGCGAATACCCGTCCGGACCTCGGCCATGACTGCCTTGCCATCAACCACACGATAGACAAACTGATCCTGACCGCGGGCAAATATGGCGGTTTCAGGAACAAGCAACGCGTCATCATGTTCGGCGACGGTCAGTTTGACGCGGGCGAACATACCCGGCCGCAATTCACTGGATTCATTGGCAACTGTCGCGCGCAGGGTCACCGCACGTCCACTCGGATCGATCAGGGGATCGATGGCATAGACCCGGCCCACAAACTGGCGGCCTGGCAGCGCGTCGACATCGATGGCGATTTTCTGATCAAGTCCGACAAGCCCGGCGTAATTTTCCGGCACACGAAAATCAACCTTGATCGGATCGATATCCTCGATATTCACAATCCGCTGACCCGGATTGACATAATCCCCGAGGCTGACGCTGCGCAGCCCCAGAATACCGTCAAACGGCGCGGAAATCGTTCCCTTGTCGAGCCGCGCCTGCGCCAGCGCGACATCAGCTTCGGCAACACGCATTTCCGCCAGCGCCTCATCAAGATTGCGGGCCGACGCAGCACCACGCTTGAACAGATCCTTGGCCCGGTCATGATTTGCCCGCCGCAGGGCCAGCCGTGCTTTGGCTTGCTGCAATTCCGCGCGGAAAATCGCGTCGTCAAGCGCAATCAGCCGCGCGCCCTTGTCGACGGCCATTCCCTCATCGAAAAAGATACCTGCAACACGGCCTGCGATTTCAGGCTGGATGACGACCGATTCATTGGAGCGCAGAGTGCCAACCGCCGATAATTGCCGGCGCACGGTTCCAACTTCCACATCGCCAACCAGGACGACGGGCGGCGGACGCCCGCCACCTTGCGCCATCGCGCCGCCGGATTGCTGTCCGCCGCTGCCCGATACAAAATAGAAAACCGTCGCAATGACCATGGCAGCGACAAAAATCGCCGCTACGACCATATTTCGCGACTGCAGACGCGCCATGTCTCAAGCCTCGTTCATCCGGCGCGATTTCCTGCCACGCCCCAATTAGTTTCATTTGTGACTATATAGCACGCGCATCCGGCGGAGATAAACAACGAAACGTGTGCAGAATATATTTTCCGCAGCGTCTTTTACCGTATACAGAAATGTCTACAACCGGAAGCTTTGATCCGCGTGGCCAACGGCACGGGACTAGGATGCCGACCCGACAAATTGTACAGCGGATTTTCTGGTCTGCGCGACTGTTTCGGACATGCGGTCAAGATGACGCGCAACGCAAGCGGGATCATCCGCCTCGCGTTCGAGCTGGGCGGCAGCAAGCGACAGACGCAAGCTGCCGTAATTACCGCTCACCCCTTTAACCTCATGCGCCAACTGCAGGATACGCTCACTGTTCCGGGCTTCCATCGCGGCGCGGATCTGGCTGATTTTGGTATCGATCGCAGGCCAGACTTCATCCAGTAATTCGATGACCTTGCCGTTGCCCAAGGCATCGGTCAACGCACTCAGAATATCCTCATCAAGCAGGGCCGCGTCCATATAGGCGGTCGACAGATCGGGCGGCGCAACCACGCTGGCCTCCTGGATTGCCCGCATATCCGCCTGCCTGCCCCATTTTTCCAATGCTCTGAGCAGATTGCCGACATCGATCGGCTTGGTCAGGTAATCGTCCATGCCGGCGCCGAAGAATTTCTCCCTTGCGCCAGTCATGGCATCCGCGGTCAGTGCGATGATGGGGATCGACCGCACAGGTTCGGCAAGCTGACGAATTTTGCGCGTCGCATCGATACCATCCATCACAGGCATCTGAATATCCATCAGCACAAGATCGAAGGGCCGGCTCATGACCGCATCCACCGCCTCGCGCCCATTGGCGACGATCACCGGCTTATGCCCCTGTTTTTCCAGCAATGTCTGAATCAACAGCTGATTGGCATGATTGTCCTCGGCCACGAGGATCTGCAATTCCCGCAGCGCGGTCGGCGGCTGCAACTGTTTGGGCAAATCGCGCTGACGAATGTCGGCTGCGCCGCAATTCACCTCAACAAACGCCACCGCCCGCGGCAAGGAAAGGACAAACCAGAATGTGCTGCCCCGCCCCTCGGCACTTGAAAAACCGACATCGCCGCCCATCAATTCAAGAATGCGCCGGCAAATCACAAGCCCCAATCCGCTGCCGCCAAAACGCCGCGTGGTGGAGGCATCGGCCTGGGTGAAATCCTGAAACAGTTTTTGTTGCTTGTCCTCGGGAATACCGATCCCCGTATCGATGATTTCGAACCGCAGGGGATGCCGCCCGCCAACGGCCCGGTTCGGCTCTTCTGTCCGGATTCGAACGGTGACAGAGCCGTTATCGGTGAATTTGACCGCATTACCGATCAGGTTAAGCAGCACCTGCCGCAGGCGCGCGGAATCGCCATTCAAATAGCGCGGCACATCGGCGGCAATATCGCTGCCAAGCTTGACACCCTTGGCGCTGGCGGTACTGCCGACGATGCTGATGACGGTTTCAACCTCCTGCAGCAAATCGAAATCGACCTGCTCGAGCTCGACCCGCTCCGCCTCCAGCTTGCTGAAATCAAGAATGTCATTGATCAGATAGAGCAGATGCTCACCGGAATTTTTCGCCGCCAGGGCAAACCGGTTCTGTTCAGCCGTCAAAGGCGTGTCGAGCAGCAGGCTGGTCATCCCGATCACCGCATTGAGCGGTGTGCGGATTTCGTGGCTCATGGTTGACAGAAACTCGCTCTTGGAGCGATTGGCTTCCTCGGCATCAGCCCTGGCATGTTCGGCATCAAAACGCGCGCGCAACATGCTGACCGTCGACCGGTAAACCCGGACCGGAAAGATCATATTGGCAACGAAGTAAAGACCCACAGGCAGGATCAGCTCCGGATGTCCCCACTGGCTCATCAGCAACCAGGCACCGGCCAGCATGGCGGCAGCGGAGCTGACCTGTTCGGCGAAATACAGCGACAGCATGGTACCGCCATTCATCGCATAAATCGGCAATTGCAATGCCATGAACAGAAGCAACATCAGATTGCCCGACATGGAAACCGGATCCCACGCCCAGATCAGCAGGGTCGAATTCCACAATCCGGTTGCCAAACGCCAGCTACCGATAACAACGATCCAGCGATCGAAATCGCGGGTGCTCGGGCGCGACTTTTTGAATTTCGTGCACAGCATGAAACCGATAGCCGACAGCAGGATGCCAGCACCACACCATGCAACCGCCTTCCAAATCGGCACATGCGTAATCAACACCCCAGTCATCATGAAGATGAGCAGCATCAGCAGCGGAATATTCCGCCGCCGGCTGGCCACAAACATGCTGAGCAGTTCCAGCCCAATACGCCAGCGGATGGGTGCATCCTCATCCGCCTTCACGAAGCTGTCTGAGACCATTTAGTTATAACCTTCTTATGCGCGCAGAAGCTCGACCTCTTTCAATAGAAAAAACTGCCTAATTAACGGTTAAATAATGAGCATGGGCGGAAATATTCGTAGTCGGTTGCTTGTCTGCCGACCCGCCCCGATTGATCCGAATCCCCGATTGATCCGAATCAATGTTGTCCAGTCCCGTTCTTGCCAGAATGTTGAAAACCGATGCGGAATACGGCCACATCATATGTTCAGGTAGCATGGCCACAACGAACCGGAAGCCAGGCGGAAAGCAAAGATCCCCGAGATGAGAAAAAACACCGATACACAAGCTGCGGAAGAGCATGACGGACCCGTCAGAACATTGATACTCGGGGCGGGCGGGCGCGATTTTCACAACTTCAACATGCTGTACCGCAACGATCCGAACACACAGATTGTGGGTTTCACCGCCGCCCAGATCCCCGACATCGACAATCGCCACTATCCGGCGGAGCTGGCGGGTCCGCTCTATCCCGACGGCATCCCGATTTACCCTGAAAGCGATCTGGAAGAGCTGTGCACAGCGCATGAAATCGGGCGCGTCCTGCTTGCTTATAGCGATCTTTCCCATCGGGCGGTAATGACGCTTGCAGCCCGCACCCTGGCCTGTGGGGCGGACTTCATGCTGGCGGGACCGGGCCAGACGATGTTGCGCGCGAACCGTCCGGTGATCGCGGTCAGCGCCATCCGCACCGGTTGCGGCAAGTCACAGACCGCGCGCTTTATCTTCAATGAATTGCGCGCGCGCGGATTAAACCCCGCTGTATTGCGCCATCCCATGCCATACGGGGACCTGGCGCGGCAAAAGCTGCAGCGCTTCGCAAATCTCGACGATCTTGCCGCCGCCGATTGCACCCATGAGGAACGGGAGGAATATGAACCCTATATCGCCGCTGGCGGGGTCGTTTTCGCCGGGGTCGATTATGCCGCAATATTAGAGGCGGCGGAGCGGGAGGCCGATATCCTGCTGTGGGATGGGGGCAATAACGATTTCCCGTTTCTTGTACCCGATTTCCATGTCGTGCTCGCCGATGCGCTGCGACCGGGGCAGGCGGCAAGCTACTATCCCGGCGAAACCAATCTGCGGATGGCAGATCTTGTGCTCGTCAGCAAGGCCGATGCGGCCGGCGACGCGCAAACCCGCGCGGTGATCGCCGAAATCCGCGCGCTCAATCCCGATGTACCGATCCGGCGCACAGGCTCGCCCGTCACGCTCGAACATGCGGCCCTGGCCGCCGGCAAGCGCGTCATTGTGGTCGAGGACGGGCCGACGCTGACCCATGGCGGTATGGCGACCGGCGCAGGCTTTGCCGCCGCGAAAAGTGCCGGCGTGGCCGAAATCATCGACCCCCGGCAAAGCGCCACGCCCGAAATCGCGGCGCTTTTTGCGCAATATCCCCATATCGGTCCGGTACTGCCGGCAGTTGGCTACAACCCGGCGCAACGCGCGGCACTGGCGGCCACAATCGCAAGATCGGATGCGGCGCTTGTCATCATCGGTACGCCCTTCGATCTGGCCCGGATTATCCCCTTCGACAAGCCCGCGCTACGGGCGCGTTACGAGCTGTCGGATATGGACAGTCCAGGCCTTGCAGCAGCGCTTGACGACAGGCTTCGCGAGCTCGGCTTGTCGTGATGGGGGAAGCGATCGGCAAACCACCAGGCGATACCGTGTCCCAGGGGGCGGAACCGCATGCGTATATCGTTATCGCGCTGGGCGGCAATGCAATCGCCGGGCCTGATGGCAGCACCGATCCGGTTGAACAGCGACAAAAAATCGCAGCGGCAGCGCAAGTTATCGGCAGGCTTGCCGATCATCACCGCATCGCCATCACCCATGGCAATGGACCGCAAATCGGGCTGCTTGCGCTCCAGACACTCAGCGTTTCGGGGCAAACGCCTTTTCCCCTTGACGATCTGGGTGCACAAAGCGAAGGGCTGATCGGTTACGAGATCGAACGCGAACTCGCAGGTTACCTGCCTGCGGAGCGCGCGGCGGTGACGCTCCTGACCCAGATACAGGTCGATCCCGACGATCCCGCCTTTGACCATCCGGAAAAACCGATTGGCCCCTATTATTCCGCGGCCGATCAGGCGGAAGTTGCGCAGCGCTTTGGCTGGCGTATGAGGGAGATATCGCCGGGGCGGTTCCGGCGGGTCGTCGCATCCCCCCTGCCGCTTCGGATCTGTGAAATCGCGGCGGTGCGCCATCTTCTGTCTGCCGGCTTCGTTGTGATCTGCGCCGGCGGCGGCGGCATTCCGGTCACCACAGATGAGACAGGCCGGTGGCACGGGGTCGAAGCGGTCATCGACAAAGACCGCAGTTCCGCCCTGCTTGCCATTGAGATTGGTGCGCGGGAGATGCTGATCCTTACAGATATCGATGCGGTTTACGGCAATTGGCAATCCCCCGAACAAAAGCCAATCCGCCAGGCCACGACCGACTGCATATCCGGTTTTGATTTCGCCGAAGGCTCGATGGGGCCGAAAGTCGCCGCTGCCTGCCACTTTGTACGCGAAACCGGCGGCACGGCGCGGATCGGCCATCTGTCCGAGGCTGAAGCCGTTCTGTCAGGCCGCGCCGGCACCCAGATCCGCCCCGGCGTCGGGGTCATGGAATGGTACAAAAAGAGGTAAATAAAAAAAAAGGGATCGGCGCCGCACCGCCGATCCCGCTTTTCCGAAGAGGCCAA
>OBIC01000392.1_pt1 | contig 12351 bp, 13 predicted proteins | sample 1519831 | NCBI WGS metagenome assembly OBIC01 (sample SAMN03019805, study PRJEB22545) | beach sand metagenome | biome: beach; feature: sea beach; material: beach sand | place: USA: Municipal Pensacola Beach, FL | collected 2010-10-20 | depth 40-45 cm m | reverse complement strand
GATTCCACACCTCGTTCTTTGCGCCTGGATTTGAATTTTCAATAGGTTGTCCATTGGGCGATGCCGAAGGAGACTGATGTTCCGACACGTCAACTTCGCCGGAGGAACACCACATGGACATGCATCAGAATGCGCGCACTGACCCGATCCTTTTGGACGCGGCCACGAACAAAGAATCACCTGGCTGCATTCATGGAGGTAAAGCGATTTCGGCCTTAAGAAATCATATCGAAATTGCGCAAGGCGGAGGCAACTGTGCGCATCGCGACGACTGCCACCCTGCTTTCTTCCCACAAAGACAGCTATACTCAACAGGACATGACAGCTGGCGATCCAGCCCTCCCGCCAGGTTCCTCACAGGCGGTAGCCACCGGAAGGCGAAGCTTTTTTGGTGATTGAACGCTCGATGCCTGGATGGCCGTGATGATGAAGCTTCGGACATCAGGTGATTTGTGGTTCCGACGTTGACCGGGGGGAGTAAGGCGACCGGCCACTTTTTCGAGATTTCGAGAAACCACGATCTGTCGCCATGAACCGCGCCAACATAGGTGCGATAAGCTTTGCGGCTTCGTTCTTCTGTCCGGTCTCACGCGCGAGCACTTCGGCATAGGCGACAAGGTCCCTGTGCACATCGGCGGGCAGTTCGATGTTCAGTTTGACAGGTTTGTCATCAGGTATGGCGCCGAGTTTCAATTTGGTCATGGGTCAATTCCGATAGGGTTCGAGGATGAGGTCACGCGTGACCATCACGCGCACTGGGAATCCGGGGCGAATGGTCAGAGTCGGCGGGATGGAAATCTGACGGCGGACAATCTCGTCCCCGGCGCGCCCGATCGTGTCCTGGGTCCCCTCACGAATGGCGCGAGCAATGTCATCGTCATCGTCGGCGCCCAATTCCACTCCGATATTCAGGACGGTGGCGAGCCCAGCCGCCATGAACAGCCTGCCCCAATGATTGTTCACACCATCTTCGAGCCCGGCATAGCCCGCTTCGTCGGCGCCGGGCTGGCGTTCGAGAACGATGGAGCGCCCGTTGGGCAGGATCAGGCGCGTCCATACCAGCAGCACGCGGCTTTGCCCGAAGGCGACGCGGCTGTCGTATTCACCGATGAGGCGCGCGCCTTGGGGGATCAGCAGGAAGCGACCGGTCGGGCTGTCATAGACATTGGAGGTCACTTGCGCGGTGATCTGGCCGGGAAGGTCCGAGCGCAGACCCGTGACCAGCGCCGCCGGAATGACCGCACCGGCCTGGACCACATAGGGGCTTGGCGGGTCGACGAGTCGATCCGCGGCCGTCGTTCGGCGGTCAACGGGTTCGTCGAGAAATCCTTCCCACCTGTCCGCCGCGTCTGGCGTGGCGCCGGTTGCGCTCGCGGGAAAGAATGATCCGGGATCGGACAGCATGGGTGCGACCACAGGCGAAGTTTGCGGTTGTTCGCCAATGGCGGTCTTGGCTTCGGCGAAAAGTCGACTGAGCCGGGCCGCCTCCAACTCCTGAAACCGGCGCTGTTCGTCCGGATCGACGGCAGGCGCAGTGACGACCGCCGGCACGGGCTGACCGCGTTGTTGAGCGGACAGTATCGGCCGCCCGAGTTCACCGGGCAGCGGCGGTCCAAGTTGCGGTATGCGTGTGTAGTCGGTCGGAAGGCGCGACAGACCTTCGGCTGCCTGGATGCGCTCGGTCGAATAGAGTTCCGGCGGTCCATCGGCCGGTTTGCGATCTTGCAGAGCCACAATCAGGATGGCGCCGAGACCGAGTCCGCTGGCCGCGCCAAGAACCGTCAGCGTGCGACGTGAGAGACGCATGACCCTTGGCGGATCGGCGCGCAGCCGCAAGGAGGCGGCGATCTCTTTTTCCTCACGGGGTTCTCTATCGTCGCTCATTTGCGCGGCCCCGCGGCGCCAGGACGAGAAGCGGTTTGACCGTCGCGGCTTACCCCGTCGGTGCGGACGATCCGCACACGTTTCTGCCTGTCGCCGAGACTTAGTTCGGCGGCGGCGAAAAGCCGATCGACGATCATGTAGTTGCGGGCGATACGGTAGTTGACGAGCTGGCCTTCGCCTTCCGGTCCGATGACGAAGAGCGGAGGCATTTCCCCCTGACCGATCCCGCGCGGGAACTCGATGAAGACCTGCCGCCCATCATCGAAGGCGCGCAGGGGTCGCCAAGGCGCGCGGTCGCCCTCGATCCGGTAGCGGAAGCGCAAGGAGTCGAGCGCCACGTCGCGTCCGATCGGCAAGGCTGCTTCCGCCTCGGCGTTGCGCCGCCTGAGCGCGATCAAGGCGTCTTCGGCATAGGTCCAGGAGACGGACGCCATATAGGCGGACGGGTTCGCTCTCAGTTCGAGATGATAAGTCCGCCGATCCGTATTGATGACGAGGTTGGTCTGAAGATCAGGCCGCGTCGGTTTGACCAGAATATGGATGCGCTGATCATCCCCTGAACCGCTCTGAGTGTCGCCGATGATCCAGCGCGCCGTGTCGCCGGCCGCGATCGGACCGGAGCCCACCAGGCTCTCTCCGGGCTGCAGGGCGATATCGGTGATCTGCCCCGGCGATGCGTAGACCTGATAGAGCGCGCCCTCGGTGTAGGGATAGAGTTGCACAGCGTTGATGAAACCGTCACGCACCGGCTCCATCCGAGCGGCGGCGTTTGCTTGGCTCACCCGTTCTGCAGGATCGGCGGATTCCGGCGCTCGGTCTCCCCCGTTGATCGGCTTGAGTTGGCCAGGCAGCGGCAGTGGGCTGGTGCGTTCGACGATCCGCACCGGACGCGCCGGTTCGGGAAGAAGCGTCGCTTCGATCGGAGGGGTGTCGTAAGCGATCTCCGGCGGTTTGAAGGTCGCGCATCCCGAGAGCGCTGTCGCGGCGAGGAGGACCGTCATGGAGGCTTTGTTCAGGCGAAGTGTTTTTATCATTGGGCGGACTCCCTGGACCAGTTGATGGCGTTGACGAAGATGCCGAGCGGGTTTTTACGCAGGCGCTCGGCGTCGCGCGGCTGTTGCAGAACGATGGTGAGAATGGCGGTCCAGCGTTCGGTCGCGGCGAGCTGTCCGTTGGCGTAACGGCGCTCGATCCAGGCGATGCGGAAGCTGCTCTTGGAGGCGCGGATAACGCTGGAGACTTCGACGGAGATCTGCGTGTCGCCGACCTTGGCGAAGGGGTCGTTCACTCTGGCGTAGTCGTTGAGCGCCAGCGCGCCCTTGTCGGTCGTGAAGTCATAAGCATGCAACCAGTTCTGGCGCAGCACGATCGGATCGGCGGGAATCTGGCGCACATTCTCGATGAAACGCGAGAGGTGGTAAGCGATCTGCGGATCGGTCGGTCGGAAGTCGGCGGCGGCGGGCGTCACGGCTTGCGCCGCGCCGAGCCTGTCCACTTCGACGACATAGGGCGTGATCGTCCCTTGTGTGGACTGCCAGACCAGAGCAGCGCTAAGCCCGCCTGAGAGCAGCAACGAGCCGAACGCCATCAGTCGCCAGTTCCTGGCTTGCACGCGGGAGGACCCGATACGCTCGTCCCAGACCTGTGCGGCTTTCTGATAGGGTGTGACGGGTTCAGGGGTCTTGGAATAGCGAACGCTCGGGCGACGGAACATCATGATTTCTCCGAAAGGCTGACAGCGGTCCCGCCGCCGCCATGGTCGCCAGAGCGAACGGCATGAGCTGCGACGGCGGCGCCGTGGTGAAGGGTTTGCTGTTGTTTCATGCGCCGCGCCCAGGCTGGTGGCCCGTCGTTTGTCGACGTGGCGGGCTCGGGGCTATTGCTGAACTTGCCGCCGGTCGCTTCGAAGGCTGCGCGCGAACCTGAGCGGTAGCTTTCGCTCATGGAACGGCGAAGCGGGTTCGTTGCGGCGCTGACGCCCGCTTTTCCGACGCTGGCGAGACCGGCGGCGACACCTGAGGCGCCGCCGCCAGCAGCGGCGTTTCCCATGCTGTAGGCGGTCGAGGCGCCACCGGCGACTGCCGCAGCGCCCCGTGCTCCGGCGCCGGCTGCTCCCACGGCCATCCGGGCGCCAGCGACCCCGCCGACAGCGAGCCCGCCGGCGGCAAGACCCGCACCCACAGCCGCGCCTGCGCCGAGTTGCGGGCCGCCAGAGACGATGCCGTTGGCGATGCCCGGACCGAAGATGCCGAGCGCGAGCATCGAAAGCGCGGCGAGCACGATCGCCATGGCGTCTTCGATTGTCGGCTCGCCCGTGAACCCGGCGGTGAACTCGCCAAAGATGGTCGAGCCGATGCCGACGATCACGGCGAGCACCAGGACCTTGACCCCGGACGAGATCACCAATCCCAGCACCCGCTCGGCCATGAAGGCGGTTTTGTTGAACAGGCCGAAGGGTACGAGGATGAAGCCGGCCAGCGTGGCGAGCTTGAACTCGATCAGCGTGACGAAGAGTTGGATAGCCAGGATGAAGAAAGACAGGAGGACGACCAGCCAGGCGAAGAGCAGAATGATGATCTGAAGGAAATTCTCGAAGAAGGAGACGAACCCCATCAGATCGGAAATCGACGCGAGAATCGGACGGCCCGCATCAAGGCCGATCTCGGCGATGCGGCCGGGCTGAAGCAGCTCGCCGGCACTGAGGCTGCCGCCCGAAGCGATGAGGCCGAGCCCGGCGAAGCTTTCGAAAACGATGCGCGCGAGTGCGTTCCAGTTGCCGATGATGTAGGCGAAGACGCCGACGAAGAGCGTTTTCTTGATGAGCCGGGCGAGGATGTCGTCGTCGGCGCCCCAGGCCCAGAAGAGCGCAGCAAGCGTCACGTCGATGACGATCAGGGTTGTTGCCAGGAAGGCGACGTCGCCGCCGAGCAGGCCGAAGCCGCTGTCGATGTAGGAGGTGAAGACCTGCAGGAAGCGGTCAATGACGCCAACGCCGCCCATATCCTACTCCTTCTCGGGATCGTCGCCGGGAAGCCCGAGAAATCGGCGGCGTTGCTCTGCCCAGGCGGCGCGACACGTCGTGTCGATTTCCAGCTCTTCCGGCGTCACCGTTCGGCAGCGAGAAAGTTCCGCCTGCAAAGGATTGTTGGTCACGGGAGGAACCGATGGCGTTTCCGGAGTGACCGTATTCGCCAGCTCAACCGCGGCGAAGAGCGCAGCGAGCCCGCCCAAGGCGATGGCGACGGGCCTGATGATTTGGTCGGGAGAGCTGCGCACGGAACTTACCGGAACATGCTGACGGCGGTTGGCGTGTAGCCGGTCCCGTAATCGAGGAAACGGCTGAGGTTCTCGCGTCCCTGTGCCTCAGCGGAGGCGCGCCGAGCCGCGTCCAGCGCGTCCGCGCGGTTCTGCGCGGTGATGGCGGCGGTTAGGTCCGTCATCTGCTGGCTTTGCAGGGCGAGAAGTTGATTGCCGGCCTGCGCCGCCTGCAAGGCGCCGACCGCACCCTGGCTTTGCGAGACGAGAGTGCTCAATTCCGTGCGCGTCGCTTCAATATTGCCGACGACGCCGGCCTGGACCTTCAACGCGTCTTCATAGCCTGCAACCGAGGTCCGCCAGCGCGCCTCGGCATTGGCGTTCATGGCGGCGAAATCGCCGGTTGCTGCGGCGTCTCCATATTGTTCTGAGAAGACGCGTTCGATTTCGGAGACGACGTATCCAACGCGCTGCGCTTCGCCCAGCAGATCTTCCGTCTGCTGCATGATCGACCGCAGACGCGCCAGCGATGAGTGCGGCAGGTTTGCGAGGTTGCGTCCCTGGTTGATCAACATCTGCGCCTCGTTCTGAAGCTGCGTGATCTGATTGTTGATCATTTCGAGGGTGCGTGCGGCGGTGAGAATATTCTGCGCGAGGTTGGTCGGATCGATGACGACGTCGCCGACGCCGAATAGCGCATAGGCCGGTTGCATCGGCGCCAAAGCGATGGCTCCGGTCAGCATGAGGGCGGCGAGTTTCTTACGCATGAGTAGTCTCCGTGGTTTGAGGGGATGGGATCGGATCAGGTGTTTGGCCGAGCAGTTCGACGGCCCAATCGAGACCGCGACGGGCGAGCCAGGCTGCGGCGAAGCCGTCTCGTCCGTGTTCGGAGAGGATGTCGGTGATGGCGGCGTGATCGGTCTTCGACGATGCGGCCGTGAAGGCGAGCGCGACCTCGCCGAGACCGAGCGAGAAGAGCCGATTGCCGCGGCGCGACTGGCAGTAATAGTCCCGCTTCGGCATGGCCCGCGCGACGATCTCGATCTGGCGTTCATTGAGGCCGAAGCGGCGGTAGATGTCGGCGATCTGCGGCTCGAAGGCACGCTCGTTCGGCAGGAAGATGCGCGTTGGACAGCTCTCGATGATGGCGGGCGCAATCGCGGAATTGTCGATGTCGGCGAGCGATTGCGTGGCGAAGAGGACGGAGGCGTTCTTCTTCCTTAGAGTCTTAAGCCATTCGCGGAGCTGGCCGCCAAATGTCCCGTCATCGAGCGCGAGCCAGCCTTCATCGACGATGATGAGGCTCGGACGTCCATCGAGGCGATCCTCGATCCGGTGGAACAGATAGGCGAGCACGGCCGGCGTCGCGGCCGATCCGATCAGCCCTTCGGTCTCGAAGGCCTGGAAATCGGCTGTTCCGAGTTCTTCTGTTTCGGCGTCGAGCAAACGCCCGAAGGGGCCGCCAAGACAGAATGGCGTGAGCGCCTGTTTGAGTTCGGTCGACTGCAACAGGACGGATAGCCCCGTGAGCGTTCGTTCTGCGACAGGCGCCGAGGCGAGCGAGGTCAGCGCCGACCAGAGATGATCCCGCGCGACCGGATCGATGGTGACGCCTTCTCGCGCGATCAGGCCGGACAGCCAGTCCTGCGCCCAGGCGCGTTCGCCGATATCGTCGATGTTGCGCAGCGGCTGAAGCTGGACGGCGGCTTCGTCATCCGAAAGCGCGCCGGCGAGATCCTGCCAGTCGCCACCACAGGCGACGGTCGCACAGCGGATCGAGCCGCCGAAGTCGAAGGCGAAGATCTGCGCGCCCGCATAGCGACGAAATTGCAGCGCCATCAACGCCAGCAACACGGATTTGCCCGACCCGGTCGGACCGACGACCAGCGTGTGCCCGACATCGCCGACATGGGGTGAAAAGCGGAACGGAGTCGAGCCTTCCGTCTCCGCGTAAAAGAGTGGAGGTCCGTCCAGATGATCATTGCGCGCCGGTCCTGCCCAGACTGCCGATATCGGGATCATGTGGACGAGATTGAGCGTGGAGACCGGCGGTTGACGGACATTGGCGTAGAGATGGCCGGGCAACGAGCCGAGCCACGCCTCGATGGCGTTCAAAGTCTCGGGCATGCAGGTGAAGTCACGACCCTGAATGACTTTTTCCGCCGCCTTTAGCTTGGCGTCCGCGACGGCTTCGTCCTCATCCCAGACGGTCAGCGTAGCGGTGATGTAGGCGGCGCCCGCCATGTCGGCGCCGAGCTCTTGCAAGGCTTCATCGGCGTCGGCGGCCTTGTTCGCCGCGTCGCTATCGAGCAGCGTCGACGCCTCATTGGTCATCACCTCTTTCAGGATCGCGGCGATGGATTTGCGCTTGGCGAACCATTGCCGGCGGATGCGCGTCAGCAGTTTGGTCGCGTCGGTCTTGTCGAGGCAGATAGCGCGCGTGACCCAGCGATATTCGAAGGGTTGGCTATTGAGCTCATCCAGCAGTCCCGGCCATGTGGCCGTGGGGAATCCGATGATGGAGAGGCTGCGCAGATGCGCCCCGCCCAAACTCGGCGTCAACCCGCCGACAAGCGCGCTATCGGCCAGGAGCGCATCGAGATGCATCGGCGTTTCGGGCAAGCGCAGGCGTTGACGACGCGTCGACACGGTCGAATGCAGAAAGGTCAGTGTCTCTTCGTCTGAGAGCCAGGCGGCCTCCGGCATGAAGCCGTCGAGGAGATCGAGCAGGCGATCCGTTCGCGCCATAAAACTCTCGACATGCTCTCGCGGGTTGAGGCTGCTGTCGGGCGCGTCCTCATAGAGCCATCGTCCCGCGCGGCTCGTATCGTCGAGCGGCGGCATCCAGACGAAAGTCAGGAAGTAGCTGCTTTCGAAATGTCTGGACGCATCTTCAAACTGGGCGCGTCGTTCCACGTCCACGAGGGCGGAAACGGCATCGGGAAAATGTGAGAGCGGATAGTCGCGCGCCGGCGCCCGCTGCGCTTCGACGAACACCGCCCAGCCCGATCCGAGCCGGCGAAGGGCGTTGTTGAGCCGGCCGGACACGGCGACGAGTTCTGACGGTGTCGCGGAGTCGAGGTCAGGCCCCCGAAACCGTGCGGTGCGTTGCAGACTGCCATCCTTGTTGAGGATGACGCCCTCCGCGACGAGCGCCGCCCACGGAAGAAAATCTGCCAATAGCGAGGCGGTCGAGCGATATTCGGCGAGGCGCATCATCGCTCAGACTCCGAACCAGGTTGGGAAACGAAGATGCCGGCGCGCAACATCGACGATCTGGGCGTCACGTTTTGCGGCCCAGACCGCGAGGAGATGGCCGACAAGCCAGAGTGCGATCCCGACCACCCAGAGCCTAAGGCCAAGTCCGACGGCTGCTGCGAGCGTGCCGTTGGCGATGGCGACCGTGCGGGGCGCGCCGCCGAGCAGGATCGGTTCGACCAGGGCGCGGTGGACGGGCGCGTAAAAGCCCGGAATGTCGGCCAGCTCGCGCATCAGATCAGCGCTCCGCCGCCGAACGAGAAGAATGACAGGAAGAAGCTCGACGCCGCGAAGGCGATGGAGAGGCCGAAGACGATCTGCACGAGGCGGCGAAAACCGCCGGAGGTGTCGCCGAAGGCGAGCGTCAGTCCTGTGACGATGATGATGATCACCGCGACGATCTTGGCGACCGGCCCTTCAATGGATTCCAGGATTGACTGGAGCGGCGCCTCCCAGGGCATGCCCGAGCCCGCCGCATGGGCGGGCGCGACGAGCAAAAGGCTGAACGCGAGCGCCGTCGCGTAAAGCGGCCAGCGCGGATAGAGAATTGTGGTTTTGGTCATGGATGGTCTCCTGTCCTGGGGTGAAGAAGCGGTTGGATCTGGTAGTCCCCGGTCGCATCGAGGCCCTCGACGCGGGCGAGTTCGGAAAGTCGGCGCGCCGATCCGCGCCCCGAGAGGACGGCGATCAGGTCGATTGTCTCGGCGATCATCGCGCGGGGCACGGTGATGACGGCTTCCTGGATGAGCTGTTCGAGGCGGCGCAGCGCGCCGAGCGCTGAACCGGCATGGATGGTGCCGATGCCGCCGGGATGGCCGGTGCCCCAGGCTTTGAGGAGATCGAGCGCCTCAGCCCCGCGCACCTCGCCGATGGGGATGCGGTCAGGCCGCAGGCGCAGCGAGGAGCGAACGAGATCGGAAAGCGACGCGACGCCATCCTTGGTCCGCAGAGCGACAAGGTTCGGCGTCAGGCATTGGAGCTCGCGTGTGTCCTCGATCAGAACGACGCGGTCGGAGGATTTGGCGACTTCCGCCAGCAATGCATTGGTGAGCGTGGTCTTGCCGGTCGAGGTGCCGCCAGCGACAAGGATGTTGGCGCGGGATGTGATGGCGTCGCACAATGCCGCCGCCGCATCGTCTGGCATGATCTCGGCGCGGACATAGTCTTCGAGTGTGAAGACCGCGACGGCCGGCTTGCGGATCGCGAAGACCGGGGCGGCGACCACAGGCGGAAGAAGCCCCTCGAACCGCTCCCCTGTTCCCGGCAGCTCCGCGGACACACGCGGAGCGCCAGCATGAACCTCTGCGCCGACATGGTGCGCAACCAGACGGACGATGCGTTCGCCGTCAGCGACGGAAAGCTCTTCGCCGGTGTCGGCGAGGCCTTCGCTCAGGCGGTCGACCCAGAGGTTCCCGTCGGGATTGAGCATCACCTCGACGACGATCGGGTCCGCAAGCCAGGTGGCGACATGCGGCCCGAGCGCCGTGCGAAGCATGCGGGAGCCGCGCTCGATCGCTTCGGATTTGAAAGGTTGGTCGGTCATTAGCGGCCCCGCGTTTGATTACGGGGACGATCAAGAAGACCGTTATGTAGGGGTCAGCAACAGTTTTGAGGGCGTAGTAGTGGTGTAGCGCGCAATGGCAGGATAATGTGGAAGTGGCGCGCAAGATTTCCGGCGGTTCAAGCTCGCGGCAGATATCGCTGTCGGCTTCTTCGATCTTATCGCCGGAAGTGCTCTTCCTGGGCTTGGGTCTAGTGGTGGGGGCTCGGCCGCTCCCATCATCCGTCGTCAATTGGCTCGGGTGGTCTGCCTCCAGCAAAGCGGTCCGTTGTTTGAGTTAGCGCGTTTTCCGAGCGACTTGAATCATTTGGGATCCACAAGACGAGCGGATTCTGATTCACGATGTCGGCTGATGAAGGAGGTCAGCCTGTCCTGGGGAGACGCTTTCGATTGATCTGAGGCTTCAGGCATTAGCCGCCGTTGATGCGGCGACCGCACCTCGCACCGGATAGAGACGCATGCCGATTTCATCTTCGCACTGCTGGACGAGCGTGGCGACATCACACTTGAAGAGATACGTGCTGCCCTGGCAGAGCGCGGTTTTCATACGGCGGTCTCGACAATCTGGCGGTTCTTCGACCGCCGCGCCATCACGCGTAAAAAAATCGGCCATGCCAGCGAGCAAGACCGCCCGGACGTCCTGATCCGGCGCGAGGCGTGGTTCGAGGGACGGCCCGAGCTTGATCCCGACCGGCTGGTCTTCGTCGATGAAACCTGGGTCTCGACGAACATGACGCGCACCCATGGCCGCTGCGGGCGCGGCGAGCGGCTGAGCATGAGCGTTCCGTTCGGGCACTGGAAAACAACCACGGTGGTGGCCGGGCTTTGCACCAGCGGGATGGTCGCCCCATGTGTTCTGGACGGGCCGATCAATGGCGAGGCTTTCACCGTCTGGGTGGAGCAGTTCCTCGTACCCACCCTGTCGCCCGGCCACACGGTGATCCTGGACAATCTCTCAAGCCATAAGGGACCGAAGGTGCGGGAGCTGATCAAGGCTGCAGGCGCAGAACTCGTCTTCCTGCCGCCCTACAGCCCCGACCTCACCCCATCGAAAAGGCCTTCGCAAAGCTCAAGGCTCCTCCGCGAAAGGCCGCCGAACGACCCGTTGATACGCTTTGGAACACCATAGGACACATCGTCGACCTGTTAAGCTCGCAGGAATGCCTCAACTATTTCGCCACCTGCGGATACGATGCAGATTGAATGGAAGCCGCCCTAGTGCCGGCGCCGATTGACGCGCTTTGGATCGGTAGTCCGGCCCTGACAGAGATGATGAGGGCGTATCAACAAGCCTCAAAGACAAGCTATGGTGCGCCGTGGATTCTGATGACCTTGTGGACGAAGATATCAGATCGATCCGCAATAGAACCGAACGCCTTATGCAAGCTGCAGGCTTGTGGGGCGCTAGCAAGCGCAGAAATTCCAACACGACGGTCCGGGATAAACGCCACCGTCCATCTGGTGATCTGATCGACCCGAACTCCATGCCGCTGAACCGAATGTGCTCTGGGTCGCTGACAATACCTATGTGCCCATCTGAGCAGGCTTCAAATTTATCGAGGGCTGGTACAATCCCGGCAGACGCCACTCAGACCTAGGATACATGTGGCCAATAAACTACGAAAGCTGCCGACTGGACACGCTAGAATCTGCTAGCTCATGACCGTCCAGGCAACCGGAGGAGGTCTACTGCTCCAAAAATAAGCGCCTCTTGCGCGTCCGTGAAATTCGATGCGTTCATCATTCTCGCTTCACCTCAGCCAGATTCCAGAATACCGGAACTCTAAGCAGAAATGATCCTGTGATTGTCGAGCAGAGCAACTCTACTCGACGAGAGTTCAGGCGAGCAGATCATTATCGGTAAGCCTCGGCCTCACCTCGCGCCTGGAACTAGCTTTTCAAGACATCGACGGAGATCTCTAAGGTCTTTGTCGTTGAAATCTGCAAACAACTCACCAGCAACCCTCCTTCCTGCCCGATCAATCTCAGATTTCCGTGAGTTTGCCAATTGAGAAGGCACAATTCGCCACACGCGACGATCCTCGACGTCCGCGATCCGGGATACATATCCACTTCTCTCTAATTGGTCTATTAGAGCGCCAACCGAGGCTCGCCCCAACTCCATTTTCTCGGCTAATTGAGTTTGAGTAGGGTTAGAAAGCCGAAAAACGTACAGTATTGTTCTCCATTGCGCGCGCGTTAGTTTCAACGCAGCCATATCGAGATCGAACCGACGTCGAAGTTCACGCGTAACGTCGCTTAGTAGAAAAGCGAGCTCGATTCGCTCGTCGCCCAGGAAACTACTATCTGCGAATCCGTGAATTTGCTCTTGCGCCATCTGAGGTGGTCCTGTTTTTACTGCACAGTCTTCCGGCCTTGCTAAGGTATATCCC
>OBIC01000391.1_pt1 | contig 12373 bp, 8 predicted proteins | sample 1519831 | NCBI WGS metagenome assembly OBIC01 (sample SAMN03019805, study PRJEB22545) | beach sand metagenome | biome: beach; feature: sea beach; material: beach sand | place: USA: Municipal Pensacola Beach, FL | collected 2010-10-20 | depth 40-45 cm m | reverse complement strand
CTCGTTGGGATGTGGTGCGGTATTTCGAGCTCAACTGGTCGTCCTCGGGCTGGGTCAACTGTGACAAGCTCCGTGCCGACTTGGTCCGCCATGTGGTCGATGAGGATCAGGCCATCGAAGGGCTGCCGATCCGATTTGCGACGGTCGCAACCAACTTGGCGACCGGGCAAGAAGTTTGGGTGGACCGCGGCGGTGTGCTCGAGGCGATCTGGGCATCGATTGCTCTGCCTGGTTTGTTTCCTCCTGTGCCTGACGCAGCGCATTGGCTGGTCGACGGCGGGCTGGTGAATCCGGTTCCGGTGTCGGTGTGCCGAATGCTGCGGGCCGATGTCGTGGTCGCTGTCAACCTAAACCGGGGTGTGCTCGGTGCCCGCCGAGGCAGCCCCTGGACGCCCCCCGACCTGCCCGATGAAGTCACCACCGAGGAGCACGAGAAGCCGGAGCCGGCCGGGGAGGGTCCCATGGCCTTTCTGGGTGAGGTGTCCTCGGTGCTGCGGGACCGAGCTGCGCTGCTGTGGCCTGGCGGGCGCTCAGCGGGTGGCGCGGTGGCGCCTGGCACGCTGGATATTCTGGCCACCTCGCTCGACATCATGCAGGACCGAATCGTGCGCAGCCGTATGGCTGGCGAACCGCCAGACTTGCTGCTGGCGCCGCGGCTTTGGGACATTGGCATCTTGGAGTTTCACCGCGCGAGCGAGGCCATCGAAGTGGGGCGCCGCGCGGTTGACGAGGCACTGCCCCGCATCCTGGATGAACTCGATCGTTGGGGCATCCCGTTGGAGCGTCCGGCCTAGCGGGCAGGCCTCTTGCGTGCGGGTGGCGAATTGCCTAACCTCCGCGCCCTGCGCCCGCAGCGGGTGCGATCCTTACCCCCAGCAGATGCGCCATGACCTTGCAACCATTGCCTGCGGAAGTCGGCAAGCGCCGAACTTTCGCCATCATCTCCCACCCCGACGCCGGCAAGACGACCATGACCGAAAAGCTGCTGCTGCACGGTCAGGCGATTCAGTTGGCCGGAACGGTCAAAGGCAAAAAGTCCGACCGCCACGCCACTTCGGACTGGATGGAAATGGAGAAAGAGCGGGGCATCTCGGTGACCACCTCGGTGATGCAGTTTCCGTACGAGGGCCGCGTGGTCAACCTGTTGGACACCCCAGGGCACGAGGACTTTTCGGAAGACACTTACCGCACGCTCACGGCCGTCGACTCCGCCCTCATGGTCATCGATGGCGCCAAGGGGGTTGAGCCGCGCACCATCAAACTCATGGAGGTTTGTCGGCTGCGCGACACGCCGATTTTCTCCTTTGTGAACAAGATCGACCGCGACATTCGTGATCCGATTGAGCTTCTGGATGAGATTGAATCCGTTCTTGGGATCGCCTGTGCCCCAATCACCTGGCCGATCGGCATGGGGCGGGGCTTGCGTGGGCTGTACCACCTGGAGCGCGACGAGGTGGTGCTCTACACCCAGGGCCAAGGTGACCGACTCAGCGAGGCCCGCTGCATCGCCGGGCTCGACAGCGAAGCGACCCTGGCCGCCCTTGGTGGCGATCTGGTGACCGAACTGCGCGGCGAGATCGACCTGGTGCGCGGCGCAAGCCACGCTTTCGATCGGGACCAGTTCCTGGCCGGCGCGCTGACGCCGGTGTTTTTTGGCACTGCCCTCGGCAACTTCGGCATCCGCGAGTTGCTGCAGCGGTTCGTCGAAGCCGCGCCGCCGCCGCAGCCTCGACTTGCCGAGGAGCGCCTGGTCTCCCCCGGTGAGGACGCCATGACCGGGTTCGTCTTCAAGATCCAGGCGAACATGGACCCGCGTCACCGCGATCGAATCGCCTTTGTGCGCCTGTGTTCCGGCCGTTACACGCCGGGTAAGCGGCTGCACCACGTGCGCCTGGGTCGAGACCTTCGTGTTGCTGACGCGGTGACCTTTTTGGCGGGAGACCGCGCCCACGCCGAGGTGGCTGTTGCCGGTGACATCGTCGGTTTCCACAACCACGGGACCATTCAGATCGGTGACACCTTCTCGGAAGGCGAAGCCCTGCGCTTTACCGGTGTGCCCCATTTCGCGCCTGAACTGTTCCGGCGGGTTCGGCTGCGTGATCCGCTGAAGCTCAAGCAGCTGCAGAAAGGGCTGACCCAGCTCTCCGAGGAAGGCGCGACCCAGGTGTTCATGCCCCTCGCCTCCAACGACCTGATCCTTGGTGCCGTAGGGGTGCTGCAGTTCGATGTGGTCGCGTACCGCCTGAAGGAAGAGTACAAGGTGGACTGCATCTACGAATCGGTGGCTGTGACCCAGGCGAGGTGGATCCAGTGCCAGGATGCCAAGCACCTCGAGGAATTTCGCCGCAAGAACGAGCTGCACCTGGCCCTGGACGGTGGCGGTTACCTGACGTACCTCGCCCCCACCCGGGTGAACCTCAGCCTTGCCGAAGAGCGCTGGCCGAAAGTGCAGTTTCGCGACACCCGCGAGCACTGAGGCTGCGCCCACCAACGCGATCCGGTGGTGCCTGACGGGGGGTGGGGGCCTGGTGGGCTACCCGTTGATTCCGCTTGATTTCTCCGTTGGGCAGCATTGGCGTTCCGCGAACGCGCCCAATACAATGGCCGGTTTACGCAGCAGATGCACCCACCCTGCGGGTGCGGCGGGACAGAGGCGAGCGTGTTGGAAAAATTGCCGGTTATTGTTGGGTTTGGGGGGGTCAACCCCGCTGGGCGCAGCTCATTCCACCACGGGTATCGCCGCTTGGTGTGGGAGGGGCTCCAGGCAGCCGATCTCGAGTCGATGTGGGTGGGTTTGGCCACCATGACCGGGCGTGCGGTGTTCACAGACGGGGCGCTGCGCCGGCCCGGTGGGGGGAGTGTCTCGGCGGCTGAACTGGTGGCCGAACTGCGGGATTCACTGCTCAAGGACACTTGCATTCGTCGCATTGAATCCAGTCATTTTGATGTCGATGCCGTGCCCTTCAACGCCCGAATGTCCATGGCTCCAGCGGAAGGCGCGTTGCGCTTCATCACCAGCGCCCGCCAGCTTCCCGAGTCGCTGCCTGCCGGTTGGTCTGTACAACACCTCGCCAAAGGGCAGGTCGAGGTGAGCCTTTCTGAGACCCAAGACTGGCTGCTGGCCCAGACCAAGGCCGCGTCGGTATCCAGTGCCGGTCAGCTGCCGACGGGTTTCGACCCCAAATCCCTCTACCCGTCACGCAACCACCCCCGTGGGCTTCAGATGGCGGTGTTTGCAGCTTCCGATGCGCTGCGGTCGGTCGGGATTCCGTGGGAGCAGATTCTGCAGGCGGTCGCGCCGGATCAGATCGCCGTCTATGCCAGCAGCTCAATGGGGCAGCTGGATGACGCGGGCACTGGTGGCATGTACAAGGCCCCCCATGTGGGCAAGCGAATCACCTCGAAGCAGTTGCCCCTGGGGTTTGCCGAGATGCCCGCGGACTTCGTCAATGCCTATGTGCTGGGCAACGTGGGGTCGACCGGTGGAGCCGTCGGCGCATGCGCAACCTTCCTTTACAACCTGCGTTCCGGGGTCGAGGACATCCGCGCGGGCCGGCGGCGTGTGGTTTTGGTCGGGGTGTCCGAGGCGGCGATCAATGCCGAGGCCATGGAAGGGTATGCCGCGATGGGCGCGCTGGCGACCGATGCCGAGCTGCTTGCCTTGGATGCGCACTTGGGGGCAGAGGGTCCCGACCACCGGCGCGCGTGTCGCCCGTTTGGTTACAATGCCGGCTTCACCATGGGTGAGTCAGCGCAGTACCTGGTGCTGTTCGATGACGCCCTGGCGCTGGAGTTGGGCGCCGACATCTACGGTGCGGTGCCGGGTGTCGAAGTGCATGCCGACGGGTTCAAGCGTTCGATTGCAGGCCCTGGCATTGGCAATGTCATTACCCTTGGGAAAACCCTTGCGCTGGCGCGCGCGATCCTGGGCGATCAGCGGCTCCGCGATCAAACCTATGTGCACGCCCATGGCACTGGGACGCCGCAAAATCGCGTGACTGAATCGCGCATTCTGGACCAGTTGGCTGGCGTGTTCGGCATCGATCAATGGGCGGTCGCGGCAGTGAAATGCTACCTAGGCCACTCCCTCGGCGCAGCGGCGGGCGATCAGATTGCTGCGGCGCTTGGTGTGTGGCGGTATGGCCTGATTCCGGGTGTCTTTACCCTCGATGAGGTGGCGGACGACGTGCACCGTGAGCACCTGCAGTTTTCTCAGGGTCATGTTGAGCGTGATCCGGAATCGCTTGCGGCGGCGGTCATCAACGCCAAGGGCTTCGGTGGCAACAACGCCACCGCGCTGGTGCTGTCCCCGACCTGCACCCTGGATCTGTTGCGCCGGCGCCACGGGGCCAAGGCCTTGCAGGCGCACCAGCGGAGCCTGGATGGGGTGCGGGCGACCGCTGCAGCCTATGATGAACGCATGGTGCGGGGTCAGGAAGTGCCGATCTATCGGTTCGGCGAAGGGGTGCTGGAAGACACCGATTTGCTGTGCAGCGCGAACGCCATTGAAATTCCCGGCTTGTCCATGGCCATTGACTTGCGGGCCGAAAGCCCCTTTGGTGGTCTGGGTGATTGAAGGTCCGCCGTCCCGCACCCGCCTTCGCGTAGTGCCTTGTGCCCTAAGGAATTGGTTGTTTTCTGCACCTAATGTGATATAAAGCCGTCGTGGAATTCGGGCGTGAGCGCTCACAATAAAATAATCAAAGCTCCGCCTCCGCAACCCGATAACAATACCAATGTAACGGAGTGGCTTCGATGAAGATCCTCACACCACGTTCGCGAGGCGTGGCTACGGCAACTGCGGCGGTTTTGGCAGTGGCTGGGGCCGCAACACCGGTTCAGGCGATCGATTACAGCGTCGGGGATATGGACATCCGCCTCGACGCCACCTTCACCGCAGGGGCCTCTTGGCGGGTGTCGCAACGCGCCAACTACAACCTGGGGCCAGCCAATGGCGGTGCCGACGACGATTTTGGTAACTCGTCCTCCGGCGACGACTCCAACATGAACTACAAGCGCGGCGAGACCTTCTCCAAGGTGGTCAAGGTGCTGCCGGAGTTGGAGGTTCTGTATGGCGACTACGGCGCCTTCTTCCGCGCCCGCGCCTTTTACGACTTCGAGATCATGGACGAGAACCGGCCCCATTACCAAATCAACGACGAGGGCTTGGATGACGTTGGCCGGTCTGTGGACCTGCTGGATGCCTTCGTGTTCACCACCTTTTGGATTGGCGACCGCCCCCTGGACGTTCGCCTTGGTCGGCAGGCCATTGGTTGGGGCGAGGCGATTTTCGCCCAAGGCGGTATCAGTTCGGTGAATCCGCTTGATGGCAATGCGGCGCGCCTGCCAGGCGCCGAGGTGAAGGAGATCATTTTGCCGACGCTCATGGCGTACTTGAGTTTTGGCATTTCCGACAACCTGTCGGTTGAGGGCTGGTTTCGCCCAGGCGGCGCCTGGGAGGCCACCATCCTGCCGTCCTGTGGCAGCTACTTTCTGCCCCGCGACATCGCCGGCGAGCCGGTCATCGGTTCGACCGCATCCAACGGGTGTAACTACCTGAACATCGGCGTGGCGGACTCGGTGGCCGGAACAGACCGGTATGAAGACACGGTCGCCGCCGTGGGGCCAGGCTTGGCGCCCTCACTCTACATCCCCCGCGACCCGGACCTGCACCCGGATGAGGACGAGTACGGTGTGGCTGTTCGCCGCCTCTTCCCGGACTGGGGTGACATGGAAATGGCGCTCTACTACCAGAAGCTCAACCTGAATGGCACGGGCCTCATTTATGGGCGCGCGACCACCGGGCCGCACCCGTTGGCTCCTGCAGTCCCGGTGGGAGATCTGGCCACCGGCTCCTACGGGTTCATGTTCCCAGAAGGGATTGATGTCTACGGCATCAGCTTCAACCGCACTGCGTTTGGCTATTCCCTCCAGGGCGAGCTGGCGTACCGGCCTGACAACCCGGTGAACTTCTCTGAACCGGCCATGGTTCAAGCCAACATTCTTGGCTTCACTGGACTTATCGTGGATGCCAATGGAGCGGTCACGCCCGGCCAAACGCTGGACATGATCGAGTACGCCGACACGCTCCAAGCCACCCTCGGCTTGATCGGCACCCTGAGCCCGACCGACTGGTATGACTCAGGATCCCAGGTGTTCGAGGTGGTGGTGAACCACGTGGCCCTGAGTGACGACATCGTCGTGATTCCCGCGGCGTTGACTGGTGGTGCGCCCGTGACCCGTCATGAGGACGTGAACGAGACCGCTTGGGGCTACAACTACCGCCTCGGCCTCGAGTATTACAACGTGGGCCCAGGGCTGCGCCTGTCGCCTTCGCTGACTTGGAGCCACAACGTCAACGGCAAGAACCGTTCGGGCGCAGGCACCACGCTGAAGGAAGGCAACCAGACTCTAACCTTGGGGCTTGGGATCACGTACCAGTTGGCCCACAAGGTCAACCTGCGCTACACCAACTTTTTGCACGAGAAGATTCACTCGGACAACATGTCCGACCGCGACTTCGTCTCGATCGACTACACCTACTCGCTGTGATCGGCCATTGACGCGCATCTACCGATTTGAGGGCATTTGCATGAGCACAAGACAAAAAACCGCGGTTGGCTTGATTGCCTCCGTGTTGGCAACTTCTGGCGCGATGGCCAAGGTTTCTCCTGAGGAGGCGGCGGTCCTGGGCAGCCCCTCCACCACCTACATTGGAGCGGAGCGGGCGGGCAACGCCGATGGCAGCATCCCTGCCTGGGATGGCGGATTCAAAGACGAATGGATTCCGTCGGGCTGGGAGTCCGGGGAGTACTATCCCAACCCGTTTCCGAACGACGAGGTGTTGTTCACCATCAACGCGAGCAACTACACCCAGTACAAGGACAGGCTGACCCCAGGCCAGATCGCCATGATCGAGGCATACCCGGACACCTTCTACATGAACGTGTACCCCAGCCGGCGGACCGCCAAGGTGCCGGATTCGGTCAAGGAAAGCATCATCTGGAACGCCACCAACACCGAGCTCGCGAACGAAGGCCAGGGCATGGTCAACTTTCGTGAAGTGACCCCGTTTCCGATTCCTTCTGGAGAGGACGCCGGCATCCAAGCCATCTGGAACCACATCGTGCGGTGGCGCGGTGGCATCGGCGTGCTCCAGCGCGAGGCGGCCTTCGCGCCTCAGGTCGACGGTTCCGGCACGAAAATTTCGATCTCTGTCGACTTCTACTTCAACCCAGAGGTGGGTCAGGCGGGCAGCGACTACGAAAATGTCATCTTTTTCTACATTTCAGAAGTGACTGCGCCCTCGCGTCTGGCCGGTGAGATCACACTGCTGCACGAGACGGTCGACCAGTCCACGGAGCCTCGACTGGTGTGGCAGTACAGCCCCGGTCAGCGCCGAGTTCGTCGGGCGCCTGACGTGGGGTTTGACTACCCGAGTTCTGCGGGGGATGGCATGACCGTGGCGGACCAGGTGGACGGCTACAACGGTTCGCCCGAACGCTACGACTGGAAGCTGCTCGGCAAGCGGGAGGTCTACATCCCGTACAACAGCTACGAGATGAACCAGCCCGATGTCACCTACGACATGCTGCTGCAGCGCGGACACATCGACCAGGAATACCAGCGGTACGAGTTGCACCGGGTCTATGAGGTGGAAGCAACGCTCAAACCCAACCAGCGCCACGTGTACGAGCGTAGGGTGATGTTCCTGGATGAGGACACCTGGCAGGTCACCCTGCACGACATGTACGACGGCAAAGGCCAACTGTGGCGGACCATGGAAGTGCCGATGACCTACTTCTGGGACGTCACTGCCCCTTGGTTGCAGGCCTACATGTCCTATGACCTATTGGCCAAGCGGTACTACATCCGCGGTCTGGTGAACGAGGAGCAGCCCTACGTGTTCACCACGGAGTTTGACATCAAGGACTTCACGCCATCGGCGCTGCGCCGGCGCGGTCGCCGCTAAGATCCACCGCTCCGATCGCGGTGAACCAAAAACCCCGGCCTTCTGGTCGGGGTTTTTTTATTCCGGCTTTATTCAATGCTGCCAGGTCTGCTGTGGGAAGCTGCTGCTGGGCAATTGCGCTGGACGAACTGACCCGAACGTGCCGGTTCGCCAGGCACGGATGGGTCGTCAGTATTGGGTCGGGAATGGTGCCGAGGAGAGGACTTGAACCTCCACGGGGTTGCCCCCACTAGCACCTGAAGCTAGCGTGTCTACCAATTTCACCACCTCGGCCTAGGGGGTGATGCGGCCCTTGCCGCAGCGGCGGAATTTTCCAGGTCCCGCCTGGCCCTGTCAACCTGGGGCCGGTTTTTTCTTGTGGCGAGGCCTCGCTGGCGGGCACAATGGGCGTTTGGCGTTCCATCCTCCCCAAATCCCCGACCCAGGCAACAGCAAAAGCGCATGCAGCAGAAGCCCGAAGACGATCCGTTTCGCGACCGCGAGGCAGCCAAGTACGAGCATCCGATTCCGAGTCGTGAATTTGTTCTTGAGTGCTTGCGCCGGCGCCAGGCGCCCGCCTCCTTCGATCAGCTGGCAAGCGAGCTTGGCCTGACGGGCGACCTGTCCCTTGAGGCGCTGCGTCGACGCTTGCGCGCCATGGTGCGAGATGGCCAGCTGTTGCAAAACCGGCGCGATGCCTTCCTGCCCGTCAACAAGGCCGATCTGACCCATGCGCGGGTAGAGGCGAGCCGCGATGGCTATGGTTTTGCTGTGCCCAGTCATGGGGGCGATGACCTCTACCTCAGCGGACGAGAAATGCGCAAAGTGTTTCACGGCGACGCGGTATTGGTGCGCTGCATTGGCCAGGACCGGCGAGGCCGCCCTGAAGCCGCCATCGTCGAAGTGGTCGACCGCGCAGTCGAGCAGGTGGTCGGTCGTTACGAAGCAGAAGACGGCGTGGGCTGGGTGCGGGCTGACAACCCGAGGTTGCAGCATCCGGTCCTGGTTGCGACCGAAGACCGACCGGCGTCGTTGCAGTCCGGCGACTATGTGACTGTTGCGGTGTTGCGACAACCGGAGGTGCGCCGGCCGCCACAGGGGCGTGTGATCGAAGTGCTTGGCCCGCACCTTTCACCCGGCATGGAAATCGAAGTGGCGCTGCGCAGCCATGGCATCCCCCACGCCTGGCCGGAGGCCGTGACTCAGACGGCGCAGACCATCCCGTCGGTCGTGAGCGCCGACGAGGCCAACCGACGCGTGGATTTGCGCCAGCTGCCCTTTGTGACCATTGATGGCGAAGACGCGCGGGACTTCGACGATGCGGTGTACTGTGAGGGCGGTCCCCGTGGCGGCCACCGCCTCTGGGTCGCCATCGCTGATGTGTCGCATTACGTTGGAGTGGACAGTGCGTTGGATGATGAGGCTCGCTTGCGGGGGACCTCGGTGTACTTCCCTGGTCGCGTGGTGCCCATGCTTCCCGAGGCGCTGTCCAATGGGATCTGTTCGCTCAACCCGGAGGTGGACCGCCTGGCCCTGATCTGTGAGGTGCACATCAGCCGAAGCGGTGCCATCCGCGACTTCGAGTTTTACGAGGGGGTCATCCATTCGCAGGCGCGCTTGACCTATACACAGGTCGCCGCTGCGTTGGCGCCTGAGAATCCGTCGGTCGAAACGCTCTCGCCAGAGGTTCAGTCTGCATTGCAGCGGTTGCACCAACTGTACGAAGCCTTGTGCAGTGCACGGATGTCACGCGGAGCACTCGACTTCGACACGGTCGAGACGCGCTTCGAGTTCGGGCCCAGCCTGAAGGTGGAGCGGGTGGTTCCCACCGAACGCAATGTCGCCCACCGCATGATCGAAGAGGCCATGCTTGCCGCCAATGTGTGTGCAGCCCGGTTTCTTGAGCATCACCAGGTGCCGGCCCTGTACCGGGTGCACGAGCCGCCGACGCCTGACCGCTTGGAAGCACTGCAGGAGTTTCTGGGCGGCCTGGGACTGTCCCTCGGCCGTCGGGGCCGGACAACCCTGTCCGCGAAGGTCATGCAGGGTTTTCTCGATCAAGTTGCGGAGCGTCCGGATCGGCGCATGATTCAAATGGTGGTGTTGCGGTCGCTGCGCCAGGCTCGATACACACCGGAGAACCAAGGCCACTTTGGACTTGGCTACGACGGATACACCCACTTCACCTCGCCGATCCGTCGGTACCCGGATCTTCTGGTCCACCGTGCCATTCGCTCGGTCGTGCGCAGCCGCAAGCCGCGGGAGCACCTGCGCCGGGTGCGTGGCGCAGGAGTCGTTGCCCGCAAGCAGATCTATCCCTACAGAGAGCGGGATCTGGTTGAACTGGGAGACCAATGCTCGGCAGCGGAGCGGCGGGCAGACATCGCCACCCGAGATGTCGAAGAGTGGCTGAAGTGCGAATTTATCAGTGACCGGGTGGGGGACACATTCGATGGCATCGTGGTCGCAGTCACGGGTTTCGGGCTGTTCGTCGAGCTGAAGGACCTGTTCGTCGAAGGCCTGGTGCACATTTCCGCGCTTGGAGACGACTATTACCGCCACGAGCCGACCCGGCACCGATTGGTTGGCGAACGCACCGGCCAAGTCTATCGCCTCACCGACCCGCTGCAGGTGCGGGTGCTGCGGGTGGACCTCGACGCCCGGTCCATCGACTTGGAGCCAGTGGCTGTAGGGCGCGACCGCAAGCAGCGCCCCACCCAGCGCAAGCGCCGGGATCGACGCGCCGGTCGCAATCGCTGATTGGGATGTCCACGACCGAAATCGTAGGCGGCATTCACGCCGTACGCGCCCTCATTGAGCGCAGTCCTGATCGGGTCTCGAGGCTGCACCTGGCCCGCAACCGCGACGATCCACGTATCCTGGCTTTGCTGGAGCTTGCGCAGCAAGCGGGCGTTCCCGTCGAGCGTCCCGAACGCCAAGCATTTCAGCAGCTGGGCCTGGTGGGAGCCCACCAGGGGGTCGCGGTTGAGGTCCAGGCGCGCGAGCCCGGCAATGAGGTAGAACTCCATTGGTTGCTTGATGGCCTCGGTGAGGCCCCCCTGCTGCTGGCGCTTGATGGTGTCACCGACCCGCGGAATCTGGGTGCTTGCATCCGCAGCGCCGAGGCCGCAGGGGCCCACGCGGTGATTCAAACCCACCACCGGGCCGCCGCCCTCAATGCCGCAGCACGCAAAGCGGCGGCGGGGGCTGCCGAGTTGTTGCCCTTGTATCGGGTCACCAACCTTGCGCGGGCGTTGACGGCCCTGCGCGCCCGTGGTTGTCAGGTGGCAGGTGCGGCGCCTGATGCGCCGAAGCCGATTCAGGAGGCGGACCTCAGCGTCGGCGTGGCCCTGGTCCTCGGCGCCGAGGACCGCGGCCTCAGGCGCCTCACACGCGAAGCCTGTGACCAACTGGTGTCCATTCCACAGTTCGGCGTGACCCAAAGCCTGAATGTCTCTGTCGCCGCGGCAATTTGTCTGTTTGAAGCGGCGCGGCAACGCCATTGATTCTGCCGATTGCGGGTCGGCACAGTATCCGCTAGAATCTTCGCCCTTTTTGGTTGGTGGTGGCAACGCCCTCCGCTGACCATTCTCCTTGTCTGATCACCGGACCCGCGGCGGTGGCAGGCTGATACCCGAGAGGAGTCGCATGCGTCATTACGAAATCGTATTTATGGTCCACCCGGATCAAAGTGAACAGGTGCCTTCGATGATCGAACGGTACCGCGGTGTGCTTGAGCAGGGTGGCGGAGCCATCCACAGGCTCGAGGACTGGGGGCGACGCCAGCTGGCATACCCCATCAACAAGATTCACAAGGCCCACTACGTGCTCATGAACATTGAAGCCGGTGCCGAGGCCTTGGAAGAGATCACCACCCACTTTCGCTTCAATGATGCGGTGCTGCGCAACCTGGTCATTACCCGGGATGAAGCAGTGACGGAAGAGTCGCCCATGATGAAGCAGCAGCGTTCCGAACGAGACCGTTCGAGCGGAGGTGATTCACGTGGTGAGCGTGGCCGGTCGCAGCCGCCAGAGCGCAGCACCAACACCAGTGATGACGAAGGCGAGGAGGACTAGAGCATGGCCAGATTTTCCAGGCGCAGAAAGTACTGCCGCTTCACCGCCGAAGGGGTCAAGGAAATTGATTATAAAGACTTGGACACCCTGAAAGCCTACGTGACAGAAACCGGAAAAATTGTCCCCAGCCGGATTACGGGAACCAGCGCCAAGTACCAGCGGCAGCTGGCCACGGCAGTGAAGCGGGCTCGATTTCTGGCCTTGCTGCCCTATACCGACGCACACGAGTAGCCGGGCGGCGGTGCGCTGCCACCGCTGGGAGTCCGTGCGATGAGGCGGCTGGCAGAATTTGCCCTGCGGGGGACTTGGCAGGGTGGGGTTGCTGTATGCCGACACCCAAGCCAC
>OBIC01000390.1_pt1 | contig 12445 bp, 10 predicted proteins | sample 1519831 | NCBI WGS metagenome assembly OBIC01 (sample SAMN03019805, study PRJEB22545) | beach sand metagenome | biome: beach; feature: sea beach; material: beach sand | place: USA: Municipal Pensacola Beach, FL | collected 2010-10-20 | depth 40-45 cm m | reverse complement strand
GTGGCCTGGGTGGAAATGCAACAACAGCATCATAATGCTGAACACAGCCACGTAAGTTGCAAAAAACCCCCAGACAGCATCAATTACCCGGTCGGGTACCGCGTGCCGTCCTGTTTTTACAATAAGCTGAGCACTGGGGTGAATGATCCGTTTAAGCTCACGCATGCCCTGTTTAAAGAGCAGGATGACGCGAATAACCTTCATCCCGCCGCCGGTAGAGCCGGCACACCCACCAACAAAGCTCGTAAACAGTAGCAAAACCGGGAGAAAACCCGGCCAGGCCAGATAGTTCGTGGTTGTAAAACCGGTTGTTGTACCAATGGACACTACTTGGAAAAGTCCTTGCAGCATCGCTTCTGCCGGGGCAAACGTATGACTGACAATCAGGTAAATCACCGTGATGGCTGCAACAGAAGATAAAATTCCAAGGTAGGTGGTCAGTTCGGCATCTACCCGATAGGGGCGTAAGGAGCGTGAGCGTATTGCGATATAGTGTAAGGCAAAATTAACGCCTGAAAGCAGCATAAAAACCACGGCAACCATATCGATCGCGGTGCTGTTGAAATACCCCATACTCGCATCGTGGGTTGAAAACCCACCGATTGCGACGGTTGAAAAGCTATGAGATATCGCATCGAAGAGTGTCATGCCCGCCAGCCAGTAAGCCGCCGCGCAAGCGAGCGTTAAGATCAGATAGATGTACCAAAGGGCTTTGGCTGTTTCAGTGATACGGGGCGTGAGTTTATTGTTCTTATCGGGTCCGGGCGTTTCTGCTCGATAAAGCTGCATGCCACCAATGCCAAGAATTGGCAGAATAGCGACAGCGAGTACGATAATGCCCATACCTCCCAGCCATTGTAATTCCTGACGATAAAACAAAATCGATTTTGGCAGCGTGTCCAGACCCACAATGACAGTGGCACCGGTTGTTGTCAGACCAGAAAGAGATTCAAAGAGTGCGGAGGCCAGGTTTAACTCCAGGGATGCGGATAAATAAAGGGGTAGGGCCCCCGCGCAGCCCAGCACACTCCAAAACAAAACAACCACTAAAAAGCCGTCTCTGAGCCTGAGCTCCCGGCGAACATTTTTGACGGGCATCCAGCAAAGAATTCCCAATCCAAGAATCACGGTGGCTGCTTGGATAAAGGCTGTGAGGGAACCATCACGATAAATTAAGGACACAACCATGGGCGGAATCATGGTCGTGCTGAAGAGAATAAGTAGAATGCCCAGGATGCGTTGGATGACAGCGTATTGCATGGTTTATATAAAAGCGACGCCAACTTGGAATAGCTTTTCGACCTGCGGGACTTTATTTTTGTCAGTTAGAAAAATGATGACGTGATCACCTTCTTCTATTTTAATGTTGCCATGCGCAATGAGTACCTGCTCATCGCGGACTAAGGCGCCGATGCTGGCGCCGCTGGGAAGCGATAGCTCGTTAATGCACCGCCCGACGACTTTTGATGTACGGTAGTCGCCATGTGCGATGGCTTCAATGGCTTCTGCGGCACCATGTCTGAGTGAATGCACGGCAACCACGTCGCCTCGCCGGATATGGGTCAGCAGTGCACTGGTTGTCACCTGCTGAGGTGAAACAGCAATATCGATAATATCTTTCTGAATGAGGTCAACATAGGCTGGGCGCGCAATCAATGATATGACCTTACCGGCGCCCAGGCGCTTGGCAAGCATTGCGCAGAGGATGTTGTCTTCATCATCATTGGTGAGAGCACAAAAAACATCAACATTGTCAATGCCTTCTTCGATAAGCAACTCTCTGTCTGTGGCATCCCCTTTGAGTACCAGGGTCCGATTCAGGCTTTCTGCCAGAGTAAAGGAGCGGTCAGGCGACTTTTCGATCAGTTTGACGCGGTAGCGTGATTCCAGCACTTTGGCGACCGAGCGGCCAATGTTCCCGCCCCCCGCAATCATGATGCGTTTGCTCGGCTTACTGATTCCGCGGATTTCTTCCATCACTGTTAAGGTATCTTGGCGAGAAGTAATGAAAAAGACTTCGTCGTTCGCCTGTATGGTGGTGTCCCCAGTAGGCACAATCGCTTGACCCTGGCGGTAGATGGCCGCAACACGGGTGTCTAAAGAGGGGCGTTGACTCAGGCATGAGATTGTACTGCCCACCAGGGAACCGTTGCGATCAGCCCGGACGCCCACTAAGCGCACCCGGCCTTTGGCAAAGTCGATTACTTGCAGTGATCCTGGGTATTCAATCAGGCGAAATACATGCTCGGTGATGAGTTGTTCAGGGCTGATAATATGGTCGATGGGAATGCTTTCATTGGCGTATAGCTTGCCTTCGCGCAGGTAAACTTGAGCGCGGATCCGGGCAATTTTGGTGGGAGTGTGGTACAGCGTATAGGCCACCTGGCAGGCAATCATGTTCACTTCATCGCTGGTTGTGGCAGCAATGATCATGTCTGCATCTTCGGCACCGGCCTGTTTTAAAATGTCCGGGTGTGCGGCATTGCCTTGGACGGTACGTAGATCGAGACGGCCAGATATTTCCTGCAGAAGGTAGGAGTCAGTGTCAACAATGGTGACATCATTTTTTTCCCGCACAAGTGTCCTTGCGACGGTCATGCCAACTTGTCCTGCACCAAGAACGATAATTTTCATGGGTGTCTATCGGATCCCGTCAATTTTTGGAACGGCCTTGGTCAATACCCAGGCTGCGCAATTTTCGGTAGAGATGGGTGCGCTCCATGCCGACGCGTTTCGCCAGCTCGACAATACTGCCATCGCTTTCTTCCAGTTGCTGCAAGAGGTATGTCCTTTCAAATTGTGCGCGGGCTTCTCTCAAGGGCAGGTCGAGTGGAATAGGCATGCTGGCTTTGTTATGGGTACCCGTATAGGTGTAGTCTTCGGCAACCAGCGCATCGCTCACTGCCTGGGCATTGATATCCAGCTCTTCCCCTGTAATTAATAGGCGTTGAACCAGGTTTTTTAGTTCACGTACGTTACCTGGCCACTCGTGATTCCGGAGTCGATTTTGGGCCGAAACATTAAAATGGCGGTATGTCATGTGTTGTTTTTCAACGAAAAAGTTTGCGAAATATTCGAGTAAAGCCGGAATGTCTTCTGTGTGTTCCCGAAGAGGGGATGTTTGTAATGGTATGGTATTGAGCTTGTAATACAGCTCTTTTTTAAAGGTGCCTTGAGCGATGGCACTCGTGAGCGACACATCACTACTGATAATGAAGCGCACGTTCAGTGGGTAGGTTGAGTGATTGTCTACTTTGGCCACTTGTTGGCTTTCGATTGAGGCCAGTAATTTGAGTTGGCAGCTCATGGGCAGTTGGGTGATGTTCTTTATAAAAAGCGTCCCCCCGCTTGCTTCTTCGAGTAGCCCTGGTAATGGGTGTGAGACTTCTCCTGCGAGACGCGTCAAACCGTTGGCTGCGTTGAGTGTGCCAGCCTGAACTTCGATAAAGGGTTGCTTTGCCCGCGCACTCTTCAGGTGGATATTTCTTGCCATTAATCCTTTTCCTGTGCCGGGTTCCCCTAAAATCAAAACAGAGACTTCGTGGCTAGCCAATTGCTCGATGTGTTTTCGGATGGATTTTATGTAGTCGCTGCTGCCAATAAGCTGAGCATCTTCAGGAGACAGAATACCGTGTGAAGAGGCCGGTTGACCTTCATTCGCGCTAACCGTCTGGGCGTCAGCCGACAGTACCTTCTCCACAGTGGCCAGTAGCCGGGCGAGGGACAGCGGTTTTTCTATGAAGTCAATTGCACCGAGCCGGGTGGCTTCAACGGCAGTTTCGACCGTGCCATGCCCGGACATCATAATCACAGGGAAATAAGTACCTGCTTTTTTCCATTCCTGTAGCAGGGTAATGCCGTCTTCATCGGGCATCCAAATGTCCAATAGTACCAGGTCAGGCTGTTGTTTTTGGCAAGCCAGCCGAGCGCTTGCCGCGTCTTTTGCGGTTTCAACCTGGTAGTCTTCATCTTCGAGGATTTCTTTGACGAGTGTCCGTATGTCAGGTTCGTCATCAACGACGAGGACTTTCTTCTGGCTCATACGGTGTCTCCTTGCAGGTCCATCGTTTGTTTTTTTACAAAGGGTAGCCGTATCTCGAGGCAGGCACCACCCTCTTTGTTGTAGGCATGAATGTTACCACCGTGTTCTTCGATAATTTTTTTCACAATGGCCAGGCCCAATCCGCTGCCTTTGGCTTTTGAGGTGACATAAGGCTCAAAAAGTTTGTCCAGTAAATCATCGGGAAAACCGGGGCCATCATCCTCAATGGTGAGCAGAATCTGGTGAGAGGTAGAGGGCTTGTTGCAGCGCCGGGTCGAGACAGTAACCGTTACTTCGCGGCGGGTGTCTTTTCGTGACTCGAGCGCATTTTTGATGACATTGTGCAATACCTGACGGATGCGGTTTGCATCGGCGGAAATATAGGGTAAATCGGGGGTTAATACCAGTCGGATCTTTAAGATGCCTTGCATCCCTGTATAAAGGTCGGCGACTTCGTCAATAAGCTGGTTCAGTGACAGCGGTGTAAAGGCTGCGGCCGGTGTTGATGCGTAATCGGCAAAAGCCCTCACCATGGATTTCATGCCCTCAACCTGTTGCACGATCGTATGGGTAGAGCGCTCGAGCACTTTGGCATCTTCGGGAGGCATTTTGTCCAGCAGTTTATGCCGCAGGCGCTCCGCGGAGAGCTGGATGGGCGTGAGAGGGTTTTTGATTTCGTGCGCCAACCGTTGTGCCACTTCCCCCCAGGCTGCCTCACGCTGGGCTCGGATCATGGCGGTAACATCTTCAAATACGAGCACCCAGCCGCTGTTAACCTCAATTTTTTCGATGAGTTGTGCACCCCGGCAGCGGATGAGTTTGTGCTTGCCTTGGCTGTCAATGATCTCAAACTGGTCATGCCATTCTGATGTGTTGGTTTTGGCGATATGCGGGGTGATGGCGCTGTGGAACTGATCAACCAGCGGGTTGTTTTCACAGCAGTCCCGCAGGCTTCGGTGGAGCAAACGAGCCGTGTCCACTTCAAGAATTTCTCCCGCCTTTGTGTTGACGGTACGGACTTCCCCGGCGGCGTTCAGTGCAATCACTCCCGAAGAGATGTGTTCCAGCACTGTGCTCAAGTAGGCACGCTGGTTTTCAATTAACAGCTGGTCCGATTGGGCTTTAGTGCGGGCTGTGGCCAGATGCTGGATCATTTGATTAAAGGAGCTGACCAGAAAACTGAGTTCATCCCGGCCTGATGACGGCAGCCGGGTCGACAGATCGCCACCGGCAACCGCGCGCGTGCCTTTAGCCAGGTTCTGGATGGGGAGAATCAATCGCCTTGAAAGGTAGAAAGCCAACCAGACAGACATCAGTGCCGTGAAAAGTAAGACTAAGGTCAAGGTAAGTGAGTAGGTCCACTTGAGTGAGTTGCGTAAAAATTCGAGTTTTCGGTATCCACTGAATGAGTTTTGGACGTCTTCCGCCAGTGTGCCGATCCGGTTGGAGTAAGGGAAAATAGCGAGGAGCATGCGATTTTGAGTTACGGCGCTGAAAGGAAACACGGGCACGACGATGATGATGTGAGCACCGGTTTGATCATCAATATTAAACTCGGCATAAGTCACACCCTGCCTGACTTGAAGAATGCCTTCATTATTGGCGTGGCTGGGTTTGAGGTTCATGTATTCGGCTGTGCTGGACGCAATGACCTCATTACCTGTCGTAAGTAATGTTAACTCCAACAGGTCCCATTCTTGGCGCAGCTCGTCGGTGAGCAAGACTGCGGCATCAGAGCTGATGTCATAAAACGATTGGGACAGGTTGGATGTGATGCGCTGAGCTGTCAATATCTGCAAATTCAGTGCATCGCGACTCAGATTCAGCGCATTATTCAGAGCGGCCTCAACGGGCGTATCAAACCAACTGTCGATGGCATTGCGGAGAAAATTTTGTGAGAAGGCATAAACAATCGCAACAGGCAATAGTGAGACAAGAATAAACATGACCAGTACTTTGAGTGTCAGCCGAGTCCCTTCAACCCCTCGTCTCAACCGGGAAATCAGTCCCCAAGTCAAAATGGATATTCTACCCAGGATGATGAGCAAACCCACGGCATTTAAGCCCAGCAGCCAGATGTAAAAATCACCAAAACGCTCAATATTGTTATGAGAGCCGGCGAGTGCAAACAGGGAGCCGAGCAGGATCAGAAATAATACGACCATGAATAACAGGTCGCCCCGATGTTTGATGCTTATTGCAGGCGCCATCGATATGTCTCGCCAGTCAGGTGCCAATCTTTAAATAAATAGGCCTTTAAACGTAAGGGGGTGGGTAGTTTATTGATGTGCAGTGAATAGCTTAATTCTCCGGCGTACCGGGCGTTTTTGTCTAATGCTCCCAAGGAAATCAGTGGGTAGTCTTGGATGTCACCTAAAGCCGTGAGGGCCGAAGTATGGGTACGGAATTGTTTTTTTTCACTCGTCTTCAAGTCTGTGAGGATGTAGCGCTCGCTGAGGTCATAGTATTTCAGTTCATATTGTTTGGAGATGTCTTTAACGATGTTGTCAAACCATAGCATTCTGGGGCGAATGATTTTGATGTTGGCGCTGACCGTTAAGCTGATCCCATTGTCGAGGGCATTCAGCATGGATTCCGACAAGGAAAGCGTTGTAATGGCATCCAATAAATAAACATCGTTAACCAATCGTGTTTGGGCCTTGGTGATGATGGCTTTGGCGATGTCTGAGTTGGCCCAAAGGCAAGCCGGGCTGGTTAATAAAGCCCAGAAGCAGCTGGCTAAAATAAAGGAATGCCTTCGGCTTCTAAGGCACATTCACTCAGACGCCTTTTGAATCAGGGCGTAAAAGAAACCATCCATGTCGCTTTCTCCCGGTAAGATTTGCCGCCCATGGCCCGATGCCCTACCCCAAGTGGCCGGTATGGTCACAGGATGTGCATCTTCCGTTTGGCGAATAAATGCCTCAATACAATATTCGTTTTCTATTTTCATCACTGAGCAGGTAGCGTATAGCATGTACCCACCTTTCGCCAAGAGTGGCCACATGGCCTTGAGTAGTTGGGCTTGTCTTGTGGCGAGTGCGGGGATATCGTCGGCTTGGCGCAAGCGCTTAATATCTGGATGGCGCCGAATAACACCCAGTGCTGAGCAAGGAGCGTCGAGCAAGATACGGTTGAAGGCTTTTTGATCCCACCACATGTCTGGTTTTGAGGCGTCGCCCGTCAGCAACCGAGTCTTATCGGTCTTTCCCAGACGTTGAAGGTTTTCGTTCACTTTTTTCAGCCGTGTTTCGTCGATGTCCAAGGCGACCAGCTCTGCAATATCTGGCTCGTATTCCAGTAAGTGCATTGTTTTGCCCCCAGGTGCTGCGCATGCATCAAGCACACGATCACCGGGTTGTGGGTCCAAAAGCCCAGCAGCTAATTGTGCAGCGGTATCTTGTACAGAGACGCCGCCGGTATGAAAAGCTGGTAACTGGCTGACCTGTGTGGGGCTGGTTAAACGGAGGCCCGAAGGTGAAATAGGGTCAGCTATGGCGGTAATGTTGGTTGCCATGAGTTCAGCGAGGTAAGCTTCTCGAGAGAATTGTTGGCCATTGACACGTAGGCTCATCGGCGGCCGTTGGTTATTGGCGGACAAGATGGCATCAGCATCTTGGGGCCAGTCCCGTTGTATCGCTTCGATCAGCCACTGGGGGTGAGAGAAACGGCTGACCGGCGACTGGTTCGCAAGTGCGCAGCGTGCTTCTTGCTCTCGGAGTAATCGCCTTAATGTGCCGTTCACCAACCCTGTCGCCCATGCTTTCTTTAACGTCCGGGTCGTTTGAACACAATCGTCGACCACGGCATAGCTGGGTTTGTTCCCAAATAATAGTTGATACAGGCCCGTGAGCAGTACGAAGTGAATATCTTTGTCTTTATTGCGCAAAGGCTTGCTCATCATGGTTGCGAGAATGGCTTCCAGGCGCCATTCCCACCTCAGCACGCCGTAACACAGTTCTTGTAGCAGGGGCTGTTCTTGGGGTTGAAGTTTCTGCATAGCCCAAGGTAGGGCTGTGCTGAGAGAGGTGCCCTCGGCATGGACTTTTTGCAAAACCCGAATCGCCGCAAGCCGAATATGGAAGGGTTTGGCGTGTTGATTAGCCAAGGTGTTCGTGGTCAACCGAGCGTGCATTTAAAAAGTCAGCGGCTGAGACTGGCTTTTTGCCGGGCAGTTGTAATGTCTGTAAACGCAACAGACCCTTGCCGGTCAGTACATCGATGCCTTCCGCGCCAGCAGTGATGATATCACCTGGTTTGCCGTCAGACACGGATGATGTGACGTCCACTGAAGTGGCTTGCCAAATACGCAGCTTTTGATTCTGGTAGCGGGTTTCTGCAATGGGCCAAGGGCAGAGTGCGCGTACTTTCCGGGCCAGATTGATTGCGGGCTCATGCCAGTCAATGACGGCTTCTTGCTTTTCCAGCTTGTGCGCGTACGTGGCCCGAGTATTATCTTGAGGTTCGGCGACTCCTGTTCCGGCCTGGATATTTTTCAGTGTATGAAGAAGGGCCGTTGCACCTAGCTCAGCGAGCTGATCGTGCAAATCGGAGGCATTGCTGTCTGGGTGGATAGGCAGGCTCATTTTAAGCCACATATCACCTGTATCCAGGCCCTCATCCATTTGCATGATGGTAATACCGGTGACAGCGTCCCCAGCCATGATGGCGCGCTGAATAGGTGCCGCTCCGCGCCAGCGGGGTAGCAGTGATGCGTGGATGTTCAGGCACCCCAGGGGAAAGTGCTCAATAATTTCGACCGGCAGGATTAATCCGTATGCAGCGACAATCATGATGTCGGCGCCATGTGCAAACAGCGCTTGTTGTGTATCCTGGTCCTTGAGTGAGGGCGGTTGATAAACAGGAAGGCCCTGTGCCAAGGCTGCTTTTTTGACGGCACTGAACTGGAGCTTTCTGCCGCGACCGGCCGGCCTGTCTGGTTGGGTATAAACCGCGCATACGGTATGGCCGGCCTGAATCAACGCATTGAGGGCGGGCACCGCAAATTCGGGTGTGCCAGCGTAGATGATCCGTAAATGTGCAGCCATGTTAAAGCACGTTTGCTTTCTGCTGTTTTTCCAGCTTTTTCTTGATGCGGCTCCGTTTCAGTTTCGAGAGGTGGTCTGTAAACAGCTTGCCGTTCAAGTGGTCAATTTCGTGTTGAATACAGACAGCCAGCAAGCCTTCGGCTTCGAGCGTAAAATGCTCTCCGTTCTGATCGAGGGCATTGACGGTAACGGCATCCGCTCGCACCACTTCCTCATAAAAGGAAGGAACGGAAAGACAGCCTTCCGACATAGTCTGTTCACCTGTGGAGTGGATGACCTCCGGGTTAATAAAAACTCTAGGTTCGCTTTTATCTTCCGATACATCAATAACGATAATGCGTTTATGGACATTGACCTGAGTCGCAGCAAGGCCAATTCCTGGCGCCTTGTACATGGTTTCAAACATGTCGTCTACAAGCTGCTGGATGTTATCGTCAACATGGTCTACAGGTTTAGCTACTTGGCGTAAGCGCGGATCTGGGTAAATAAGTATGTCTAGTTGGGCCATAGCGTTTGAATGATTAAGCGGATAGTAGAGTATCTAGGTTTAAAGTTTCGATAATTCAATGTGTATGAATACAAATAAGGTGGTTAACTTGAGTCACTCAGCACACAATGTCAGGATTATCATCCTGCTTTTCACAGCGGCTATTATGGCTTTTTTAAGTGCATGTGCAAAGCCTGTGGCTGAGCAGGGTAGTCATACGGCATCCGTTCAGTCGTCACCTGACACAGCGGGTCAAACAATAGAAGCTCATTCGGCGACGGTGATAAAGGCTGAGCAGCAAGCCGTAAAACGCGTTCCGACACCGGTTGTCAGGCCCGTGCACCCTAAGCAGTATGTGGTCAAGAAGGGTGACACTTTGTGGGACATTGCCCGCACGTTTTTAAAAGACCCCTGGTTTTGGCCGGAAATCTGGCACATCAATCCACAGATCGCCAATCCGCATTTGATTTACCCGGGTGATGTCATTTCACTGGTTTATATCAATGGGCAACCCAAATTGGTGGTCTCCCGTCACTGGCAGGCTTCTGCAACAGGGGGTGTGCGTCAAGCGACAGAACGGCTGCAACCAAGAGTCCGTATAGAGCCCTTGGGCGAACCTATTCCCAGTATACCGCTTGATGCGGTTGAGCAGTTTATGTCGCACCCCAGAGTTATCACCAAGGACCAGCTGGAGCAAGCGCCCTATGTCATTGGTAACTTTGATGGGCGGCTGGTCAGTGCGCTGAATGACGAGGTGTATGTGCGGGGCATTCAAAGCCAGGATGATGCACTATTCACCATTTTTCGCCCTACCAAAGTCTTGCGTGATCCGAAATCTGATGAAGTGCTGGGTTATGAAGTTGCTGAAGTTGCGGATGCGAAAATGATCGACTTTGGCGACCCTTCCACACTGATCATTACAAAAAGTCTGCGTGAGGCACTCAACGGAGACCGTCTACTCCCTCAAGACCGAAGCCAGACAGAACATAATTATTTGCCGCGCAGACCGGAATTACCGTTTAAAGGTTCCGTCATTTCCTTGTTTGACGCAATCAGCCATGTGGCACAAAATCAGATTGTTGTGATCAATATTGGCCAACGCGATGGCATCGAAGTCAGTGATGTTTTGGCTATTGAACGCAGAGGTCGCAAAGTAAAAGACCGATATAGCGGCAAAAAAGATGACGTTGTACACTTACCCGATACACGAGCTGGCGTGATTATGATCTTTCAGGTCTATGACAGAGTGAGCTACGGCCTGATTATGGAGTCAACCCGAGCGATTCAATTAAATGATATTGTCACCAATCTTTAAGATTTCATGAGCGATTGCCTGGCTGGTTTGCGCCTGGTGCATGCGCGTGGGGTGGGGCCCAAAACAGTTGAAGGTTTGTATAACGCATTTGGCTCCTTGACTGCGATTGTGAAAGCCTCTGATCATGCGCTAAAGGCCGCAGGGCTTTCAGAGGCCAAGATTGAGGCGTTAAAAGCATCTGAAGCCGATCAGCGAATGGAAGCAGACCTGCGCTGGGCCGAAGCCGATCAACACCACATTATCAGCTACGACTGTCCGGCCTATCCTGACATTCTTAAACGTATTCCAAGCCCGCCCACTGTCCTTTATGCGGTCGGCGATATTGACGTGCTGCACACCCATCAACTTGCGATTGTGGGGAGCCGCAACCCTACCCAAAGCGGCAAAGAGACAGCCTACGAGTTTTCTAAATACCTGGCTCAGGTAGGGTTGACTGTGACCAGTGGGTTAGCGCTGGGGGTTGATACGGCCGCGCATCAAGGAGCTTTAGCGGCAGCGGGCTTAACCATTGCGGTCGCGGCGACAGGACTGGATCGTGTTTACCCCGCTCAAAATCGAACCCTTGCCCGTGAGCTTGTCCGCGAAGGTGTGATCGTATCTGAAATGCCGATTGGAACCCGGCCGCGCCCAGAATTTTTCCCGCGTAGAAACCGGATCATCAGTGGGCTGTCAATAGGAACACTGGTAGTGGAAGCTGCGCTGCACAGTGGCTCACTCTCGACCGCACGACACGCCATGCAGCAGAATCGGGAAGTATTTGGCATACCCGGCTCCATACACTCACCGTTGTCCCGCGGATGCCACGCTTTAATTCGGCAAGGCGCAAAGCTTGTTGAAACCGCAGAGCATATCCTGGAAGAAGTTGGCGCACTCATCGACTATGCCGAGCCTAAAGTGAAAGAGGCGCCTGTCGCAGTGGTCTCCGAGACGGACAGAGAAACATTGGATCCGGCCTATCAAAAACTACTGGATGTGATCGATTTTTCTCCTCAACCGGTTGATAAACTTATTGAAAGAAGTGGGCTTCGTCCCGAAGAAGTGGCATCCATGCTTTTAATTCTTGAGTTGGATGGTCACATTACCGCAGCGGGAGGTGGCAAATATGTACGAGCGTCATAAATTGCTGTGATCAGCGGTCAGATTATTACGGCAAACAACCTAAGTCTGATCTAAAAGCAGTTGCATTTGTGCGTGAACATCGTTATACGGTCTGTTCACATTACAGAACGCATTAAGATTCATTCCTTAAATTCAGCAGATAAAGACAAAAGCTATGAGCAAAACACTCGTTATTGTCGAGTCGCCAGCAAAGGGCAAAACAATCGAGAAATATCTAGGTAAGGACTATACCGTGATGGGAACTTACGGCCATGTCCGAGACCTCGTGCCAAAAGAAGGCGCCGTTGATACCGAACACGACTTCGCCATGAAGTATCAATCCATTGAGCGTAATGAAAAGCACGTCAAAGCGATCCTTAAAGCACTGAAAGATGCGGATCGTTTACTTCTCGCAACGGACCCTGACCGCGAAGGGTAGCACTCTTCGTAATTTC
>OBIC01000389.1_pt1 | contig 12452 bp, 10 predicted proteins | sample 1519831 | NCBI WGS metagenome assembly OBIC01 (sample SAMN03019805, study PRJEB22545) | beach sand metagenome | biome: beach; feature: sea beach; material: beach sand | place: USA: Municipal Pensacola Beach, FL | collected 2010-10-20 | depth 40-45 cm m | reverse complement strand
AAACAGATACTGAGTAAACTGATGACAAACACGGTAGCGCCACACCCTGTGCCAAACACCAGCTGTCCACCTTTGCTGGAAGGGGAGGTAACCAGATCGGTTGCAATGAAAAAAGCCCCCAGCATGAGGCCACCGGTTAACAGATGAAAGCTTGGAGGCGCGTAGCGCGCGGGTTCAATTGCGTGAAAAATTGCGGCCAGGACTGCCACTGTGATCAACATGCTGAGGGGAATATGCCAGCTGATAATACGCATGAGCAAAAGCCAGCAACCGCCGAGTAGAATCAATAAAGCGGAGGTTTCTCCCAGACTGCCAGGCAGATTGCCCAAAAAGCCAGCCAGTGCTGAAAAATCGTTCTGAAGGATATGTACTGCATGGCCCCCTGCTGATAATTCCGTTTTCAAGTGACCGAGTGCCGTTGCCCCGGTGACGCTATCAGGCACCGCATAAAGACCGGCGGTAATCTGCATCCCCTCGATAAAATTGAACATCGTCCAGTCAGCACTGGCGAGTGGCCACGTCGTCATCTGAACTGGAAAGGAGATGAGCAGTGCAACACGAGCCAGCATGGCCGGATTAAACAGATTCTGACCCAGCCCGCCGTAAAGCTGCTTGCCGATAACAATCGCAATAAATGAGCCACCGATAGCGATCCAGTAGGGTGCCCAGGGAGGCAGGGTGAGCGCCAGCAGCCAGCCTGTGAGGAGGGCTGAGTGATCATGCAATTGTGTTTGCGGAACGCCTCGTAATTTCAGGCACAGGCTTTCCCATAGCACAGACGAGAGGATTGTCAGGCAAAACAGATTCAGGGCAGCATAGCCAAACAAATAAATGCTGTAGGCCGTGCAGGGAATGAGCGCCAGACAGACATGCAGCATCACGCGGTTTACTGAGGAGTGGTCGTGGGCATGAGGTGCGGAAATCATGATTCACCCTGAGGGCTTTTTTCGGTCTTGGCCGGGGAGCGCTTGCGCCGGTTAGCTTTAGCCGCCTTGGCCGCAGCTTTGGCCGCCGCAGCTTTGTCTATCCGTTCCTGGCGGGTTTCAGCAAGCTGACGTGTGTATTGCATACGTTTGCTCTGTGCCGTCTGACTGTTGAGGTGGCCCTTGGCGTACTGAAAATAATGCACCAAAGGAATGTGAGACGGGCAGACATAAGCGCAGGAGCCACACAGTATGCAGTCAGACAGGCCGTAGTCATTGGCGCCGTCGAAGTCACCGTGTTTGGATCGGTTTGCCATTTCCAGCGGTACGAGCCCCATGGGGCAGGCCGAAACACAACGGCCACAACGAATACACGGCGAGGCCTGAGGGTTGGTAATTTCGTGATCGGTCAGGGCGAGAATACCGGCAACGCCCTTGATCAATGGAACATCGAGTGATTGAACAACGTGTCCCATCATGGGACCACCGAGCAGCAATCGCGTGGGTGTGTTGACGGTACCGCCACAGAATTCAATCAGATAACGGGCGGGTGTGCCGATCAGCGCTTCTACGTTTTGTGGCCGGACAATGGCACCGCCTGAAACCGTTACGATGCGGGAGGTCAGCGGTTTGCTTTCCGCCAGTGCTTCGGCAATGGCGTAGGCGGTCGCTACATTGTGCATCAGCACGCCGACATCTGAGCTGCGACCGCCGGCCGGGACTTCGTGGCCAGTCACGGCTTTAATCATTTGTTTTGCTGAGCCCATGGGGTAACGAGTGGGTACGACGACGATTTCAAGCTGTTGTTCTCCCACCGCTGCTTTTTGCATGGCACTAATGGCGTTGGGTTTGTTGTCTTCGATGGCGATCGCGATTTTTTGGGCGCCTACGACATGGCGGATCAAGCGTGCTCCCAGGATGATTTTTTCCGCACGTTCGGTCATTAAGCGATCATCAGCCGTCAAATAAGGTTCACATTCGCTCCCGTTGATCACGATAGTTTCTACGTGGCGATCAATAGCCGAAGATAATTTCACAGCGGCCGGGAAAGAGGCGCCACCCATGCCAACGATACCGGCGTCGGCGATTTTTTGTGCGAGTTCATCCCTCGGAAGTTTGAAAGGGTCGAGCAGCGTGGGCACCTTAACGGGGGTGTCTTTGCGGTCAGGTTTGATTATGATCGCATTCGATTTCATACCGGAAGGGTGTGCCGCTGTCACAGGCGTTATGGCGGCCACGATGCCGGAGGTAGGTGCGTGGACGGGGGCGGAAAGTCCGTTGCCTGCTCGCGCGATCAACTGGCCTTTGAGCACGTGGCTTCCAGGCTCGACAATTGCGACAGCGTCACTGCCCGCGTGTTGTCTCAGCGGCACAAACAGCTGAGGGGGGATGGGCAGGCGCATAATCGGTAATGTTGCCGACAGTTCTTTAAAACTGTCTGGATGGACGCCACCTCTGAAGGGGGAGAAGAAGGCCAATGCAGTTCTCCGCTAATATTGATGCAATAAACTTACTAATAAATGCAGCACGATGCGGATGCTCACTAAGCCGCTTTGGGTTTGGGCCAGTACCAGGTATCCAGCGTCGCCTGCTCGGGTAACATGTCAATGCAATTTTCCGGACAGGCTTCCACACAGCGGCGACAGCTCGTGCATGCGGCATTAATGACCATATGAATCTGTTTGTTTGCGCCTACAATGGCATCTGTTGGACATACTTTGTAACAGCGTGTGCAGCCTGTGCATAGAGCCGAGTTGATATGCGCAAATACCACGCCCTCCTGGAGACTGTCGAGCTTGATATCAATGCCCAGTTTTTTGGCGAGAGACGCAGCTAATGACGTTCCTCCGGGTGGACAGCAGGTGACTTCAGCGTCTCCATTGACGATGGCTTCAGCGGCCGGTGTGCAGCCAGCAAAACCGCATTGGCCACATTGTGTACCCGGCATCATCTGGGAAACTTCCTCTACTAGCGGGTTGCCTTCAACGTGAAAAGCCTTGGCGGCGTAACCCAGTGCTGTGCCAAGTATTAAACCCATTAGCGTCAGTAATAATATTGCGCCTATCATGTTGTTTTATCTCCAATTAATAATCGCAGATGCCTAAACCAATCCACCAAAACCCATAAAAATCATGGATAAAAGCCCCGCTGTAATTAAACCGACCGGCGTGCCTGAAAACAGCTCCGGTACGTTGGCTATGGAAAGTCTTTGTCTGAGCCCGGCGAAGATCACCATGACGACAGTGAACCCAACGGCTGATCCCATGCCGTAGATCAGGCTCTCAATGAAACTGAAGTTTTCCCGGATGGTCAGCAGTGCGACGCCCAGCACCGCACAGTTGGTGGTAATCAGAGGCAGGAATATGCCCAGGCTTTGATACAGCGTCTGGCTGGTTTTGCGCAGATAGAGCTCGGTAAATTGCACGACGGCCGCGACCACAAGGATAAATGTCAGCGTTCGGAGAAACTGTAATCCAAATGGTGCCAGAATCCAGTGCTCGATTAACCAGCCACTGGTTGCTGACAGTGTCAGTACCGCGGTCGTCGCCAGCCCCATGCCGATGGCCGTGGAAATGTTGTTGGACACGCCCATAAAAGGACAGAGGCCGAGGAACTGAACTAACACGACATTGTTAACCAGTACGGTGCCTAAAATAATGTAGAGCATCTCCACCTTGTGGCAACTCCTGCTAATTTCGCCTGTTTACCAAGCCTTTAACAGGGCTTTGAGCATTAAGTGTGCCACCTGTTATGGGAGGGGTGGATGACTGTGAAATGGTTGTGGAGAGGGATTTTTTGATGAGCGCACTATTATTGTGCGAGCACGATTGTTGTTTTTATAACAGGGGCCGCGTAAACGAGTGGCGCGATTGTCGGCTTTGCTACATAAACACGGGTGATACAAGGATCTCAGCAGGGTTACGAGTAGAAAACGCTGCGGCATATAAATTGCAGAAGTCTCATTATCCCTGGACAGCAAAAGGTTTGACAAGATGGGCGAAAACACGGGTTCTGACTCGGTCTCTGTTCGATCTGAGGTAACGGGTTTGGGTCTTGATGCAAATAGTGCTTTAAAGGGCAGTATCGAAGGGCTGTTAAAAACCGATGTGTTCATGAAAGCTGTCGAGGGCAGTTCGGTTGCGATCTCGATTACAGATCTGAAAGCGAATATTCTCTATGTAAATCAGGCTTTTATGGATGTTACGGGCTACAGCAAAGAAGAAGTCATTGGGCAAAATGAGTCGATTCTTTCCAATCATACAACGCCCCGCTTGGTCTACCAGACATTGTGGGGGCGATTAGGCCAGAAAAAGCCCTGGGTGGGTGTGTTACTTAATCAACGCAAGGATGGCAGCCAGTATCTGGCTGAATTGACGGTCGCGCCTGTGCTTGATGAGTCCGGTGAGTCGACTCACTATCTGGGGATGCACCGTGATGTGACCGAAGTGCACCGGTTGAAAAATCAGGCCATCAATCAAAAGTCGATGCTGGAGGCTGTGGTGGATGTCAGCCCATCGGTCACGGTACTGATCAATGACCAAGGTGAGATTATCCTCGATAACCTTGCCTATAAAGCACTAGCCTCGGATATGGGTGCAGAGCCAATCAAAGAAATTTTTACTATTTTGAAGGAGCGTACACGCGGTAAATTTGCACTCGATCAGCGGGTTGAAGTCAAAGGGATTGAGATTGAACTGTTTTGTCCCTCGATGGGGACGCGATGGTTCACCTGTTTTGGTGACTCGATCACGATTGATGATGAGGCGATTGATCACTTTTTCAACCCAGTCTCACGCCAATGTACGCTGTTGGTGTTGAATGAAATTACGGAGATACGACGGCGGCAGGATGAGCTGAGATTGCACTCACTCAAAGAATTGGTCGCTGAAGAAGAGTTTATTCAAGCCCTGGGCGAAACTTACCATGGTGCTATCCATCAGCTCGAACAACCTGTGAATTTGATCGCAGCTGCGGTGACAATGTTGGAAAAGCGCTTAGGGAACAGTACGGGCCAGGATCCCGTCCTGGAGGCAATGAAATTGGCCCATCAGACCGGGCAGGAAGCTTTGAAGAGCCTGACCAGTATGGTACCCACCAACCGTGTATTCCCTAAGACCACGGTTAATGTCAATCAACTCCTGAGGGAGGCGATCTCTATTTGCTCTACTCGTTTGAGTTCGGCAGGCATCGATTTCAACTGGCAGCCGGAAAAAACCTTGCCGGGTATTTGGGGGCAGGAAACCCGCCTAAGAGCGATGTTCAAGCAACTTATCGACAATGCGATTGAGGCCATAGAGATGGGGAGCGCCCAGTACCGTGTCTTGGAAATTGCGACTCGATCCGGCAATGGATTCGTCAATATTGAGATTATGGACAGCGGATCGGGGATTCCAGAGAATTTAGAGCTAAAAGTTTTTGAACCTTTTTTCAGCACAAAAGAGGGCCATTCAAGCCGCAAGGGCATGGGGTTGGCGATGGTTCATGAGGTTGTTAATCAACATGCGGGTATGGTCTCCCTGGGGTGCAGCCGTTTTGGCGGATGCAATGTTTCAATTCAACTGCCCCTTGCGGTTTAGGTCATTGTACCGCGTCTAAGCACGGGTTCCGATAGTGAATGCAGGTAGCGAGAAGAGTGTCATGAGCGTCTCCTCCACAGATAAACAGACACTGATGGAAAAGCAGCTTGACGCCATTTATAAAGTTTCCCATGTTCTCGGCCAATCTTTGGACTTACAGCAAACGCTGGACGAGGTGCTGAAGATCCTTGAAGAAGATATGGGGCTCACGCGCGGCATCGTCACCATCTCTGATGAAGATCAGACAGCGGTGAAAGTCAGCGCTGTTCATGTCGATAAATCTTGGCTTCAGCAAGAGATGAACAGTGTTCGGTATCGCAGTGGAGAAGGGATTTTAGGCCGCATTCTGGCCAGCGGTTCGGACATTGTTCGGCTCAGTGTTTCCAGTGACCCCAATTTCTTGCATAAATTGGATATTTACGAGTACGACTTACCGTTTATTGGTATTGCAATCAGGGGAGCGGACGATACCACCATCGGCGTGCTGGCGGCACAGCCGGACACCTGTGAAGAAAGCCTGCTGCCGGCTTTAACCCGTTTCATGCAAATGGTGGCGAATCTGATTTCGCAAAACATCCAATTGGCCAGCAGTGTTGCAGACACCCACAAACACCTGGTCGATGAGCGGGATGAGCTCCGGCGCGAGGTGCGTGTCAAATACAGTTTTGACCACATGGTGATTGGCCACTCCGAAGAGATGCGTAAAGTATTTGATCAAGTTAAGCGCGTGGCTAAATGGGACAGTACCGTGCTGGTCAGAGGGGAGTCGGGAACGGGTAAAGAACTGGTTGCCAGTGCGATTCACTATAATTCGCCTCGCAGCAATAAACCGTTTATAAAACTCAATTGCGCAGCGTTACCGGAAAACCTTCTGGAAAGTGAGTTATTTGGGCATGAGAAAGGCGCTTTTACCGGTGCGATCAAACAACGCCAAGGCCGTTTTGAACAGGCCAACGGTGGCACGTTGTTTTTGGATGAAATTGGTGAAATATCGCCCATCTTTCAGGCCAAGCTCCTGCGCGTGCTACAGGAAAGTGAATTTGAGCGGGTGGGTGGCAATAAAACCATCAAGGTCAATGTGCGCATCGTAACAGCCACTAACCGTGATCTGGAAGCCGAAGTCGAGGCTGACAACTTCCGTGAAGACCTCTATTACCGCTTGAATGTCATGCCGATTTACCTGCCACCGCTGCGGGAACGCATGGAGGACTTACCAGAACTGGCGGGGTTTATCGTTGATAAATTGTCAAAGCAGCAGGGGCGGGCGTTGAAAATCACCGACGGGGCCATCCGTACATTAATGTCATATCCCTGGCCAGGCAACATTCGTGAGCTTGAAAATTGTTTGGAACGTTCATCGGTGATGTGTGAGCAGGGCATCATTGATCTGGACGTCATCTCGCTGTCCGGAATGGAGCAAACGACCTTGGCGCCTGGACGCCCCAAACCGCCCCAGGTTGACTTCAATGACCAGAACCTGGATGAGCGGGAGCGGGTGACGGCAGCGCTTGAGCAAGCAGGTTGGGTACAGGCACGAGCGGCACGGCTACTGGGTATGACACCAAGGCAGATTGCCTATCGCATCCAGACGTTAAATATCCACATGCGGAAGATATAAACCGCAGCAACCGTTTTCTGCCTCTGTGGCTTCCCCCGACTCGTTGTGTTGATAACTGAACAAATTTGTCAAATTTTATTGTGTTATCTCCAACAACTGATGGTGGCTTTGAAATAAAAACATAATAAAAACAATAAATTGAAATTTTCTTTGGTTCGGTACACTTGTTGCTCAAACCTCTGTGTATTCCAGGTATTTGTGGGGGGTTTAACGCAAAATCACCTGTAATGCATTTGACCATGGCCTTAATCCTATCCGTTTCTAGACCCGGCCTACTGTAAGGAGAGTAACGATGGAACTTAATGTAGTTAGTGAAGAGGCTCCGGTGAGCAGCGCAGGTGGCTGTGCATCCAGTTCTTGTGGCAGTACCGACGATCAATTATCGCATTTGCCAGATGCTATTCGAGAAAAGGTGCACAATCATCCCTGCTATTCGGAAGAAGCACACCATTATTTTGCCCGGATGCACGTTGCTGTAGCACCGGCCTGCAATATCCAGTGCCATTACTGTAACCGCAAGTATGACTGCTCGAATGAATCAAGGCCCGGCGTGGTTTCGGAACTCCTCACTCCAGAAGAAGCCGTGATGAAAACCAAAGCCGTCGCGGCCAATATTCCGCAGATGACCGTCCTTGGAATTGCCGGCCCGGGCGACCCATTGGCGAACCCGGAGCGTACTTTTGCCACGTTCCGAATGCTGAGTGAGCAGACGCCTGATATCAAACTGTGTGTTTCGACGAACGGCTTGGCCTTGCCCGACTGTGTTGAAGAGCTCTCCAAACACAATATTGATCATGTCACTATCACAATCAATACGGTTGACCCAGACATTGGCGCGCAAATTTACCCCTGGATTTACTGGAACAACCGCCGGATTTACGGTGTCAAAGGCGCAAAAATACTCATAGAGCAGCAACAAAAAGGTCTGGAGATGCTCACCGAGAGAGGCATCTTGGTCAAAGTTAATTCTGTGATGATCCCCGGTGTGAATGATCAACACTTAAAAGAAGTCAGCCGCATTGTTAAAGCAAAAGGTGCGTTTTTACACAACGTTATGCCACTTATCGCCGAAGCAGAGCACGGTACATTTTACGGTGTGATGGGGCAGAGAGGCCCCGAACCGGACGAGCTGCAAGCATTGCAGGACGAGTGTGCCGGTGATATGAACATGATGCGCCACTGTCGGCAGTGCCGAGCGGATGCCGTTGGATTGTTGGGTGAAGACCGCGGCGAGGAATTTACGCTGGATAAAATTGCCGAGATGAATGTGGACTATGGCAAGGCCATGAAAGTACGTGCCGAAGTGCACGCAGGCATTGCTGAGGAACTCGCGGAAAAGCAAGCGAAAAAAGCGCGCTTAGTGACGCCAGATGAACCGCTTCGGAAAGGTCATCAGCGCCCGGTCCTCATGGCGGTCGCCACCAGTGGTCAGGGCGTGATTAACCAGCACTTTGGCCATGCGACAGAGTTCTTGGTGTATGAAGCCTCTCACACCGGGGTGCGCTTTATTGGGCATCGCAAAGTTGACCAGTACTGCATCGGTGGCGATACCTGCGGAGAAAAAGAAAGTGCATTGTCAGGGAGTATTCGCGCCCTGGCCGGGTGCGAAGTTGTGCTGTGTGCCAAGATCGGTTTTGAGCCCTGGGAGCAACTGGAAACGGCCGGTATCAAGCCGAATGGTGAGCATGCCATGGAACCCATCGACGATGCGATTCTTGAGGTTTACCAGGAGATGATCGAGAGCGGGGCCTTGGATGCAGCGCCCTTGCATCTCTCGCATGCTTCGGCTTGATCACCCACTCATATGAATGATCCGGAGGGTTAAAGAAATGTCACTTGAAATAGTGGATTCCTGTGTAAGTTGTCACGCCTGTTACGACGTTTGCCCCAGTAATGCCATTGAAATGTCTGCATTGCAGAAGCACTTCGTCATTGACCCCAAAAAGTGTACCGAGTGCGAAGGCGATTATGCCGATCCGCAGTGTGCGAGTATTTGTCCGATTGAAGAGACGATTTTGAACGCATCCGGCATTCCTATTAACCCTCTGGGTTCGTTGACTGGTATTCCTCCCGAAAAAATGGAGGAAGTCATGCGGGAAATTCAGGCGCGTTAATCATATTTGCAAGGCCAGCGACTGGAAAACAGACGGGTCTTGCACATCACTCAAGAGGGGTTCATTGTGTCGGGTCCGTCAAGCCGTCTTCAAGCCCAGGTCGAGCGTGATGCATTAAAAATGCAGACACACCCATTATGTGGTTCTGTTTCAATCCCGCCGGACAATCGTTCATTTTTTATCACCATACTGAGTGCTCAGCGCGAGGGTCGCACATGTTTACCGGCACGTATGGGGTTATCGGCTTCAGACTTCCATGAGCTTCTGCAATGTCTGCCTCCCGAAGTCACTGGTGTATCGCGGTTTCATGTGTGCTCGGAGGATGATCTACGGCAAGAGCTACTGGATTTGCGGCGCGATGAGTGGGAAGACCTGCGCGACCTGCTGATGGCTCATCGCTCTCATCAATGCGCGACAGAAACGTGGATGGCTGACGTGGTTGCAGCCGGTTGTCTGGGTGGGGACCACTTGTGGCGTGACCTGGGGTTGAAACACCGGGCAGAACTGCGCGACCTGCTCATGCAAAACTTTGCACCCCTGGCTATGCGGAACACCCAGGACATGAAGTGGAAACGCTTTTTTTATAAACAGCTTTGTGATCAGGAGGGAAGCTATGTCTGCCGTGCTCCCAGTTGTGAGCAATGTGTTGCGTATGATGACTGCTTTGGCCGTGAGGATTGATGTTCATGGCGGGTAAGGATGATCGGGACAGCCGTGTGGCCCTGCCGCAGGAATACAACAGTGAGGACGCCGTTGCATTTTTACACGACTATCACGAGCTCAGCAAACATGGCTTTGAAGCCTATGCCCCTGGACCTGAAACATTGGACTGGGATAACCAGCCCAATCCTTTTCGGGACTTTGCCGGGAGTGATGGTTACCCGCTACCGCTATTGGCCCAAGGGGGTGGGCCTTCGTGGGGGACGGTTTTAGCGGGCCAGCGGGAAGCAGAGGCCATCACGCCACAGACCGTATCCCGCTATTTACAGTTATCTTTGGGGCTGACCGCCTGGAAACAATGGGGGCCAGATCGCTGGAGCTTGCGGGCCAACCCCTCCAGTGGCAATCTGCACCCCACAGAAGCCTATGTTTTGCTGGGAGGCGAGTCGGGCTTGCCCCGTGGGCTTTGCCATTACAACGTGGCACAACACGCACTGGAACAGCGCGTTGTTTACGACACGGGGGACTGGCCTCAACAAAGCTTTGGTGTTGCGTTGACTTCCGTGTTGTGGCGGGAACTCTGGAAGTACGGAGAGCGAGGCTTTCGCTATACCCAGCTGGATGTAGGGCACGCAGTTGCGGCGTTGGCTTATGCCGCACAAGCACACGGCTGGCAAGTGGTCTTAATGTCTGGTGTGAGCACTCAAACACTGAGTCACCTGCTTGGCCTTCAGCGGCCTGAGTACACCTCTGTAGAGCGTGAATACGCCGAGTGCCTGCTATGGGTCGGTGCTAATCTCCAGGAGAAGCACCTTCCGGACTTTGAGACACAACCTCAACCGCTAGCGGACTGGCAGGGCACCCCTTCAAAACTGATGCAAGAGCGTTCGCTCTACCATTGGCCTCTGGCAAATCAGGCGATGCTGGCCAGCGAAACCAGCGTTGTCCCGTCGGCACAGAGGCTACCCCACACATTGTTACGTACTTCGTCGTCTGCCCATCCGTCTGTAGCCGATTTGCCGGTCAGCTTTCAGGAGGTTGTTTATGGTCGGCGAAGTGCTGTGGCGTTCAAGCAAGAGACCATGGATCGCCCCCGGTTTGATGCGATCTTGAGCGCCTTGTTTTATTTCCAGACACCGTTATCGGGACACACCGTGGATTATATTGTTGCCGTCCACCGGGTTGAAGGTCTCGAACCGGGCCTTTACGCGATGCCTGCACATCTTGATTCTCTGTCCCGATTACAGAAGTGTTGCTGCCGTTGGAGTGACTGGCAGCAGGTGAGTCACTACGGTGAGGCGGCATTGCCTCTTTATCGTCTGGAAGCGGCCCGCGTACAGCAACTGATGGCAACTCTGTGTTGTCATCAGGCGATTGCAGCAGACAGTGCTTTTACGATCGGGTTCATTGCCGACATTAAGCATTCGAGTGAACAAGCGGGTGCGGCAGCCTATCGTCAGCTCCACTGGCAGTCGGGTTTCTTGAGTCATCAAATCTATTTGGCCGCCAGCGCACTGAATGTGGCCGCGACCGGGATTGGCTGTTTTTTTGATGACCCTTGGCTCCAGTGGCTGGGGAGCGGGCCAGGCGGTATGCAAATGCTGTATCTCACTGCAGTGGGCACACCTAGAAAGGACGAACGTGTGACAACGCTGTCGGGTTATCACTATCTGGACCGTGATGTCTGCTAAAAGCCGGTGAGTGCGTTTTTTATGACAAGACCAATTGTTGGAGAAAGCCATGAATGAAACAAGGCAAATTTCAGTTAGCGAAGCCAACACGTTGCTACAACAGGGCAATACCTTGGTTTTTGATGCGAGAGAACCGGCGGCCTACCGATGCGGCCATATACCCAATGCGCTTTTATTGTGGGAAATGAATGTGCGCCTGATCCTGCGGGACATGAACAAGGCGCTGCCCTTAATGATCTATGGCGACGGTGCCGAGACGGTTCAGGACACGGCCAAGATGTTTTCCGAGTTCGGGTTTTCGGTCTGCCTTTATTTGCAGTGTGACTATGAGACGTGGTTGGAGGAACAGCGTATGGAACAAGTTTCAGCCGGACTACGGCAGTGGCTTGGTGAGCAGGGTTTTGAGGGCGATGATTTGAATCAACAGGGGTTTAATGGTGAAACCCCATTAATGGCCGCAGCGCGGCATGGCCACTTGGAGCATGCCATTGAGCTGATTGATCGGGGAGTGGAGGTCAATCTGCAAAACAACGATGGCAACACAGCCGTCTGGCTGGCCTGTTACAGCGCTAATACCCACATCTTGCAAGTCCTGATTGAAGCCAAAGCCAATATCAACACACAAAACGTTAATGGTGCGACCCCGCTGATCTATGCGGCCTCGGCAGGCAGGGACGAAATGGTTGGCCTGCTGCTCCAAGCTGGCGCTGATGCACAACTGCAAACACTGGACGGGTTTACCGCGCTGGATGTGGCTTCAACACGGCCGACGCTAAAGCGACTGCGACAATGTTTTTGAAATCATATCGAGGGTAATATTATGAATACTGAGGAAAAGATCAGAAAGCAGACTGCGGCGCATCGGCGGT
>OBIC01000388.1_pt1 | contig 12463 bp, 14 predicted proteins | sample 1519831 | NCBI WGS metagenome assembly OBIC01 (sample SAMN03019805, study PRJEB22545) | beach sand metagenome | biome: beach; feature: sea beach; material: beach sand | place: USA: Municipal Pensacola Beach, FL | collected 2010-10-20 | depth 40-45 cm m | reverse complement strand
GAACCCGTACTTCTTGACGCCCCGCCCCCTGCGGGGGGCCGCACCAAAGTGGCGGGCCTCCGACCCCGCCACTTGTTTTTACGCTATCCCACACTACCCATCCGCGTTCTGCTGTGAATCGGCAAGACTGCGATAAAACGCCTTGACTGTGTCTTCCCCGTGGATGCGCTCAAGGCGCCGCAGGGCGAAGTGGCCAGCAGCAACACGCTGGAAATGTTGAATAAACAACAGGTTGACGGTGGCTCCGCCGAAGGCACCGATCACCGGGATTGCCTGCGCCGCGACTTTTTGTGACAGGGTCACCCCAAACCGGCTGGCAAGCGCCGCCATCAATGCAACCAATGCTGGCGCCCCAGCATCACGCACCAACCCGTTGTGAGCGACATAGGCTGAGGCGCGGGTCAGACTCAGCGCCATCGACAAACGCAGCCCGTAGTAGCCCGTTTCCGCGGCATCATCGCCCCTCGGGTACCCGCCGAGTGCAAAGACCTGCAAACAGGCCATCCGACTCTCAACCTGGCTGAAGTCCTCGCCCTCTTGGACCGCAATGGCACCAATCGAGCGCATGGCCAAAGTGGTGAAAAAAGGCAACTCGACCAGCGCTCCAGCAAGCCCCGTGGCACCACCCACCGCACCGCTGCCGATACCCAGCCAGCGGTGGCTGTACCGGTCCCACCGGGGAATCCGAACGCGATCGCGGCGCGGGTCCAGGGTCACAACGGCGGCATGCAATGCCGTGCGAAGCGCGAGGGCCACGGCTCGATCGACTTCGGTCTGCACACCCGCGGGCAATGCCTCCACCGCCTGCTCAATGGGCCAACCCAACAGGTTGGAAAGGCGCATGGCCAATGCCGGCTGCTCAAGTCGAGCGTGCGCCAGCAGGATTTCTCCACGGGCCTCCTTCGGCAATGCGTTCATTCCTGGGGTCACGCGCATCAGAGATTGGGGCGTTTCGTTCATGGCCGCAGGGATCCAAAAGGCGAAAATACATGTTGACTCAACGCCAATTGGACGAGCCCACCGGCAGAAAGTTTCCTCAAACGCACCAGATGCCGTGGCTGGTTTGGCACCGTTTTCTGGAACCGGCCAATGCGATAGGCTTCACCGATCATGCGCCCTTTCACGAGCTGACTCAGATGCCCGATCACCCCCCCCCGCCACCCATTCCAGTCTGGGACCTGCCCCTGCGCCTGTTTCACTGGATCCTGGTCGGTGTAATCCCAATTTCATGGCTCACCGCTGAGGCCGGCATTGAGTGGATGCAGGTACACACTTGGGTCGGCTTGTTGGCGCTGGCGTTGCTGGTTTTTCGTCTGCTGTGGGGTTTTTGGGGCACCCCAACGGCGCGCTTCGTTCAGTTTGTGCGCGGGCCAAAGGCAGCTGCAGGGTATGCGCGGGGTCTGCTCCATGGCCGCGAAGCGCATCGAATCGGGCACAACCCGCTCGGGGCCTACATGGTGTTGCTGTTGTTGGTGCTGGTGGCCATCCAAGCCGCTACTGGCCTGTTTTCCAGCGACGATATCTTTATCGAGGGACCGCTCGCTGGCTACCTGAGTTCGGACGCCCGAGACTTCGTCACGTCCTGGCACCATTTCAATTTCAATCTATTGATCGCTGCGATTGGGGTGCACATCGCCGCGGCACTCTGGTATTGGATTGTCCGGAAGAACAACCTGATTGGGCCCATGGTGACGGGCCACTCGCGTGACCCTCAGCTTGAGGCCCCAGTCCAACATCAGCCACGTATGCAGCCTCGCATGTGGAGCCGCGCATTGCTGTGCGCGCTGGTTTCCGCGCTGTTGGCAGCAGGCATCAACCAGCTGTAGCTACAAACGGCCTATCAAAGCCGGACTAGTCTTCGCGGTATTTGTCGTGACAGGCCTTGCAGGTGTCAGCCACACCGATGAACGTTTTGCGCACCTGGCCCCAATCACCGCTGGTGCTGGTCTGGGCCAGGCGGCTTGCCGCCGCGGTGAAGTTTTCCATTTTCTTCTCAAAATCAGACCACTCGCGCCAGATCGCTGGCTTGGCTTCATCGTCCGGGCGGTCCGAGCCCTCTGGAAAGCCTTCTAGGGCCATCTGCGACATGGCCGCAACGCGGTCGGCTCTGCGGCTGAATTCTTCCGCGTCGTAGGGCACTTCGCCTTTGACCATCGCCGCCATCGGACCGAAATTCCAGCCAATCACGTTGAACACGGAATGGCGGTATTCCGCCGCTTCGTCGTCCGCCTGCCCCACCAACGGCGTCGCGGCGAGCGTACAGGCGAGCGAAGCCAGTTGAATGCCTCGGGACCATCGTTTCATGTGGATCTCCTTATGCAGCGCCAGCGCGAAAAAAAGGGGGGGTTAGGCCGGTTACAGCCCGCGTCCCTGTGTGTCGGGTCTCAGCGTACCAGCAACTCAAAAATGAATCACGGTGCGAATGCTTTCGCCGCGCGCCATCAGGCCGAAGGCTTCGTTGATGCGTTCGAGCGGCAAATCATGGGTGACGAATGGGTCGACCTGTAGGCGGCCTTGTAGGTACTGGTCCACGAAGCCAGGCAGCTCGCTGCGGCCCTTGACTCCCCCGAAGGCACTGCCCTGCCAGCGGCGCCCGGTCACCAACTGGAACGGCCGGGTCGATATTTCTTCACCGGCCCCTGCGACCCCAATGATTGTTGAGACACCCCACCCCTTGTGGCAACACTCCAGTGCAATCCGCATCAAGTGCACATTGCCCACGCACTCGAAGGAATAGTCGACTCCCCCGTTGGTCATGTCCACGATGGCTTCCTGCAGGGGCGCCGAGACGGCGCTCGGATCCAGGCAATCGGTTGCACCCAGTTGCCGGGCAAACTCGAACTTGCCGGGATTGCGGTCGACGGCAATGATGCGCACTGCGCCTGCCATCACCGCGCCCTGCACCACGCTCAGACCCACTGCACCGAGCCCGAAGACAGCCACAGTCGATCCCGGCTCGACCTTGGCGGTGTTGAGCACGGCACCCACGCCTGTTGTGATGCCGCAACCCAGCAAGCAGACCTTGTCGAGCGGCGCAGACGGGTCAATTTTGGCCAGCGCGATGGCGGGCACCACGCTGTATTCTGAAAAGGTTGAAACACCCATGTAGTGGTGGATGGCCGTACCCGAAAGGCTGCGAAAACGACTGCTTCCATCCGGCATCAGTCCCCTTCCCTGGGTCACGCGGATCGCTCCGCAGAGGTTGGTCTTGCCCGAGACACAGAAGGTACAAGCACCACATTCAGGGGTGTACAGTGGGATCACATGGTCCCCGACGGAAATTCCCTCGACACCTGCCCCCAGCTCCACGACTTCGGCGCCGCCTTCATGTCCCAATATCACTGGAAACAGGCCCTCTGGGTCGGCTCCGCTGAGGGTGTAGGCATCGGTGTGGCACACACCGGTCGCGTGATTGCGAATCAACACTTCACCGGATTTCGGCGAAGCGACCTCGACTTCAGTCACTTCCAGGGGCGCTTTTGCCTGCCAGGCCACTGCTGCTCGGCTTCTCATTGCCTTGTTCTCATTGCTGCGCTCGCTAGCCTTGTTTCTGAGGGTCCAATACCCGACGGCGGATGACTTTTCATCCTTGAGCCCTTAGGCTGGAGCACAACAATAACAACTTACATCTTGAGGTGTCATGATGCGATCCAGCGAAATCGATGCCGCCAGCGCACCCCACCTACGCGGGAAATACGCCATTGTTGGCGTCGGAGAAACCGAGTACACCCGGGGGTCGGGCCGCACGACCCGGGCCCTCGGCACCGAAGCGGTGCGCAATGCCATCCTGGACGCCGGGCTTACGCCTGCCGATGTCGATGGGATGCTGTCTTACGGATTCAACGATTCCACCCCTTCGACCACCATCGCAGGTGACCTCGGTGCCCGACTGAACTTTTACATGGATGTGGTCGGCGGCGGTTCCAGCACCGAGGCACTGATCGGCATCGCGATCGGGGTGATCGAAGCGGGCATGTGCAACACCGTGGTGGTGTTTCGGGCGATGAACGGGTACAGCCAGGTGCGGATCGGCGGCACCAACCGGCAGGGAACCGTTGCACCCTTGAACGGCGACGACCTGTTTGCAAGGGGCTACGGCTGGATGAGCGCCGGGCAGATGTTCGCCCCGTCCTTCATGCGCCACATGTACGAGTACGGCACAACGCCCGAGCAGGCGGCGATGGTCAAGGTGATTCACGCCGAGAATGCCTCAAACAACCCGAAGGCGTACTACAAAAAACGCGTCACGGTCGAGGACGTGTTGAACAGTCGGATGATCGTCAAACCGCTGCACTTACTGGACTGCTGCGTCGAGACGGACAACGGCACGGCCATCGTCATTACCCGCATCGACCGGGCGCGGGACCTGCGTCATCCCCCGGCCAAAATCCTCAGTGTGGTTGGGCGCTGCTGCAAACCGCGCGGCGACAACCACTTTCAGCACGGGCCCATCAGCCGGGTGGCCGGGCACTACGCCAAGGACATCCTTTGGCCCAACGCCGGTGTTGGGCCGGAGGACATCGATGTCACCGGGTCCTACGACGCCTTCACTTTCACCACCTTGATGCAACTGGAGGACTACGGCTTCTGTGCAAAGGGCGAAGGCGGAAACTACGTATCTGATGGCACCATGCGCTTGGGGGGCAAGCGCCCCAACAACACCAGCGGCGGGCACCTCTGTGAGGGCTATACCCACGGCATCGCAATGGTGATTGAAAACGTTCGCCAGCTGCGCGCGGACATCGATGACAGCTGCCCCATGGGTCCGAACGGCAAGCGGCAGCACACCCACGACTACCGTGAGGGCGGCTGCCGCCAAGTGAAGGATGTGGAACTCACCGCCAACCTCGGTTGGGCCACCCCCGGTCAGGGATCCGCACTGGTCATGTCGAAGGACTGAAAGGAGACGAAACAATGAGCGTCGAAGCCGAATACTTGGACATGCCCGTGATGATCGCGGACCTTGAGCGCGAATCCCTCGCGTTTTATGGGCATTGTGCCAACCACGACTTTCGTCTGCAGCACTGCGCGCCCTGCGACCTGCTGCGGTATCCACCCACAACGGCCTGCCCCTGGTGCGGCAACCCAGAAGCAAACTGGCGCAGCGTTGAGCCCAAAGGCACCCTCTACTCGTATGGGGAGGTTCACCACGCCATTCAGCCAAGCTTCCGGGCCCACACACCGTACTTGCTGCTGCTCGTGGAGCTGGACACGCAGCAAGGCGAACCCACCGAGCATGAAGCACTGCGTATCATGGGAAATTTGGCCGACGCGGACGGCAATCTGGCCACTCCCGACGTGGTCCGCTCAGTCGGCATTGGCTCGCGGTTGAAAATGGTCTTTCGCGACCTAGCCCCTGGGCTCGCCATGCCCCTTTGGACCCTGGATGAAGCGGCAGACCAACCGGCACACCCCTGGCGCTATCCCCAGGAATAGCCCCGCAGCTTCGGGGCTCCAGCCACCGCCAAGCGGGGCGACTGACCCCGCCCTGCCCAGGTCGAGCGCCCACGACCTGCGGAACGGACCTGCCTGGGGTGGCGGTGCGAGGCACCCCGACCCATGGCATTCTAGCCGCACTTGGAATCGCCGCAGCTCAGGCAGGTCATGCACCCGTCCATCATGACGACCGCCTTGAAGTGGCACTTTCCGCACAGCTGGGCGTACTCGGGGAATGGGCTGTCGTCTGTACTCTCCTGGCTTGGCGCAGGCATCAACTGAAAGTCCTGACGCTTTTCCTCGATCAGCTGCCGCTGGTGGGCATCGAGTTCGGGGGCCTGCAGCATGCCGATCGCAATCAGGTGTTGCTCGATGACATCGCCGATTTCCGCCACCAGAGAAGGGACATATTTACCGCCCTTCTTCCAGTACCCGCCCCGAGGATCAAACACCGAATGCAGCTCTTCGACCAGAAAGGTCACATCACCGCCTTTGCGAAACACCGCTGAGATAATCCTTGTCAGTGCGACAATCCATTGAAAGTGTTCCATGTTCTTCGAATTGATGAAGACCTCAAAGGGCCGACGCAACTCGTGTTCGGTGCCTGGGTTCAATATGATGTCATTGATGGTGATGTACAGGGCATGCTCTGACACATGTTCCGGCGTTCGCACCTTATAGGTCGATCCCTGCAGAACGCTGGGGCGCTTGACGCTCTCGTGCATCTGCACAACTTTGGATTTGGAGGCAGCGGGCTTCTGGACCTCGGTGTCGACCGCAGTGGACTGTGCAGCTTCCGCTTTCACAACCTCGTAGCCAACGATTTTTTCTGTGATTTTGGTGCTCACGGTGAAGCTCCCTGTTGTATGGGTGGATGCGTCGGGCGCCCTGCGTCTAAAACTTGCCGTAGTAGCCTTCCTTGAGGGCATCAAACAAGTTGGCGGCGGTGTGCAGCTCGCCCTCATACTCCACTTCTTCGTTGCCCCTGACTTCCACCACGCTCCCATCGGCGAGGGTGAAACGGTAGGTGGTGTTGGCCAGGTCAGTGTCCTTCACCAGCACCCCCTGGAACGCCTCAGGATTGAAGCGAAAGGTCGTGCAACCTTTGAGCCCTGCACCGTACGCATCGGTGTAGAGGCCCTTGAATGCGTCGAACGGAAAGTCCGTTGGCACATTGACCGTTTTGGAGATGGACGAATCAATCCAGCGCTGGGCGGCGGCCTGAATGGCCACGTGTTCGCTGGGCTGGATGTCATCGGTGGTCACAAAATACTCGGGAAGCTGTTCCGCCGGCTTCTCTGCATCCGGCATGGCTGCGGCATTGATGAGTGCGCGGTAGGCCAGCAGCTCAAACGAATACACCGAGACCTTTTCCTTGGTCTTGCGCCCCTCGCGAATGACATTGCGTGAATAGTGGTGGGCAAAGCTTGGCTCGATGCCATTGCTGGCGTTGTTGGCAAGCGACAAGGAAATCGTACCGGTCGGCGCAATCGAGCTGTGGTGGGTGAATCGGCACCCCACAGCAGCGATTTCGTCGACCAGCGCTGGATCGGCTTCGGCAACGCGCTGCATGTACCGACTGTACTTGGCGTGCAACACTCGCCCCGGGACCAGATCCCCCACTGCGTAGCCATCCTGGGCTATTTCGGGCCGCTTGCGCAGCATTTCTCCGGTCACTGTAAACAATTCGTTCATGATGGGCGCGGGGCCTTTCTCACGCGCCAGGTCGAGGCCAGTCCGCCACCCGGTGAGCGCCAGTTCACGACTCACGTCCTCGGTGAATGCGACCGACTCGGACGACCCATAACGCATTCTCAACATTGTCAGGGTAGAACCAAGCCCCAGATAACCCATGCCATGGCGGCGTTTGCTGATAATTTCATGGCGTTGCTGGTCCAGAGGCAAGCCATTGATCTCGACCACGTTGTCGAGCATCCGGGTAAAGACCGAAACCGCTTCGCGAAACCGCGCCCAATCGAACCGTGCGTGTTCGGTGAAGGGCTCCAATACAAACTTGGTGAGGTTCACTGACCCCAAAAGGCAAGACCCATAGGGTGGCAGCGGCTGCTCGCCACAGGGGTTGGTGGCGCGAATGTTCTCGCAGTACCAGTTGTTGTTCATGGCATTGACCTTGTCGATCAGGACAAAGCCAGGCTCAGCGAAATCATAGGTTGCATGCATGATTTCGTCCCACAGCTCGCGTGCCGGCAGGCTGCGGTACACCTTGCATGCCACCAGGCCTTCATCGTTGACCACCAGCCCTTCGTGGGTCGGCCACTCCAGCCACAATACCCCTGGGTGGCTGTTCAAATCGGCGCCGAACTCACTGACTTCTTCCTGTCGAATCGGGAACGCCAGCGGCCATTCGGCGTTGGACTGTACCGCGCGCATAAAGTCATCTGTGATCAGCAGCGAGAGGTTGAACTGGCGCAAGCGACCGTCTTCTCGCTTCGCCTGGATGAACTCGAGCACGTCTGGATGGCGCACGTCGAACGTGGCCATCTGTGCCCCTCGGCGCCCACCAGCCGATGAAATGGTGAAGCACATGCGGTCGTAGATGTCCATGAACGAAAGCGGCCCCGACGTGTGGGCGCCGGCCCCAGAGACATAGGCACCGCGCGGACGCAGCGTAGAAAAGTCGTACCCGATCCCACACCCCGCTTTCAAAGTGAGGCCGGCCTCATGGACCTTCGCCAAAATGTTGTCCATGGAGTCTTGAACGGTTCCAGAAACCGTACAGTTGATGGTCGAGGTGGCTGGTTTGTATGCCCAGGCGCCGGCATTTGACATGATGCGACCGGCGGGAATGCACCCTTGGCGCAGCGCCCACAGAAAGCGCTCCCGCCAGTGGTCAACTTGTTCGGCATCTGCTTCCACTTCAGCCAACGCCGCGGCCACCCGTTGGTAAGTGCCATCAACATCCAGGTCAACGACAGTGCCGTTCTTTTGCTTGAGGCGGTACTTTTTGTCCCAAATGTCGTGGGACGCGTCCTGCATGGGGATTTCCATTGCCGCTGGGGTGGTTGCGGATACGGCCGATAGCGTGGTGCTCATGGGGTCATCCTTTGCTGTTTTTCGCTGGCGGTTGGACGCAACAAACCGGCCGGCGATGCCGGTTTGCACAGATGCAATGGCTGTACGCATGCAAGGTTCGGCGCCTCGGATCAAGGGGCCCGCCGATGGATTCACCTTACTACAGATCCAAAAAGAAATACCACATGCTGTGCTACTTTTTTTTTATAACACTATATATAGTGCTTTTCTGGAGCGCACCGAAGTCCCGCGTCAAACCACCAAGCGCCTCACTGTGGTGCGTATCAGGGCGCGGCGGGCATTGCACCCGCCCGGCCATGCCGGTAGATTGGCGCGCCTACAAGCGTGCCAATCTACCGGCATGGCTCGCGCAGGCCTTTCACACCCTGAACCCCTGGTTGAACGATGCCATCACCACCGCGGACTGAAGCTGCCAGCACCAGCTGCCGATGCGAATGCAGCGTGCTGTCCCGTGAAACCCTCTCGGGCGGTGTCCTGCGCATTCGCCTGGCCCTGCCCCAACCTGCGTCCGTGGCGTTCGCGGCAGGGCAGTACCTGGTGGTCCATGCCGCCGACGGCGCTGCTGCAGCCTACTCCATCGCCAGCCCGCCACAGACCGCCGATTCGGTGATCGAGCTGCATGTGGGGCCACGGGGTCTCGACAGCGGCAACCTGGACCTGCTCATCACCTCGGGCGACCGGCTGGACATCAGCCTGCCCTACGGCCGGTGCGCGCTGCAGGCGCCACCGACACAACCCACCCTGTTCGTCGCCGCGAGCACTGGCTTTGCGCAGATGAAAAGCATGCTCGAATTCTGTTTCGATGCGGGTTTGCAAGCGCCCCTCTACCTCTACTGGGGAGGAACCAGCGCGCAGGACCTCTACCTCCAGCACCTCCCCGACGCTTGGTCGGCAGCGGTACCGGACTTTCACTTTATTCCCGTGGTGAGTGGTGCCGAACCCAACTGGACAGGGCGCACTGGAATGCTGCACAGTGCGATTCGGGCGGATTTTTCAAGCCTGGCAGGCTGTGGCCTCTACCTCAGTGGTTCACCGCAAATGGTGTACGGCACAGTGGACGGTCTCGGTGGCCTCGGGCTTGCCGAGGCCGACATCCACGCGGACGTGTTCGATTACGCCCCTCGGGACTCCTGAGCGCCAGCACCCAGGTACGGGATCAACCGAATTGCAAATTGGAGACCTCGTCACCTACCGGTAGCGGGTCGGGTCCTGCACACCGGCATCGGCAAAACCTATAGCGCGCAAGCGACAGCTGTCACAGCGGCCACAGGCACGGCCTTGATCATCCGCCGTGTAGCAGGACACGGTTTCTCCGTAGTCCACCCCCAACTCCGTGCCGCGCTGAATGATCTCCGCTTTGGTCAGGTGTAGAAGCGGTGCTTCGACGCGGGGACCTGCACCGTCCACCCCTGCCCGCGTCCCGCAATCGATCAACTGCTGAAAGGCGTGCACGAATTCCGGCCGACAGTCGGGGTAACCTGAGTAGTCAACGGCATTGATGCCAAGAAAAATCGCCCGAGCACCAAGCACCTCCGCCCAAGCCAGGGCGTGGGCCAAGAACAGGATGTTGCGGGCCGGCACATAGGTCACTGGGATGCCAGCGCTGGGCGCCTCGGGCACTGCGATGGAGGGGTCGGTCAAGGCCGACCCCCCAAAGCCACCGAGATCGATTCGCAACACCCGGTGTTCAACTGCCCCGCGGCGCAGTGCCACCCTCCTTGCGGCATCCAACTCGGCCGCGTGGCGCTGGCCGTAGTCGAAGCTCAACGCGTAGCAGCGGTACCCTTGTACCTGTGCCATCGCCAAGACGGTGGCCGAGTCCAATCCACCGGACACCATCACCACAGCGCTCATTGGGTTGCCACCCTCGCTCACCGGCCCTGCACCTCGCCCCAGAGCAACTTGTGCAACTGCAGTTGCAGGCGCGCTCGCAGCCCGTCGGCAACCATCCATCCCGCGAGCTCCCTGGGCTCTAGTGCTTGCCAGACAGGGGAAAGCAGCACTGCTCCCACCCGATCAGACAACCTCCAGCGGTCCATTTGGAACCGTGCCCAATCGTAGTCCTGGCGGTCAGAGACCACGAACTTGACTTGGTCTTTCTGGGTCAGCACATCCATGTTTTCCCAGTGATTGCGGTGACTTTCCCCACTCCCGGGCGTTTTGAGGTCCATGACGATGCTGACCCGGGGGTCAATGTCCGCGCATGGCAGCGCCCCGCTGGTTTCCAGAGACACCCGATACCCATGGTCACAGAGGGCCCGCAACAACCCGCGGCAGCTGGGCTGGGCCAATGGCTCCCCTCCCGTCACACAGACATACTCGGTCGGGTGGCGGGCAACGTCAGCAACAACGGCATTCAGGTCTCGGTGGGTGCCACCCGAAAAAGCATAAGCCGTGTCGCAATAGGTGCAGCGGAGCGGACACCCTGTCAGGCGCACAAACACCGTGGGACAGCCAGCCGATAGGCTTTCACCCTGGAGTGAAAAAAAAACCTCGGTGACCCGCACACGGCCGGTGATCATACCCAGGGTGCTTGCCTCGTCAGCGTAGGTTGCGAAGGTACAACGCCGCCAACCGTGCGGCAGAATGGTCCGGGTAAATTTGCTGGGTTTTCTCCAGCACGGTCCGGGCCTGCTCGGCATCGCCCATCTTGTGGTAGGTCACGCCCAGTTTGTACATGGAGTCGGCGGTCTTGTTGTGGTCGGGAAATTCTGTGATCACCTGGGTGAAGGCGTCACGTGCAGCTTCAAGGTCGGACTCCAGCAGGTACAGCTCGCCCAGCCAGTAATAAGCGTTGGCGCTAAAGGAACCCCGTGGGAAGCGGTTGAGGAACACCAAGAAGCCCTGCTTCGCGGCTTCAAAGTCCCGCGCCCGGACCTTCTCGTACGCCGCCTGATAATGGGCCGCCTCATCCGCCGACGAATCGGGCGCGGCAGCATCCGTCGGTGGCTCCGCCCGGGTCACAAGCGCTGGTGCCGAAGGGGCTTGCTGTGTCACTGGGACCTGCGCGTCTTCGAGCCGGTTCAGCCGACGGTCGAGGTCCAGGTAGTGGTCGCGCTGACGGCTCTTGAGCAAATCGATTTCGTGCGCCTGCTCCTCGACCTGGCCGCGAAGGGTCAACACTTCGGACTGCAACTGCTGCAATTGAAACAGCAGCTCTGCACCCACCCCCCCTGCACCAGCGGCAGGAGTGGGTGCCTCGGCAACCGCGAATGGGGTTGCGAGCAGTACCGCCAGTCCGAATCCGCGCGCGATGCGCATCAGTATTTCAGCTCCACGCGGCGGTTCTCGTCCCAGGCCGCTTCGGTGTGCGACGGATTGGCAGGCCGTTCCTCGCCATAGCTGACCACCCGTATGCGGCTGGCCGGCACCCCTTCCAGAAGCAACAGGTTGCGCACCGCTTTCGCACGGCGCTCGCCGAGCGCGAGGTTGTACTCACGGGTACCGCGCTCGTCGGTGTGCCCCTCAAGCAACAGGGTTTGGGTCGGGTTTGCAATCAGGTACCGGGCGTGTGCGAGCACCAGGTCACGAAACTCCGGCTGCAGGTTGTCGTCATCGAAACCAAAGTACACCAGGGTGCCAAGCTCGGACAGATCGGGCAGGGTTGCGCTGCTGATGGCACCGTCGTCGCCAACCCCGAAACTTTCCGCACCAGCCCGGTCAGCTTCCTGTCCCGCAGCGCCGCTCTGATCGGCACCCTGCATGCCCTGGGCCTCAACTGCAGGCGGTAGCTGGTCTGAATCGGGTTCCGGCGCAACGCCACCGCGGCTTCCACAGCCTGCCAGCAGCGCAAACACGAGCGATAGGAACAGCGTGCGCAAAGGCGCGGTCATGGGCATCATCGGACTCCTCCGGGTTGTGGTCTGTTGGTCAAGCGTGACGGCTAGGGTGTCAGTGGAGACCAGGCCGGCTCCCGCAAGTCCCCCCTGCTCGCTCGCAGGCGAAAATTTTCTTGGATGAGTCACCGAGTGTC
>OBIC01000387.1_pt1 | contig 12469 bp, 13 predicted proteins | sample 1519831 | NCBI WGS metagenome assembly OBIC01 (sample SAMN03019805, study PRJEB22545) | beach sand metagenome | biome: beach; feature: sea beach; material: beach sand | place: USA: Municipal Pensacola Beach, FL | collected 2010-10-20 | depth 40-45 cm m | reverse complement strand
GTCCAGCATGCCCGCGACCGCGCCTCGAGGCAGACGCCATGACCCGCCTGCTGCAGTTGGCTGGGGGAGCACTGCTCGGTGGATGGATGGCGCTGTGGTTGCTGCGTCAGGCGCACCTGTGGCTGAGTCCAGGGGGGGGTGGGTATGCGTGGGTGCAGCGACGCGCATCGCGCTTTCCCATGTGCACGGCGCTGTGGCGGGCCGCTGGCTGGCGCAATGACCCAGCTGGTTTTCCCCTCGCCGGGCTCGTGCTCGCGGGGGTGCTTCTGGTCGGGGCTGTGCTTGCCCTGGTTGCCAACCGATTTGCTTTTACTCCGGTACCGGTTTGGCTGAATGCGACTGACGCACCCGGTGTCGACCCGTTTCTGAGCGTCCTCGCTGCGGGTGCAACGCCCATTGGTTGGCAGGCGGCCTTGGTGTGGACGGCGTTGGTGCTGGCGCTGCGCGGAGCAACAACCGCTGCCGGCATCTCAGTGGTCTTGGTGCTCGGGATCGGGCTCGCGCACTGGTTATTGGGTGCCAATCCCTTGCTCTTGGTGACGCTGGGTTTGGGCTGGATGGGCTACCTCGGAGCCCAGAGGTTGTGGGTCGGTGACCGTTGGATGGTGTACAGCGGGGTTGCCGCCGGGCTCACCGCAATGGGCGTGGCGCGGCTGTATCTGGACAACCAGGATTGGGCCCATGGCGCAGTCATGACTCTGGGCGGTTTGCTGGTGGTGCAGGTTCTGGTGCTGTGGCACCACTCCAGGCACCTCGAGCTGCACCCAGGGAGTGGACTGAAACGACAGGATTGGGTTTGGCTGGGCGGCGTTGTTGTTTGCACCGGCCTCGGGGCTTTGGCGGCGATACTGGGCATGGTGACCCATACTTAGACGGACTGGCGTCTGGCAGGTCGCGACGCCTCAAGCGCCTCAGCCACTGAATCACCAAGCCATGAATCCCTTTGTCGTCGCTCTGCTGTTCATCCTCAACATCAGCCTATTGCTGTTGGTTGCGCTTGTCCTGTGCCTGTTGCAGATGCGACGCCTGCGCCAGGCGCTGACGGCTCGCCGGTCGAAAACCCGCGTGCGAGCTGAGGCTTCCGCTGCGGTTTGGCGAGAGCAGCTTGAGGAAGAAATGGCGACCACCAAACAGGAATTGCGGCGCCTGCAGGCTGCGCCGGAGGCGACGGTTGATATGTCGGAGAAGGTGCTTCAGCTGCGCCTCGTGTACCTGCGCGCAGAACTCAACCGGGCGGCGGCGGGCAGCGATGCGGCAGCTTGGGAGCGGCTGCACCGTGACCTTGGCGGCTTCCTCACGGCTGCGCTTCGCCGCGAGGATGTTGAGCAAGCCTGCGCTGAAGTAGCGCTGCTGCGTGGGCAACTGGCAACCGAGCGGACGCGGGTTTCCAATCTTGAAACTTTTCGCAACCGGTTTCTCAGCATGCAGGAGCGTTGGAAAGCCGCCAAACTGGAATCCCTGGACTACTACCGCAAACTCAACGCTTTGACCGAAGCGGGCGAGATCAGCGGTGAGGGCGCGGCGCTGATTCAAGACCTCGGCCAGGTCAACCAGTCGGTCGATGCAATGATGAGCGCGCTACCGGCGCCAAAGGCGGACACCGCGGCCATTTCGTATGAGGAACTGGAACAACTTCAGCGGGCGTTGGATGCGAAGGAAGCCGAAGTATTGCACCAAGAGCAACGCCTGACGGAACTTTCGTCGTTGCGCGCCGACTTGGAGCGCGTGACCGACAGCCTAAGGCGCCAGATCGAAGAAGCCAATCAGCGCTCGGCGGTGCTGCAGGCGCTGTTGAGCGAGGCCCAGGAAAAGGTCGCGGAAAACGCCTCTCTCCAGGCGATGGTGACGCGCTTCACCACTGAGACCCGAGACCTGATGGTGTGTCTGCAAACCCTCGAAAACGAGAATGGCGAGTTGCGGTCTGCCTTGCAGCAGGCGCAGCGAATGTCCCCGGCTTCTGTAGGCGAGCGTCTAAGCGCGGCGCAAGAGGTCGCTCGTTTGGCCGAATTGGAACAGCGTTTTCTGGCGGTCGACGGGGTCAACAACTGGTTGATCGACGAGGTCGACGCCTTGGCTCGGTCGTTACGGGCCACAGAGCCACGCCTTGCGGCGCGTCTTGCGGCGCTGTGTGACCAGGCCCTTGCAGAGGGGGCGGCACCTGATGGCCCTGGCCACTCGGAGGCGGCAGGTGCCTCAGGTGCAGGGTCGTCACTCCTCAATGACCTCCGGGCACGCGTCCAAGACCCCGAGCTGGTCGCTGACCTGGAGCGCGAAATAACCAACCTGCGCCAACGCGTGCAGGCGACGCATCTGGCGCTGGAGACGGAGCGGGCGGCGGCAGCGCGCGCAGCCACAGAGCATGAAGCCACACAAAAGGAGGTGGAACAGCTCGTCGCCCAGTTTACGGCAGAAAGCAAAGACATGATGGCGGTCATCCATCGGCTCGAAGCGGAAAATGCCGAATTGCAGCACGACCGCTCAGCCTGATTGCGCCGAGTGGGCGGACGCCAGCTCGGGATAGCGCAAGCGCCTCTGCGGCTGGGCGATCGCGGTGCGCAATTCTTCATTGAGTGCCAGTCCGAGGTCGTGGGGGTGGATGCCGATCCGCAACGGCCTGTGAGGGCCCCAGGCCCACTGGTTGATGCGGTTGAACCCGCGCAAAAACCAGGTGTCGGGTCTGCGTTTGGCTTCAAAACCCAGTAAGGGCAAGGACCAAAAGCGCGCTGTTTGCGCGTCGTAGACTCCCCGCAGGTATTCATAGTAGCGAAACGGTAGCCTGTGCAGTGCCCGTCGGGGCACTGTCCCCATCGCCCATGCGGGTGGCACATAGAGTTGCGGCGGCTCAAGCCCTTGAGCTTCAAACCAGTGGTGACACCGGCGCATCAAAGCCATTGCACTGCTCGACTCCATCGCCAGGTGTTCGGCGCAGTCTGCCGAGAGCAACTTCGAATGGACCTGGTGGTACAGCCCTGAGATCCGATCGGCTCGGTGGCTCCAACCGTGTCCCGCGAGCGGGTGGCCGGCGTTCTGCCAGCGGCGCAACTGGTCAATGCCGGCGCTGCTCCAGCCGCGTCCGGGCACCACCAGCAGGGTGACCGGGCCCGCACCGGTAGCGTGTAGAAGGTCCATCAGCTCATCCACCTGCGGCAATGTTTCTTCCATGACGTCGTGGATTGACACCAACACGGGTCGGGCGAGCATGGGGTAAAACCGCTTAGGGTGTGGAGCGCGCGACGCTGTGCAGCGTGCTGAGCCAGGCTTCGAGGGTGCGCTGGTTCATTTGCTGCGCCGCATTCTGGGCGCGCTCGGCCTTGGCGCACCGTTCCTCGGCGGTCAGCGCTGTGATGCGGCGCAGTGCATCGGCCAGGGTGTCCTCTGGCGAAAAGGCGTACACCCCGGCCGCGAGTTCGGGCCAGTCGACAATCCCGCAACGTGCGGAAACCAGCGGCACCCGCGCCCGTGACATGGCCTCGAGAGCCACAGTGCCGAAGGCCTCGATGTCCGAAGGCAGGACCAGAAGATCGCAGCGGTCCAGTGCACTGAGTACGCCGTGGCGTGGCTGCCAGCCACGGTAGATAAAATTCCGAACCTCAGCATCGGCCTGGCACACCTCATGGCGCAAGGGCCCGTCTCCGATGACCTCGAAAACCACTTGGGGAAGTGCTTTGGCGGCGGCGATGACGCGGTCGATGCGCTTCTCGCCCGCGAGCCGGCCGACAAACAGCACCCGTTCGACTTGTGGACGGCAGGGCACCTGCGGGGTGGCCAGAAACTCGCTCGGCAGCAAGGTGCCGAGCAGACGGGCACGTTTTGCCCCCAGGCTGCGCGCCGCGGCAACCATGGACTCGGAATTGCCAATCACTGTGTGCGCGCTCTGCACCAGCTGCCGGTCGAGGCTTGCCATGAACCGGCGGCTGATTCCGCCAACCCAGCGGTTCCAGTACAACTCGGTCAACTGGTCGTAGAGGGTATGCAGCCCGAAGATCACTGGCACCTGCATGCGCTTGGCGAAGCTTCTTCCCATCAGCCCATAGGGCCCAGGAGATGCCACAATCAGCACGTCCGGTCGCACTTTTCTCAGCCGTCGATGCACCTCAATCGGTGAGGGCATGCTCAATTTTTGGGTGTGGTCCCCGGGGAGTGGGACCGACATCCAGTGGCGGATGTCTTGGTCCGAGTCGTCCGGGCTCAACAACAGCACTTCATCAAGATGAGGACGCAATTGGGCGGCCAGGTCGCTGTAATAGGTGCCCACGCCGTTGCGACCAGGCGCTGCGTCACAAAGGATTGCAACGCGTCTGGCAGCGGCTGCAGGAGGCGTGATGCTGCCGGTGGTTCGAGAAGTCAGGGGCTGGTGTGCGCTGGAGGGGCTAGGCATGGGCGTCTTGCAGGTCGGTCGTGGCAGGTCCGGCAACCAGGCATTGGCGCCGAAGGCGCGGATACACTGCGGCGAAGCGCGATGTCAGCATGGCTTCTGTGAGCCCATAGTCCGTTGCCGCATGTCGGTGTGTTGAGCGGTGCTCCCTGGATTTGGAGTCGAGCGCATGCAAGCGTGTCTCGAAACTCGGGTCGGCGGCCAATCCGAAATGCCGGTACACCGCCATGACCGTTCCTTCGAGGGTGTCTTTGAGCTGGGTGTCGGCGACCACCAGCACGCGGTCGGGTGCGCGTTCCGTGGCTGCGGCCAAGTGGTCGTAGTAGAACACAAAGCGCTCAATGATGGGCTCGACATCACCGAGGTCATCCCAGCGGTTGCAAAACCAGCGCATGCCAATGTCCAGCGCGCTCAGTTGCGAGGGGACGGTTTCCACCGGGTCCCGAACGCAGCACACAAAACGTCCGTCTTCGAACCGCGTCGTCAACGCATCGATCATGCCGGCGAAAGCCGCGTTCTTTGAGAGGAATGTTTTGTCGCCATGCACGTACAGGTGGCGCTGTATCAGGCGCTGGTAAAAGTCCATCAGGCGCTGGCGTTGGCGTGGTGGGTAGTGCGTGTCGAAATACGCCAGGTCCCAGACCCAGCGGGCAAACGGAAAGGGCGCGATCAAAATGAAGCAAGCCAAGGCTGGAGTCAGGGCGAAGTAGTCTTCCTCGGGAGCACTCAGACGCACCGGGTGGACCGCTGCGAGGTCGCCTTGCAGGCGGTCTTCGGCCCAGCGCAACAGGCGGGCACCCGGTGCACCCAGGCGTCGGTCGATCCAGGCGAGCCCAAGCACCAACTTGCGCTCGGTGACCGAGGGTGCCAGCAAACACTCCCAAGTGCTGAAGGTGGTGAATTGCGGATCGTCGGACAGAACGTTGTGGAGAAAGGTGGTGCCGCTGCGAGGAACACCCAGGATGAACACGGGCTTGCGAATGGGAACTCGGCGGTAGCCTCGAAACAGCAGTTCATCGAGCAAGAAGCCGCACCAGTGGACCAACTGCAGGAGCACGAAGCCGGGTACGAACAGCAGGGCGATCAGTAGTCGGCGGGGTGAGCGGGTGGCGATGCTGGCTTTTGGCGGCCAGAGTGAGCGCAGAGCAAGCCACCAGGACCGCGCAAGAAATTGCAGAAAGAGAATACCCAAGGCCGTCGCTTCGCGTTGCTCAGCACGGCGCCATGGTGCCGGCGGACCCCTTGAGCGTCAACCGGCACCATTTGACTTGCGGCGGTGGGTCAGCGCTTGGCGATCACCCACACGGCGTGGATGATGCCGGGAATGTAACCGAGCAGGGTGAGCAGAATGTTGAGCCAAAAGGCCCCGCCGAGGCCCACTTGCAGAAAGACGCCAAGCGGTGGCAGTAAAATCGCGCAGATGATGCGAATGAGATCCATGGTTTTCTCCTGGCCTGATGGACTCTCCTTGGAGACCGAAAATCCGCCGAAGTTCCCGGTGGGTGGACGCGCCAACCTGTCGTGTCGACCTAACTAGTCGATGCGGATGCGGTGGTGGCGCTGCCCTGCGCCCGCGGCCTTTGGAATTTCGACGTGCAAGATTCCATTTCGGTAGCTGGCCTTCGCACCCTCTGGCTGCACGGCAGCCGGTAAGGAAATGGAGCGCACAAAGCGCCCGTACGCGCGCTCAGTCAGCCAATATGCGCCTTCTCGGCGCTGGTTGCTGTAGTGTCTTTCTCCCGCGATGCGCAGCTGTTGACCGTCGATCGAAAGGTCGAAATCCCCCGGGTCCATCCCCGGTACCTCAATGTCCAGTTCCAGCTGGTCGCCCACCTCAACGACGTCGGCACTGAGTAGGCTCCAGTGGTTTCGCGCTGGCTGTTGCTGCAGGTCCGGCGAGTGGTCATCTGAGGTGAATTCGGTCAATGCCTCACCAGCCCGGGACCACAGGTGGCGCCAACCGGTGGCCAACTGCTCCCAGGAGTCGGTCAGGGCGCGGCGAAGGCGGTGCAGAGGTCGGTCGTTCATCGGTCATCCCCCATTCATGGGCCTGGTGTGTCGCCTGGGTTGCCGTTGGTCACTGCACGGTGCTGTCAATCGGGACTTTGCGTGGTGCTGTTTTTGCCAATTTTGGAATCAACACGGTGAGGATTCCATTTTCACAGTGCGCCTTGATGTTGGCAGTATCGGCGTTTTTTGGCAGTACAAAGCCCCGCTTGAGGTGGCCGGTGCGCAGCTCTTTGCGCAAGGTTTTGGCTGACGCTCCGGCTCCCGTGGTTGGCTTGTTTCCATCGGCCTCGGGTGCCGTGCGGTCTGCGACAACGGTCAACAGTCCTCGTTCTGTGGTGATGTCGATGCAGTTTGAAGCGATGCCTGGTACTTCGACCAAAATCTGAAAGCTGAGCTCGTCTTCAAACACGTCCGCTGGTGGCGTCCACACGCAGGCTGCCCCATTGGGTGCTGCGCTCGCATGGGGGGTGCGGGGGACTGGGTAGGGCTGGGCCCTGTGCTCGGGTGAGCGGCGAATCACGATGTGGTGCATGGCAGCCTCCTGGAGCCCCGGCAGGGGCAACTGTTGCGTCAAACTATGCAACCGTATTTAGGGGAGCATTCGCCAAAATCAAGGGGGTGGATGGAGCGAGCTGCGCTTCGCGACTGGAGGCGCCTGGGCCCGGAAAGTTTCAGCTGCGCCCGCGGTTGATGGCGCGGTAGCCGATGTCGCGTCGGTGGAACTCGCCCCGCCAGCCGATCGTAGCCACCTGGGCGTATGCCCGTGCCTGGGCGTCGGCTACGGTTTCGCCGAGGGCTGTTACGCACAGGACGCGTCCGCCCTGCGTCACCACTTCGCCGTTGTGCAGGCGGGTGCCGGCGTGGAACACCTTGCACCCTTCCATGGTGGCCTCGAGGCCCGAGATGGTATCCCCCTGGGCATATGCGCCGGGATAGCCGCCAGCAGCCATGACCACCCCCAAGGCAGGGCGCGGATCCCAGTCGCAGCCGTGCTCATCGAGTCGGCCCTCGACCGCAGCTTTGCACAGCACAAACAGGTCACTTTGCATGCGCATTAGAATGGGCTGGGTTTCGGGGTCGCCGAGCCGGCAGTTGAACTCCAACACTTTCGGTGTACCGTTCGCGCCGATCATCAGGCCGGCATAGAGAAAGCCGGTGTAGCGGCGCCCCTCGCTGGCCATGCCGGCGACGGTGGGGCGGATGACTTCATCGAGAACGCGGGCGTGAATCTCCGGGGTCAGCACTGGGGCCGGAGAGTACGCGCCCATGCCACCGGTGTTGGGGCCTTGGTCGCCGTCGTCCCGCGCCTTGTGGTCTTGCGATGACGCCAGCGAAAGAATGTGATCGCCGTCCACCATGACAATAAAACTGGCTTCCTCCCCGACGAGAAACTCTTCGATCACAATCCGGTGGCCGGCATCGCCGAATCGATTGCCCGCCAGCATGTCCTGAACCGCAGCGGCGGCCTGGTCGTGGGTGGTGGCGATGATCACGCCTTTGCCGGCCGCCAGGCCATCGGCTTTGACGACGATGGGGACCGGCTGGTCGGCCAGGTAGGCAAGTGCCGGTTCGACTTCTGTAAAGCTGCGGTAGGCGGCAGTCGGGATGCGATGTCGGGCGAGAAAGTCCTTGCTGAAGCTCTTGGATGCCTCAAGTACGGCAGCGGCTTGGCGTGGCCCGAAGCAGGCCAGCCCTGCGTCGAGAAATGCATCCACCACGCCCGCCGCCAGCGGTGCTTCTGGGCCCACCAGGGTGAGGCCGATGCCGGTCTGTTGGGCGAACTCGGTGAGCGCCTGTGCGTTCAACGGATTGATCGGTACGTTCTCGACCCGCGGCTCCCGGGCGGTGCCGGCATTTCCCGGTGCAACCCATACTTTTTCGACCCGCGGGGACTGGGCCAGCTTCCACGCCAGCGCATGCTCGCGGCCGCCGCCGCCGAGTACCAAGACCTGTTGTGGCTGCATCGATTGGACTCCTCGCTGTTGGTGTTTCTATCGCCTGGCCGTCAGTGGCGAAAGTGGCGCATGCCGGTAAAGACCATGGCCATCCCGGCTTCATTGGCTGCCTGGATGACCTCGGCATCCCGCACCGAACCTCCGGGCTGGATCACCGCGTGGATGCCAGCTTCGGCGGCGGCATCGATGCCATCTCGGAACGGAAAGAACGCATCGGACGCCATCACGGCGCCCGCGACTTCCAGTCCCTCGTCGGTTGCTTTGATGTTGGCGATGCGCGCGCTGTACAGGCGGCTCATCTGGCCTGCTCCAATCCCAATGGTGCGTAGGCCCCGGGTGTAGACAATGGCATTGGATTTGACCCATTTGGCCACGGTCCAGGCAAACAGCAAATCGGCTAGCTCGGCTTCGGATGGTGCGCGGTCCGTGACCGTGCGCAAGTCCGCAGGGCCGATGGACCCAAGGTCAAGGTCTTGCACCAACAGGCCGCCAGCGACTCGCTTGTAGTCCCAGCTTGGCGAGGGTGCGTTGCAGTGTCCGGTTGCCAACACGCGCAGGTTGGGTTTGTCGGCCAGGACCCTGGCGGCCTCGGGTGTGACCTGTGGCGCAATCAGGACCTCAACGAACTGTCGGTCGACGATGGCCTGGGCCGTCTCACCATCAAGCGGACGGTTGAATGCAATGATGCCACCAAAGGCCGATGTGGGATCAGTGGCGTAAGCCGATTCATATGCTTCGGCGATGTCGGGCGCAGTGGCGACGCCGCACGGGTTGGCGTGCTTGACGATGACACAGGCCGGTGATTCGAATGCGTTCACACAGCCAAGGGCGGCGTCGCCGTCGGCGACATTGTTGAACGATAGGGCCTTGCCTTGAAGCTTGGTTGCGGTGGCAAGGCTGGGTTCCTGGCCGTTGGGCTCCCGGTAGAAAGCTGCCCGCTGGTGGGGGTTTTCGCCATAGCGCATGTCTTCGATCTTATCGAACCGCAGTTGTAAGACGCCTGGAAAGGAACTTGCGTCCGGCGTCTGTTCGGATTGGGGTTCGGGTTCAGCAAGGTAGGCGGCAATGGCGCTGTCGTACTGGGCCGTGTGGGCAAAGGCTTCCCGGGCCAGGCGAGCGCGGGTGGCTGCCTCGATCCGGGCGCCGGACGCGTCGAGCTCGTCAGCCAGGGCAGCGTATGCCCCTGGGTTGACCACCACGGTGACGTCCCGGTGATTCTTGGCGGCCGCGCGAATCATCGTCGGCCCCCCGATGTCGATTTGCTCAATGGCCTCTTCGAGCGTACAGCCGGGCTTCGCGACGGTGTCGGCGAACGGGTACAGGTTGACCACCACCAGGTCGATCAATTCGATGCCGTGCTCTCGGGCGACCCCGTCGTCCTGGCCGCGGCGGGCAAGGATGCCCCCATGCACCCTTGGGTGCAGGGTTTTGACCCGCCCGCCCATGATCTCCGGAAACCCGGTGTATTCGGCGACCTCGATGACTGGCAAGCCGGCATCTGCCAGCAGCTTGTGGGTCCCACCTGTGGAGAGCAGTTCCACCCCGTGGCGCTCGAGACAACGCGCAAACTCAATGAGGCCGGTTTTGTCGGACACGCTGAGCAGCGCGCGGCGGATGCGGGTGGCGGGGGGCAATGAATTCATGGGCACCAGACAATCAGAGGGCGCGAAGCGCGGGCGAACGACACGGGGTGCGGTGGATTGGAGGCGAAGACACCACCAGGACGGCACTGCTGCCCCGCCAGCGAGGGGCGCAAGTATACCGGAACCTTGGCGGTCTTGGGTCGGGGGGTGGTGGAGCAGACTGCTACAGCAGCCCGTAGCGTTTCATCTTCTTGCGCAGGGTGCCGCGGTTGAGCCCCAGCACTTCTGCTGCCCGGGTTTGGTTGTTGCGTGTGTACCGCATGACCACTTCCAGCAGGGGGGCCTCGACTTCCGAAAGCACCATGTCGTAGACGTCTGTGACATGGTGTCCGTCCAGGTGGTTGAAGTAGTTGGTCATTGCGATTTCGACGCTGTCTCTTAACGACTGGGCGTCTTTTAGGTCCAAGGGCAAGTCTCGATCCTGGTTTGACGTGGATCGGACGCTGTCCAGGGTGATGTCCGTTTCGTCGTTCATGCCGCTGTTCCTCGCGCGAGCGGTAATGCGTTGAGGAATTGGCCCACTGTCGAGCACTGCGCCGCCGTCGAATCCAGGCGATTGAAATCGCCCTTGTGTTCGCGCCACTTTTCGAATGGGTCAAGGTAGGAGTGTACGTGCTTCCGAGCGATCCGCACAGCCTGCGTGCCGTACAGGTGTTCGAGCGCGACCAGGTGTTGTTCGATCAGCATTGCGAGCACTGGTGGCGGTGGCGGTGGCGGCGCGCATTGATTGGTGAGTGCCGCGTTGATCTCGGCAAAGATCCAAGGGCGCCCTTGTGCCGCTCGGCCGACCATGACCCCATCTGCCCCAGTGTGGTTCAAGACCTGGCATGCCTTTTCCGGCCCGTCGATGTCGCCGTTGGCAATCACCGGAATCCGAACGGCAGCCTTGATTGCGGCGATGGTGTCGTATTCCGCAGTGCCACCGTACTTACACGCACGGGTGCGCCCGTGCACCGCCAGGGCCCGAATGCCGATGTCCTCGGCCAGTCTGGCAATGGTGACTCCATTGCGGCTGGCCGGACACCAGCCCGTGCGCATTTTCAGGGTGACTGGCACAGGCACCGCAGCAGTGACCGCTTGCAGGATTTCCGCCACCAGTCGTTCGTCGCGCAGCAGCGCGGAACCGGCGGCTTGGGCGCACACCTTTTTGGCGGGGCATCCCATGTTGATGTCGACGAGTTGGGCGCCGGCGGAGACGGCAACGCGGGCTGCTTCAGCCATCTGCCCAGCGTCTGCACCTACGATCTGAATGGATTTCAGTCCGTTGGAATGTTCAGAGCGCAGACGCCGCTGCGCAATTTCACTCGACTGCAATCGAGGGTCGCTGGTGAACATCTCGGAGGTGGCGAGCGCTGCTCCGTAGTGGGTGCACAATTCACGGAAGGGGGCATCGCTGACACCGGCCATCGGCGCGAGCAAGGCGCGGCCAGGCAACACCAGGTCGGCGATGCGGATCCCCTCAGAGCGCATTGTGGGTAAAGGGTCGGAGCGTGCAATCATGGGGAGGCCGGTTGAAGTAAACCCAGAGAAACTCGGGCGGGCGCGTCGGCTGCCGGCGGTGCAAGTTCGAGGTGCACGTGTACGGCGGTTTGCGGAGGGATTCCGGCGCTGACGCTCAGCTCGCCCCGCACATAACGCTGCGGTGGCAGGGTGCGGGCGGCTGTGGCCTGCTGCTCAGCATCCAGGTACTGCACCAGCAGTGCCGGGTAAGGTTGCGGGGTCGCGGCTCGGTTCAAGAGGACCAGGTCGAGGGCGACTCCGCGGCCTGCTTGGATGATGCTGGTGGCCAGGCGCACCACTTCAACAAACTCCATTGCAACAGGGCTCGGAAGGTCCTGTCCCAGCCAGGTGCTGAGGGCTTCGAGTCCGGGACGGGTGTGCGGGTGAGAGAGCAACCAGTTTCGCTCAAAGTAGGCCCATTGTGCACCAAGGGTCAGGGTAGCCAGTGCGCAGAGCACAAGGACCCGTTTGCTTGGCGTCGGTTTGGCGTTCGGACCATCGGGTTCCAGGTCGAGGCGACTTAAGGCTTCCCAGTGTTGCCGTTGCTCCGGCGTTGCGGGCAGCGCCATGGCGCGCGCACGCCGGCTGACAGGGGTCTGCAAGGGTGCGGGCTTCATGTTCCCCTCGCCGGGCTGATCGTTGTTTGCCGGCTCGGCCACCGTGCAGGGTTCGGGCGACTGCTGCCGGGCGTTGAAAACCCGGTGGCACAGGCCGCAGCGCACCTGTCCGAGGGCGGCGCTGAGCTGTAACTCGGTGACCTCGTAGCGTGTTTGGCAGCCGGGGCAGCGCGTTTCCACCGGGGTGTCCTGTCAGAGCGCGCCGCCGCCGCGCCGCCCATGGATCAGAGCCCAGCCGTCTCGTACCTCGGGTGCGCCGCAGTCAAACCAGGGGCGGTAGGCTGCGGTCACCGACTGGGCTTGGTGTTCGAGAATGCCGGACAGCAGCAGGTCGGCGCCTGGCCGGGCGACCGGGCCTCGCCTTCTGAA
>OBIC01000386.1_pt1 | contig 12497 bp, 12 predicted proteins | sample 1519831 | NCBI WGS metagenome assembly OBIC01 (sample SAMN03019805, study PRJEB22545) | beach sand metagenome | biome: beach; feature: sea beach; material: beach sand | place: USA: Municipal Pensacola Beach, FL | collected 2010-10-20 | depth 40-45 cm m | reverse complement strand
GTATCGATCAGCGGCGTGCCACCCGGCCACCTGACCCCCAGGTAGAAACGACCTCGGCGCCTGCCGCCAAACCCGCACCCCCTGCCACACCAACGCCCGCCCACCCCAGTCCACCGGACGAAATCTTTCGTGCTTACGACATCCGCGGAATCGCCGGACAAACCTTGACCGAGGAAGGTGCCAGGCTGATTGGGCAAGCCATCGGCAGCGCCGTGTTCGAACAGGGTGAGCAGCGGGTTCTGGTGGGGCGCGATGGCCGAGAGTCCAGCCCTTGGCTTGCGAAGGCCTTGATGGAGGGCCTGCGGGCGTCAGGCCGCGACGTCATCGACCTCGGCGAGGTCGCAACCCCAATGCTGTACTTCGCAAGCCATGAGCTCGACATGGGCGCCGCGGTGATGGTCACCGGCAGCCACAACCCCGCCGAGTACAATGGTTTCAAGGTGCTGCACGGCCACCAACCGCTGTCGGAAGATGAGATTCAGGGCCTGCGCGAGCGCATTTCGACTGACCAGCTGCTCGCCGGCAATGGGCGGTACGAAACCCGCGACATCACAGACGCGTACATTGAACAGGTGTGCAACGACGTCGCGCTGGTGACCGGCAACCCCAAAGTGGTTGTGGACTGCGCCAACGGCATTGGCGGGCGCTTCATGCCACGCTTGCTGGACCAACTCGGCTGCGAGGTCGTGCCCCTCCACTGCGAAGTGGACGGCACCTTTCCGAACCACCCACCGGACCCCACCCGGCCAGAGCACCTCAGTGCGCTGCGCGAGGCGGTGCTCGCCAACAAAGCGGACCTGGGTCTCGCGCTGGACGGCGACGGAGACCGGGTGGTGTGTGTCACTGCCCAGGGGCAGGTGGTGCCGAGTGACCGGCTGCTCATGCTGTTCGTCCGTGACGTGTTGGTGCGCCACCCCGGTGCCGACGTCCTCTTCGATGTGAAGTCAAGCCGGCTGCTCGGGCGAGTTATTTCCGAATGTGGCGGCCGGCCTGTGATGGGCCGCAGCGGCCATTCCATGATGAAACGCAAAATGCGCGAGACCGGTGCGGTACTCGGCGCCGAGTTCAGCGGCCACTTCTTCTTTCAAGACCGCTGGTACGGCTTTGACGACGGGCTCTACGCAGGGGCCCGGTTGATCGAGCTGCTTGCCACCGAAGTGGAAAGCCTCGACAACCTGCTGGAACTGCTCCCGTCGAGCTGCGCAACCCCCGAACTCTTGATCGCCGTGCCCGAGTCTGACAAGTTCGCGCTCGTGGAGGCCCTCAGCCAGCGGGCAGATTTCGGCACCGGAGTGGTCGAGCGCATTGACGGGATTCGCGTTGATTACCCCAACGGCTGGGGGCTGGTGCGTCCCTCCAACACCGGACCGGCGCTGACCCTGCGCTTCGAGGGCGACGACGAGGCCGCGCTGGAGCAAGTGCAAGCACTGTTCCGCACCGCATTGCAAAAAGTCGCCCCCGGCTTGGCGCTGCCATTTTAGTTGGCGCCATGCCCTGGGGCTCCAACCAGGAAGTCCATTGATGTCCCTCTCCCGTGACGCGGCACTCGAGGTTGCCAAGGTCCTGACTGAGGCGCTGCCCTACATTCAGCGCTTTACTGGCCGCACGCTGGTGGTCAAATTCGGCGGCAACGCCATGACCGACCCCGAGCTACAACAGCATTTCGCACGCGATGTTGTGCTCATGAAGCTCGTTGGGATGAACCCCGTCGTGGTGCACGGTGGAGGCCCTCAAATCGGCCGCCTTCTGGAGCAGCTGGGCCTGGAGTCACGCTTTGTGGGCGGCATGCGCGTCACCGACCGGGCCACCATGGACGTGGTCGAAATGGTTCTGGGTGCAAGCGTGAACAAGGAGATCGTCTCGGCGATCAATGCGGCGGGCGGCAAAGCCATCGGCCTGACCGGCAAGGACGCGGACCTGCTGCGGGCCCGCAAACTTGCCCTGGAGCCGGGTCAACCGGGCACGCAGGCGCCCGAACTGATCGACCTGGGTCACGTGGGCGAAGTGGAGCAGGTCAACTCTGGGGTGCTTGACCTGTTACTCGCCAGTGACTTTATCCCGGTGATCGCACCCATCGGGGTGGGCCCTGAAGGGGCGTCTTACAACATCAACGCCGACCTGGTTGCCGGCAAGGTGGCCGAAGCCCTGCAAGCGGAAAAGCTGATGCTGCTGACCAACGTCCCTGGTCTCACCGACCGCGACGGCAAGGTGCTCACCGGACTCGATACGGCCCGTGTGGACGCTCTGATTGCCGACGGCACCATCCATGGCGGGATGCTGCCCAAGATCCGTTGCGCCCTGGATGCGGTCAAAGGCGGAGTGCGTACCGCCCACATCATCGACGGCCGGGTTCCCCATGCGGTGCTGCTGGAGATTTTCACCGACCAAGGCGTCGGCACCTTGATCTCTGGAGTGGCCTCTTGAGCACGACCGCCGGGGGCGGCCCCTCTCGCAGAGAGGAAATCCTCACCACCCTCGCACGGATGCTTGAGGCCGACCCTGGCAAGCGCATCACCACCGCGGCGCTCGCCAAAGAACTGGGCGTGTCCGAGGCCGCGCTCTACCGCCACTTCCCCTCGAAAGCACGCATGTTTGAGGCACTGCTGGCCTTTGTGGAGGACAGCCTGTTCAGCCGAATTCCCAAAATCCGTGAGCAGGTCGAGGCCGCACCAGAGCAGTGCGGGCAGGTGCTGGCCCTGCTGCTGCTGTTTGCCGAGCGCAACCCAGGCATCGCGACCTTGCTCTGCGGGCAGGGGTTGATCGACGACACCGCGCGACTGCGGCCTCAAGTCCGCCAGCTGTTCGCGCGCATCGAAACCGAATTGCGTTCGATGCTGCGGGAAGGGGAGCGCAAGCAAGGCACCCAGCTTGGTGCATCGAGCAATCAGGTTGCCGCGGCATTGCTGGCCCAGGCCGAGGGCCTGCTGTCGCGGTTCGTGCACTCCGGGTTCAAAGATGCACCCACCGAGCGATGGCGGGCGGCCTGGCCCATACTGGCGGCGGGCGCCTTCCCCGAATGGACTGCAACCGCCTGACGGCAGCGCCGGTCAACGCAGTAGCAGGGGGGCAGGCGGGGCAGAGACCGGCTCTTCGTCCTGCACAGCCACCTCCTCGCCTTTCAACTCACGAAAGCGCGCGATCGCCGCCGCAAACTCTTGGTCGGTGCGCTCAATGTCCTGGCGGTACTTGGCCACAAGCGCCTCACTTTCGGCAATTTGCAGGCGCATGTTTTCCACGTTGCGCCGCGTCAACGCCGGTACATCCTCTCCCGCACGCTCCATCCTGGCTGCCTGCTGCAACTGGCGCTCCAACTCGGCTTCCAAGGTGTCGCGGTTGCGGTCTTCGATGATGATTCGAGACTCCAGGGCCGAGCGCCGTCGCTTTTGCACGGCGCGAATGTCCGCCACCGAGCTGTACCGAATCAACAGGTCGCGGTCGTATTCGAGCTGAGCGCGCGCGCGCGCGTTTTCCATGGCCTGAGCATGCTGTTCGCGTTCGCGCTCCGCGACTTCCTCTGGGGTCAGCGCTGGGGGTACTTCCTGGAGCACGCGGCCGCTGGGGGCAAGGACCGCGTAGCCATTCCCCACGAACTCCGGAGGGATGTGGTCATCCAGCACCGTCACCCCCTGGGCATTTTCGTATCGATACATCGCGCCCGCCGGCAACGGCTGCGGCTTCTCGGCGGCAACCGAAGAGCAGCACAGGGCCATGAGAAGAACGAGCGCCACGCAGCCAGACTGCATGGCACCAAGCCGGTTCGGTGTATGACTCATCGTCGAAGTGTAGCGCCAATCCGCGCGGGACAATGTCACCCGCCGCACAAAGACTAATCGGCGGAGTCCGCCCGCACGCCATAGGTCGCGCGGTAATCGAGCATGCGTGGTAAGGCGTCGCGAAATTCGGGCGTGGCCTCCAGCAGGCGCACCAGGTCATCGAGGCTGGCAATGGCAACCGCTTTCAGCCCCAACTCGTCCTCGACCTCTTGAATCGCGGACCGCGCCCCGTTGCCCCGCTCCATGCGGTCCAGGGCAACCACGACCCCAACGGGCTCGGCACCGGCCGATCGGACCAGGTCCACCACTTCGCGCACCGCAGTCCCGGCCGTGATCACGTCATCGACGATCAACACCCGCCCGCGCAAAGGTGCACCCACCAGCTGCCCTCCTTCGCCATGGCCCTTGGCCTCTTTGCGGTTATAGGCCAACGGCACCGACCGGCCCGTTTCTTGATAGAGGGCGATGGCAGCGGCCACAGACAAGGGAATGCCCTTGTAGGCCGGACCGAACAACAGGTCGAACTCCGGCGCTTCGGCTTCAATGGCCGCCGCGTAGTACCCCCCAAATTCCGCGAAATCCGCCCCCGAGCAAAAGCGTCCAGCATTGAAGAAATAGGGGCTGCGCCGTCCTGACTTGAGCGTGAAGTTTCCAAACTCCAGTGCCCGCGCGGCAATGGCGAAGCGCAAAAAGGCTTCTTGGTAGTTGTTCATCAAGCAAATCAGCCGGTTAACGGGTCGGTGGCGCTCCGGTATCATACCGGTACCCAGAATCAGGGACCATTATGAAAATAATCACGCTCAACCTCGAAGGAATCGAAAACGCTGCAAAGCAAGGGTTCTTCGACTGGATGCTCAATCAGGCAGCGGACGTTGTCTGTGTACAACAAACCCTGGCGTGGGAGCATGAACTCACCGATCCCGTGTTCTTTCCCCAGGGCTACCACGCGCACTTTTTTGATGCCTATGAAAAGGCCTGGGGCGGCGCCGCGATCTACGTGCGCAAACAGCCCAAAGCCGTGATGCGGGGCATTGGGCAAATGGAGGCCGATGCAATGGGTCGGTACATGCAGGCCGACTACGACCGCATCAGCGTGGTTTCCCTCGCGATCCCCTCTGTGTTCGACGACTCGGACGAAGCGGTGGCCGCTGCGCCCGCGATGCGCCGTAAACTGCTGGCGCAATTGGGCAAGGTGCGCAACAAACGGCGCGAATTCATCCTCTGCGGTGATTGGCAGGTGGCCCACCTGGACATCGATTCACTCAACTCTGCGGCTGGCGCCGACAACCGCTGCCTCGACCCGGCGCTGCAAGACTGGATGGACGACCTGTTGGACGGGGCGGGCTATGCCGACGCGTTCCGCGAAATCGACATGGACCCGGACCACTACACTTGGTTTCCCGCCCAGCCCGAGCGCCCCGAGCACCAGCGCGATGCCTGGCGGGTGGACTACCAGATCGTGACTTCAAGCCTGCGCCGGCGTGTGCGCAGCGCCTGGATCGCCGAGGATGCGGTGTTCTCTGACCACCGTCCGTTGGTGGTCGAATACGACCTCGAGCTTTAATCCGCTTGGTTACCCTGCCTGGCTCGGGGCGTCGTCCTGCGCCAGTGCGTCGCGTTGAGCGGCCACCAGAGAGGCAACCGCCCCCTCCGCCAAGTGGAGCATTTGGTCGAGTTCCTCTCGGTTGTAGGGCGCGCCTTCGGCAGTGCCCTGCACTTCGATGAAACGACCGTCTTGTGCCATGACCACGTTCATGTCGGTTTCAGCGGTCGAGTCCTCTGCGTAGTCGAGGTCCAAGAGGGGCCGGCCACCCACCACCCCCACGGAAACCGAAGCAACCAGAAAGCGCAGCGGGTCACCCGCGATCAGCCGGCGCCGCTGCAGGTAACGAATGGCATCCACCAGGGCCACACAGGCCCCGGTGATCGATGCGGTTCGCGTACCGCCATCGGCTTGGATCACGTCGCAATCCACCGTGATGGTGTGTTCACCCAGACCGCGCAGGTCCACCGCTGCCCGCAGCGATCTTCCGATCAGGCGCTGGATTTCTAAGGTGCGCCCACCTTGTTTTCCGCGCACCGCTTCGCGCGCATTGCGGCTTCCGGTCGCCCGGGGCAGCATGCCGTACTCTGCCGTCACCCAACCCTGTCCGCGTCCCCGCAAAAACCGGGGTACGCCGGTCTCCACACTCGCCGTGCAGATCACCTTGGTGCTGCCGAACTCCACCAATACCGCACCTTCGGCGTGCCGGGTGTAGTGGCGGGTAATCTGGACGGGACGCAACTCGTGCGCTTGGCGACCGCTGGCTCGCATACAAACTCCAAAACAACCTGTGACTGACCCTGCGCAGTATACCTCCAGACCACTCGTCGGCTGCCGCCCACGCCGAGGTGTGGGTCACCTTGCAGTGGCCAGGGCACCTCCAGTACATTCGCCGGCTGATCGACGCCCAAACCACCGGCACCCAAGGCTCCCCGACTCCATGACCCACAGCATGACCGCATTCGCCAGGGCCGAGGCCAGCACCGAAGAGGGGCGGCTCATCTGGGAGTTGCGCTCGCTTAACCACCGCTTTCTCGAAGCACAGGTGCGCCTGCCCGATGCCTTCAGGGAGATTGAGCCAGCCACGCGGGCGCAGTTGCGGGAGCGGCTACAACGCGGCAAGGTCGAAGCCACACTGCGTTGGCAACCGGCCGCATCGGCGTCTGGTGGTCCTGCCCTCGACCCATCCCGTTTGGCGGAGCTGCAGGTCCTGGAAGCACAGGTGCGGGCGGCATTTCCTGAGGCCGCCCGCCTGTCCTGCTCCGAGGTGCTTGGATTGTGTCGCCCCGTGCAAGATGCCAGCGACCCGGCACAGCACACCGCTCCGGCCCTCGCGTGCTTGGCAACCGCGCTGGAAGCGCTGCTGGCAAGCCGAGCCCAAGAGGGCGCCGCATTGGCTGCTGTCGTTCGGGAACGGCTCGACCAGGTGGACCATCAGGTCGAAGCGCTGCGTCGTGCTCTGCCAGAGCTGCGGGTGCGCGAACGTGACCGGCTGCAGGCCCGTCTGGCCGAATGCGCCACCGACCTCGAACCCCAGCGCCTGGAACAAGAAGTCGTGCTGCTGGCGCAAAAGTCCGACATCAGCGAAGAACTGGACCGTCTGGTCACCCACATCCAAGAGTTCCGTCGGCTCCTCAATCAGGATGGTCCGATCGGCCGGCGGCTCGACTTTCTCACTCAAGAGCTCAATCGCGAAGCCAACACCACCGCTTCGAAGGCAGCTGGCCTTGCGGTCACGGATGCAGCCATTGAATTGAAAGTCCTGATCGAACAGATTCGCGAACAGATCCAAAACATCGAGTGACCTGCCCGTGCCCTCTTCCAGCGAACAACGCCGTGCCCTCGGGTAACCTGTACATCGTCTCTGCGCCTTCCGGCGCCGGAAAAACCAGCCTGGTGCGCGCGCTGGTGGAGCGGGACGCCCGCATCCAGGTCAGCGTGTCACACACCACGCGGCCAGCGCGCAGCGGCGAATGCGACGGCCTGAACTACCACTTCGTCGGAGAAACCGAGTTTCTTGAGATGATGGCGAAGGGTGAATTTTTGGAACACGCTGAAGTGTTCGGCAACCGCTACGGCACCGCTGAAGCCAGCGTCCAGGCACAGCTCGCCCGAGGCCAGGACGTCATTCTGGAAATCGACTGGCAAGGTGCAAGGCAGGTGCGGCGCCGAATCAAGGAAGCGACCAGCATTTTCATTTTGCCCCCCTCGCGCGATGCGCTCGCCGAGCGGTTGCGCCACCGCGCCCAAGACTCCGATGCGGTCATCGCTGCACGCATGGCCCAGGCACGCGAAGAGCTTTCACACTACGGCGAGTTCGACTATTTAATTGTGAATGATGATTTCGCCACGGCATTGGCCGATTTGCACGCCATCTGTACCGCTGGACGACTGACCCAGGTGCGCCAGCACGAGCGCCTGACGGAATTGTTGAGCGACCTGTTGTGCCAGTGACCGTGAAGAGTAGAATCAAACGCAGGGCTTTGTTTTTGGTGCGATTTAACACCGGCCAGCGGGGCCAGTGTGGCGCCCTTAGAACTCAACCGCACATGCGATCAACACCAGTAAACGAGAGGAAATCCAATGGCACGCGTGACCGTTGAAGACTGCTTGGACCACGTAGACAACCGCTTTTCGCTGGTGATGCTGGCGGCCAAGCGCGCCCGACAGCTCGCCGTGAAGGGCAAGGAGCCTTTGGTGGACTGGGAGAACGACAAGCCGACCGTGGTGGCCCTGCGCGAGATCGCCGAAGGCCTCATCGACAAGGACAAAGTCGACGCGGAAGACAAGCCGACGGCAGACATGTTCACGGAAGACCTGCTCGTGTAATGGCCCAGCGGAGATGTAGCCCCCAAAATCATGGCTGAGCAGGCGCTCGAAACCTCAACGTCCCCCGCGGACCCTGCCAGAGTCGACAGCAATCTGCCGGCTTTTCAGCAGCTGCGTGCCCTCACCAGCACGTATTTGGATTCCCCCCAGCTCGACACCATCACCCGGGCGTTTCATTTTGCAGCCAATGCCCATGCGGAGCAGATCCGCAAGAGCGGCGAACCCTACATCACCCACCCGGTGGCCGCGGCCTGCATCCTCGCCGAAATGCACATGGACCACCACACCGTGGTCGCCGCGCTGCTGCACGATGTCATCGAGGACACCTGCGCGAGCAAAGAGGAGTTGCGTCATGAGTTCGGGAATGAGGTCGCCGAACTGGTCGACGGGGTCAGCAAGCTCACACAAATCCAGTTCGCTTCTCGGGCCGAAGCCCAAGCCGAAAACTTTCTGAAAATGACCATGGCCATGGCCCGGGACATCCGGGTCATTCTCGTCAAACTGGCCGACCGCCTCCACAACATGCGCACCCTGGGGGTACTGCAACCGGAAAAGCGCCGCCGCATCGCCCGAGAGACCCTCGAAATCTACGCACCCATCGCCAACCGCCTCGGCATGCGCAGTCTGTGCGTGGAGCTGGAAGAGCTCGGCTTTCATGCCCTGCATCCGATGCGCGCTCGGCGCATCCGCGCGGCGATCGAGGCCGCCAAGGGCGGGCGACACGAAGCCCTCGGCGGCGTGGTTCGCGCGATTGAAGCACGCCTGGAGCAAGAACAGATTGCCGCCAAAGTGATTGGCCGCGAAAAGCGCCCGTACAGCGTCTACCAAAAAATGCGCCTCCAGAGAAAACCGTTCCACGAGATCATGGACCTCGTGGGGGTGCGGATCCTGGTCGATGGGGTCGACACCTGTTACCGCGTGCTCGGGGTGCTGCATAACCTGTACAAGCCGATTCCTGGCAGATTCAAAGACTACATAGCCATTCCCAAAGTAAACGGCTACCAATCCCTACACACAACGCTGATCGCAACCCAGGGCATGCCCGTCGAATTGCAAATGCGCACCCACCAGATGGACGCAATGGCACGACACGGCATCGCGGCCCATTGGCTGTACAAAGCCAATCCCGAGCTCGCCCACCGCAACGCAACACGCACGCAGGCCTGGGTGGAAGGGCTTCTCGAGATTCAGCAAACCGCGGGCGACTCACTGGAGTTCATTGAAAACGTCAAGCTCGACCTGTTTCCGGACGAAGTGTACGTGTTCACACCCAAGGGCGAGATCTTGGAGTTGCCCAAGGGGGCCACGGCCGTGGACTTCGCCTACGCAGTCCACACCGACGTCGGCAACACCTGCGTCGCCTGTAGAATCAACGGCCGCTTGGCCCCCCTGAGCGAACCGCTCCAAAGCGGGCAGTCGGTGAAAATCATCACCGCACCCGGGGCAAAACCCAACATCGCCTGGCTCAACTACGCGGTGTCTGCCAAGGCCCGCACCAGCATCCGGCATTACCTCAAGCACCAGCGGAAATCGGAGTCGGTTGCGCTCGGCCGCAAACTATTGGACAAGTCCCTGCTGGCCTTGGGACTGGGTTCGCAAGACATTCCCGAGGCCCGCATCGTCGCGTTGCTCACCGAGTACCAACTGCCCGATTTCGACGCTTTGCTGGGGGAGATTGGCCTCGGCAACCGCATGGCCCACATCATTGCTCACCGACTGCAGCCGGTGGACGCTTCAGCGCACGGGATTGGGGTTGGTCAAGGCACACCGGGGCTGGATACGCCTCTGGCGATCAGCGGCACCGAGGGCCTGCTGCTCAACTATGCACGTTGCTGCTACCCGATCCCGGGAGATGCGGTGGTCGGTCACCTCAGCAGCGGTCGAGGCATCACGGTCCACCTTGAAGGCTGCCGCAACGTGGTCGGCCTGCTCAGTGATCCGGACCGCTGTATTGCACTGCGTTGGGACAACGCCCTCAACCAGGATTTCGTCGGCGCTCTGAGGGTCGAAATGGAAAACAAGCGCGGCATGCTGGCCACCGTGGCCACTGCCGTTGCGGCGTCGCAGGGCAACATCGAGAAAATCAATACGGCAGACCGCGATGGCCGCCTCACCATCCTGACCCTGGAAGTCAGTGTCCACGACCGGCAACACATGGCCCGCATCCTACGCCGGCTCCGCGCCATCCCCGAGGTCAGCCGAGTGCACCGCATCAAAAACAGTGCCCACCGGCGCAGCGAACAGAACGAACAGGACCCCCCCTTACGATGAGCGACCGCACCCCCATTCAGACCGACCAAGCGCCGGCGGCGATCGGCACCTACTCGCAGGCCGTACAAGTGGGGGGGTTGGTGTTCCTCTCCGGCCAGATCGCGCTCCGCCCCGACTCCATGGCCCTTGAACAATCCAGTGTTGAGGCCGAAGTGCGCCAGGTGTTCGCCAACCTGCAGGCAGTGGCGGAAGCAGCCGGGGGTTCGCTTCAATCGGCAGTGAAGTTGACCCTGTACCTCACCGACCTCAACCACTTCGCTACCGTAAACGAGGTGATGGAGAGCCTATTCCAAGCACCATCTCCAGCCCGCGCGGCGGTGGGCGTCGCCTCCCTGCCCAAGGGCGCGCGGGTGGAAGCCGATGCGATCCTGTCACTCTGACGGAGCGCTTTGCCCACCGGACGCAAGCAAGGCGGCATAGCCCTCACGATAGCTCGGGTACAGGGGCGCAAAACCAAGATTCCGAATGCGCTGATTCGTGCAGCGCTTGCTGCCCACCCGGGAGGCATCCGCCTGCATCTTCACTGGGCCCTGTGCCCCAAGCAGCGCAGCAAGGTGGGCTTCAACCTCGTGGAGTGGCGCGGGGGTATCGTCCACACCGATGTAGAGGTCATCCAGCGCCACGCCACCCGCAACAGCCTGCACCAGATGCTGCAGCAGCCGTGCCGCGTCGTCGATGTGGATGCGGTTGCTGTATTTGGGTGGTTCCGGCGGGGTGCGTTGACCGCTCCGCACCCGCTCGATGAGCCGTGTACGACCCGGCCCGTACAGGCCGGCAAAGCGCACCCGGGTGGTGGCAAAGGGTGCCTGTTCCCAGACCGACTCTGCCTGCAGCAGCGCGCGCCCGGAAAATCCCTCCGGGGCTGTGGCGCTCGTTTCATCCACCCACTCCCCGTCACGCTGGCCATACACGCTGGTGCTGGAGACAAATCCAGCCCAATGCGGAACAATGCCGCGCTCGGCGCAGGCAGCGAGCAGGTGTTCGCTGCCCTGGACGTACAGGCTTTGGTAAGCTGCGGCATCGAACCGATCAGCGGCTGCAGCAAACACCAAGTACTCAATGCACTCGGGCAGGTTGTCGATCAACTGGCGGGGTGAGCCCAGGTCCGCGCCAACCGGGGTGATTCCATCGGCAATTCGCGCCGAGCTGCGCCGCAGCCCCCACACCTCGAAACCCGCTCGCACCAAGCGCGTGCCGAGCCGGTTTCCCAGGTCACCACAACCAGCGATCAGTACCCGGCCTCGGTTCGAGTCTGCGGCCATCTCAACGTTCCTCATGTCCCCTGTCCATGCAAAGTAACACACCGCCGACAAGCTCGGATTCACCGAGGCGGCCCCTGACCACACTGCATGGACTGGGCGCCCAAACCGCCGACAAGCTCGCTCGGTTGGGACTGCATACCGTACAAGACCTGCTGTTTCACCTGCCCACACGCTACGAAGACCGCACCCGGTTCATTGCGCTCGGGTCGCTCCAGGCCGGTCAGCGCGCGCTGGTTACCGGACGACTCGTGGCCTGTGATCAGGTACAGGGCCGGCGCCGCACACTCGTGTGCCGCATCGAAGACGGAACCGGCCATCTGTGGCTGCGCTGGTTCCACTTCTCGGCCCACCTGCAGCGGCGCCTTGCACCCGGTTGTCAGCTGATCGCATTCGGCGAAGTGCGCTCTGGACCCGGCGGCCTGGAACTGGTCCACCCAGACCACGAGCTGGTGCCACCCGGGACCACCCCAACCCCACAAGAACGGCTGACGCCGGTCTATCCAATCACCGAGGGTGTATCACAACAGCGCCTGCGAACCTGGGTCGATGCAGCGCTTGAGAGCGCCTTGCAGACCGCGTCCTTGCCCGACCCCATCGGCGATCATCCGCTGGCCCGCGCCATGTCACTTGCTGAGGCTTTGCGTTGTCTGCACCACCCAACGACCACACGCAGGGCCGACCTGGAGCAGGCCCGGCAGCGACTGGCCCTGGAAGAGCTGTGCGCGCACCACCTCGGGATGCTCCAGGCGCGCCGCGCCCGCCGCACGCAACGCGCACCAGTCCTGTCACCCGCCGTGAACCCGATGCCTCTCGCCCCAA
>OBIC01000385.1_pt1 | contig 12506 bp, 11 predicted proteins | sample 1519831 | NCBI WGS metagenome assembly OBIC01 (sample SAMN03019805, study PRJEB22545) | beach sand metagenome | biome: beach; feature: sea beach; material: beach sand | place: USA: Municipal Pensacola Beach, FL | collected 2010-10-20 | depth 40-45 cm m | reverse complement strand
TCCCGCCACCCAGCCATTCCCGGCGGCCACTGTTCCCCAGGGTAGTCGACGCAACGGGCCTGCCGCCGCTGGGCTTGCTCGACCCGCCTGACCCTGAGCCGGCCGCCGCCTACTCCGACGATACCCTGGAAGCGATGTCTCGTCTGCTGGAGTTGAAGCTGCGTGACTTTAACATTGAGGCGGAGGTCACCTCGGTACAGCCTGGTCCCGTGATCACTCGGTTCGAGATTCAACCGGCGCCGGGCATCAAGGCCAGCCGCATCTCGAGCCTTGCTCGGGACTTGGCGCGATCCCTGGCCGTGGTGAGTGTGCGGGTGGTTGAGGTGATCCCAGGTAAATCGGTGGTCGGCATCGAAATACCCAACGAATCCCGGAGGGTCGTGCGCCTGAGCGAAGTGCTGTCCACCGCCGCGTACGAGGCCCAACAGTCCCCATTGACCCTTGCCCTTGGACATGACATTGGTGGCGCACCCGTGGTCGCAGACCTGGCTCGAATGCCGCACCTGCTGGTTGCGGGAACCACAGGGTCCGGCAAGTCCGTGGGTGTGAACGCCATGCTGCTTAGCATCTTATTCAAAGCGACACCGAAGGAAGTGCGCTTGCTGATGGTGGACCCCAAAATGCTCGAGCTGTCGGTGTACGAAGGTGTGCCGCATCTGCTGGCGCCGGTGATTACCGACATGAGCGAAGCAGCCAACGGCCTCAACTGGTGTGTGGGCGAGATGGAACGCCGTTACCGGCTGATGGCGGCACTTGGGGTGCGCAACCTCGCCGGTTTCAATGCCAAGGTGCGGGAGGCTGAGGCAGCCGGCGAACCCATAGCGGACCCGCTCTGGCGGCCCGACCCCTACGTCCTTGAGCCTGAAGAGCCTGGAAGCGGTCCTCCAGCATTGGAGACTTTGCCCTACATCGTGGTTGTGGTCGACGAGTTCGCGGACATGATCATGATGGTTGGCAAAAAGGTCGAACAGTTGATTGCGCGAATTGCGCAAAAGGCCAGGGCGGCAGGGATTCACCTTGTGCTGGCTACGCAGCGGCCATCGGTGGACGTGATCACCGGCTTGATCAAAGCCAACATACCCACGCGGATTGGCTTTCAGGTCTCGTCCAAGGTGGATTCGCGCACCATTCTGGACCAGGCTGGCAGTGAGCAGCTGCTCGGCCATGGCGACATGTTGTATCTCCCGCCAGGAACCAGCATCCCCGAGCGGGTTCATGGGGCCTTTGTGGCCGATGATGAGGTGCACCGCGTGGTCGCTGAATGGAAACGCCGTGGCGCCCCGGAGTACATCGATGAGGTATTGTCTGGAGGCGGGTCGGACCTTGGTGGCGCCGGTTTTGGCACCGAGGACACAGACGCCGAGCAAGACGCGCTCTACGATGAGGCTGTGGCCTTTGTCACTGAAACCCGCAAGGCGTCGATTTCCGCGGTGCAGCGCAAGCTGCGGATCGGCTACAACCGTGCCGCCCGAATGATCGAAGCCATGGAACACGCGGGCGTGGTGTCCGGCGCCGAGGATGGGCAAAGCCGCAAAGTGCTTGCACCGCGGCCAGCCGGTGACTGACATGACCCTGCGTCCAAGGTGGCATCTCATCAACCGTTTGTCCTTGTGGCTCTGGGGGCTGCTTGTGGCCAGTGCAGCGGTTGCCGATCCGACCGCTGAATTGGTCGCAAGGTTGGACGCGAACACGAGCCTTGAGGGCCGCTTTTCCCAGGAGGTGCGCGGTTCCGATGGCATGACCCTGCAGCGCACGGAGGGTCGATTCTGGGCCGCACGGCCAGAGCGGTTCCGCTGGGAGGTGAAGGGCCGCTTCGCGCAGCTGCTGGTGAGCGATGGCACGCGCATCTGGCACTACGATCCGGACCTGCAGCAAGTCATCGTCCGCCCCTACGCCGGGCGCCTGACTGAAACCCCGGCGCTGCTGTTGAGCGGTGGATCGGCCTCCATCCGTGAAGCGTTCCGAGTGGTTCGTACCGAGACCAGCCATGGACAGGAAGCGGGTTTCACCCTGTACCCGCGCCAGCAAGATGGCTTGATCGAAGCGCTCGAACTGGTGTTTTCGGGTGACCACCTGCAGCGCATGCGGGTGTGGGATGGCCTTGGACAGATGACCCTGTTCGAGTTCAGCGAACTGCGCCTAAACCCGACATTGGATCCCGGGTTGTTTGTGTTCGAGCCCCCCCCTGGCACCGATGTGATCGCCGATGGTTGATGCCAGCCTCCGTCCACTGGCGGATCGGGTGCGCCCGCGTACCCTGGACGAGATCGTCGGCCAAGAGGCATTGCTTGGGCCTGGCCGGCCGCTGCGCCGCGCGGCCGAATCGGGGCGCCTGCATTCCATGGTGCTCTGGGGTCCTCCTGGGGTTGGGAAGACAACCCTGGCGCTGTGCCTGGCGCGGGCTGCGGGGTCGGAATTCGTCTCAATGTCTGCGATCCATGCTGGAGTTAAAGATGTGCGTGCGGTGGCCGAGGCAGCAACCAAGCGGCTGCATGCAGACCCAGCGCAGTCGACTGTTCTCTTTGTCGACGAAGTCCACCGCTTCAACAAGTCGCAGCAGGACGCCTTGCTGCCTGATGTCGAGTCGGGACTGCTGGTGCTCATTGGGGCGACCACTGAGAATCCTTCCTTTGCAATCAATGGCGCCCTTCTTTCCAGGGCACGGGTGTATCCGCTCGAACCCTTGGGTGCGGGCGCCCTTGCGCGCCTGCTCGATCACACGCTGCAAGACCCCGAGCGTGGCTTGGGTGGCAGCGACCTGACGTTGGAAGCTGGTGCCCGCCATGCCTTGATCGATGCGGCCGATGGCGATGGTCGGCGGCTGCTGAACCTGCTTGAAGCAGCGGCTGACCTGGCCGAGGATGGCACGCTACGCGGCGAGCAGGTGGCTGCCTTGGTGGCAGGGGGACGGCGCCGTTTCGATCGGCGTGGTGATGACTTCTACGACCAAATTTCTGCGTTGCACAAGTCCATCCGGGGTTCGTCGCCCGATGCTGCACTCTATTGGCTGGCGCGTCTGCTCGATGGCGGCTGTGACCCCAGGTACGTGGCACGTCGTTTGGTGCGCGTGGCCAGTGAAGACGTGGGCAACGCCGACCCGCGGGCTCTTAGCCTTGCGTTGGATGCGGCCACAGCCTACGACCGATTGGGCAGTCCGGAAGGCGAGCTGGCGCTGGCGCAGGCCGTGGCGTACCTGGCGGTCGCGCCCAAGAGCAATGCGGTGTATCAAGCGTTTTCCGCGGTTCAGCGACGCGTCCAGGCTGACCCAAGCCACCCGGTTCCCGTTCACCTGCGCAATGCGCCAACGGCGCTCATGAAGTCCCTTGGCCACGGACAGGGGTACCGCTATGCGCACGACGAGCGGGAAGCCTACGCGGCTGGAGAATGCTACCTGCCGGACGCCCTGGCGGGTCAGCGGTTCTATGCCCCCAGTGACCAAGGCCTCGAACAGCGCATTGGTGAGCGGCTGGCCCACTGGCGTGCGCTGGATGCCGCCAGTGAACGGCAGCGCCACCCCCCGACTTCGCCTCCACAGCAGCGCGCCGAGACTGGCGACTGATGGGGCAGTGGGTCGCAGTGGCCTTGGGTGGCGGAATCGGGGCCTTGGCGCGCTGGTTGCTCAGCCAGTACCTGGCCCTGTGGTGGGGGACGCGGTTTCCCTGGGGGACCTTGGTGGTCAATGTGATCGGTGCCGCATTGATGGGTGGCTGCTACGCGCTGGTGGTTCAGCGGCTGAACTGGAGCCCTGAATGGCGTGCGTTTGTCACGGTTGGGCTGCTTGGAGGGTTCACCACATTTTCAGCCTTCTCGTTGGAGCTGTTCACGCTGATTGAGTCACGCGCCTGGTTCGCGTTCTCTGCCTACTTGTTCCTGTCAGTGGCAGGGGGGATGGTCGGATTGGTGCTGGCCCTTGAGCTGACCCGCCGTGCCCTCGCTTGACCAAGCTTTGCTTTACAATCCACCGCCAAGACCAGTCAGCAAAAAGAGACCACCATGCTCGACCCGAAGTTACTTCGCACCGAATTGCCCATGGTTGCCGAGCAGTTGGCGCGCCGAGGTTTTCGGCTCGATACCGCGCGCTACCAAGCGCTGGAGGCCCAGCGCAAACAGCTGCAGATCGACACGGAGGAGTTGCAAAACACCCGCAACCGCAGTTCCAAGGAGATCGGCGCTGCGAAACAGCGAGGAGAGGACATCGCGCCACTCAAGCAAGCCGTTCACGACATCGGGGAGCGCCTCGAAGCCGGACGTCTTCAGCTTGAAGCCGTCCAGGGCCAACTCGATCAATTGTTGCTCGAGCTGCCGAACCTCCCGCATGAGTCGGTCCCGGATGGAACAAGCGAGAGCGACAACCAGGTAATGGAGGTTTGGGGTGAGCCACGGGCGTTCGATTTCCCTGCCAAAGACCATGTCGACCTTGGATGCGACGCCGGTGCGCTGGACTTCGAGGCAGCGGTCAAGCTCACCGGGAGCCGGTTCTCCGTCTTGCGTGGCGACCTTGCTCGGCTGCACCGCGCGCTGATCCAGTTCATGCTGGACCTGCACACCACCGAGCACGGCTACCAGGAACTCTATGTGCCCTACATCGTCAACGCCGCTTCGTTGCAGGGAACAGGTCAACTGCCGAAGTTTTCCGAGGACCTGTTTCGCCTTGAAGGGGATGATGGTTATTACCTCATTCCCACCGCCGAGGTGCCCGTGACCAACCTGGCCCGCGACCAGATCTTCGAGGCCACCGACCTGCCCTGCAAGTGGGTGGCCCACACGCCTTGTTTTCGCCGTGAGGCTGGAAGTTACGGGCGCGATACCCGAGGCATGATCCGCCAGCACCAGTTCGAGAAGGTCGAGTTGGTACAGTGGGTTCACCCGAGCCAATCGGATGCGGCCCTGGAAGGGCTCACCCGGGATGCTGAAGCGGTGCTGCAGGCACTGGAGCTACCGTACCGCAAGGTGGCGCTCTGTGGTGGCGACCTTGGTTTTGCAGCAGCAAAAACCTATGACCTCGAGGTGTGGCTGCCTGGGCAAAGCGCCTACCGCGAAATCTCTTCTTGCAGCAGCTTCGAGTCCTTCCAGGCACGGCGCATGCATGCCCGTTTTCGAGGCAGTGCGGGCGAGAAACCACAGCTGCTGCACAGCCTCAATGGTTCGGGATTGGCAGTGGGCCGCACCTTGGTGGCGCTGCTAGAAAACCACCAGCGCAGTGATGGCTCGGTGGTTGTGCCCGGCGCCCTGCGACCCTACCTGGGCGGCGCCGAGGTCCTGCTCCGTTGATGGCCGTGGCGCGTTGAGTGGCCGTTGGATTGGAAAGCCTCTGCTCATGGACTACCTGCCGCTTTTTCTGGATGTTCGTGACCGCGATTTGCTTATCGTGGGTGGGGGCTCGGTTGCGCTTCGCAAGGCTGATCTCGCCGCCCGCGCTGGCGCACGGCTGCGGGTGGTCGCACCCGAAGTGCATGCTGAACTCGCTCGACTGGTGCAGGAGTCTGGTGGACAGTGCCACCTGCGTGAATTCAAGACGGACGACCTGGTCGGGGTGGTGGCGGCGGTGGCCGCTACCGATGACGTTGACGCCAATCGCCAGGTCGCTCTTGCGGCCAAGGCCCGCGACTTGCCGGTCAATGTCGTGGATCAGCCGGAAGACTGCAGCTTCATTTTCCCCTCGATCGTCGACCGAAGCCCTCTGCTGATCGCGGTGTCCAGTGGGGGGCGGGCGCCACTTCTTGCGCGCAAAGTGCGTGCGCAGATTGAAGCCACGCTGCCTGCTGCGTACGGCCGCCTGGCGGATCTGGTGGGTCGGTTTCGCGCGGATGTGAAGGCCGTGTTGGGCACCCTGGATGAACGCCGAAAGTTTTGGGAGCAGGTGTTGGACGGGCCGATCGCCGAAGCGCAGCTTAGTGGCCGCCAGGACGAAGCCGAGTCCCTACTGCGGGCTGCAATTGCGGCGCCTGAGGCAACCCTCGCGGGTGCCGGCGGGGGGGAAGTCTATCTGGTGGGTGCGGGTCCGGGTGATCCAGACCTACTGACGTTTCGGGCCCTGCGTTTAATGCAGCAGTCCGACGTGGTGCTCTATGACCGCCTGGTCGCACCGCCGATTCTAGACCTGGTGCGCCGTGATGCCGAACGCATCTACGTGGGCAAGGCGCGCAGTGAACATGCGATGGCACAGGAGGACATCAATGCCACCTTGGCGCGCCTGGCCCGGGCGGGCCAGCGGGTGCTGCGACTCAAAGGGGGCGATCCCTTCATTTTTGGGCGCGGGGGCGAGGAAATCGAAACCCTGGCCCAGGCCGGGATACCGTTTCAGGTTGTTCCCGGGATCACGGCTGCGTCTGGGTGTGCCAGTTACGCTGGTATTCCCTTGACCCATCGGGACCACGCGCAGTCGGTGCGCTTTGTCACCGGTCACTTGAAGGATGGAAGCTTGGATTTGCCCTGGGCTGAACTGGCCAAGCCCGGCCAGACCCTGGTGTTCTACATGGGGTTGGTGGGGCTGCCCCACATTTGCCGCGCATTGATTGAGCACGGAATGGCCAGGGACATGCCAGTGGCGCTGATCGAGCAAGGGACCACACCCCGCCAGCGGGTCTGGGTTTCAGACCTGGCCACGCTGCCCGAGCGGCTGGGAGAGTGGTCTCCGCGCCCGCCAACCCTCAGCATCGTTGGCTCGGTGGTGCGGCTGCGTCGCCAATTGGCATGGTTTTCGGGCGACCCGGAGGCACCCCGCTATTACTAGCGTACTAGCGGGGGCTGTCCCGAGAACCCGATTGAACGCGTGGGTTGGATCAAAAGAAACCGGAAATCGCATAGGCTGTGCGATCGAACATTTCCTGTTGGGCTTCCTCAAGCTCAAGGTTGGCCTTGTTCGCGGTGGTGACCACCCGGGTTCTGTAGGTCTTGAACTTGGAGACCTCCGAAACCCGTTGGGTTGAGGTGCCGGCGTCCGAGATCTGGGTGCCGATCTGACTGTCCTTGCGCACCAGGGCACCGTTTGCGGCTGTCTCGCGAATCTGCACGTCCGCCACCAGCATGTAGGTGACATCCTTCACGAACGCGTTGCCGGCGGTGGCCGCCATCGCGCCCAGAATTCCCCCTGCTGCTGCGCCACCGTAGTTTCCTGTAGTACGTCCGCCAATGGCGGCCCCGGCGACGACACCTGCAGCCTGGTCTCCGCGGTACCCCTGGGTCAGGGCGCGCTCGGCTGCGGTCGGGTCGGTTCTCTCTAGGTTGAGCACGAACACGCTCAATTGGTAGTAGGCTTTGGCTGGATCATCGGTGATGGTGTAGCCATTGGCGTTGTTGGCGAAAGTCTCCCGCACTGCCGCATCCATTGCCGCCCGGTCGAACTCCATGACGGTGCTGCGGAACTCGACGTAGACGGAGCGCAGATGGGGTGAGACGGGCTCGACGAAGATTGGGGTGGAAACCTTGGTTTGTACGTCCAGGTCGCGCTTGGCGATTGAAGTCTCTACGGCCGCACAGCCCACGAGGGTCATGCTGGCGCACAGGGCCAGGGTTTTTGCAACTCGATGGATCCAAGGGCTCACTTCGAAGTACTCCTGTGGTGGTTTGAACGTCGCCTTGCAGGTGGTGTGGGGAGGAGCGGGGCCTTACCGGTAGTACCGACCGTGGTAGTGGTAGTAGTAGCGGCAGTTTCTGTATTCGGTCCAGTTGTACCGCAGCAGGTCGCGGCAGGTGTATCCCGGACGCCAGTATCGGCCCTGGTATTCAGGAGGAACCACGCCAGCCTTGCTCGCCTGGTCGATATACGCCTGGACTTTCTCTGGCTGCTCAGCCAAAAACGGTTGGGACATCACCTCTTGGTTCAGCTGGCGCTGAATCCGGGCCATTTCCTCTTCCTGGGTTTCGGCAAGGGCGGTGGGTGTCGATCCGAGGGACAGGAGGGACAGGGGCAGGATGCCCAAAACACGGGTCAGACGTCGACGCATAACACCTCCCTTTAGGTCGATGGTCCCGTCACCGCCGCCGGGCGGCGGACGGCGATTGAGCCGTATTAAACCAGATCTGGCTGTTCAATCAACCAACCATCGGGCAGTGGGGTGGAACTATGGGGCAGGGATGGTGTCTCCGCCGGCGGCTGGCTCCGGCTCCGGCTCCGGTTTTGGCGGAAGCTGTTTGATCACAGCCTTCTGCAGGATGAGGGTGTTGGGGTAGGTGACCCAATCGTCGCCGCGGCGAATGATCACATGAAACAGGCCGATCTCCTCAATGATGCCGCTGATGTCCTCGTCTTTGTCGGCCACTTTGACAAAGTCACCCACGCGGTAGGGAAACCCGAAAAATATCACCAAACTCGCGGTGATGTTGCTGAGGATCGACCACTGCGCAAAGAGGGCAACGCCGATCACCGCAAACATGGAGGAAAGAAACACGTGCACCTGGCTGTACCCCAGCCCCATCAAAAACAACAGCGCCATGAAGAAGCCAGCAGTCAGCCCGATCTTCAGGGTCTTGACGATGTACTTGATGCGCACAGGGTGTACGGCCTTGCGCTCCCCGATGCGGTCAATGGCCGGTTCTATCACCCGCAGACCGACGATGTATCCGAAGATCAGGGCGATGGCCAACAAGAGCTTCATGGGTGCGGTTTCCTTGTGGGTGTGAAGGCCAATGTGCCGGAGCCGTCTGATGTTCCCATCAATACCTGGTTTAGAAGCTGTAGTTAAACCGTTCGATGTCGGTTTTGAAGTGCTGGTGGACCAGGTCCCGGAGGGAGTCGTCGTAGTAGCCGCGGTAGCGCGCCCGGTCCTCGGCACGGCGCTTGTGTGGCAACCTGCGCGGAGCGATTCCAATGGTCTGACACACGTGGTCGAAGTCGTCCTGCAGTTGCTCATAGCGACCGATGAAGTCGACCAGCACCCGGCCGTGCAGGTCCACGATGTAGTCGCTCTGCAACTCGATCGATGTGTCGAGGTGGTACTGGTAGGGTCGCTCAGGGTCCAGTTTGTGCCGCACGAACGCATCGAAATCCCTGAGGTGCGATACCAGGTGGGGCCGCTCGCGTTGCAAGTGGTGGTAGGAACTCACCTGCAGGTCCCAGGGGTTGCGCACGAACACAAACTTGAACAGCCCGTCGAAGAACGGCTGGGGCAGCATCTGTTCGGCAGCGACCGCCTTGGCGTGGCGGGGTAGCTTGCATGCGAGCCGGTGGTCGAACAGCCCACTCAGTTTGCTGCACACAAACATGGGTGCGTACATCGGGTCGCGCCACCGCAATGGATTCAGGGCGTCGCGCACACTGGTGCCGCCAGTCTTCGCGATGTGAACGAACAGGAACTTGTATTTGTGGGACAGCAACATGGCAGGGATCCAGGGTTATGCCGGTGTTCACTTGAGTGATGGGATGCCGAGGGCCTGGAGGTAACGTTCCACGCTGCGGTCGAGGTGGTACTCAGAGACTGCGCCTTGCAGCTCGTTCGCTGGCAGTGGGTTTTGCAGTGTGCGTTCCATGGCTGTGGCCAAAGCTTCCGCATCGCCAACTTCCACCAGCGGGCCGTACGCGCCTCCGGCGAGGATTTCCCGCGGCCCGCTGTCGCAGTCGGTGGATACCACGGGCGTGCCGACCGCCATGGCCTCCACCAATACATTGGGGGAGCCTTCCCAGGCAGAAGAAAGCACGAACAGGTCGGCGCGAGCCAGGTGCGCGTAGGGGTTGTTGGTGAACCCGGGAAGGGCGACGCAATGGCTCAGCCCGAGCTGCTCGACCAAGGCTTCCAGGGCGGGTCGATCGGCACCCTCACCGAAAATGACCAGGCGGCTGGGGCGCTGCACCTGCAGGTGGGCAAATGCGTGAATCAGTGTGGCGAAGTCTTTCTGGCCGGTGAGTCGACCGATACCGACCACCAGTGGCACTGGCGATGCCGTGAACCACGGGTGTTCGGCGGGTTCCTCGGCACGTTCGGTGATCTCTGGAAAGACGGTGGGGTTGCGGATGACCGTGATTTTTCCTGCAGGCAAGCCAGTGATGTCTTGGGTGTCCGCGGCCACACCATCCGAGACCGCCACCACCCGATCCGCGTGCCCGTAGGCCTGGCGCATCAGGCGTGCACGCCACCAGAACACCAGCCGGGGTTTGCCCTGGAGCGAGCGGCGCAGGTGGGTGCCAAGGCGCACCACCAACGGGACGTCGACGCCGGCCCAGCGCCGTGCGCGGATCGCAGTGCGGTTGGCACGGTCTTTTGCGACCAGCAAGGCCCTTGGACGGACCCTGCGCAGGTACCGAACCAGAAAGGGCAGTGCCATCCAGGTGTGGTTGGCACCAACCTGAAGCACCCGGACCTGAGGGTGCAGCTTCTGGAAGTGACCCCCTGCACCTTTCACGACCAAGAGATCGACAGCATGGCCTCGGTCCGCCATTCCGCGTGCCAGCAGGGTCATCATGCGCTCCACGCCGCCGTCTCCGGAATAGGACAGGAACACTGCGATGGGTGGATGGGTGGTCTGGACGGCTGGATTCACGCTTGCAGCCACTCGATGGGGTTCTGGCCTTGTGCAGGGGGTGGCGCTGCACCTTCGACAAACAGTTGGTGCCAGACCGCGAACTGCAGCAGGCTGAACAGCTCGCGCGTGGCGGAACCATTGCGGCGCTGGGCGTGAACCAGGTCCGGAATTGCGCCTGGCACAAACCACTGCTGGATTCCGCGATTGGCGGGTAGGGCGGCCTCCAGTTGGTCCAGGATGTCACCGCGCATCCATTGACCAATGGGCACATGGAAGCCGCGCTTGGGCCGCCAGAGGACCTCCTTGGGCAGGTGGGCCTCGGCCCAGCGTTTGAGGAACACCTTGCCTTGTCCAGGCTCTACCTTGAACGCGTCGGGCAGGCCCAAGCCGAATTCAACGACGCGGTGGTCCAGGAAAGGCACCCGCCCCTCCAACCCGAAGGCCATCATGGTGCGGTCCGCTTTGACCAGCAGGTTGTCCGGCAATGCGGTCTTGAGGTCGACGTACTGTCGTTTGGCAACGGTGCTCCAGTTGCTCGGGCATTCGCGCCAGGCCTCCACGAACGGCTCCCGGCTGTGGCGCGCCGCAGCCGCCAGATCCGGGCCGTACAGCCGCTTACGCCAGCTCCCGCTCCATTGGTAGCTGCTGCGAAATCCACCGGTGCTTGGGTACAGCAGTGCCTTGAGTGCCGCTTCGGCTCGACTGGGGTGGTAGCGGCCGTAGCCGGCGAAGACCTCGTCACCGCCTTCACCGCTGAAGACCACCTTGAGGCTGCCAGCAGCGGCTTGAGACAACGCGGCCGTGGGCAGACATGCATAGTCCCGCATGAGGTCATCGGTGGCCCAGATGACGTGGGGAATGCGGCCGAACAACTCGTCCCGGGTCAGGCGCAGCTCATGATGGTCGGTTCCGAAACGCCGGGCCAATGCAGTCGCCTGGCTCAGTTCGTCCTCGCCGGCGGCATCCCGGTAGCCAACCGAGAAGGTCTGCAGGCGCTGCGGGGAATGGAGTTGCAACATGGCGAGCAACACCGCAGAGTCCACCCCGCCGGACAGGAACAGTCCAAAGGGCACGTCCGCGCGCATGTGCTCGACCATGACCTGATGGAACAGCGATTCAAAGTCGGTGGTCGCAGCCTGAGGGGTCGCTGTGCTGGGTTCAACACGGTTTGCATCCCAGTAGCGGTGGTGCATCAACGCCAAATCTTCGTTGATGCAAATGGCCTCACCGGGAAGTACACGGTGTATCCCTTTGAAGATGGTCTCGCGCCCACTGCTGAACTGGTGATCCAGAAACTGCGCCAGAGCGCTGGGGTTCACTGCAGGGCGCCGATCGAGCAGCGTCAGAATGGCTTTGATCTCGGAGGCGAACACCACGCGGTCGCTCGTGACCGCGTAGTAGAGGGGCTTGATACCGAGGCGATCGCGGGCCAGCCAGGTTTGTCTTCGGTGCCCGTCATGGAGCGCAAAGGCGAACATTCCACGGACCATTTCGAGGTGCTTGATCCCGTCTCGCAGATACCCTTGGAGCAACACCTCGCAGTCCGAGTGGGTTGCGAAATTTGAGCCGGACGCAGTGAGGGCTTCGCGCAATTCCAGGTAGTTGTAGACCTCGCCGTTGGCGCTGAGCGCACACGCGGAATCGGCGCTGACAAGTGGCTGGTGTCCGCCGCTCAAGTCGATGATGGACAGGCGGGTGTGCAAGAGGCCGACCGCGCCTTTGATATACTCGCCGCGGTCATCGGGGCCTCGATGTTGCAGTGCTGTCGCTGCAGGTTCCAGTTCGTGCGGTGCAACCGGACCATGCCGTTTAACGATTCCGGCTATGCCGCACATGCTTGCCTGGCCCCAGAAGGAAAAACGGGTGATGTTAGATAGCCACCCCAAACTGGTCAAGGTGGTCCCCTGAGCGTGTCTGCAGACTGTACCGATCGCCCGGCCGGTGCCCCCCGTGTGCTGGTGGTGCGTTTGAGCGCGATCGGAGACATAGATCGGAAGAGCACACGTCTGAACTCCAGTCACGGCTACATATGTCTCTCCCCGAACATG
>OBIC01000384.1_pt1 | contig 12584 bp, 11 predicted proteins | sample 1519831 | NCBI WGS metagenome assembly OBIC01 (sample SAMN03019805, study PRJEB22545) | beach sand metagenome | biome: beach; feature: sea beach; material: beach sand | place: USA: Municipal Pensacola Beach, FL | collected 2010-10-20 | depth 40-45 cm m | reverse complement strand
TACCACGGCTACACCTATGGAAGCAGGATCGGCTCGCCGCAAATCTTGGTGGAGCCGAAGGCGCCTTCTTCCAGCTCGTGGCTGAAAAGCGCTGGATACCAATGGTTTTTCAACCCCCACTTCGCATCAATGTAGGGCTGGTAGCTCTTGGCGGCACCAGAGCCGCGGGCTGAAGGGGCAATTGGAGATGGGGTCGGATCGGGTCTGCTCATGGAAGTGTGCTCCTGGTGTATGAATCTGATTGCGGTCAAAGGGGGAGGTTCTTGCGTGTTCGAGCGAGCTCCTTGGGCGGAGACTGAATGCCGCGGGCGTAGCCTGCCACCAGCTTTCTCCAGCCAACGATCACGGCGTCAAGTGAGCACAGCCGCTCCGCAGACCAGCCGATGTCCTGGGCGTAAAAAGGCTGCATGGCGTCGCGAGCGACAAGATCCTGGTCGTTGAAATCGTTGAACATGGCCTTTTTAAGGTAGTTTTCGTACTGATCGACGAAGGTTTCCTGGTCCTCGGTGGTTGGCGTCTCACAGGCGATGAGTTCCCAGTATTCATAGCTCTGGTCATCGATGGGCACATACATCTCGTACATCGACATGCCCGGGTAGGGAGCGTTCTCGACCAGCAAGACACCGGGAAGCCACATCGAAGTGCGCAATCCTGCGGGCACGCTCTGGCCTCCAAAGCTAGAGACACCGAGCATTTCGTTGTGCATCACCGGTTCATAATGGGCCACACCATCCGCGCCCGGCACGTACTCATTGAGGATGCCACGCGGCGCGTTGTCCTCCGTAAAGGTGGTGGTCGCCTGTTCGCTGATCGGTCGGAAACCAAGCGGCAGCGCCCAATCCTGGGCGTACACCCAGGGTGAATCCTGGTGCACCAGAACATGTCCCGGATCGAAACCATTCTCTGTGGCCAGGCGCCAATTGGCCTTGCCTCGGCGCCGAATACCCCGCACGGTGGTATCGGGGTTGAGCAGGTGGGCACAGTAGTGAGGTTCCCCGGCTGTGCGCAGCTGTGGTGGCAAGTCATGCGCAAGTGGTGGAGGCTCGCCGAAGTCCGAGTCGCCGACGAAGACGAAGACAATCCCTGCAGCCTCTTCGACTGGATAGGTCTTGATGGTGGCATTGCCAATCAAGGGGTCATCAGGGCTGCCGATGATGGTTTTCAGCTCGCCATCACCGAGCCCGTAGGTGTAGCCGTGGTACCAACAGGTGACCGTACCCTCCTTGAAGCAGTAGGGCTTTTTTGACAGCCGCACCCCGCGGTGGCAGCAGCGGTCCTCCAGTGCATACACCTGCCCCGACTCGCGGCGCAGCAAAATGGGCTCGCCACCGAGGGTGGCCGCACCAAACTCGCCTTCATTAAGCTCATCGCTGAACAGCGCTGGGAACCAGTGGTTTTTAAGCCCCCAGCGTGCTGCGATGTAAGGCTTGTAACTGTGGGTACCCGTTGCAGCAGGCGTGGTGTTGGGTGTGAATGTGTCCATTTCGCTCCTCCATTGGGCTGGTGTGTGGGCCGACCAATACAGCTCAGTGCCTCAATCAGTACAGGCCTTGCTTGCCGGTCGCCAATCGCTGCATGATCCGCGGGGTGAGCATTTCCTCTTTGAATTGAGGGTCGTTCAGCACCAATATGCCGGTGCCATCGATGAAGGTGGCTCGCTGGGCTTTCAGGTCGATGGCTTGTACGTAGTTGGCGGTGGGAATGGTGAAACCATCTGGCGTGGTCGACTCGGTGATCCACAGCCGCCACATGCGCCAGAGTTGGTCGTTCTTGTCGTAGAACTCCCCGGCGTAGGGTTGGGGGTAGTCGGTACCGACATAGAGGACTTTCCGGCCGTAGGGGTGCTCTGAAGGCGGGCTGCCCTCGAGCACAAACACCTCGGTGGGGCGCCAGACCACATGCTCAGGGTCCGGGTTGATCCAAGGCGAAGACTGTTCGATCAAGTCTTCGTAGTGCATGGTCATCATCGGCTCAAGGTACGACACCGCGAGGATGGTGCGCTTGCCCAGCACCCGGAAGTCGGAATACCAAAGCGGATAGCTGTCGAGCCCATTGTTGTCGTCGTTCAGCATGTCCATCTGTGGCTGGTTGTCCATCCAGACCGCCGCACCAGCGGTGCGTTTGATGCGGCGGATGGACTTGACATAGACATAGGCTTCGTCGGCCTCTCCAACCGCAGACTGCACGGTGTACACGCCGAGACCGGCCAAGTCGTAGGGCGCGCTCAGTGCCACCACTGACTTTTGCTTGGTGGTGCCATCGCCGCGATGACCGGGCGGGTTGTCGGTGTAGCGGCCGACCATGCGGAACTTGTAGTTGTCCCCGACAAACTGACGAACCACTCCGTCTTCGAATCCGGCGATGGTGATGGGTCCGCCAACCGCACTGTTGTCGGCGTTGGTTGGAATCGCGTAGAACAGGTTCCACGCGAGTTTCCAGCCAGCGTGGGGGTCGTCCGGGTCAACTTGTGGAAACGGAATTCCAGCGACGTAACCCGTGAGTTTTTTGGTCTCTGCGTCGAATCGCACCTGTGGTGCATAGGTTTCTGTTGCGGACAGGTAGCGCGGATCGGGCTGCATCGGTCTCGCAGGCGCGAGCTTCATGCGCAGCCCGTGTTCGCGAATGCGCATGATGAGGTGCTCGGTCAGCAGCTCGTTGATCGGGGTTCCCTGATAGTGGTCGTCCAAGCGTTCATCAAGGTTCTGCGCCGACAGAACAAAGCCGGTTGGAACCTCCTCGGCCAGTGTGTATGGAGCGGCCACCCCCAGTGAGAAGATCAGGGCTGCAAATCGGACATTGCGCAGTGCGTGAAGAAATTGGAAAGTCATTCCGTGCTCCTGTGTGCCTTCGCGTTCAGGTGGGTAGCGGGGGTTGAACTTCGGATCAGAATTGGTAGCTGATGCGTGCCAAGGCTTGATCGCTGTAGTGGAATGCGCCGATCAAGCTTTGCCCCTGTGGATCCATGGGACTGTTTTTGTAACGTCCACCATTGAAGAAATCGGCTTCCAACATGACTCTCCAGTGGTCTCCGAACGACAGGCTTAACCCGGGCACCAAAATGGTGCCGTCGTATGCCAAGTCGTAAATCACGGCGAAGGTGAAGGTCACTGAGTCATGACGAAACGGCATCATCACCAGGGCTGTCAGAATGCTCGAATGCTCCTTCTTGGGAGAGCCGAAGTCGACGACCTGTTCGCTGTCTTCGTGGTCCAGAATCCAGGTATCGAACAGCTGCAAGCTGATTGAGGTGGGAGCACTGGTACCGAGCCAACCCTGTGTACGCAGAGGTTTATCCAGCCCGATCATCGCGCGCAACGTGTCTTTTTCTATGACGCCATTGCCACCAGCAGACGGAGTATTGGCGAGTCCGAAGTTGTAGGGTTTGTCTGGAGTAAAGGCCAACTCGGCGCGGAAAGTTGCATTGATGGGTGCCAGATAGCCATTGAGGGTGGCGCCAAAGATATCGATCTCCGGGTAAATGAACTCCGCAAAACCGTTCTCTGGAGCTTCGCCGTAACCTCGAAACGTTGGGTTGAACCCGCCGCTGAGGTCCGCGAAGTTCACCACAGGGTCCTGACTCAGCGTGTGGTAGTAGTTAAGGGAGTAACCGAAACCTAGAACTGACCCCGACAAACGGATCCCGTACGATGGCTCATCGGCGTCCGCTTTGGAGTGGTTGTAATTCACTGGAATCAGCGCCGCGGTATTGAATCCGCGGCTGCCATTGAGGCTCCAGCGTCCACCAAAGGTGTCCAAACTGTTTCCCATGGCATCGTCGTCGTCGATGCCAGGCCGGAGTACAACCTGCACGGCGGTGTCGGATTCGACCGCAAAGTACTGTAGGTTGAGCAGCCACAGCGGCTTGCGCCACTCCTCATTCTCCGGCTCGAGAAACGCGCGCCAGGTTTGGTCATAGCCGTGAATCACGTCCATAGCCTGGAAAAAATCGGTCTCTCCCCAGACCACCTGCTGCTTGCCAATACGCGCTGTGAACTGCAAACCCATTGGGATGTCCAGGTAGGCTTCGCGCAGTTCCTCGTCGTTGTACTGCTGTTGGAAGTCTGAACGCGGTAGCGGTGGTGCATTCAGCGCGCCGGTCAGGGCGGTGAGGTCTTCCAGGCGATCGAGGTAACCGGTCATGTATTCGCGGGTCAAGCGTCCAATGGCGACCCCGTAGGCCCAGCCGAGATCGGCGTCGGCTTGCAACAGCAGCGTGGTTCTGGCCATGGCCAAGTCGTACTTGTCATCTTCCGGGGTCTCTGGCACATCGCTGAGGTTGCTCGCGAGGTGCTCGCGAACGTAACCGGAAATTCGAACGTCTGCGGCGTAGATGGGGGAAGAGTCAATCAGTGCGCCAGCGGTTAAAGCGCACAAGAGGGGCGCTGTCCTGAGGCGGTGGCCTGTAGCTGCCGGGGGTGGATGTGGCATGTGCGAACTCCAAGTTGGAACTGGGCCCTCCGGGGGCACCAACAAGTCAACCTAACGTTCGTTTGGTAATGCGACAGGCGTGCCAGTTTTCACTGGTGCGGAGAAAATTAGTCATAAAACAAATGGATAGGAGCGTTGTCCCCGTTTGCCTGAGATTCTGCGATTCTCTGTTGGGCGCACCAAAATCAAACAAACGTTTGACCGAGAGCACTGGCGCAGTGCAGCATCTGGTGTAGGCTCGCGCATTTAGTGACTGGTACAGGGAGTTTTGCTTGATGACAGACCAATCCACTGCCCAGATTGACACCCCGGGAGGAAACACACGCACCGCAGTTCTAGAGAAAGCCCTGGAACTGTTCGCAGAAACCGGTTTCAACGGTGTGTCGATGCGGCGCATCGCCCAAGAGGTCGGAATCAACCCCGCGACGCTCTACCACCATTTCACTCACAAGGAAGACCTGTACGAGCAGGTACTGCGGTTCGCCTATGCGGAGCAGGCCGCACAGTTTTCAGCGCTGGTCTCCACAGAGGGCACACCTCGGAGTCAACTCGGTGAATTTATTCGCGAGTTCACCCGCTATATCGCCAAGGACCAGCATTTTTTCCGACTGGTCAAGCGTGAGCAGCTGGAGGGCAATAGCGAACGTTTGAAGATGCTGGTGGATTTGTTGTTCGGCCAACAGTATGGCGCGATGGTGCGAAGTGTCGGCCGGGTCACTCAAGCGTTCGATGCACACATGTTGGTGACTTCTCTCCTGGGTCTGGTGCTGCACCACTATGAAACCCGGCACATGCGCCAGTTCTTTAGCGAATACGCGCCTTCCCAGGACGACCCCGATGTTGTTGCAGACCACTGCTGTCGGTTGTTCTTTTTCGGCATTCAAGGTGAGGCCGGTGCGGGGCAGGTGCCTGAGCCTTCCACCCACGCCATGCCGACCCCCTGAAGGGCGACCTCAGCCCAGTGTGGGCCCGAGCCCGGACCTGTTGGAGGGCCGCGCAATCCTCCGATGCAGGCTCAAAGCGCTTCTCTGGGCCAGGTGTCAGTCAGGGCCGCCCGGTACTGGCTGGTGATGCGCTAAAATTGCGGTCGCCGGGGCCAGTCTGATCGACACCCCCACGACCAGGTGCATCCATGCAAGCCAGCTACCGATTGATTCTGTGTTGCCCTGACCGAGTAGGGATTGTGGCGGCGGTCAGCCAATTCATCGCAGCCCGAGGTGGTTGGATCACTGAAGCCGACCAGTACTCGGACCCGGTCAACCGACATTTCTTCATGCGCGCGGTGATCCGCGCCGATTCCCTCAACTGTTCACTGAGTGAGTTTCGGCACGCCTTCGATGAGGTCGCCAACCAGTATGCGATGGATTGGTCGGTTCGAGATTCCGAGGTGTTGCCGAAGGTTGCAATTTTCGGCAGTAAAGAGTCGCACTGCGTAATGGACTTGCTGCACCGTTGGTCAAGCGGAGAGCTCCGATTCGACCTGCCCTGCATCGTGTCGAACCATGGGCATTTTCGCGACATCGCGGAGTGGCACGGCATTCCCTACGAACATGTTCCAGTACCGAAAGACGACAAGTCCGCGGCGTTTGAACGGGTGCGTGCACTGCTTGAGCAGTATGCGGTGGACGTTATTGTCCTTGCGCGGTACATGCAGATTTTTCCACCTGATCTCTGCAGACAGTACGCGGGGCAGGTGATCAACATCCACCACAGCTTTTTGCCGTCATTTGTGGGTGCCAAGCCATACCACCAGGCGGCCGAACGCGGCGTCAAGTTGATCGGCGCCACCTGTCACTATGTGACCGATGAGCTAGACGCTGGACCGATCATTGACCAAGACGTGGTTCGGGTGTCTCACCACAACAGTGTGGAGGACATGGTTCTGCTTGGCCGTGACGTCGAAAAGCAAGTCCTGTCTCGTGGGCTGAGGTACCACCTTGAAGACCGGGTCTTGATCCATGGCAACAAGACTGTGGTGTTCGCGTGAGCGCGTGCTTTTCCTCGGACCATGGGTGAAAATGTCACGAATCACCGGCCCATGAACCTGGACAACAACCAGTGGTAAATCAAATAACAAGTTGTAAATAGAGAAGGGGTGACCTGTATGAAATTGATCAGCGCAGTCATCAAACCGCACAAACTCGATGCGGTCCGTTTCGCGCTTGCTGACCTTGGCGTTGCCGGTATGACGGTCACTGAAGTCAAAGGCTTCGGGAGGCAAAAAGGCCACACCGAGTTGTATCGCGGTACCGAGTACGTCGTCGATTTTCTTCCCAAAGTCAAGGTTGAAGTGGCCGTTGACGATGGCCGGGTGGAGGCTGTGGTTGAGGCGATTCAATCCGCGGCCCGTTCGGGAAAGATCGGAGACGGGAAAATCTTCATCCAGTCCATCGAGCAGGCCGTGCGCATCCGCACGGGTGAGACCGGCTCCGACGCGCTCTAGCGCCTCTCCGGCCTCCAGCTCCAAAAGCACAAAGAAGGGCGGGTCGCTTTGCCTTCGGGTCGGGCGGCTGGCCTGCTCTTCTCAACAGGCCTGGCCCGCTACCCCTCCCTGATACTTCCTCCGCGAGTGCCGTCCGCGCTGGACGGTTTGCGTTTGCCTGCGATGTCAATTTGACGCGGGCAGGACACCAAAACGTCAAATACCTGTAACCCGCTTGCAATCCACCCGGCCTAGGGTTTGGGGCGCCAGTGCACGCTTCGAAGCGGCCATGCGAGCCGCCTGCGCAGCCACTGGCCCACAAACACAGGGTTCAACTGACTGAGGGGAGGCTTTCGATGAATATTCTGCGAGCAATTGGTGTGCTCGGCTGTAGCGTTGGGCTGGTGGGAACGGTCGACGCCGCGTCAATCGGGGTTCAGGATTTCAATGGCCTGTCTGACGCGGCCACGTTCACCAACGATTCATTCGCCACTTCCGGCACCTTAACGAACGCCGGGTCGTTCAACGCAGACCCAAGTCTTGGAATGACGTTCACAACCCGGTTTGAAAACACCCGCGGCAATGCCGGCCCGACCGGCACGGACAGCGCCGATTTCATCGGTGTAAACAGCTTCACCGGTGATTCCTTTGCAATGGCGCCTGACTTGGGGCCGACCGGCACCGCTGTGGGCTCCGGCGTGGAGCACAACTATGAGTTCAACGACGGCGACGGCCTGCTGACCCTGGAGTTCGATGCCGTTGAAGTCGCCGGATTCAGCGATCGCACTCTGTCCTTTTACCACTGGATTTCCGACACCAGCTTTGACGATGGCGACCGATTCATGGCGTATGTGACCGATGGAGTTCTGACCCACAGCATCTTCGACCATGCCGGTGTGAGTGGCAGTGACGATGCGATCGAAGCCCGGGTGGCCACAGCCGAGGGCGATTGGACCCTGGTGTCGGTGGACCTTGAAGCTCTCCTTTCGGCTGGATTCGGAACCCAGTTGGCACTGGTGATCGGTGCGGACGTCAACGCCTCCGCCGAAAACATCTACATCGACAACATCGCCTTCACGGGCACCCCGGCTCCGGTGCCGGTGCCGGTGCCGGTGCCGGCAGCGCTTTGGCTGCTCGGCAGTGGTCTGGTGGGTCTGCTTGCCAACCACCGGCGCCGGGTTTAGGTCCGCGACCCGCCATTCAGGAGATTTCACCGATGAACACCAAGCCATATCCCTGGGGCGCTACCGCCCTTGCGCTCTGTGCACTCGGCGCATCCTCGCTGAGCTCAGCCACCGAGGTGCGCTTTGCCTCGTTCAATGCCTCGTTGAACCGCGGGGAGTTGGGTCAGTTGTTGGACGACCTCAGCAACCCCGGTGGTGCCGGCTTCGGCGACACCACGGCCCGGCGCATTCAGCAGGCGCACAATGTGGCCGAAATCATTCAGCGCACGCGCCCGGACGTGCTGCTGGTGAACGAGTTCGATTTCGACGATGCCGGAGTCCCCGGCTCATCCAGCACCATGAAACCCCTCGGCTATTCCAGTGAAGCGGCTCGGCTGTTTCAGAACAACTTTTTGTCCGCCGGCCACGGTGGTGGCGCGACGGGGCGAACCGAGGTTGCGCCGCTCGACTATGCGTACCGCTACACACCGACCACCAACACCGGCATTCCCTCTGGGTTCGACCTCGACAACTCGGGCTCTGTGGGGGGCGGCAACGATGCCTTTGGCTTTGGCAACTATGCCGGCCAATACGGCATGACGATCTACTCGAAATACGAAATCACCGGTGTGCGCACGTTCCAGAACTTCTTGTGGAAAGACATGCCCAACAATTTGCTGACCAACGACCCGTCTGTCGGTGCCAGCAATCTGGCGAACTACTATTCCCCGGACGAAATCGCTGCGCTGCGTCTGTCTTCCAAAACGCACGTTGACCTAACGCTCAACATCGAGGGCCAGGAGGTCCACTTCCTCACGGCCCATCCGACGCCTCCGGTGTTTGATGGAGCGGAAGACCGCAACGGCAAGCGCAACAGCGACGAAATTCGCTTCTGGGCGGACTACATCGCAGGCGCCGACTACATCTACGACGATGCGGGCCAGACTGGCGGCTTGTCCGAGGGCTCTCTGTTTGTGATCGCTGGGGACTACAACGCGGACCCAAACGATGGCGACAGTGACCCCAACGCCATTCGTCAACTGCTCGAAAGCGGGCTGATCAACAACGCCCTCGTGCCGACAAGTGCGGGCGGTGTGGAAGCAGCAACCAGCCCAACCAACAATGGCAACGCCAACGACAGCCACGGCACGCCACCGGAGCAGGACACGGCGGATTTCAACGATGCCGGGCCGGGCAACCTGCGCGTCGATTACGTCCTACCCGCGGTGGACCTGGAGTTGGTCGATGCCGGTGTGTTTTGGCCCACCAGTGACGATTCGAACTTCGAGTTGGTCGGCACCTTCCGCAACCCCGACCTGTACAACAATTACGCGTCGTCCGACCACAAGCTGGTGTGGGCCGACGTTGCGATCACGCCGGCGCCGGTACCCATCCCCGGCGCATTGCCGTTGCTGGGTTCCGCTTTGGTTGCGCTCGGCTGGTGCAAGCGCGGCGCCAAGCGCTAACTGGTACCCCCGTGTCAACCAGGCCGGCGCGCTGTGCCGCCTGGTTGACTGCTCCACGGACCCACACTTCAGCGGGACCTTTTCGGTCCCTGGCCTGTGCCCCGGGGGGCGGTTTCTGCTGGCTGATATACTCGCACCGTAGGTTGTCGGAGAGACGCGGTGCCCGAAGATCCAGCGGCTTTTGCCCACCCAAGCCAATTGCTGTGCCTCCCAAGCGAGGCGGCAACGGATTTAGCCCCACTGGAGTACCGGCTGCCGCCGGGGTGCAGTCTGTTGGTGGCGGGTTCCTTTCGGGGGCGGTTCGAAGTTTGGGACAGTTTCGACTGGCGCCTATGGTACAAGGCCAAGTCGCTCCTTCTGCGGCGCATGGACCATTGGTGGTTGATTTCCAGAAAAGGCTACGGGTTGGTTCCCCAAGCTCCGAACGGCTCCGCTGCACGGGGGGCGCGCTGGCCGGACGCCTTCACTGCACACTCGGGGGGGCGCCGACTGGGAGCGGTTCTCGGTCCGCGTGCTTTGATCGAGGTGGCGAGTTATGTGCATCGGGAGTCGAGCTTCTGGGTGCTGGACGCCAACCAAAAAAAGATTGCCCGCCTCAGCGCCTTGGAGCTGCGGTCGACTGCGCCCTCGCCGCCATTTTTCTCAGGCCTTGTGCTGCATCCCCTGCTGGGGTACCAGAGAGAGACCCAAGGGGTTTGCGATGCGCTCAGTGCATCCGGGTACCAGCGCCAGCGCAAGTCCCCCGTCCTGGCACTGCTGGAGACTCAGGGCAAGGCGCCGTTTCGGTACACCCCCAAGCCGCGCCTCGCATTGAAACCTGCGCTGCCCGCGCGAACTGCGGTCGACCGTGTCATCGCCACCCAGCTGAAGATCATGCAGGCCAATGCCTTTGGCATTGAACAGGACATCGACCCCGAGTTCCTGCATGACTACCGCATTGCGTTGCGGGCGGCCCGCGCCGTGCTGGCATTGCTGCCGTCGGTCTATGACACGGACCAGGTCGAGCCGCTGCGCAATGAGTTGCGCTCCCTCCAGCAACAGACCAACCACATGCGTGACCTCGATGTCTGGATTGCTGAGGCGGACAGCCGGGTGGCGGTGTTGCCTGACGCACTGAGCGGGGCAGGGCGGGAGGTTTTTGCCGCGCTCGCTGAGGAGCGAGCAGTTGCTTTGAAAACTGTGCGCAGCCACCTGCAGGCGCCCCAGTACCGGGGTCGCCTTGAAGCACTCGCTCGGACATTCGGAACGGGTGCCCCCGATTTGGCTGGCGCTGATGCCGAGGCACCCATCGTGGACTTGGTGCAAAGGGAGGTACGCCGCAGGTACCGCAAGTTGCGTGAGGCCACCCGCGCGGGGCTGCCAGCGACGGATGAAGCACTGCACCGTTTGCGCGTCCAGTGCAAAAAGCTTCGTTACCTGTTGGAGGTCTTTGCGGCCGTTTTGCCTGCAGAGTCTGCGGCTGGCGCGGTCAAAGCCCTGCGCCGACTCCAGAATGCCCTCGGTGAATACAATGACTTGAGGTTGCGCGAAGACGCGTTACAAGACCTGGTATTCCAAGGGCGTTTGCATGCGCCGGAAGCCGTGTTTGCTGCCGGCCTATTGGCTGGTGTCGACCTGCGCGACAAAGCCTATGCGCGTGAGACAATTGCCGACGCACTGGCCGGGTTCAACTGCGGGTCGACCAAAGCCTGTTTCCGTGAGCTTTCCCGGGCCACGCACTGATGCACCGCTTGGCCGTGTACAGCGTCAAAGGCGGTGTTGGCAAAACTGCAGCCGCAGTGAATTTGGCCTTTGCCGGTGCCCAAAGCGGCTACCGCACGCTGTTGATTGACCTGGACCCCCAGGGCGCCTCCAGTTATTACCTGCGCACCGAGCCCAGTGGTGACGTCGAGGACCGCTGGTACATGGGAGACCGCAAGCAGTTGCTGCAGGGCATCCGAGCCAGCGACTTTCCACGGCTTCACCTGCTGCCCTCCAACCTCCAGCACCGCACCGTAGAGCAGGTGCTTGGAACCAAGAAAAAGTCGGACCGTCAGCTTCGCCGGCGACTTGCCGCACTCGAAGGACGCTATGATCTGGTGGTAATGGACGCGCCGCCGGGCATCGGGTTGCTCGCGGAGAATGTGTTTGCCGCGGTCGATGCCGTGTTGGTGCCGGTGATTCCCACCACCTTGTCGGCGCGGACCCTCGCTCAGTTGGTCGAGCATTTCCAAGTCGCCGGGTTGCCGTCGCAGCACCTGCACGCCTTTTTTTCGATGGCCCAGGTACACAAGCGCATGCACCGCGAATTCATGCAGCGTTTGCGGGCGCAGTATGGGTTCTTTCTGGATGCCGAAATTCCATTTAGTGTCGATGTAGAGAACATGGGGGTGCGCCGTGCCCCGCTGCTGGCCTCGGGCAGCAACCGCCCCGCAGCACTTGCCTACCGGCGACTCTGGGACGAGGTGATGCAGACGTTGGTGCCGGTTCGTGCCCCGGTTTGATCCGCCCTTGGATGCTTGCGGAGACACCGGCGTTTGCAGTAGCCTTCTGGCTGACTGAAAAGGCTGTGCGGAGGCTTGGCTTGATGACGATCTTCACGTTCATTTGCCCTGCGGCCAACCTCAACCTGAGGTTGGTTCAGCCCGTTACCGGCCACCGGCGACAACCGTTATCGGCGTCGTACCGCTGTCAGTGTAAAAAGCGCCATTCGGCGCTTTTTTTGTTTCTGGCGCAGGCATTCGGCGATTGCTCCGGTGAAACAGGATGATTGGTTCCCTTTGACGCACGCAAGGCAGAGGCGTTTTTGATGAGTGTCCGAATTCTCCGTTTGAACCTCGCCGGACAGCCGGTGGAGTGGGTCAGTTGGCAAGAGGCCGTCTGCTTGCATGCGCGAGATCTGGTGCGCTGGAACCTCGGAAGCATCGTGTTAACGGTGCGGGGCGGTTGGTCGCGGCAGACCCAAACCCGCAGCAGCGTCTCATTGCACAGCATCATCGCCTGCGAGGGAAAAATCTTTACGGGTGGCCGTCAGCACCCACCGCTGACCAACAGCGGGCTGTTCCGACGGGATCGCCGCACCTGTCTCTACTGTGGTGCCAGCTACTGTGTTGAGTTGCGACCTTG
>OBIC01000383.1_pt1 | contig 12889 bp, 13 predicted proteins | sample 1519831 | NCBI WGS metagenome assembly OBIC01 (sample SAMN03019805, study PRJEB22545) | beach sand metagenome | biome: beach; feature: sea beach; material: beach sand | place: USA: Municipal Pensacola Beach, FL | collected 2010-10-20 | depth 40-45 cm m | reverse complement strand
CGGCAGGCCGGCCGGCGTACCCGATTCCGCGGTCGCCATCGCCAGTGCTTGCGGCAGAAGGCCCACAAAAAAGGGCTCCAGAACGCCTCCCTTTGGTGAACGGTAAAAACGTCCGTTCAAGCAAAGCCATTCGGCCATGTTCCGACAATTCGCTCCATCAGTGATCGCGCGACCCGTCGGTCTCAGGAAAGGGCGTCACAGCACGTGTCAATGAACGCCGACCTGTGCTTTGTAGTCCGCCTCGGAATCGGTGCGGGGGTTGGTGAAGGTGCAGACGTTTTTTGCCACATGCCGGCTGGCTCCATGATCGAAGATTCTCTGGCTCATGAACCTAAGTGTCGTCGTGTTGGGTTCCTCCGAGGCGGTCATACACGCACCCATTGACCCATTCTGAGGCCAAACATCGACGCCACCCTCCCCTTCCAGGGCTCAGCAGACGGCAGCCTTTACTGATCGATACAGGTACCCGCCGCGACTTTGACAACTGCAATCTGGAGACCGATGTTCTGGTGGTAGCGGACAAACAACACCCCGCCATTGCCAAGGGCCTGGCGACATTCCATCGGCTCTGGTCCAACCAGGGCGATGTGGCCTACACGCAAGCCTTTGAGGCGTTCGCCGACGACTCGTCGATCAAATATGCGAATTACCGCATGATGGAATCCACCGGACTATCCAGGTTCTAAGGCCTCTTCACGCCCAGTTTGAAGCGATCGCGATCATGCGGCGCATCCAGATTGATCTCCGGCCCCAAGGGCACAATCCGATGGGGATTGATGGTGGCGTGGCTGTAGTAGTAATGCTGCTTGATGTGATCGAAGTTCACCGTCTCGGCGATACCCGGCACTTGGTATAAATCCCGCAGATAATTGGATAAATTCGGGTAATCGGCAATTTGGCGCAGGTTGGCCTTGAAATGGCCGTAGTAGACCGCGTCGAATCGAACCAGCGTGGTGAAAAGACGCCAGTCCGCTTCCGTTAGGGTATCGCCCACCAAGTAGCGCTGCCGGGCCAAAATGGCCTCCACCTCGTCCAAGGCGGTAAACAGTGCATGGCACGCGCGTTCATACGCCGCCTGTTCGGTGGCGAAACCGCAGCGATAAACCCCATTGTTGATCTCTGAGTAAACCTTGGCGTTGATGGCGTCGATTGGCTTTTTGAGCTCGGCCGGGTAGTAGTCCGTATCGGAACGCGCATGGTTGGCGAACGCGCGATTGAGCATGCGAATGATCTCGGCGGATTCATTACTGACGATGGTTTCGCGCTGTCGATCCCAAAGCACCGGCACCGTCACCCGGCCGCTGTATCGAGGCTGAACCCGGCGGTAGAGCTCATACAGGTAATGGGCGCCGTAGAACGGCTCCGGGTCTTCGTCTCGAAAGGCCCAGCCGTGCTCCAACATGTGCGGATGCACCGCCGTGACACCGATCACCGCCTCCAAGCCCTTCAGACGGCGAAAAATCAGCGTGCGGTGGGCCCATGGGCAGGCCAGCGACACATACAGATGGTAACGATCCGGCTCGGCCGCAAAGCCGCCCTGCCCGGTCGGGCCAGGGCGGCCGTCGGCTGTCACCCAGTTTCGAAACTGCGATTCACTGCGGACGAAATGCCCGCCCGTTTTTGCCGTGTCGTACCACTGATCGTGCCAGACACCGTCGATCATCACACCCATGGAAGGCTCCCCCTAGCGCTGATCGGCCGAACCGTTGATTCGCCGTGCGAATTGATCCAACGCCTCCAAAGCGGTACCCAAAAACTCCCGCGTACCCGCGTCGGTCAATTGCCCGTTCTGGTCGAATTTTTGATGGGCCGCGCCGATCATGACTTCCGGCTTGTTCATGACGTGAACATCCAGGAAGACCAGGACTTGCCGCAGGTGGTACTGCGCCCGGGCGGTGCCCAACCCGCCCATGGAGGCACCCACAATCGCCAAGGGTTTGTTGGCAAAGGGCTGGTTCGGCAAGCGTGAAAGCCAATCGATGGCGTTTTTCAGCACTCCGGGAATGGAATAGTTGTACTCCGGCGTGGCAATGATGAGCGCATCGGCCTCGCCGATCGCTTCGCCCAGACGCTGCACGGCTTCAGGAAAACCCACCGCTTGGGCGTCTTCGCTGTAAAGCGGAATGCCCGAAATATCGCCGATTTCGATCTGCATGCCCTCGGGCGCCAACGACTGAGCAGCCCGTAGGGTCGCCGTGTTGTAGGAGCCGCCGCGTAAGCTGCCGGACAATCCAAGTACTTTCAAAGTCGCCATGTCTGATCACCTCCAATCAAAAACTCAATTAACAAATCAATTACATGCCCACTGACAGGGCGAGAATTCGTATGCCCTCACGGCAGGTCGAACAGCAATCCACCACTGGACAACCGAGCAATCGCTTCGACCCCGTCGTCCGTAACCACGGCGCCGTCTCCGGCGCGAATCACGGTATCTCCCAGATCGAGCGCGCCTTCGGTCAGGTGAACGTAGGCCGTGCGACCCTCTGCCGACCCCACCTCCAGGCTTTCGCCGGCGTTCAGTCGAAAATGGCTCAACAAAACGTCCTGATGAATCAACAGCGAACCACTCCGGCCATCGGGGGACGCCACCAAATGAACACCGCTGTTGTTATCCAAGCCGTTCAGCTGGCGATAACCGGGCGTCAGGCCCTGGCGGTTCGGGCGGATCCAGATCTGCAGGAAGCGAAGCGGCTGCCGGGCCGAGCCGTTGTATTCGCTGTGAGTGATACCGGTACCGGCGGTCATGACCTGGAACTCGCCCGCTTTCAGTCGGCCGACGTTTCCCATGCTGTCGCGGTGTTCCAACACTCCGTTCTGCACGTAGGTGAGGATCTCCATATCGCGATGCGGGTGGGTTTCGAAACCGGCCCCCGGTGCGACATGGTCTTCGTTCAGCACGCGCAAGACAGACACCCCCATATATCGGGGATCGTGGTACGAGCCGAACGAAAAGCTGTGCCAGCTTTGCAGCCAACCTGTCTCGACATGTCCTCGTTCATCGCTGCGGCGGAGATTGATCATGGGAAACCTCCTGATCTCGCCTAAAAACCCATACTTGCTTCCTGTGGAAACAGGTTACTAGCTGCAAAAATGGCAATAAACAGCACTTTTATTGTTTATTTGTTTCCAAATCGTTGACAAAATAGCGGCCATGGATCGAATCAAGGCAATGGAAGTCCTGGTGGCGGTGGTGGACCGGGGCGGATTTACGCCGGCGGCCGATGCCCTCGGCATGACCCGGGCCTCGGCCAGCAAGATCGTTCAGCAGCTGGAAGATGTGCTGGGCGTGCGGCTGCTCCACCGCACCACTCGGCGCGTAAGCCCCACGGAAATCGGCCAGGCCTATTGTGAACGGGCCAAAGGGATTCTGGCCGAATTAAAAGAAGCCGAAGCGCTGGCCCAGCAGCAGAGCCTGCAACCCACGGGCACGCTGCGGATCAACGCCCCGGTCTCTTTCGGCATTCTGAACTTGGGGCAGGTGGTGGCGGAATTTATGGCCAGACACCCGGCACTGCGGGTGGAATTCGATTTGAGCGACCGCTTCGTGGATTTGGTGGACGAAGGCTACGATGCGGCCATCCGGATCGCCAACTTGGGCGACACCAGCCTGGTCGCCCGCCGGTTGGCCACTTCCCACGCCGAGTTGGTCGCGGCACCGCAATACCTCAAACGTTTCGGCATGCCCGGCCATCCGCGTGATCTGAAGGATCACATCTGCCTCGGCTATGGCGCCCATCCCGGTGCGGAACTGTGGCGCCTGCATGGCCCCGACGGCGAGCACTTGGTGCGGGCAGGCGAGCGGTTGAGCACCAACAACGGCGACTTTCTGGCTCACGCAGCGGCGGGCGCCTTAGGCATTGCCTTGCTGCCGGGATTCATTGCCCGCCCACACCTGGAACAGGGACGTATCGTACCGGTGATGCCGGCATACCGGCCCAGACCTTTGGACATCAATTTGGTGTACCCGGGGCGGCGTTATTTATCGGCCAAAGTCCGGTTGTTCGCCGAGTTCATGAGCGAGCAATTTCGCGACGTCACGTTCTGATGGTGCCGAAAAGGGCGCTGTGAGGTGACAGCCGCTTCGGCGGCACCGTCCGCTGGCTCATCATCCAAGTGTTGGCCCCCCGCGCAAACACGATCGCGCCAGCCAACTTGATCTGCCGTTAACCGCGGGCTGGGTGTTAGGGCGATGCAGGTGTTCGTGCACAGCAAGGACTCATTGATGCTCCGGTCACCAGCATCCCTGACAGTTGCATCTCGGTAGAGCCTCTGCGCACAATTTTGCACACCCTGCGGCCCTGCAGCACGGCCCCTCCGACCAAGCCGGCGACGGGAAAATGCCGCCGCCGCGCCATTTTTTCAACCATTCCATCTGGGACAAACGAGACCCACCATGCACGTCGACCCCATCATGCCCATCCTTGTGGCCACAGTGCTCGGCATCCTGCTCGTCGGGGTCGTGGCCCAGCGGCTGCGCCAACCCAATGTGATTGGATACCTCATTGCGGGAATTGTGCTGGGGCCCCACACGCTTCAGGTGGTGTCGGACCCGCAGGTTCCCGAACGCATGGGTGCCATCGGTGTGGTCCTGTTGCTGTTTTTTGTCGGCATGGAGGTGTCGCCACGCAAGCTGCTGTCAGGTTGGACCGTCTCGGTGTTCGGCACGGCGCTTCAAATCGGCGGGAGTGTTCTGGCAGTCTGGTTGCTTGGCCTGGCACTCGGCTGGTCCCTGTCTACGGTGGTGCTGTTCGGGTTCATTGTAAGTCTATCGAGCACGGCGGTTGTGCTCCCGATCCTGCAACAGCGCAACGAGCTCGACACCCCGCTTGGCCAGCAGGTCCTCGGGGTGTTGCTGGTGCAAGATCTGGCACTGGTGCCAATGCTGATTCTGCTGGGCGCACTCGGCGGTGAAGAGGTCCACTCCGCCACCCTTGTGCTCCAGCTGACTGGAGCGGCGCTGATCGCCGCCCTCATCACTTGGATGTTCCTTAGGGAGCGGATTCACATTCCGCTGCCAGGCTGGATCCGCCGCGATCCCGAAATGCAAGTCTTTGCGGCGTTGGTACTGGCCCTTGGTCTCTCCTTGTTGACCGGATTGCTGCAGCTCTCCACCGCACTTGGGGCGTTCACAGCCGGGATGCTGATCGCCTCCGCCCAGGAAACCGACTGGGTGCACCGACACCTCGAGCCGTTTCGCGTTGTTTTTGTCGCTGCGTTCTTCGTCTCGATCGGCATGCTCGTGAACCCATTGTTTCTGTGGCAGAACCTGGTCCAGATCCTACTTCTGGTGGTTGCGGTGTTGCTGACCAACACCCTGCTCAATGCCCTGATCTTTCGAATGCTTGGCAGTGACTGGACCCAGTCGATGTACGTCGCAGCCTTGCTCGCCCAAATCGGCGAATTCAGCTTTGTGCTGGCTGCACTCGGTTTTACCGCCGGGATGATCGATGACCAGGGCTACCAACTTGCTGTGGCTGTGATTGCCTTATCGCTGCTGCTGAGCCCCGCCTGGATTCAATCCGTGCAACGCCACAGCAAGCGCCGAACGAAGGCGCGCCCCAATATTGACCCGCCGACGGACCACTGACTGGAACCGGCCGAGGACACCGACATGACACTGGTTGGCAAGCGGTACCACCCCCCGGGAACGCCGCCCGGCACCTTGACCTCAGCAGCGGAGGAACCCGCGTTCATGCGGTACCTGCACTACCATCCTGGATCGGTGCACACAACGGATGAACCGGAGGTGGATGCGATTTCCCATCCGCCCGTCGAAGGCGCGGTCGGCTGGCTCGAAATCACGGGCACACCATCTGCGCAGCAGTTGCAGCAAATCCTCGACCGCTTCGATGTGCATGCTCTGGCCCTTGAAGATGTCCTCAACCAGGGACAGCGGCCCAAGCTTGATCGCGAAGACGGCTACCTGTTTTGTATCCTTAACTGGCCATCCGTTGCGATAGACGCACAAGAACTGACACTGCAATTCCACCAGGTGAGCCTGTTTCTGTTGGACAACCTGGTGATCTCGTGCGCACCCCGAGGCACTGACTGCTTCAGCGCAGTGCGCAACCGCATCGAACGAACCCAGGGGAAGCTGCGCAGCCACTCCGGCAGCTACCTCCTCTATGCGCTCATCGATACCGTGGTGGACCAGGCGTTTCCGGTACTGGAAGCCTTGGGAACGCAGATCGAAACGCTTGAGGAAGCGGTGCTTGAAGGCCGCAATGGGGTTGTACTTGGATCCATTCACCGCACCCGCAGGGAACTCATTGTCCTGCGCCACCGGCTGTGGCCTCAGCGCGAAGTCATGCGCGCGTTGCTGCACGACAGTGACGACTGGTTCCAGCCGACGGAACGGATCTACCTATCGGACTGCCAGGACCATTGCATCCAGTTGATGGACTTGCTGGAGACCTACCACGAGATGACCCGCGGGCTGCTGGAAATCTACCTGTCCGAGCAGAACAACCGGATGGGCGAGGTCATGCGGGTGCTCACGGTGATTGCGACCCTGTTCATTCCGCTGACGTTTCTGGTGGGCGTGTACGGCATGAACTTTAATATCGGTGACAGCCCCTGGGCAATGCCCGAATTGCGCTGGAAGTACGCCTATCCCGCGTTGTGGGTCTTGATGGCGTCGGTTGCCGCAGGGATGCTGATCGGTTTTAAAAAGCGCGGTTGGCTATGACTTCTCCTCGGCCGACCGCGGTGCAACGGTGGTGCCCGGCTGCTCGCGCACCATGCCGCCCGTCAGGATCATGCGCATGGCATCCTCAACCCCCATGTCCAGCGCCTTGAGCCGGTCAGCTGGCAGGTACAGGGTATACCCCCCAACCTGGTAGCTCATGGGGAAATACACAGCGACCAGGTTGTTGTCCCCCATGCCGGACAGCTCCAGGTTGCGGCGCGTCACCAAACCAATCACATGGGCGCCAGCCCCAACCTCAAACGCCACCACCTGCTGGGGTTCGCTGGCTGGTTTTTGGCCAGACACGAATTCCATCAAGTCCCGCACACCCAGGTACACGCTCTTCAGCAGTGGAATCCGCGCCATCACCCGCTCGCCAAAATCGAACAGCTGACGCACCGCCCAGGCGTTCAGGAGCAGGCCGAGCAGGAACACCGCCCCGATGCCACAAGCAATGCCAAGACCTGGCAGGTACCAGGCATCCGGAATGAACCAGCGGATCAGGCTACCGAAAAAGCGCTCTGCAGTGAGCGCGAGCCAATACACCAGATACAGCGTAATCGCGGCCGGCAGCGCGGCAACCAGCCCCTGCAGGAAAACATTGCGGATCTTGCGCATCTTCAAGCCCCACCGGTCACATCACGCCCCAACACAGCACGCAACCGCCGGCGCACCCTGTGCAAGTTTCACTAAGAGCCAGGGTCTGGGGCAACCGGCCAGCACGCCGGCGCACCACGGTCCTGCCCGATCGATTCCAACACCGCGGCGTGGCGCTGCAGCTCGGCGGCATCGGCGCGCACCACGGGCAGCACACCCCGGGGCACCGTCAGCGCCGTAGCATGGGCCTCCCCGTCGGCGGGCAACGCCGAGGAACCCTCCGCTGCCGGATCAAACAACAGGCTGGTCTGGCCGCCGGTCAGCAGCAAATACACATCCGCCAGAATTTCTGCGTCCAGCAGTGCTCCGTGGAGTGTGCGCTCGGAATTGTCGACACCGTAGCGCGAACACAAAGCATCCAGGCTGTTCTTCTGGCCCGGGTGCTTGTGTCGAGCCAGTGCGAGGCTATCGATCACGGTGCAGAGATCGGCGACGCGGCGGTGTTCGCTGCCCAGCAGCGCCAGTTCGTGGTCGATGAAGCCCACGTCGAAGGCAGCGTTGTGAATGACCAGATCGGCACCCGCGATGAACTCGATGAACTCTTCGGCGACCTCTGCAAACCGCGGTTTGTCGGCCAGGTCCTCAAGGCTGATCCCGTGCACCGCGCGCGCACCCTCGTCGATATCACGCTCAGGGTTGAGGTAGCGGTGGTAGTGCCGGCCCGTCAAACGCCGATCAAGCAGCTCAACGCAGCCGATCTCGATGATTCGGTGCCCGTCACTGGTCTCAAGGCCAGTGGTCTCAGTGTCGAGCACCACTTGCCGCCGACTCATGTTCGCCCCCCTTGGGACTGCGCTAACCCCAGGGCTTCGTCAATCGCCCGGTTTGCGAGCCGGTCCGCACGCTCATTTTCCGGGTGTCCGCTGTGTCCCCGAACCCAGGCCCAGCGTACCGTGTGGCGCGCCACCTCGGCCTCGAGGTCCTGCCACAGGTCCGCGTTTTTGACCGGCTGACGGCTTGCAGTGCGCCATCCGCGTTTTTTCCAACCGGGCAGCCACTCGGTCAAACCCTTGTGCAGGTACTGTGAATCTGTGGTGATGAGCACATCGCTCGGGCGCTTCAGGGCAGCGAGGGCCTGAAGCGCGGCCATCATTTCCATGCGGTTGTTGGTGGTGTGGGGCTCGTAGCCAAACATTTCCCGCTCATGTGCTCCCGCGCGCAGCACCGCGCCCCAGCCACCAGGGCCGGGATTGCCCCGGCAGGCACCATCCGTGAAGATCTCCACTTGCGGCGGGTTTGGGTCAGGAACCATGCGGACCTGGTTCTCGCTCGACTCGACCAAGCGCCGGCTCCGGGAAATTGATCACCGCTAGGCGGGGCCGCTTGCGCCGGCGTCGTTCCAGAGTTAGGGCGGCGCGCTGCTTGCGCACCACTGCCAAATAGACCCCACCGACTGGCCAGTTGTTGCGCTGCGCCATGGCCCTGAGCAGCGTCGACTTGGGCAGCCATTGGCGGTTCCGCAGCGGCGGCTTGTAGAGCCCATAGACCACCCCTTCGAGCGGACAACCCAGCAGGGAGGTCCAATCTGCCAGTGTGTGGGCAGGGAGAAAACGTCCTGACCAGGGAATGCTGCGGTTGCGGGCAAACCACTTGGAGAGTCCCCACAGCGACATTGGATTGAAGCCCAGGACCAACAGCCGCCCGCCGGGAACCAATGCCTGTACGGCCTCACGCAAAACCTGGTGGGGACTGTCCGCATATTCCAGCACGTGGTGAAGCACCAGGTGATCCACTGAATCCGGGGCAAAGGGCAGCGACTCCGGGTCCACCAACAGCCGCGGTCCAGGGCCGGGGTCACTGACGGCAACCGCGCGCAGCCGCTGCTGCACCGGAGCCGCCGCGTAGCTCAGGCCGTTGCGCAAGACACTGAGCTCAACCAGCGCACGGCCCCAGCAGTCGGGCAATACTTCATCAATCAAGGCTTGCTCGGCGCTGATGACGTCGCGGCCCACCGGAGTGGCGAACCAGTCGTCGATGCGCTCTGCGGACAGCCTGCGTGTCAATTGGTGGTGGCGAAATATCGGCATGGTCACTGCCTCAACTCGGGCCCAGTGCGCCGTCCGTCGCACCGGGATTCTGTCATCCAAAAAAGGCGGCTAAAATATGTGCTTTGCGCTCGGCGCCTTGGTACTTCACCGGAACCGCACCCGACAAAAGATGGGCTGCACCTTACCGAGCCACACCGCTTCGAATCAAGCCAACAGACGGAATCTGCCACCTTGAGCCTCACCACCGCCCTCCGCGGGAAACGCCAGCTCCCTTACATCCTTTGTATTGGCCTTGGCGCCATTGTACTGACTGGGTGCCAATCGACCGAACCGAGGGTGCCCCCAAGCGACGCACAGACCTTGCAACCAGGGCCTGCCAGCCATCTCATGTTCTCTGACGCGCAGCATCCCCACTTCGGTTCACGCGTCGACTGGGACAGCGCGCTCGGTGACTCTGCGTCGACGCCAGTACCGCCAACCGACCTATGGGACCGGCTGCGCGCCGGCTTCAGGCTTGAGATCGACGGAGAAAACCCCCGGATCGTCACCGCGGCCAACTGGTACAGCGAGCACGCCGCGCCTTGGGCCTACATCAGCGCACGAGCCTCCCGGTACCTGTACTTTATCCTTGAGGAAATCGAGTCCCGCGACTTGCCGGCCGAGTTGGCGCTGCTGCCAGTGGTAGAGTCCAGCTATGACCCGTTCGCTTACTCCCATGGACGCGCGTCCGGACTGTGGCAATTCATCCCGAGCACAGCGGCGCACCTCGGCCTGCGACAGAACTGGTGGTACGACGGACGCCGTGACCTCCGCACCTCGACCCAAGCCGCACTCGATTACCTCCAGCAGCTGCATCGTCGCTACGATGGCGATTGGCTCCTCGCGTTGGCCGCATACAACTCCGGCATGGGTACGGTGGACCGAGCCATGCGCCGCAACCGACAACGCGGCCTCGGCACCGCATTCTGGGACCTTGACCTGCCGTCGGAGACCCAGGCCTACGTGCCCAAGCTGCTGGCGGTGGCGCAGCTGGTGCGCACGCCCTTGGGCTACGGGCTCAATTTACCGGCCATCCCCAACGCCCCCTACTTCGAAGTGGTGGACTGCGGCTCTCAAATCGATCTGAGCTTGGCAGCCGAGCTCGCCGGAATTTCCGTGGAAGAGCTATACCTGCTCAACCCCGGATACAACCGCTGGGCGACGGATCCCGATGGCGGCCACGAGCTGCTGGTACCACTCGCCGCCGCGGCACGACTGCAAGCCGGATTGCTGAACCACCCCCCTGAAACCCGCCTGGAATGGGTGCGTTATCGGGTGGCCCGAGGCGATTCCCTGCGCTCCATTGCACTGGCGCACCGCACCTCGGTGGAGGCGCTGCGCGCGGCCAACGCCATCCAAGGGCACCTGATTCACCCTGGGGACCAATTGATGATCCCCGTGGCAAAGCAGATCCCGAGTGCCTATGCACTCAGCCAGGAACAGCGCCTCGCCCAGCTGCGCGCGCGATCTGGTCAGCGTGGGCAGGTGCGGCTTGATCACCGGGTGGCGGGCGGAGAGAGCTTCTGGTCCGTGGCGAGGAAGTACGAGGTCGACATGCACCAACTCGCGCGCTGGAACGGGCTGGCCATCAAGGACACGCTCAGGCCCGGCCAGACCCTGGTGGTATGGCAGCGCGCGACGACCACAGCCACACAGGCCGGACTGCCACAGCAGATCCGCAAGCTTGGTTATCGGGTCCGCAGCGGGGAATCACTCGCAACCATTGCGTCCAAGTTCAACGTCAACGTGCGTGACATCCTGGAGTGGAACAATGATTTGCGCAGCCGCAAGTACATTCACCCAGGTGACCGCCTCACCCTATACGTGGACGTCGCGCAAACGTCCTCCTGAAACTAGCCTCAAGCTAGACGCTACGGCTAGCGACGCACCACCAGGCGCGTAAGACAGAGCGTGGTGTATTCAGCGAAGTGGCGAAAACTGGCCACCACCTCGTCATCCAAACTGCGCCGTCCCAGACTGCGATCGGCGTAGAAGAAACCGATCACCCTGTGCGCTGCCGCCAGCGGCGCCACGAGAAAACCGCTGCGCGCCAAGGGGTGGCCCAACAGCCCCCGACACAGCCGCTGGTGCTCGGCGTTGTGACGATCGAAGCAAAACAGATCGGGCTGCGCCAGCAGCGCCGTGAAGAGGTTGTGGTCGGCATCGAGGGGAACAGAGAGCCGATTGCGCCAAGCAGTCATCTGGGTGCCGCGCCGCCCCACGACCTGCTGGGCTCGCAGCCGTTGGGAACGCTCGTCCACAAGCAGCAAAGCAACGCGGTCCATCTTCAACCCCCGCTGCACCCCTTCTGTCATCACCTGCAGCAGCGCGTTGAGGTCTGCGCGCTCCACAACCATGGTGCTGGCCTCACGCAGTATCTCCAATTGCAACCTGGGGTCAAAGGCTGCGTCGTCGGACGCTTCAGTGCCTGGGTCAAGGTAGGCGAGGCCATCGGACAGCGGGTGCAGCCCAAACCCCTCGGCGACCCGCACCGCTTCGTCAGTGGTTCGGCGCACCTGCTCCTTCGCGTCAGCTTCCGAAAGCCCCATCAGCTCGGCGGCGGCCTCAAGCAGCTGTTCCAGGTCGTGGGCCTCGGGGTCGGCCAGTGCCTGCGCGATCTGTTCGCCCAGAACCACCGCGCGAACGGGTTGAGAAGCGGTTGCGCTCTGGCCAGCTCGCTGGGCGCTCTGCAGCACCTCACCAAGCTCCCACTGCTGGGCCAGGCTCTTGTTCAACGCAGAGAAACTGATGCCGAGAAGTTCCTTGGACAGATCCGCCAAGTCGCCACCAGTTTCGGTCATGCGGCGATCCAACTCCGCCACCCGCGGATCGTCCATGGACCAGAGCACCAGTTCACCCACATTGAAGAGCAGCGCAGCGATAAAAACCTCTTCGCGTTGCGCATGCGTCAGGCGGCTCGCGAGGTTGCGGGCCTGCACCGCAGCATGGAACGAGCGGGCCAAGGCCTCGAGCAGCCGTGGGCGCGGCTGCTCATCGGCAAGGGATTCGATGACCATCGCGGACACGGCGATCGAAAGGACCCCGCTCACACCGAGCAGGATGATGGCTCGACTCACCGTGGTGATGGCCAAGGCCCCAGGGTTGTAGTAGGCGCTGTTTGCCATTCGCAGCACCAGCGCGGTCAGGTTGGGGTCTTTGAGAATCACCTCTGCGAGTTGGTAGGTCGAGGTGTCCGCGTCGGCGGCAAGGGCGCGCAGCTCGCCGAGCACACTGCCGAGCAGCGGCAGGTCCATGCCGTCGATCCGACCGAGCCAGTCTGCAAGCTGCATGGGCCCAAGCGGCGTGGGTTTAACGGGGGTGCTGTCGGTTGGCAACTGTCGTTCGCTTCTGTGCAGATGACGCCGCGGTTCGGACAGCTTCAAGTGGAAGCCATCCATTAGCGGAATGGCCCAAGAACACGCAATGGATCACATTTCGATTGCTTTGAGTCTAGCAGTGCCTGGCCTCAGTGCCTGGACAAGAAGCAGATCGGAAGAGGCTTCTTGTCCAGGCACTG
>OBIC01000382.1_pt1 | contig 12889 bp, 10 predicted proteins | sample 1519831 | NCBI WGS metagenome assembly OBIC01 (sample SAMN03019805, study PRJEB22545) | beach sand metagenome | biome: beach; feature: sea beach; material: beach sand | place: USA: Municipal Pensacola Beach, FL | collected 2010-10-20 | depth 40-45 cm m | reverse complement strand
CAATTCCTCACGGAACCTTTGAATACCGCTGTCGACCCGAACTCCTTCGGCGACTGGCTCGCGATAGCGGATAACCTGCCCCACTTCGGGAAGGTAACCCTGGGCTGGGTCTTCTGCATTCAACCGTGCCTCAATCGCCCAGCCTGCTGCACGAACCTGATCCTGTGTGACCGGCAGGGGCTCTCCCGCCGCGATACGTAGCTGGAGTTCGACCAAATCCAGGCCGGTGATCTCCTCTGTGACCGGATGTTCCACCTGTAAACGGGTGTTCATTTCCAGAAAGTACAGCTCACCGCTTTGATCATCCAGCATGCATTCAATCGTGCCCAATGAGTCATACGCGATGGCCTTGCCAAGCCGAACAGCAAAGTCATAAAGATAATTTTTTTGTGCGTCACTCAAAAACGCGGCGGGGGCTTCTTCAATGACTTTTTGATGGTTGCGCTGAATGGAACACTCCCGCTCGAATAAGTGAATAATATTGCCATGCTTATCGGCTGCCAGTTGTACTTCGATATGCCGCGGGCTCAGAATCAATTTTTCCAACAAGACGCTGTCGTCCCCAAAGGCACTCGCTGCCTCTTGTTTGGCCAACGCCAGGGCGTGTTCAAAGTCTGCTGCGGCATCAACGCGGCGCATACCTTTTCCCCCGCCTCCGGCACTCGCTTTGATCAGCAGGGGGAAGCCGATCTTTTCAGCTTCGGCCTGTAAGACTGAAACGGTCTGATCACCGCCGTGGTAACCCGGGATTACTGGCACCCCGGCGCGCTCTGCAATCGCTTTCGCTTCAATTTTTGAGCCCATGCTGACAATGGCCGTTCGGGATGGTCCAATAAATACAATGCCTTTTTCTTCACAGAGGCTGATCAAGTCCTGGCTTTCGGCTAAAAACCCGTAGCCAGGATGGATCGCATCCGCACCCATTTGTTCAGCAACAGCGATAATTTTATCCGCGCGGAGGTAACTGGCACTGGCCTCGGCTGGCCCTAATAGACAGGCTCGATCTGCCATCTGGACATGAAGTGCGTTTCTATCCGCCTCGGAATACACCGCAATGGTCCGGATACCAAGTCTCCGGCATGTTTTTATAATGCGTACAGCAATTTCGCCACGATTGGCGATTAAAAGTTTTTTTATCATCATAAGTTTCTCACACTACATGCGGTATACAGGGGCGTTGCCACGCACAGGTGGATTCATAGCGGCCAGCGCTAAACATAAGCCCATCACTTCCCGCGTGTTCTCCGGCTCGATGATGCCATCGTCCCACAGTCGGGAAGTCGCGTAGTAAGGGTCACTTTGGGTTTCGTATTGGGAACGCACCGTCTGCTCGATAGCGGCGAGCTCTTCCTCGCTTGCGGCTCCTTTTTTGAGGTTGGTTCGTCGCAGTTCTAACATCACATTAGTGGCGATATCTGCACTCATCGTTGCACATTGCGCTGTCGGCCAGGCAAACAGAAACCGGGGGCGAAAGCCGCGCCCACACATGCCGTAGTTTCCGGCACCATAAGAGCCTCCGACGATAATGGAGTATTTGGGCACCCGGGACGTGGCCTGTGCGTAAACCATTTTGGCACTGTCTTTGGCGATGCCTTTACGTTCTGCATCACTGCCCACCATGTATCCGGTGGTATTCTGCAAATAAAGCAGCGGGATATTGCGCTGGTTAGAAAGCTCGATAAAGTGCGCTGTTTTCAGACACGCATCTGACACCAGCACACCGTTGTTGCCAATGATGCCAACAGGGTAACCGTGGATACGAGCAAATCCGCAGACAACACTGTCTCCCCACAAAGGCTTGAATTCCTGAAAGTCGCTGGCATCGACCAGCCTGGCAATGACCTCACGCACGTCATAAGGAATTTTAGGATCCGCAGAAATAATTCCAGTAATTTCCGCAGGGCTGTATTTAGGTGGTTCCACCGGTCTCACATCCGCATAGCAGGTGGTTGGCCAGTTGAGTTTAGCAACAATCTCCCGTACGCGACCCAATGCTTCAGCTTCATCATTGGCGATATAGTCGCTCACACCTGATACCCGTGTGTGCATCTCGGCGCCACCCAGCGACTCACCATCAATTTCTTCGTTAATGGCAATTTTTACAATCGACGGCCCTCCCAGGTGAATTCTGGCTTGCCCCTTGACCATGACAACTTCATCCGACAAAGCGGGAATATAGGCACCACCGGCAGTACACCCGCCAAATACGGCGGAGATTTGCGGAATACCATCGGCAGACATACGGCACTGGCGGTAGAATGTATTGCCAAAGTGATCTTTATCCGGAAAGACTCGGTCTTGCTCCGGTAAATAAGCACCACCACTGTCAACAAGATAGATACAAGGCAAACGCTGTTCTTCGGCTACTTCCTGAATACGAATATGCTTGCGTACCGTCTCATTAAACATCGTGCCACCTTTCACTGTGGCGTCGTTTGCAATAATTGCGCAGGGAATCCCATGAATGATGCCAATGCCAATGACAATGCCGGCGCTGTAGATGTCCTGGCTATACTGTCCCCAGGCCGCCAGCGTAGAAAGCTCTAGAAAGGGAGTATGGGGGTCGGTTAATAGATCAATCCGTTCTCGCACCAATAGTTTGCCGCGTTCCCGGTGTCGTGCGATGTGGGCATCCCGACCTTCTGAAATGGCTTCCTTGGTACGTTGCCGCAGTGTCTGCAGCATTTGATCATAATGTGACTGGTTATTTTTAAATTCCTCCGAGCGGCTATTAATTTTTGTTTGAATCACACTCACGTAGACAACTCCCGAATTTTTTACTTGCGCTATGGTGCGCTATCCCATTTACCAAAATCAAGGTTTGATCATGTTATTCGGTGTTTCGGTGTTATAGTGAACCGCACGCTGAGAAAACTAGCAAAAGCCAGCCGCTCTCCTTCGTTCCTCTGTCGCCCCCAACAGATAGTGCCCGAGCGAAAGCCAGCCTTTGCTTTATTATTAATGAGAATAAACCTCAACGATTAAAATAAACGCTGCATGTTCCCGAAACACTTTTTAACCCGCAAAACCTTTACCCTGACATGTTTTGTCGTTGCCTTCGTAACAGCACTGGCCAATTTGTTGTTTGACTTTACTTTACTGAATCAGCTGGCAATCCTGACGATGCTGTTGTTTGTTTTATTGGGATTTAATACGGTCAGCCCAACACCACGAGCCATTGCGACCGGATTACTCGTTGGCGGGTGGGTGCTGGGGGCTGTTTTTGGTCATGTGGTTGATGTTTTTGTTCGCTCAAGCCAGATGGTATTAAACCTCATATTACTGTTTGGTGGCATGGCGTTTATTCAGTTTCCTGCCCTGAAAAGCCCGGCAATGACAAACATTCGGAAAATGGTTTTTCAGCAGCCCCCTAGCCGCCGCTACATGGCTTTAACTCTGGTGTCTCATTATGTCGGCGCATTGATCAGTCTCTCTGTACTGGGGCTACTTTCCAGCTTCATCGAGAAACAAAAAGATCCACTGGCCAAACGTAGAATCGGTATCGCCATGAGCAGAGGGTTCAGCGCAGCAACAGTCTGGTCACCTTTTTTTATCAGCATGGCCGTTGTTGCCTCGCTATTACCGACTGTACCTTGGTCAGAATTTGCCCTGGCTGCTTTTTTTCTGGGCTTTTGTCTCTTGTTGCTGGGGTGGGTGGTGGATCGACTCGAAGGTGTGCATCACGCAATCGACATGAGTACCACGAAAGAGACTGATCAAACAGAGGCTTTATCCAGCACTTTCAAAATTATCTTTATCATGGTGGCTATCGTCGTGTGCATTATGTCACTCAACGAATTTACCGCTTTGAATACGCCGGGAGCAGTTGCCGTCGCGTTACCTGTGGTTTCGACCATCTGGATCTTAACGATTTCCTCTTTTCAAACAGAGTCAGAGGCCGCTCCACTCCAGGGGTTATCCAAAGATGTGGCCCGGCGGTGCCTTTCCTTGGTTTCCCCAATGCTGATGTTCTACGGGGCTATTACGTTTGGCCAAGGGATTTCGGAAGCACTGAATAGCGAGTTACTGGACATTTCCCTGAGTGACCTTGGCCTCAGTTATGGCAATGCACTCATTGTTTTGACGGCCATTGTTGTCATGGCTGGCAGTGTGATGCACCCAATCATCCCCGTCGTTGTCATTGGTAGCCTGATTGATCCTGTGGAACTAGGCTTTGAGCCCACGGTCATCGCCGTCTTTTTACTGGCCGCTCGAAGCCTGGCTTCACTCATGTCTCCGTTTTCTGGCTTAACAATCATCATGTCGCAAATTTTCCAAATCTCGCCCTGGAAAACATCCTGGCGCTATCAGGCCCGCTTTACTCTGCTCGCAAGTATTTTTTGTGTACTGTACTTATACTTGTATGATCAGCTCATGCGGGCCTATTAAAAGCGTCCTCACCCATTGATCGTTAATTTTTCAGCATCATCTCCGGCAGGAACGTCACAATTTCCGGGTAAGCAATGAGTAAACCAACTACGACAATATCAATAGCAAAAAAGGGCCATATACCCCGGAAAATATCCTGCAAGGGAATATCTGGCCGCATGCCATTTACGACATAACAGTTCAGGCCAATCGGGGGAGTAATCAAACACATCTCCACCATTTTGACGAGGATAATACCAAACCAGATGGGGTCAAACCCCAGCGCAATAACAGCAGGATAAACAACCGGCAACGTCAGCAGCATCATGCCGATGGCATCCATAAACATTCCCAGGATGACATAAGCCAATAAAATCATAATTAAGATCATGGTTGGCGAGTAAGACAAGCTGACCACCCAAGATGCAAAGGCATCGGGTAAGCCTGCAAACGCTAAAAAGCGAACAAAAATCATGACACCCCAGATGATGGAGAAAATCATAACCGTCAACCGAGATGTCTCGATCAATGCTTCTTTTAAGTTTGCCCAACTGAGTTCGCGCTTGGCCAAGGCCATGAGCAACACGATAAACGCCCCCATCGCCCCAGACTCAGTGGGTGTCATCCAGCCTGTGTATATGCCCCCCAGAATCACAGCGATGACAACAAAAATTCCCCATACCCCTTTTAACGATTTGAAACGCTCCCCCCAGGTAACCCCAGTAATGGAGCGCCCCAGAGAAGGGTTCAAGGATACAAGGATGACTGGCACCGCCGCATACGCAATCGCAGTCAAAATACCCGGCAGGAACCCCGCAACCAGCAGTTGACCAACAGACTCTTCAACAATGATGGCATAAATGACCAATATCGCACTGGGCGGTATCAGTGCGGCCAGTGTACCCCCCGCGGCTACAACGCCAGCCGCGAGCTTCCGGTCATAACCTGAGCGAAGCATCTCCGGGATCGCAATACGCGAGAAAACAGCAGCCGTCGCTGTACTTGCGCCAGAAACAGCCGCAAACCCCGCAGCGGAAAATACCGTTGAGACGGCCACCCCACCAGGCAACCAGCCAAACCAATTCCGTGCAGCCTGAAAGGCACCTTGCGTTAATCCCGCATGGAAGGCCAAATGCCCAATCAAGATGAACATAGGGACAACACTTAAACCGTAATGTGCTGTCTCTGCATGCGGAATGAAACCAGAAATTCCGACGCCAACGCCAAGACCTTTCAAGGTTATTAAACCAATCACGCCAACAAGCGCTGCCGCAAAAAAGACGCGAACACCCAATAGCACCATGACAATGATGCCGACCATACCCAATATCCCAACGGTTAAGGGTTCCATTATTTCACCTCCTCTGTGTGATCGAGAAAGTCATCAATGGTTGCCACTTCGGGCACAGCAATCGGCGTCGCATCGGGGGCACCGATCAGACGAACGAAACCAAAAAGTTGCAGCCAGAGTCTTAACCACAGAAGAGTTAAACAAACCGGTACAAGCAGCTTGGAAGGCCATAGAGGGAGTTCTGCATCAATGGTTGAGTCACCCATCTCCCAGGCATCCAGAAAGTGCAAAAAGGTCGAATAGACAAGCACTGTCACCACAAAGATCGCTGCAATTGTTGCCAAGGCTTCCACAAACCAGTGCGGACGCCCATGTAAGCTTTTAACAAACATATCCATCCGCACGTGCCCACCCACGCGTTGACAGTATGCCAAGCCTAAAAAGGCGGTGACCGACATGGCAATTTCAATCGTGTCGATATAACCAAAAATTGGGAAGTTAAACAAACCTCTTGACGCTATTTCAGCCACGCCCGACAGCATAATCACAAAAATAAAGATAGCGCCAATCAGGTTGAGTGCATTCTCTAGTTTGGAGTACACACGATCCACTTTCGAAAGCGCACGAGTATCATCGACTTTAGCCGTATTTTTAGCCATAAAACCTTTACCCCGAGAAAATCTCTTGAATACAGCCCACGAACCAACTGCCCGGTTAAAACACCGGACAGCACGATTTTTAGACTAAGGGTTTATCGAGCCGTGTTTAAGACAAGGTCCAGGAGCTCTTGCGCAGGAATGCGTTTTTCCGAGGCTTCCTTAACCCATTTATCCCATACAGGCTTACCGGCTTTTTCGACGAACTTGTCACGATCTTCCATGGGGTAGGTAATCGCAACAATGTTCTTCTCTTTAAAGAGAGGGATATTTTTATCATCCGCCGCTTTATACGCAGCTGCTTGAGCGGACAAAGCCACAGGTACAGAGTCCGTGATCAATTTTTGATACTGATCGGGCAAAGCCTCCCAGGCTTTACTGTTTATGACAACTGGGCACGCCAGACCACCGAGAGACATGTTCGTTGTCCGCCAGTTCGAAATTTCATGCAGGCGATAAGCCGCAAACGCATAGGTGTTAGGAAACGTCACACCATCGACCAAGCCCCGTTCTAAACTGGTATAGACCTCCGGTGCCGGCATTGAAGTAGGCGTTGCTCCGACCTGCCTGAGCGCTTCACCCATGCCCCCGAGTGCTCGTACTCGTTTGCCTTCCCAGTCTGTTAAAATGTTCATGGGAGGCTCGCCTACCCCCATCATCTCATAGGGCGGTACAAGCGATGTCATAATGACTTTTGCACGCCACTTCTTGAATTCCTTTTGGATGAAAGGGTGAGCATAAACTGCATTATGTACTCGCTGCATTTGCTCAAAGTCGAAAATGGGCAGAAAAGGTAACGAAAGCACCATGGACCCCGGCAGCTTTCCAGGAGTATAAGGCGCACATGCTAAGGCACCCTGAATAGATCCGAGCTTGATGTTATCCAGGTTTTCTTTGGCAGGAGATAACGCACCGCCATAATGAATTTTGATAGTAAAGTTGCCACCCGTTTCTTTAGCGACAACTTCGGCCATCTTTTCGAGATGTGCACTGAGGGCGCGCTTATTCCCCCACATCGACCAGTCCCAATGAACTTCAGGCCCATCAACAGCCGCATGAACAACGCTGTTACTTAAAACCGTACACAAAGGATACAAAACTGCGGCCGCTATAAGCCGTTTAGTAAGATTTAATGACATCTTCGCTTCCCCTTTCCCACGCCAGTCTGGTTTTTACCCACTGACTTTATGATGTAATTTTTGTTTTTAGTATATTTATTGAACACACACGCTAACTTGGTTAGCGACGTCATACCTTAATCAAAAAAAAAGTAAATGGCAACGCGCGAACAATCAATCGATATTACTTCATAGCACTCAACGAGCACCATGACCCAGAATGACGTATTCAACTTAACGCAGCAAAGATGCTCACAACTTTACTGCGTTTACAAAGCACAAGCGCCTGATAATCTTGTCAGGCGTAACTCAACATATCATTGGAAAGCCCTTTGGCTTCCATGATTCTCCGCAGCCGTTTAAGTGCCTCCATTTGTATCTGACGAACACGTTCACGCGTCACACCCATTTCAGCACCAACCTCTTCAAGGGTTGACCGCTCGTAACCGCGCAAACCGAATCGCCTGACCACGACTTCACATTGTTTATCCTCAAGTTCACCTAGTAAGTGATTGAGATTTTCATACGTGTGGCTTTTCTGTAAGTCTGATGCGGGTCCATCACTCTTTTCATCTGGAATCAGGTCCAGCAAAGGGCTTTCTGCATCCTTACCCACCGGTGTATCAACAGAAGTAACCCGATCCCGTAATTTCATCATTTTTTTGACGTTATCAACCGGGCATTTCAGCAAAGTCGCGATTTCTTCCTCAGAGGGCTCGTGACCCAGGGTTTGCTCAAGACGTCTGGAGGCTTTGATATAGACATTCATTTCTTTAAGGATGTGAATAGGCAAGCGAATGGTCCGCGTCTGGTTCATGATCGCCCGCTCTATTGTTTGCCTTATCCACCAGGTTGCGTATGTAGAAAAACGGAATCCGCGTTCAGGATCAAATTTTCCTACCGCATGGATCAAACCGAGATTACCCTCTTCGATTAAATCCAGTAGTGAGAGACCTCGGTTCATATAACGCCGTGATATTTTGACTACAAGGCGCAAATTACACTCAATCATCCGAGCTCTAGCAGCCTCATCGCCTTTTTGAACTAACCGGCCGTAGTATTTCTCTTCATCGGCAGTTAACAGTTCAGATCCCTCGATATCTTTAAGATACAGTTTCGTTGCATCGAGCTCTTTACTGGACAGCTTCCCTGCCTCAAATCGCTCATTTTCTTCCTCGTCTTGATCCAGCGTTTCTTCACTATCCAGGTCAAGTTCTTCGGTGTTTATTTCGTCTTCACTAACATGCACTTGTGAGACACTGTCCACTCGTTCCCATTCTGCAAGCTGAGCTTTAGCCATAATCTTCTCTTCTCCAAAGGCAGTAATTGCTGTTTAGACATCCAGTCCTTTTTAGATACAGCTTAAGGCTGACAGGTAGCACGACAGCCAACCTTAAAGAGACTTATGCAACAAGCAAGCCAAATCACCTAAGATCGTGAAGTTATTTATCTTTTTGGCAGATATTGGAGCGGATCTACAGGTTTTCCATCAAGACGAATACCGAATTTAAGGAGAGGTTTTCCACTATTATCCACCCCCATTACAGCAATTCTTTCGCCAGCAATGACGGTATCCCCTTCGTTCACCAATAGCTTTCCGCTTTGGGAGTAGGAGCTAATATAACTAGAATTATGCTTTATAATCAAAAGGTTACCGTATTTAGCCATATTTCCGCTGTACACAACCTCTCCACTTGAGGCCGCTCTTATTTCCTGACCGGCAATGCCTGCAATTTTGATCACACTGCTTTCCAACTCTCCAGCGATAAATTGACCCACAAGCCGACCCTCAGTTGGCCACTGCCAACCATTTTTACTGGGCCGGTTGACTGAGGGCACAGGGCTCGACGTCATATTTTCAGCGGGCAGATCCATTTTCGCAGATTGCTCTGTCAAATCTTTGACAAAACACCCTCTTCCTCAAGCGGCTGAGCCGATATTGAAGACCGGCTCGCCCTCAACCCGGTTGTTTTTGCAGAAGGCGTCGTTGAAACTGTGGACTGGGTCTCAATTTCTTCATCGACAGGTTTTGACGTGGCAATAGTGACGTCATTATTTTGACGACTAATGACGAGCTTTTGCCCCGCTGAAAGACGATATGGCGGCCGTAAATTATTCCAACGGATCAGGTTTTTGTGGTCCATCTGATACCGCCAGGCAATAGAATACAAGGTATCACCTGTCTGTACGATGTAGGTATCTGTCCTGAAAGAAGTTTGTAATGTTCGGTTGAGAGTTTCATTTTTAGGCAACCCACAAGACGTCAAAAAAATGACAATCATGAGCGCATTCAAAATGCCAATCTTTTGTCTAAACTTCACAATTATCCCTTTAAGTACCAAACAACAGCCACCAGTAACAGAACCGTGATCCAGCCAATCCACTCAATATATTGTCTGATTGCCGGCTCAATACGCGGACCAAAGGCTGACACAAGTTGTGCGACCAAGAAGAAACGAGCCCCCCTGCCAATTAAAGATCCAATAATGAAAGGAATCAATGCCAGGGAAAGCGCTCCGGCAGCAATCGTAAACATTTTATAAGGTAATGGGGAAAAACCAGCCACTAAAATAACCCAAATACCCCACTCATCAAACCAGCTGACAACCGTCTCATATTTATGCTCATACCCCATTTTGTAAATCAACGGCTCAAGCATCTCAAATGCGAACATGCCGATCAGATAACCGAGTATAGCGCCCAGAATTGAGAAAATCGTGGTGATCGCTGCCAGCCGAATACTCCGTTTAGGCTGAGCAACAACCATGGGTATCAACATTACATCAGGAGGTATTGGAAAAAAAGAAGACTCTATAAAGCTCAAAAAAGCCAGATAGCGTTCAGCAAACCGGTGGCTCGACCACCGAATAGTTGTATCGTATAAATGTGTGAACAGTGTCATTAGTCAAGAACTTTCAAAGATTTAAAAACGAAATTATGACGAGAACCAGCATAGTCTTTATTGATCTAAGGCTCAGTATTCAACTTTAGAATGACCTCAGGCGCAGCCAGGGACAAAGGGGACGAATCGCACCCAGTCCAATTGCTCTTGTTCAAAATCAGCGCCCTTACGTGTAATCAGGGTTAGTATTTGGGTGTCCTCGTCATGATTAATGGGAGCAATCAGCTGGCCCTCGAGCACTAATTGACTCAAAAGGGCTTCCGGAACAGATTGGCACGCAGCTGTTACGACGATGGCATCAAAAGGAGCTTTATCAGGCAAACCCCAAGTACCATCGGTGTAACTTGCATGGATATTCTGGTACCCCAAACGCTGGAAAAGACACTTAGCCTTCTCATATAGACTTTTAATACGCTCGACCGTATAAACCTCTTCAACAATCTGGGCAAGAACTGCCGCCTGGTAACCTGAGCCTGTACCGACTTCTAGGACTTTACGTGGGAGCCGGTCTCTAATGACCGCCTCGGTCATACGCGCCACGATATAAGGCTGAGAAATTGTTTGCCCTTCTCCAATCGGTAAGGCGGTATCTTCATAAGCCCGGGTCGACATCGCCTCATCCATACAGAGGTGTCTGGGCACATGGCTGATTGCAGACAATACACGCTCATCCTGAATACCGTGATCTCTCAGACGTTTGACAAGACGATCCCGGGTGCGTTGTGACGTCATGCCAATGCCCTCGACTTGTTGCGGAGTGAATGGTTTTGGTTTACGCATCAGTTGTGGTCCAGCCAAGCACCTATCTTCTCAATGGCGTCATGGCACGTAAGATCAATTTGCAAAGGCGTGACTGAAACATACCCCTGGTTAACGGCATAAAAGTCCGTGCCGACACCAGCGTCTTCTTCTGGTCCCGGAGGCCCTACCCAGTAACAGGGGAGCCCACGCGGATCTCTCATCTCAACCACGGATTCAGACTGGTGTCGACGCCCCAGGCGTGTGGACAACATACCTTTTAGCTCGCTATAGGGCACATCAGGCACATTGACATTCAAAATAGTATCTGCTGGCAGCGGCACTTCTTTAAGCCGTGAGACCAGTGCTTTCACTACCTGGCCCGCTGTTTGGTAATTTTCATCGGATGAGGACACAAGGGAAACCGCCATTGCAGGAAATCCCAAAAAACGCCCTTCAATCGCAGCAGCGACCGTACCTGAATACAATACGTCGTCACCCATGTTTGCGCCTGCATTGATGCCACTGATGACCATGTCAGGCAACGTGTCAAATAAACCATTGACCGCAAGGTGCACACAATCAGTCGGCGTCCCTTCCACGGAAATAAAGCCATTTTTTTGGCGGCTCGTTCGCAGCGGGCGATCAAGCGTTAATGAGTGGCTTGCGCCACTGCGATTGCGATCCGGCGCGATAACATTGACGTCGGCGATCTCGGACAGTGCCGCCGCCAGTACCTCAATGCCCGGTGCCAAATATCCATCATCATTAGAAACAAGAATTCGCATGTCAGATCATTTCCCTGATTACTTTAAACAGCAAGCCACCATAAAGCAGATTTCCACCGAAGCTCGACTCCAAATTGCGCCTTCAGAAAAAGCACTGAGAAAATGCCTGAGTTTAGATGGGGTATGTATTTTATCAAGATTTACCTTATTAGAAATCAGGTATTTATTCATTGACGGCTATCAGCGCTTCGTGCTAGAACCTTTCCAAAAGTTAATATTTAATGCACCACGCGATCAGCCAGTCTCAAAACCGAATCACTGAGCCAAAACAGTCTAAAAACGTTCAGCAAATAGTTACGCCAGAAGTTGTTCAAGCAAAACCACTAACGGGGAGTAATTGTAATGTCTGATGATAAACGTGTTGTTGGGAGTGTTGAATACCACGTGGCCGAAGAAGCCTATTTTGAAAAACGTGGGTTAAAACGTTATGCCGGGGCCTGGTCGCTCTGGGCGCTTGGAGTGGGGGCCGTGATATCCGGTGATTTTTTTGGGTGGAACTTTGGCCTGGGGGTAGCCGGTTTCGGAGGACTGCTGATTGCCACGGTAATCATCGCCATCATGTATATTGGCATGTGCTATTCGATCGCAGAAATGTCTCCGGCTTTGCCGCACACGGGCGGTGCCTATTCATTTGGCCGGTCGGCGATGGGCCCTTGGGGCGGATTCATTACCGGTTTGGCAGAGAATATGGAGTATGTACTCACACCCGCAGTTATTGTTGTGGGAATTGGCGGTTACATGGGGGCCATTTTTAATGACTTGCTCGGCATCGAAATAGCCGCACCGCTATGGTGGGCACTGTCGTATATCATTTTTGTGGGTTTAAATATCATCGGTGCCGAGCTCACTTTCAAATTTTCCGTTTTCATCACGTTCCTCGCCTTGATCATTCTAGCGACCTTCTGGATAGGTGCTATCCCACTGTTCAGCTGGGAACACGCTCTGAACATTCAACCGACAGAAGGTAATAGCGTCTGGCTACCCATGGGCTGGGCTGGGGTCGCGGCAGAGTGCAACGTGCGGTGTTT
>OBIC01000381.1_pt1 | contig 12893 bp, 17 predicted proteins | sample 1519831 | NCBI WGS metagenome assembly OBIC01 (sample SAMN03019805, study PRJEB22545) | beach sand metagenome | biome: beach; feature: sea beach; material: beach sand | place: USA: Municipal Pensacola Beach, FL | collected 2010-10-20 | depth 40-45 cm m | reverse complement strand
GCTCATTGCGGAGAACCAGCGGGAGACCGGCACCCGTACCACGCAGGAACAGCAAACGGTCATCGCTGATAACCTCCGCCGTGCCTACGATGTGTTTGTCGCCGAGAATGGCTACCCGCCGACTGTTGAGGGTTTGCTGTCCGCGCCTACGGATCAGTCTCGCACGCTACCTGTCCCCTATAATCAGGAGCGTCCCTTGACCGAGGAAATGGGTCGTCAGATCCTGAGCCTACCAGCAGAGGTACAAGCTACCGGGGAAACCCCGGCAACGACGGATCTTGTTCGCAGGCTGGTTAGCAATCCGGTCGCTACGACGCCCCGCCCTGCGCAGGTTGTTGAACCGGCCCCGGTTGAAACTGGCTACCCCAGCGCTGTGCGCCCGAACCTTGCCAGTGATTCTTTCCAACCGATCCGGGAGCTGGTTACCGACACGGACGCTGTGATTCAGTCACGTGTTGCCGGATTCCAAGCCATGCTCAACGGGGAGTATGGACAACTCTCCGAGACGCAGACCAGCGACATCAATCGTTACATGGATTACGCGCAACAGGAAATGCAATTCCGCGCGGATAACCCAGCGATCAGCGCAGAGAATACCCGTGCAAGGGAACAACGCCTCGATGAGCTGGACGCTGGGCAGCGCCCCGCGTTTGGGGCTGGGGTGCAGGAAGTCCAGGTCATCAACATGGATCCGAGCGAGATTCTTTCCGATGAGCGGAACTTCGATCGCTTCATGAGCGAGACTGATGAGTGGTCCGGCGATCCGGGGTTGTCCGAACTTGAGGGCCGCCAGTTCAGCCGAGCGATTCCGAACGATGCCCAGCAGAAATTCGCTGCGTCGTCGGTAGAGATCCGTAATCTGGTCGATGACATGATCGGCCCGTTCCGTGTGGATATCAAGCGCACACGGCAGAACTACTACGATCCGGTGTCCAGCGTTATTTCAGTTGCCTTCAACCAGGCGAACCCGCTGTCCACCGCTGCCCATGAGGCGTACCACGCAGCCGCTGATAAGGTCATGACGCGCTCCGAGCGCAGTATCGTTACCGCAGCCTTTGCCGATGGCACGAAAATGAATCAGCGGCTGCGTGAGGCAGCACTGGATCTGTGGGAGAACGCGCCAGACGTGATCGACCATATGGACATTGATGGCGAAGCCGAAGCCTACGCATTCCAAGCGTGGCGCGAGGGCGCCCTGAAGCCCTCCGGTGTTATCGAGCGTGTATTCCGTAAGGTGCAGAGCTTCTTCGAGCGTGTGCGGAATGCTGTTGAAGGGAAGGGATTCCAGAACTGGGAGGACGTATTCAACGCGCTCAATACCGGTAAGTATGCCGCGCGCCCTGTGTTGAAGCAGGCGTGGAAGACCAGCGATATGCCCAAGCGGATGTACTCCATCGCGCAGGAGGTTCCGCAGGATTCCCAAGCAGCCGAGATTTCCAAGGTCCTGGAGAATATCCACACGGTTATCCCGGAGAGCAGCCTTCGCAACAAATTCAATATCCCGAACAAGGGCAGCGTTAGGGATCACCTTCAGCGGGCGTGGGGTACGGTGGGCACGATGTATAACGTGGCCCGGACCAGCCCGCAGGCGATGAAGGTGATGTCGCAGGTCGATGCGATGTACCGTTTGCGGGACAGCATGACTTCGGACGCCGATGTGGCCTTCGAGGAGTGGATCAACACCCGCGATCAGAAGGCAATGGATCAAGCTTCAACCGCCTTGTTCAGCTTCACGAGGGAGCGGCACAATACGGTAGGTGAAGATATCCTTGTAGGTTTGAGTCTAGACAGTGACAGGGATTTCCAGACATTGCAGGAGCTTGGAGCCTACACTGATGCCGAGCTTCGCCAGCGCGGGATGTCCGACGCCGCGATCAAGCTGTATAAGGATGCACGTAGCGCAATCAACCAGCTACAGCGCCGTAGCTTCCAGGAGCGTCGTCTCGATCTGCTTGGCAACAATAGCCCAGCGGCCCAGGAGCGGTTGCGGCTGTACGGCGAGCAGATGAAACGTAACATCGCCGAAGGTTATATGCCACTTGACCGTAACGGCGCGTTTGGCGTGAATGTTGTGCACAAGAAAAAGACCGTTGGGTTCTTTACGTTCGATACGCAGGCGGAAGCAGAGAACGCCGAGAAGCTTCTGGCCGAGACACTATCCAAGTACGAGGGCGTGACCACGGAGATGTCTCGCCTCAGCAAGGAGCGCCTGACGACTTCCGGCGCGTCTGTCGCCTCGATGCTTGAGATGATCGATAACCTGGATCTGACCTTGCAGAACTCCGACCGTGAGCGCTTGATCAAGGCGCTGACCGAGGCGGATAGCATGTCGCGCAAGCGGCTCTTGCGCCGTGAGAACATCCCGGGGTTCAGCCGTGATGCCCTACGCACCATGGCCAAGATGATTCAGGACACCAGTAGCCGGACAGCGTCCGCTATCTATGCCCCACGCCTCACTAAGCTGGTCAATGATACCGCCGCGTGGCGCCGCGAAGGAACCAACTCAGGTTACTCCCGAGATAAGATAGTTGACATGGTGAACTTTGTTCAATCCCCCGATGGGATGGATGAAGCGGGCAGCTTCCAGAAGCTTCGCACCGCAGCGTATGTCATGCACTTGGGCGGTACGCTGGGTAGTGGTATCTCAAACCTTTCCAGTCTTTCCATTGCCAGCTTGCCCTATACTGCGCAGTTCACGTCTACGTCCAATGCGTTCACCAAGCTGGTCAGCTCGATCCGTCAGTTCGGTGCGCCGCGTTATGGCGACCCGGCAAAGATCGACGTCGAACTCCGGAAGCTTGCGGGTAAGCGCGATGCGGAATCCGTCAGACAGCGGAGTCGCCTCTTGGCTCTGCGCCAGGCTACCGCCGAAGGGGTGCTCAACCCGTCCCGCACGCTGGCGATCATGGGGGTGGCAAATGGCCGCATGATGGCACGTAGCCAAAAGATGCGTGGGTTCCTCGACGCATGGATGACGCCGATGTCTTTTACCGAGGGCTTGAACCGCCGAGCAACTTTCATGGCGGCATTCGATATCGCCACCGAAATCGGTAACAGCAACCCGAGCTTGATTGGGCCGAATGGCCGATTCAAGGACGTGATGGATTTTGCAACGCGAGCGGTGCATGAGACGCAGGGTATCGCTAGCCGGTATAACCGTCCGGGATTCGGGCGGCAGGGCATCGGCAGTGTGCTCTACACCTTCAAGGGCTTCCCGACCATGATGGTCGAATTGGCGATGCATATGGACAACAAGGGGCGCTCCCTGATGATGGGGATGCTGTTCCTCGGTGCTGGTATGACTGGCCTGCCTTTCGCCGATGACATGCTCGCAGCTTCCCAGGGGATTGCTAAGCTCCTTGGAATCGACTGGCAACCGCTGCGCTTGCCCGAAGTCGCGATCCGTCAGGTGCTTGACCCGATTGACCGTGCCATCCCGTTTGCAAACACGACCGACATTTTCATGAATGGTCTGCTCGACGCGGCGGGGGTGAATGTGTCCAGTCGCATCGGGCTTGGCCGCATCGTCCCCGGTATGCAGGGGCTGTCTCGTAACGATATCGGCATGGCGCTATGGGAAATCCTCGGCCCCGCCGGACAACCGGTCGTTACGGGTGCTGGGGCTACCGCTCGCCTTGCGCAGGGAGACATCCTCGGCGCCGCACGCAACGCTCCGGTACGCGCCATTGCCGACGCGGCCAATCTAGCTGATCAGATCCTGACCGGAGAGCAGCGCGATAAGCAAGGGAACGTTGTAGCTCCGGCTACCTTGGGCAGCATGTTGATGAAAGCCGCTGGGTTCAGCTCTACGGAACTGTCCCGAGAGTACCAGGCAATGAACATCATCTATGACTACCAAGAGTGGAAGACGGATGCCACCAAGGGTTTCCGCCAGGATCTTGTCCGCGCTTACCGGGAAGGACCTGAAGCAGTCAAGGCCGTTATTGATTCCATCAATGCGTGGAACCAATCGCACCCGAATCCACGGGACCGGATCACGATCGATTACGGCGACGCGCTACGGCAGTCACGCGCAAGGACGCTCACAGAGCGCCGCACCGGCGGGCAGAGCGCTAAGCAACGCGCTGAGATGAATGGCCTGCTCAGGTCCGTCGGGATCGAGCCAGGAGACCTGTGATGAACTTCAGGCGTTCATCCGCAGCTTTGGCATCGGCTTCGGACTCCGCGAAGTCGATGCGCTGTTGCAGTAGGGGTTCGTATTGCTGGAGCGCCGAGGGCGGTTCTCTCAGGGTCAGCGATGGATACGCGGGCACCCCAAGATCCTTGAAGGTTATGGAGGCGTAATGGTTACGTTCGGTTTCAACGGCCCGTGTGGACTTATGGTCCGCGCCGGAATGATGCATGAAGATCATGAAGCGCAGAGCGAAATTGTAGTGCGGTATGAGGTGGGTCCAGTTGATATCCAGATCGGGACTATCGTGGACTTTGATGTAGCCTGTTGCATCCTTGAACCCGACGATCAGGGCAGCGCACGGGATGCTGAGGCCAAGGTGGCTGCGCAGTTGCTCGACTTTTCGGGTTGTGGCCCTGAACTCCGCAAGGCGGGTTAATTTCATGCGTACTCTCGAAGTTGTACTGGACGATAAAGATTACGAAACAGCGATGGTCGCCGCCGCGCTTTGTGGGCAGGATACCGACGAATGGGTTGCCGGTGCAATAGCCATCGTCAGTCATGTGTGTACATCGGCCCCCAGTAAACGTATGCGGGTCGAGGCATTCCTAAGCCCGAAAGAGTTAGCCGAGCGATGGTGTATGAGCATTGGGGAACTCGATTCCCGTAGCCGGTTACACGGAACTCCGAACCCTGTTATGATTGCCGGTAAGTTATTGTACAGACTAAAGGATGTGGTTGTCTACGAGAAGCATATGATGGAAAGGCAGGGCATGGCATGACAACGATCTATGTCGAAATGACAGAGCAGCTATCGAATCTGGAAGCAAAGATTCGGTACATCCCTGTTGTTGTCGATGGAGCGCAGGTCTACCACAATATGACCGCGCTTCGATTCGTAGGCGCTACCGGCGTGGTTACTCATGCGGGTGGTGGGGTTATCGATGTCAACTTCTCCGGCCTTGGCGGCTCGACGTATAAGCACACGCAGGCTTCGGCCTCGGATACCTGGACCGTGAACCACAACCTAGGGTACAACCCTACTGTGCAGGTTTTCAATTCCGGTGGCCAGGTGGTCATCGCCGATATCAGTCACACAAGCTTGAATCAAACCGTAATTTCCGCGTCCCTTGCGTTCAGCGGGTACGCCCTATTTACTTAAGGAGTATTCGCAATGGCCACAAAGATCTCAACTTCATTCGATTTTCAGAGCGCAGGGACTGTAACCGGGTTAACTAACCCGAGCGCATCTACAGACGCAGCGACCAAGGCATACGTTGACAGCGCTGTCGAGGGTCTCGCGTGGAAGGATTCGGCACGTGTGGCTACGCAGGGGAACCTTACGTTAGCATCCCCCGGTGCCACGATCGACGGCATCACGATGGTGTCTGGGGATCGGGTACTTGTCCGAGCGCAGAGCGCCGGAGCAGAAAACGGCATCTATATCTGGAACGGCGCAGCGGTCCCCGCAACAAGGTCGCTTGACGCGAATACCGCGAATGAGCTTGAGCAAGCCGTTGTTACCGTCGAGGAGGGCACCAGCGCTGGGGTAACATATCGCCAGACCGCCGTGAATTTTACACTGGACTCTGGTGCGGTATCCTGGTCTGTATTTGGCACCGCTGCGGGGAACGCAAGCGAAACCTCCGCAGGGATCGCGGAGATTGCCACCCAAGCGGAAACAGATGCCGGTACAGACGATCTTCGTTTTGTCACCCCGCTTAAGCTAGCCACGTCGCCCTTTGCGGTTAAGAAGTACGCCGCGAACTTTGGCGATGGGTCTTCGACGAGTTTCAATTTCACGCACAATTTCGGTACTCGCGATGTGCTTGTGGAAGTCATCCTGAATAGCGGGAACTATGACACCGTGCTCTGCGACGTACAACGGACCAGCACAAACCAGGTCACCGTGGTAACGAGTGTTGCTCCTGCTTCCAATGCCTACCGCGTATTGATCCGGGGCTGATAAATGAGGCAGCTTTCTGAATTACTTTTTGAACGGAAGGTAAACTCCCCGACCATTTCGTCGGGGACGCTGACGCTCAACCTTGCAACAGGGCGGTACTTCAAGGTTACCCTGGATGCCAATGTGACAACGCTGACCTTCAGTAATGTACCGTCTGGGGTTGATTGCACCGTTGATCTCAAGCTTGTTCAAGATGCCACGGGGAGCCGTACCTTTGCATGGCCCGCCAGTGTCAAATGGGCGAACGGGTATATCCCGACGGTCACGGCTACCGCGAGTAACTATGACATTTTCACGCTGCACACCGATGATGGTGGAACAACATGGTCCGGGTTCATTGGTGGACAGAGGTTCGTGTGATGCCTGGATTAGGAATGCGTGCTCATTGGTCACCGAGAATCATGTTTCCTGTGTCAGGAGGAGACGCTGGGTGCTTTTACGACCCAAGTGATTTGTCTACAATGTTTCAGGACGTTGCTGGAACTATCCCCTGCGCTGTTGATTCTACCGTCGCGTTGATAAAAGACAAAGGCCCGTTTGGCTACGATGCTAGTCAATCTGATTCAGCGAAGCGCCCAACTCTCAAAAAGGATTCGGCTACGGGAAGGCATTTCTTACGTTATGGCCCAGAAGTCCAGCATTTGGTTACGGGATTAGTCATCCCCCGGCCAACCGGGGATATATTTTCTGCGGTGGCGATTCAGCACATATCAGACACACTTGATTTCCCTGGCTATTTTAGGCATCGTGGATTTACCAATGACATTGATTCAAGGCTCCCTGTGTTTTTTTCCCAAAAGTCTACTGGTAAAATGTTTGTTGAGTTTGGGTCAACAGGTTCTGTATCATTCACAACAAACAGGGCACTTAAGAATGTGTTCTCGTGCACGAGGATCGTTAGTGGTGCGTTGACCGCTTACAGTAACGGTTCCATTGCCGGTGTGGATAGCTCTGTCGATAACCCTACCAGCGATACGCTGAAAGAAACTCATGTCGGCGTCACCGCCAACTTTGATCTCTATGGGGCACTTGTTATATCCGGATTCGTTAACAGCACCGCGAACAGGGCGCGCATAGAAAAATGGTTTGCAGAGCGTATGGGCCTTGTGTATTAGCTCCATAGCAGTTACTATTTCCCTACAACTACCCCGAGGGCGGAACCGTGAGTTTAAGCAGAATCGTAAATCCAGCGGCTGGTCTCCGCACGCTTCCAGATGGCGTTGGCGCGTACACGCAGCCCGTTGTCGATCAGAAGGGCGTGCAGCTTTTCCGGATGGTCGATGCTTCCGGTAACCCAGTTACGTCGAACAGCATTCAGGAAGTCATCAATACCACGACTGGTAAGACACAGGCCAACGGTGTGTTTACCGTGTCGCCCTACGCTGCCGGAAAAGTTCCGCCGTACAGCACAACGGTCGCGATCGAGTGTAGCGCTACCCCGACCGCTGGAACATTACTGATCGAATACCGATGCTCAGGCATGACGACCTGGAAAACTTTCATGACCATTAATTTGGTCACGCCAACCGATCCCACGATAAACGGCTATGCCTACGAATTCCGTTTCACCCCTACCGGGTTCGATGCTGATAAATCCTACTCGGTCAGTATCATCGGGAAGGGCTGAGCATGGAAATCTTTAACGTAAACCGGCAGGCATATCAGCATCTCGGGCGCCTCCCATGGGGATCCAAACCCGCGGCTAACACGGTGCCTGTTGGTACGCGCCTTGTCGCATCGGACATCAATGAGACGGAGTGGAAAGCTGACGGCGTAAATTGGAGACCGCTCAGTGGATACCAGATTGTCTACAATCCACAATTCGCCGAAATCAACGTGCAGTATTCAACCCTGCAAGCGGTTTCCGGTATCCCCGGATTCTTGATGCCTAACGATATGGCGGTGACTCCTGGATTAGATATTATTGGATTCTTTAGCGCATATGTTTGGTCTGGCGTATCTACGGGGCAATCACGTCTGTTCTACATCGGCAACGATGTCAAGAACGCCTTTGTCGCCTCCCACTCGTATATCAGTTCGTCTTCGGCGGCTGTACAGGGCACCGGCGTAGCCTGGAAATCCGCCGTCGGCTACTTCATTTCACCCGGCATCAACGGCACGCTTTCGCAAAACGGCAACACGTCGGGAAACGATATCGCCGCCACACTGGTGAACCATTCACCGATCAGACTATATCACCGTTCCGGGGATCCAGGCGGCGGAGAGTTAGTAAAAATCCACCGGTTTATGCTTGCCGTAAGGGGGTAATAAGTCTTGAAGACCTATCAAAAATCCGATTTTTCCGAGGACCTCATTCCGCCCGGTTGCATTGGGTTGTGGGCAACAGACTCCCAGGTAACTGTGTTCATGCCCGGCGATGAATCGACCCCTGAATGGCAGGCACTGCATCCTCCCTATGAGCCGCAGGAAGATGAGTCTTTGAATACGTAACCCTATGGAGAGACACAATGTCGAACGATCATGAAGAACTGAGAACCGTTGTGTCTCATGCGGTGAAGGAAACGCTTATCCAGTTAGGGTTCGATGTGAACGACCCGAAGCGACTCCAGGCGGACATGGCGCATCTACGCTACTGGCGCGAGACGCTGGAAGAGATTACCTCGAAATCAATCATCGGCGCCGTGGTGTTTATCATTGGCTCTATGCTCACGCTACTGTGGGTTGGCTTTCAAGCTTTGTTAGGGAAGGGTTAACATGGACCGCTTATCGCCGTTTGGTTTAATTGGCTTGGCTCTGTTCGGGATCGTGTTCTACTCGCACCCGGAACAGGTGCCGGTGGTCCTGAACAAGACCGCCTCTGTCATGTTCCCCGTGTGGCTCGGCTACTGGGCCGATCGCCTGACCTCCCCTTACGCCCGCCCCGATAAACTGGCCTGCGCCCCCGCGATGCCTGATAGCGATATCGCCTTTGCTGCTGCAATGCTCCGGCGGGCGATCATCATGGGATCGGTTGTCGTGGCCTATGCGATGGCCTTGTGAACAAGAAGCTCATTGCACTGGCGCTCTTGCCGGTGCTTTTCGTGCCGATATCCCTGGTTCAATCCCCTGATGATCCCGCACCGGTCGAACCGGTCGCTGTAGCCCCCGCCCCGAAACCTGTTGCCCCGCCACCTCCGCCTGCCGAACCGGTTATCGTCACCCCTATAGCAGTGATCGTCGAACCGGAACCGGTCTATGATCTGTCCGGCGTCCCGAGACTTTGCCTTCAATACAAACGTCGAATTATCCGGGAATCCCGGAACGTTTGGGGGCTAGACGGTTTTCCAGCGACCTTTGCGGCGCAGATCCAGCAGGAGTCAGCCTGCAAACCAGATGCGGTAAGCCGTGTCGGAGCGCAGGGACTGGCTCAGTTTATGCCATCTACCGCAGAATGGTTCGGCAACGAGATCATGAAAGAGGAACCCGCGCCCCTTGATCCTGACTGGGCAATCCGAGCCATGGTCCAGTACAACCGATTCCTGTGGGTTCGGGTCAACGCGGCGGATACCTGTAACCGTGCGGCCAAGATGTTGAGCGCCTACAATGGCGGCTTGGGTTGGATCAAACGCGACGAGAAACTTGCAACCAGCAAGGGCTTGGATAAAGACTTGTGGTTTGGTAATGTGGAGACAGTGAATTCTGGAAGGTCCGCGGCCAACTTCAAGGAGAACCGAGGTTATCCCCGCAGGATCATGTTGAAGATCGAACCCTCATACGTGCGGGCTGGCTATGGAGAAGGGGCCTGCGCCTATGAATCTGTTTAGTGTGTTGAGGGTCTAACTATGACTTTTATTCTGCGATCCCTATTCGCACTCATAGTGATTACTGGGATTATCTGCACGATACCGGGCCTCGCTATCGCCATTATGGCTCTGGTACTTGTAGCCCTGCTTGGGGCGATGTCCTGCCTGGTAGTGATAGGCGTCCGCCACATTCCAAGCGCGATTAACAACGCATCCAGTTAACAATCGAGCCTAATTACGAAAGGGCCGGGAAAGGTACATGTGGTGATTGATCTATCAAATGTATTGACAAGTTTCCAGAAAGCGTTACGCTATGATAAGCGCAGAAACAAAAGGCTGCGTGACTACTACATCAATGAGGCCCTGATCTTTCTGATTGGTCTCTGACTGGAGGTTTCCATGTTCACTTTTATCCGTGTATTTTTCATCGCCGTGTTCGTTTCGTTCATGGCCAGCATCGCGCCCTCCGCAACCGTTATGGTAACCGGTGCGGTAATTGCATGGTACGCCATGGCAAATGTCGATCGCAAGGCGCTGATCGAACCGGGGGTGTACTTCGGTTCAGCGCTGCTCAGCGCACTCGTGTTCTGAGGTATCTATGCTAGCTTCATTCATCGTCAGCCTTTTCGTTGGGTTCGTGTCCGGCACCCTTTGGCGCATCGCCACGCTCGTTGGAATGGGGTTGCTCGTTCTCTGGGCGCTGTTCCATCTTTATGAGGTTTACGATGGACGACGGTTCATCGGGCGGGGGATGCTTGCCTTGGCCGCGGTGTTCGGCCTTATGTTCTCGAACGGATTGAACAACTCCAAGATGACCCAGCTCGTGGACGAGAACAAGATGCTGAAGGATGACCTACGGCAACACGAAATGGATGCCGAAGCAATCCGTAAGGAAGCCGAGGCATGCGCTGCCGCAGTGGTCGAACAGAACAAGGCCATCGTGAAAGCGGAAACCCAGGCGCGCAAGGTCGAGAAGATTGCCAAACAGTCCGGCGTAAACCAGTACCGGGCAGCAAAGACGAAAGCTGCTGTCGAAACGCGCAGCGCCGATGAATTGAACAAGTGGTTTACCAACGTACTATCGGAGTACCAACCGTGAAGAAAGTCGTCCTGCTACTGGCGCTCGGGCTGTCCGCTTGCGCCACGACTAAAGACCCTGTGCACATCAACGTCCCTGTCCCGGTGATGCCGGACGCCCCTGAAATCCTGACGATGATTCCGGTCCTGCCGACCCCACGATTCATCCATCCGGGTTCGGACGACGCGGCGGTTTGCCTGGATCGCGACGGGATCAACCGCTTGAAAGACATCGTAGCGGAGCTGGCTGCACGGGAAAGTGCATGGCGCCACTGGTACGAGCAGTATAAAGCAGCGAATCCGGAAATCGTCACCGAACTCCCGCCTGCAAATGGGTTTGCAGGGGATCAGTGATAAGTCCTTGATTATTAAGGATTCCTGTGAGCCATTCTAAGGCCCTGTGAGCGACGATCTCAGGGCACCCGCTACCCTAGGGTGGGTCAAACAGAAAGAGAAAGGGGCCATATGGCCCCTTAACTGTTTTCGGCTAACCTTTATGAAGCACGTATCTCCCTCAAGAGGTTAACCGCATAGGAAATCTGTCCCGCTGGTTCCTCAACCCACAGCGTCATGTCATGATGAGCCACGACAAGCGTCCTGCCATCGTATTGATGAGCGCCTAGGATCCAATCCGGATCGAGGTAGATGATACCCCTGCCATCCGCAAGGGTGAGTTTGATGTTGTCATTCATACCGCGACTTCTCCCTTGATAGCTGGGTGGTGTAGATAATTCACCAGCGTGATGTGCTCTGCGCGGAAGTCATCGATATCGGTGATGCTGCGATCCAGCAGCAACTGCGGGTGGTTGTACGGCACACGCTCGATCTGCGTCATTACCTGATCGACGTGGTTCAGGTAGATGTGGCAGTCGCCGCCGGTCCAGATGAACTCGCCGACTTCGAGGTCGCAGACCTGAGCAACCATGTGCGTGAGCAGGGCATAGCTGGCGATATTTACCGGTACTCCAAGGAACAGATCTGCGCTGCGCTGGTACATCTGGCAGGACAATCTGCCATTGCAAACATAAAACTGGATGATAGATCCATGGCAGCAAGGTAGGCTAGCATGTACCATAGAAGGTGTATGCCATAGATTTATGATGTGCCGTCTGCTATCCGGATCATGCTTAATAGAAGCTATCACTTGCTTAACCTGATCGCACTGGCGGAATCGTAGTACTTCCCCGTTTGCCGATGCGTACCTGAACCCGCTCCACCCATGGTGACTTTTGAGTTTCCCGTTCAGGCACCTGTGGACAGCCGATATGTTTAACCCGTATCGCCTCTCGATATCCCCGATGCTAGGGAATAGCTCCTCTACACCGTCTGGAGATGTAGCGAAAAACGGAGTTCCGGTGCTCGTATTCCACCCTTGTTCTTCGTGCGAAGCCCACATGCATGTAGATTTTGAGTACCTATTAGAAGCGGCTAGTATATCCTTATCGATGCTGTACTCATCTGGATATTCTAGTTTCATATGCCATCCAGGTAGCCTCACCGCATCCTCAGCGAAGTTATCAAACTTCATCCACTCTGGTGCTACATGAACACCGGAACCACCGTAGGCCGGGTATCCTTTGGAATTCACGTCATAGCATCTCTTAAGCATATCGCGCCATGTATTTCTTAGAATCTCTATCTCTCTCCCTTGCCCACGAAGGTAGCGCCACGAACCTAGATCACCCACACCACAGAACCCCCCATCTACCCTATCAACATTTGGGGGATCGAAAAGTTCGGGCTTAACGGAATACCACCATCTGGACTTGCGGTACTGTTCCCCGTATATAGGGCCTAAGCTATTATCTTCCCTAACCCAGGGTGACCACCAATGACGAACATTATCTGGTAAATCATCGATGCTCGTGCTCCCGGACAAGAACCATAGAAGTTCATGTACTACGCCGGGGGTGAACATTCTCTTCGTGGTCACCAGCGGGAAACCTTCACGAAGATCAAAGCGCATCTGCGCGCC
>OBIC01000380.1_pt1 | contig 12897 bp, 12 predicted proteins | sample 1519831 | NCBI WGS metagenome assembly OBIC01 (sample SAMN03019805, study PRJEB22545) | beach sand metagenome | biome: beach; feature: sea beach; material: beach sand | place: USA: Municipal Pensacola Beach, FL | collected 2010-10-20 | depth 40-45 cm m | reverse complement strand
TGCGGGCGAACTTGGCATGCCGTCCACGTCAGAGGGCTTCAGTCCCGCATCCTCGATCGCCTTGCGCACCGCCTCCGTGCCCAGCGCGCGCGTGGTTCGCCCGGAACCGCGAACATAGCCGGTTTCGCCAACCCCCACGATCGCATATTTGCCGCGCAGAAACTTTTCGCTGGCCGCATTGATATCACCGCCTGGCGCCATGACCTCCCTCCCCTGTTTTGCATTTTCAGACAGCTTATGCGGGGAACACAGGGATGGCCAGCAGATTTACGCCTGTATCCATTCCTTATGGTTTGCATTAATCTTGTCTGCTCTTCACAGTTCTGAAAAGGAATATACGATGATCGGATATGTCACTCTGGGCACGAACGACATGGAAAAAGCCGCCAGGTTTTACGACGCCCTTCTCAGTGAACTCGGCGCCAAGCGCCTCATGGATATGGGAACGTTTATCGCCTGGGGCACAGGGCCGGGCCAGCCCATGCTAGCCATTACCAAACCCTTCGACGGCAATAATGCCACTATCGGCAATGGCGTGATGGTGGCGCTGGGCACGGACAGCCGCGCCAAAGTGGACGCGGTTTATAAAAAGGCGATGGAACTTGGCGCAAAGGATGAAGGACCGGTAGGGCCACGCGGGGAAGGCTTTTACGCTGGGTATTTCCGCGATCCGGACGGCAACAAGCTGAACGCATTCTGCATGGGGTAAAAAAAAAGTTGCGCCGGCGGGACTGGAAAGCCCGCCGGCGCGCAAAGAAAATCCGATACGCCTACCAGTTATACTGGGTGCGCAGGGCGAGCGCGGTATAATCCTGTCCGATCTTCGCGTTGGGACCGCCATTCGCAACTGAATTGTTGGAATAGGCGCGGCGGTCAACATCCGCAATCAGATAATTGAGCATGAAGCGAACATTGCGGTTCGGATACCAGTTGACGCCAAGGGTGATGATGTCCTGCTCGCCACCGCGGATACAACTGGAAGTCGCCGCCGGGTTGAGGGTCGCTGATCCGCCTGAAACGGTTCCAAGACAGGTGGAGTTGGAGGCGTTATCATCCAGATTGACCGTGCTATAGCGCGCCGCCAGTTCCACTGCGCCGATAGACCCGCCAAAACTGAAGGGCGAGCTGGGCCTTGGACCACCGAAAGATGCGGTTTTCGCATCGTAGGACCGGCTTTCTCCTGTCAGAATATAGGCGCCCTGCACATACCAGCCATCGAAATTCGCTTCGGAAACGCCGCGGCGGTCTAGGTCATAACGATAGTATTCCGCCTGGCCATAGAGATTCTTCCAGTTGAATCCGAATTCCGGGCCATAAACACGCGCATCTTCAACGTTCAGGGTTCCGGTTGAGACCAGCCTCGCGCCATCAATACGTAACTCCGGCCTGTCTTGCAAAGTAAAGACGGGACCAGCCCCGCCTGAAGGCTGATTGAATTCAAATACATTGGTGCCCGAAGCGCCGATATGCACGGTCGAATCGGGACTGGGCTGGAAATGGAAAGCCGCGCGGCCCACCAGCGCGCTCTGCTCATCCGCTCCCCCTTCGCCAATGACGCCGCCCGTGTAATAGAGCGAGGCGTAGAAATTACCTTCATTTCCACGCACGCCAAACGCCGTGCGGGAATCACCCGCGCCAAAACTCGCCGCCATATTCACGGCTGCAGGGCGCTCGATGAAAGGTATCTCATTGGAACTCGTTGTGTCATCCATGGTCATGGACGGCTTCATGGCGCCTGCGAAAAAAGTCAGCGGCTTGAAACCGGAATAAGAAAGCCATGCATAATTGATCGTTCCAGACGATTCTCCTCCCGACCCGCCGAAATTCACCTCCAACTGGTAGCCCCAGTCACGCATGAACTTGCCTTCGACCCCTAAACGGGCGCGGCGGAAATTGGAGCCGCTGCCCAGATCGCGCCCTGGCGCGATAGCGGGCAGTCCATCATCATCCTGAAAATAGGCGCCGGTATCGAAATGCGCGCGGCCACGCAACGCCATTTCAAACATGCCATCGGGGGTCCGCAAGGTCGGACGGCCATTGGAAAGTTTGACTTCAACCGCTTCCTGCTGCTTGGTCTTGATTTCATTGATCTTGACGTCCTGTGCAGCCTGCATCTGGCTGAGCCGCTGTTCCATGGCCTGAATCTGCGCTTTCATCGCGCTGATTTCGCTCTGACTGGCCTGAGCTTGCGCATTGGCTACTCCCGGCAATGCCGATGACAGAGAGCCGCCCAGCAAGACAAAGCCCGCCATTCGCAATTTTTTTGCTGACATAGAAATACCCCTTGATGCGTGAAAGAAATCACAGTTTCGAATGCAGGTTGCTGGCCACGCGCCAACCCTGCCCATCGCACAACTAGCAGGGCCACATGATGGATTTGTTGCAGTTATATGAAGGAATGATTACAGGCCCGCCGTGGCGGGAGCGCGCAAAGACGCACAAAAGGTGTCAGCAGCAGGTCCGTTGATGACGGCGGCGCGCTCCGCAGGCTCAAACCAGGATAAAGCAGCCTTCCTCTAACCCATTGCAGTGAGGTGCTTCGCCGCAGAGAGCGATGACGGGAGGCCAGCGCCAATATCAAAAAAATCAAATGTGACGGGCCTTGAAAGAAGCGCCTTGGGAGTACTCCCCCTGCTTTCCTCATGCTCCAGAACAATGGCGATCGCAATCAGCTGACTGATTTGATGATCATGGCCGCGGAGAGGTAAAAAAATGAGCTCCGCGATAAAAGGACTATTATGTTTGGATAAAAGTTTCTGGCGCACGCACAATCCGCAGGGCTGTCTTCTTAGCATGTCAAACACCTTTCCCGCAGGGGCGCGAAGGTTTTTGTCGTAAAAATCCAGCAGATCGGTTCCCGTTAATTCTATGCCCCACTTCTCCACCAGGCTGGTGCCCGCCAGCCGGCAAATGAGTTTTCCCGATTCACGGTACTCAAAGATCAGGAGATTGGGTAAAAGCTGGACCAGTTCGGAAGGCCGCAAAGCAGATCTGTTGGGAACGAGTTCAGCGCCCTTTATCTTTTGCCAGTAATCGCATAAAGACCTCCCTGAAGGGTCAATCCCCTCAGGGAAAAGGACTCTTCTCCCCTTCTCGTTAGACACCACAGTTTCTCCACAGAGTTGTCTATTTTCCGCACATAGCACTTTAGTAGTAGATTAACTTATTTAATTTTCCATTAAGCAATTATTTCCAAGGGTTTGTGATGACCGTCACAGTTAAGAAAAATTTTATCCACAAATTGTTCCGGGACTTATTCGCTATATGATCCGGCAGTTGCACATCATTGGCGGCGGCCTGGCCGGCTGTGAAGCCGCCTGGCAGGCGGCGCGGTCGGGCGTGCCGGTCATCCTGCATGAAATGCGCCCACTGAAGCGCACGCAAGCGCATGAAACCGGCCAACTGGCGGAACTGGTCTGTTCGAACTCCTTCCGTTCCGATGACCATCACGCCAGCGCCATCGGCCTGTTGCATGAGGAAATGCGCCGGGCGGGATCGCTGGTCATGAGCGCGGCGGACCGGAATAAAGTCCCGGCGGGGGCGGCGCTGGCGGTGGACAGGCTCGGTTTTTCCCGCGCCATCGAAGACACGCTCCGCGCGACGCCGAATATTGAAATCAGGCGTAACGAGGTGACGGCGCCGCCGGAAGAGGCGTATGCCGTCATTATCGCAACGGGTCCTCTGACCTCGGCGCCGTTGGCTGAAGCCATTACCGCCTTTACCGGAAGTCAGTCGCTCGCGTTTTTTGACGCGCTTGCCCCGATCGTCCATATGGACAGTATTGATCTGTCGCAAGCCTGGTTTCAGTCCCGATATGACAAACCGGGTCCCGGGGGAACCGGCAAGGACTATATCAACTGCCCTCTCGATCAGAGCCAGTATGAGCACTTTGTAAACGCCCTGCTTACGGGAGAGAAAACCAGCTTCAAGGAATGGGAGCGCAACACCCCCTATTTCGAGGGCTGCCTGCCCATAGAAATCATGGCCGAACGCGGACCGCAGACCCTTCGGCATGGCCCCATGAAACCCGTTGGCCTGACCAACCCGCACCGGCCGGAAAAGCCTTACGCCGTCGTCCAGTTGCGTCAGGATAATGCGCTGGGGACACTCTATAATCTGGTGGGCTTTCAGACCAAGCTGAAGCATGGCGAGCAGACCCGTATCTTTCGCATGATTCCCGGGCTGCAGAACGCGCGTTTCGCGAGGCTGGGCGGCATTCACCGCAATACATTCATCAACAGCCCACGGCTTCTGGACGGGCGCCTGCGGCTGCGAACCCAGCCTCGTTTGCGATTTGCCGGTCAGATCACCGGGGTCGAAGGCTATGTGGAAAGCGCGGCAATGGGCCTGCTCGCAGGACTGTTCGCGGCGGCGGAATGGCGTGGAGATGCGGAGCTTCCTCTGCCGCCGCCTACCTCCGCCATGGGGGCCTTGCTGCAGCATCTGACGGTCGGCGCGCAAGCGGACACCTTTCAGCCGATGAATGTGAATTTCGGATTATTTCCGCCCATTCCGGCCCCGTTGCAGGCCGACGGCAGGCGCGCCCGCGGCAAAGCCAAGGCTCCTGCGCGAAAACATGCCTATTGCGCGCGGGCGTTGGCGGATATGGAAAACTGGCTGAAACAGGTTTCTAAAATCTGCGGCCAAGCCATGCCCGGAACAGGCGCAACTGCTTCCGGTGAACCGGTATCGGAGATGGCGGTTGAAACGGGTCATGGCGGCAAAGACGCAGCGCCTTGAGATAGAGTTCCGCCAGCGTCACCGGCAAGAATACCGGCAGGATATCTCTGGGGACGCGGGGCAGAAGATGACGGGCGCGTTGGATGTGCATTTCCGCCCGCTGGCTGAGCCTCTCTATCATCCTTCCGATCTCGGGGCGCATTTTTCCCGCCAGCAGCATGTCCGGACTGACCCCTTCCAACCGCATGACGTCAGCAGGCAGGCATATCTGTCCGCGTGCGCCATGAAAGGCGATGGAGCGCAACAAGCCGGCAAGCATATAACCTGCCCCTGCATGATGAAACGCGGCGTCCTGGATATGTATCGGGAACCCATCGCCGGGGCGCGCGCGTTCCAGAAGTAAAGCCGCCAGGCGCATCAGACCCGCGGATACGGCGTCCGCATATGTTTCCAGCGCATCCAGCGTCGCATGAGGCTGGCTGGAAAAATCAGCCGATCTTGCATCGAGCATAATTTCGAAGCGTTGGCGGGGAAGATCGAACACGGCGATCGCTTCACCCAACGCCTGCAAGACCGGGTGGTCAGGACAGGACTGAGATGAAAATATTCCCGCGATCCCCTCCCGCCACCATTGCAGGCGCATTTCCCCGAGCAGCGGCTCCTTTACATGATCGCGGATGCGGGCGATTTCCAGATTGAAGGCGTACAGCGTAAACAAAGGCTCACGCGTGGCGGCAGAAGAGAACAGCGCCGTCAGGAAACGGTCATGGTCGCCGCCGCGCAGCAGTTCGCCACAATATGAAATCCGCCCGGCCAACACGTCTCCTGCTAAATGAATTCATTCTTATCTGTTTCACTTATCATGGAAAATTGTCTAACTTAACTCTGGTGAGGGCGGGCTCACACATTTGATTCCGCCGGACTATCAACTGGGGAGGAGTTAGCCTATGGCTTCAATTCTAACATCTTTACAAAACACGGTGATAGCGTCCTTCGTGCTGGCCGCCGTCGTTTTGCTGATTGCGCTTTCGGCGCTGGGCGTGACAATGGATCACAATTTCGGCGCCTTCGTGTTTCGCTGGCTTCACGTCATCTCAGGAGTTATGTGGATTGGCCTGTTGTGGTATTTCAACTTTGTACAAATTCCGAACATGCCGAAAATACCAGACGAACAAAAACCGGCCGTCAGCAAGGTGATCGCGCCTGAGGCGTTGTTCTGGTTCCGCTGGGGCGCGATGGCGACGATCATCACCGGCGTCATTCTGGCGTTCATGAATGGCTATCTGCTTTCCGCTTTTACGCTGGGGGCGACTGAGGGCTTCGCCGTACCCAAAAGCATTCTGATCGGCATTGGCATGTGGATGGGGACCATTATGTGGTTCAATGTCTGGTTCGTGATCTGGCCTAATCAGCAGAAAGCCCTGAACATCGACAACAAGTATCCTGATCTGGCGGCGCCTGACAAAGCGGCGGCGGGACGTACGGCCATGCTTTTTTCGCGCACCAACACCCTGTTGTCCGTTCCCATGCTGTTCTGCATGGTGGGAGCGCAAAATCTGGTCTGATACGGTTCAGCGAAATTCAATAAAAAAGGGCCGCCCATCGGGCGGCCCTTTTCGTTTGACTGAAACAGGAATTACGCTTCGAACTTGATCAGCTTCAGGGCGTCGCGGTCCACAACCGGATCGCGCTTGACGCCATGGGCCAGCTTCACAGAACCGGTCTTGCGCTCAAACGGATCTTTCAGTCCGATTTTCTTGGCGTATTCACGGATTTCCGGGACGACATGCTCACCCAGCAACTGGATGCAACGCATACGGTCCGCATTGCTGACCGGTCCCTGCACCGCAAAGAAGGTGAAGGTGCCGGGACGGATCACATCCATGATCTGCTTGATTTTCGGGATCACGGATTTCGGCGTGCCAATGATGAGTTGCAGATTCCGCTGGCCTCTTTCATAACCGGCCACCAGCTTCTTGCGAACCTCGTCGTAATTGGACTCCTGCGCCGTCTCATCGCCGCCGCCCAGTTTCTCGCGGTTGATGCCGAGCCAGCTGCCGCCCGGCTGTTTCGCCAGATTACGGATCGCCGATTTGGAGTTATATCCCGGCGGCAAGGTGTATTGCGGCGCCGAAAAAGCGTTCTGTCCACCGCCATAAACGAAACCACGGCCAATTTCCTGCGCCTTTTCTTCCGTGTCCGCGATGAATGTCGGGATCAGATAGCCGAAATTCTCCGGCCCTGCCTGATAACCATTCTTTACCGCCTGTTCCGCATAGAAATCCCACAGATCGCAGGTCGGCCCGAGCGAGGTGCCAAGACCGATATAGGGATAGGCATGATCCGCGCACCACAGCACCGTTTCCGGGCTCAGCACGCCAGGAATCCACATCTGCGGATGGGGTTCCTGATAGGGCAGCGCCCATGGGTTCACATGGCGGTAATGGAAGTGCTTGCCCTCATAGCGCCATGGTCCCGGCTTGGTCCAGGCCTGAATGATGAAATCATGGGCCTCGTTGAACATTTCACGGTTATAGGCAGGATTGGCGTTGTTGAAGAACTGCTCGCTGCCCGCGCCGCGCACCCAGCCCGTCACCAGACGGCCCCGGGAGATAAGATCGATTTCAGCCAGTTCCTCGGCCATACGCAGCGGGTGCTTGATGACCGGCAGCGGATTGCCAATCAGCACAATCTTGATCTTTTTGGTGATGCGGGCGAGGATCGCCGCTTCGACATTCATCACGTTGCCCATGCAGAAGGGGTTGCCGTGATGCTCATTCAGACAGACGGCGTCGAAGCCCATCTCTTCCGCATAACAGGCTTCGTCGAGATAATGGTTATAGTCGTCCGCGCCTTTCTTACGGTCGAAATTGGAATTCGACACGGCGAAGAACGCACGGTTCTTCAAAACTGTTTCTTCATTGACCCAACGGTAGGGACGTTCTGTAAAGTAGGCTACTTTCATGTTCGTTTCCTCTATCTCATAAGGCTAAGAACTTCAGAAAACTCCGTTTTCCTGTGTCTCAGCTGGCCAAGAACTGTTTCAGTGCGGCGATGAAAGCTTCGGGTTTTTCGATTTCGGGACGGTGTCCGGCGTCCGGAATTTCAACCAGTTTAGCGCTTGGAATCGCCTTTTGGTAGGCTTCTACGCAGCCGCGGGGGGTAAAGCGGTCCTTGGCGCCCCATATCAGCAGCGTCTTGATGTCCGTAACCCCCTGAAGGAGATAGGGCAGGCTCGGATTGTACATGAAGGGCTCCCACCCGATCCGGGCTGTCTCCGCGCGGGCGTCCTCAAAATATTCGAACTGCTCCGGCGTCATCTCGCCACCGTAAATCTTGGTGAATTCCGGCGTCTCGAACGGGTTGGCGACTGTCGCCCGCAGATGCGTGCGCATGGACATGGCGATGAAATCGGCAATGAAGCCCGTCTCCGGCTTAAGGCCCATCGGCCCCACCAGGACCATATGGTCGAAAATATCCGGATCCGAAGCCGCCATTTCCGCAGCGATGAAAGCGCCGCCCGAAAACGCCACCACGTCAACCCTGCCCAGCTTCAATTCCCTGATGACGCGGGCATAATAGCCGCCGAGATCACGGAAATTACGGATCCAGTCCTGCCGGGGGGATTTATCAAAGCCAGGCTGACGCGGAATGATGAACTGACGCTCTGAAGACAGGGCCTCATTCCAACCCATCCAGCCGGGATATCCCAGCTCGTCATGGAACATCAGTAAAGGCTTCCCAGAACCGCCGCGCACGATGGCGAGTTCCGCCCCTGCAATTTTCTCTATCGTTTCTGTAACGTTAGCCAATGAACTCTCCTCCCTGCTGGTGTGCTCCCGGTGTGCTAACCCCTTCACGCCGGTTGATAAAATGGCCAGTTCCCGATTCCCGGCCGCCCTGCGATCCGGTAAAGGGATGCACGGCCTTATAATCTATTATACGGAATTGAACCTGTTTTCGAATAAATGTTCAACAACATTTCACTCCTTGTACAGCAAAAAAGTTAAGTTACCCGCCCGCTTACGGATTTTTTGCGGCCTTGGTCTCATTACCCAGCCCGCTCCAGTCACGTTTGACGCCAACCAGCAGCAGAAATGGCGCCGCAATGAAAATGGACGAATACGTGCCGATGACAATCCCCCAGATCATGGCGAAGGAGAAGCCGCGAATCACTTCACCGCCAAAGATGAACAGCGCCCCCAGGGATATCAGGGTCGCCATCGATGTCATGGTCGTGCGGCTGAGGGTTTCGTTAATGGCGAGGTCCAGCAATTCCTCCAGCGGCATCTTCTTGTATTTGCGCAGGTTTTCCCGCACCCGGTCATACACCACGACCGTGTCATTCATCGAATAGCCGATAATCGTCAGGATCGCCGCCACCGTCGCCAGGTTGAATTCCAGTTGCAGCAGGGCGAACACGCCAATGGTCATCACGACGTCATGGGCGAGGGCGATGACCGATCCAACGCCGAACTGCCATTCGAACCGGAACCAGACATAGATCAGCATCGCCGCCACGGCGAGAGAAACGGCAAGAATACCCGCATTGACCAGATCACCGCTGACCTTGGGTCCGACCAGCTCGATGCGGCGGTACTCCAGAGGAGACCCATAATCCCTGTCCAGGGCCGCCTTCACCTTTACCACCCCCTCCTGCTGGGCCCGTTCGCCGCCTTCCTGCTGTTCCAGCCGGATCAGCACGGTATTGTCCGCGCCGAAGGTCTGGGCCTGCACATCCCCGAGCCCCAGCCCGGTTACAATGCCCCGAATACGCCCCAGATCAGCGGGCCCCTCCGTGCTGATTTCGATCATCGTGCCGCCACGAAAGTCGATTCCGTAATTGAGGCCAAGGGTGAGATACAGCAGGATCGCACCCAGACTGAACAGCCCGGACAACACGAAGGTGATATTCCGCATCCCAATGAAAGGGATACGGGTTGTCTGGGGAACGATTTTCAGGCGGAACATCGGGCCTCTCTCTGTTTTTTCTTACAGGCTGAGCTGGGCTGGCCTGCGGCGGCGCAAATATTGGGCGACGATGAACCGCGTGACGGTAACCGCCGTGTAGACAGAGGTCAGCACGCCAATCGCCAGCGTCACCGCAAAGCCGCGAACGGGACCGGAACCGACCTGAAACATGATCGCCGTGGCGAGGAAAGTTGTGATATTCGCATCGAGAATGGTGCTGTAGGCGCGCTCGAAACCCGCCTGCACGGCGCTGATCGGCGTCTTGCCGTTCCGCAACTCCTCGCGGATACGCTCATAAATCAGCACATTTGCGTCCACCGCCATGCCCATGGTCAACACGATCCCGGCTATACCGGGCAGGGTGAGGGTCGACTGCAGCAGGCTCAGCGCCGCCGTGATCAGGATGATATTCATCATGAGGGAAAGATTGGCGAACATGCCGAACAGGCCATAGCTCACCACCATATAACCGGCCACCCCCACAAACCCGATCAGCGCTGCAATCTGCCCCTTTCTGACCGAATCCGCACCAAGCTCCGCGCCGACCGAGCGTTCCTCGATCACCAACAGCGGCGCAGGCAGCGCCCCCGCGCGCAGCAGGATCGCCAGATCATTGGCTTCCTGATAGGTGAAATTGCCGCTGATCTGCCCGGATCCGCCGAGAATGGGCGAGCGGATCACCGGCGCGCTGACCACCCGGCCGTCCAGAACGATAGCGAACGGTTTGCCTACATTTGCCGAGGTGACATCAGCAAAACGCTTGCCGCCCACGGAATCGAAACGGAAATTCACCACCGGTTCATTCGTCTGGCTGTCTGTCATGGGCTGGGCGTCGATCAGATTTTCGCCACTGACCATGACCTGCTTGCGCACCACGAATTCCTCCACGCCGGCCTCATCCGATGGAAGAAGCTCGGAACCGATCGGCACGCGCCCGGCCTTGGCCTCTGCAACCGAGACGCTCATATCCAGCAGGCGGAAGCTGAGTTTCGCCGTCTTCCCAAGCATCTGCTTCAGATGATCCGGATTATCAAGGCCCGGCACCTGCACCAGAATCCGGTCTTCGCCCTGCCGCTGGATCGTCGATTCCCGGTTCCCCAGTTCGTCAATTCGCCGCCGGACAATCTCTATCGACTGCTGAACGGCGGAACTCTGGCGCTGCGTTATCGCCTTTTCACTCAGGCGAACCTCGATGACCGACTTCTCCGGGTTGTCGACTTCCAGTTCCGGACCATCCCCGCCCAGAATGCCAAGCGGCATTCCCGATTCGCTGTTAAGGTCATTGATCAGTCTGCGGGCCTGATCAAACTGGGCGGGGTCACGGATTTCCACCCGCAGCGCGCCCTCGCGGATCGCCAGCTTCCTGTAACCAATACGCTCCTTGCGAAGAGTGGAGCGAACATCCTCCACCAGGGATTGCAGGCGCTCGTTCAGCACCGCTTTCACATCCACCTCGAGTAGAAGATGCGAGCCGCCCTGCAAGTCAAGGCCCAGTACGATCTTCTGCCGGGGCAGCCAGTCGGGCAGTCCGGCCAGCCTTTCATCACTGAACAGATTGGGCAGGGACACTATGATCCCGCCGATCAGGGCGAAAAGGATGACCGCAATCTTCCAGCGCGCGAAATGCAGCATGTTCTGTTCCTGAGTGCCTAGCGCCGTGGATTTGCCGTTGCTGTGAAGCGTGCGTCAGCTTTTTACAGCAGCTTCAAACCCTTAAACCACACTAGAATTATATATTGGCTAGTGATCCTTATGAAGCTGACATTCGTCCTATCCTTGCGGATACGTATGCCGAACTTCAGATTCGGGTCACTGGAATTACTTGGGCTTGGCTTCAGCAGTGGCGGGTTCACCCTTGGCGCGCACCCCCGTCAGGGTGCTGGTGACGACCTGAACCCGGACGCCATCGGCGATTTCTATCTGAACTTCACCATTATCCTGAACTTTTGTGATCTTGCCTACAATACCGCCCGCCGTAATGACGGTATCGCCGCGGCGCACCGCCGCGATCATGGCCTGATGCTCTTTCATTCGTTTTTGCTGTGGCCGGATCAGAAAGAAATACAGGATGACGAACACAAGAACGAGAGGCGCGGCGGCCTCCAGGAACGAACCGGCGCCGCCGGCGGTTTGGGCGAAAGCGGGACTGATAAACATGCAGGACTCCTTGAAAGGTGGGCGGGACTATAGCGATCCTGCCGCGGCTTGCAAACCATGGGTTGACCCGGACGGAAGATTGGCCGCATGTGTGACCTACAAAGGAAATGTTTATCGATGGTCTCCATATGACTGGTAAGGATCTCACCCCCCTTCTGCTGCGCATCGCCGAGGCGCTGGAGCGGCTCAGCCCGCCGCCGCCTGAAACCACCGGCCTCACCAGTGCGGATGGATTCGTGTGGCACGCCAGGGCGGAATGGCTGGAACCCGTGCCGCAGATCGCCCGGGTGCCGCTGGAACTACTGCATGGCGTCGATCACGTGCGCGATCAGCTGCTGGAAAACACTCTGCGATTCGCGCAAGGCCTGCCCGCCAACAACACCCTTCTGTGGGGCGCGCGCGGCATGGGCAAAAGCTCCCTGGTCAAGGCGGCGCACGCAACCGCCAATGCGAAATGGCCGGGCTCGCTGGCGCTGATCGAAATCCACCGCGAGGACATAGGCAGTCTCCCGCAATTAATGGCCCGGCTGCGGGAAGCGCCCCGACAATGCCTGCTGTTCTGCGACGATCTGTCTTTCGATACCGCCGACGCCAGCTACAAATCCCTGAAAACGGTCCTGGAAGGGGGTATAGAAGGCCGCCCGGCGAATGTGCTGTTCTACGCCACCTCCAACCGGCGGCATCTGATGCCCCGCGAAATGATGGAGAATGAACGCTCCACCGCCATCAACCCCTCGGAAGCGGTGGAGGAAAAGGTCTCCCTCTCCGACCGTTTCGGCCTGTGGCTCGGATTTCATGCCTGCTCGCAGCAGGAATATCTTGATATGATAGCGGGTTATGTGGAGTATTTCAGATTGGGCGTGAGCGAGGAGGAATGGCGCGCCGGGGCTATCGAATGGGCCGCCACCCGCGGCGCACGCTCCGGCCGGGTCGCCTGGCAATTCGTTCAGGATCTGGCTGGCCGTCTGGGGAGGCGGCTTTAAAACCCAGATCCCCTACCCCTCCACCAGCAGGGGTTTGGGGTTGACGGCTCTGGCGCCCTGGCGGATTTCGAAATGAAGCTGGTCCTGGGAAACGCCGCCGCTGCGG
>OBIC01000379.1_pt1 | contig 12906 bp, 12 predicted proteins | sample 1519831 | NCBI WGS metagenome assembly OBIC01 (sample SAMN03019805, study PRJEB22545) | beach sand metagenome | biome: beach; feature: sea beach; material: beach sand | place: USA: Municipal Pensacola Beach, FL | collected 2010-10-20 | depth 40-45 cm m | reverse complement strand
TGAATTTCTGGACGCGCATAGCGTGCGTTAAACCCGATCTCCACCGGGGTTGCGGTATAATTCGCCGCAAGCTCTTCGGTGGCGCTGCCGCTTTCGGAACTGCTGACCGACAGGACAAGCAGGTCTTTTTCCAGATTGAGTTTGACCGCCCGTGATTTCTCCGACGAAATTGTCGACACCCGGTCCACAGCCTGGGCAAACAGCCGACTGTCCACCTCAAGCCGCTTGTCATTATCAGAGGGAATGACACGGGTATAGTCGGGGAACGTGCCGTCGATCAGTTTCGAGGTCAGCACCACATCGTCAAACGTAAAACGGATTTTCGCATCCGATGCGGCGACCGCCACATCCCCGTCAATCTCATCAAGCAGCTTGCGCAGCTCCTGCACCGTCTTGCGCGGCACAATGATCCCCGGGAGATCATCCGCGCCATTTGGCGCGGGCAATTCGACCTGCGCCAGGCGATGCCCGTCCGTCGCGACAGCGCGCAGCATCTTTACCCCGGCGGTTTCCGCCACATGCAGGAAAATCCCGTTCAGATAGTAACGCGTTTCCTCTGTCGACACGGCAAAGCGCGTCTTGTCCAGCAAGCGCTTGAGATCCTCGGCCGAGATGACGAACTGAACCGCCAGATCCTCTTCCGCCATGGCGGGAAAATCATCGACCGGCAGACAGGCCAGTTGAAACCGCGACCGTCCGGCTGAAACGGTGACCCGGCCGCCATCATCGGCCAGCGCCACATCCACCTGCGCGCCATCGGGCAGCTTGCGGACGATGTCATGCATGATATGCGCCGACACCGTGATCGCCCCTTCCTGTGCTACCGCTGCCGCGGTTGATTCGCGCACAGCGATATCCAGATCGGTTGCAGTCAGGCTCAACCGGTCGCCTTGCGCCACTAATTTCACATTGGAAAGGATGGGGATCGTAGTCCGGCGTTCGACGATATTATGCACATGAGCAAGCGAGCGCAGCAAAGTTGCCCGTTCGATTGTAAACTTCATTCTCCGATCCCCTTTACCGGCTGGAATGGCCCCTGAAGGCCCCAATTCCAGCCCCTCTTGCGCCTGCGCATGGCCTAAAATCGCTGACTTCGGAAACAAGCAGCGGCATGATCTGCAGACACCGTTTGCGCCGCCGGAAACACGCGGCCCGGCAGACGCTGCAGTATAGCAGACAAGCAGAGATTCGACAGAAAAATAAGGCGGTTCAGGGGAGGCCGCCATGATGTCCGCGAGGCCGGCTCAATCTGCATGCGCCAGCGTTGCGGGCCGCGGTCAGCCGCCGCCTCATAGCGATAAGCCGGCGATTTCACTCCCTGACAAGACGAGCTGTCACTTCATATCAGAAATACGGGACTATGCCGGCGTTCAATCCTGCAAGAGCCGCTGCAGGTTCTCCACATCATTATCGACGCCCGGATCACTTCCGCGCAATTCTTCGATCCGGCGAACCGCATGGATGACTGTCGTATGATCGCGGCCGCCAAATTTACGCCCGATCTCCGGCAGGGAACGCGAGGTCAGCTGCTTGGACAGATACATCGCGATCTGACGCGGTCGCGCGATATTCCGGCTACGCCGTGGCGACAGTAAATCCGACAGGCGCATGCTGTAATATTCCGCCGTCTTGCGCTGGATTTCATCAATTGTCACCTGCCGCGCCTGCCCGCGCAGCAAATCGGCCATCACCTCGCGCGTCATTTCCGTCGTAACGGGCTGCCCAACGAGTTCCGCATAGGCGATGATACGGGTCAGCGCACCTTCCAGTTCGCGCACATTGGAGGCGATCTGCTGCGCCAGAAATTCCAGAACGGATTTCGGCACGTCCACGCTCGGGTGGCGCTCCAGGCACAATTTGGCCTTGGTCTGCAAAATACCCAGCCGCAATTCATAGTCGGTCGGGTGAATATCGGCGACAAGCCCCGACGACAGGCGCGATTTGATCCGCTCCTCGATACCATCGAGGTTTGAGGGCGAGCGATCCGCGGAAATCACCAGCTGTTTCTGGTTATCCACCAGCGCATTGAAAGTATGAAAAAACTCGTCCTGGGTGGATCCCTTGCCGCCAATGAACTGCACGTCATCGACCATCAATATATCGACCGACCGCAAAGCCTCCTTGAAGGCCATGGTATCGCGGCCGCGCAGCGCCTTGATGAACTGATACATGAATTTTTCGGCCGACAGATACATCACCTTGCGTTCGGGATGCCGGGCGCGAATTTCCCATGCGATCGCATGCATCAAATGGGTTTTGCCAAGCCCGACCCCGCCATACAGAAACAGCGGATTAAACCGCGTCGCACCGGCTGACGATGCCACACCAAACGCTGCCGCATGCGCGAATTCGTTGGATTTGCCGACAACGAAATTGTCGAATGTGAAATCGGGATCGAACGGCGCACCGATTCCTTCGGGATCGTACAGCGCTTGCGCCCGGGCCGTATCATCCGGCAGGGAAAAGCCCGCCTGCGCCGCCGGCTCGCTGCGCGACATCTGTACACGCGCACCATTTACCGCAAGCTCCGGACTAGCGCTCTGGCCCTTGGATGCGCTCTGGCCGTTATAATTGACCAGATTGATCTTGCGCACATCAGCATTAACCGCCGACCAGATCTGTAACAGCGCGTCCCCCAGATGCGAATCGATCCAGTCGCGGCGAAACCGCCCTTCAACCGACAATGTCACAATTCCGGCAGCGTCGAATTCTTCCAGCCGCAGGGTCTGCAACCACGCACCATATTGCGCATCCCCCAAATGCCGCCGCAATTGCGCCCGCACCTCATCCCACTGCCGTTCCGTCTGGCCGCCCTGGTCCGCATGCTGCGCGCTTGCCTTGTCAGATGCCACCCTTCAATTCTCCCTTTTCACCGCAAGCGGCGCGGAGCCACCGCCCCTTAGCCATGCCTGCGCGCAAATCCGCGCTTTCCCGCGCCATAAACTCCTGCCGTGCCGGCAACCCTGACGCACAACAACAATGCCACGCCCATCAACAATGCCACGCCCATCTGTCACGACAGTGTGTAATGTCGGGACGTCCAACAATAAATCACCGGTGTGAAAGCCCGCCCAAGCTCGCCCCCCGTAAGCTAAAACGCACACCCTTCAACCCTGACGCCGTCTGCAACTCCGACGCCCGATCTATCGCTGGCGCCCAATCTATCGCTGGCGCCCGATCTATCGCTGACGCCCGATCTATCGCTGACGCCATGGCAGTCCGGCACATTTCCACCCGTTCACCTGCCCGCGATGTCCTTGTGCATCAAGATCGCCCTCAAAGCCGCCAGCAAGATTGTAGCAGCGGTGATAGCCCGCGCCCGTCAGACTGATTGCCGCATCCCGCGATCGCGCACCCGAGCGGCAGATAAAGATCACAGCCGTGTCCTTACCCGCACCACAATCACGCAACATCTGATCAAGCTTCTGACTGAATGCCCCATCGCGCGCCATCTGCGGAAAAACCTGCCATTGCAGCAGCAGCAATTCCTTTCCCAGCGCCCCAAGATCGGGGCCGCCCACAAAGGCCCATTCCGCATCCGTCCGGACATCGACCAGCACGGCGTCAGCTTCCGCCTGCAATATATCCCAGGCAGATACCGGCGAGATATCGCCGGCATAGAGTGCGGCGGCGGAATCAGCACTGCCTTGCTGATTATGTGTCTTGCCCTCACCCATTACTGCAATCACCCCGTCAAGACCGTCAAGAACAACACAAAAACCAAGAACTTAACCCCGATATTTCGGGAAATTCATGACAAAAGTCAGCTAGACCACAAAGCTTTCAAATAAAACCTGAATCCCGGACAAATAAATACCGTCGCCGATACATGTGCATCGGCCAAATTTTTAAAACAATACTAAGAAAGCACCAGAATTCCGCCCGCAAGTCACGGAACGTTCATAGTCTAGACGCGCAATTTTCCATGCGCAATAGGCAGCGCGGCTGAAAAACGCCGATATTTTTCAAAAAATCTTCTTGACCTTCCTAGTGATTTGAAGCGCCTGAATTTTTTCTCAAGCACCGTCAGCAGAGTGATCTGAGTTTTTTGTAAATGTGTCATGCCGGTCACATTTTCATTACACACGCCATGCCTCAGACGGCCCTCAGATACATAGGCAGATACATACGGCCGGATGCAGGCCGGGCCGCAAAAAAGGGGCATGGTCAGACCAAGCCCCTCGCCTGCCGCGCCCGGAGATCCGGACGCCTTGCAAATCCTGTTCAGGAGGACATTTTATTGACGCGCATCGTCAGCCGCGACACCTTGCGCGAGGCTGCGCGTCGTTCGAAGGCACCCTTCTGCGCACCGCGCATCAATTCGGGCTCTGCCTGCCGCAGGGCTTGCGCCGCAGCGGTCTGATCGCCACTGGCAATCGCTTCTTCGACCTTGCGCACGAATGTCCGCACACGGCTGCGCCGATCGCTGTTCACCATGGTCCGGCGTGCTGTTTGGCGAATGCGTTTTTTCGCCTGGCGGGAATTGGCCATCTCCGTAAAGCCCTGTATTTGGATAGTCAGTCAGTTTCGATATTCGAGGAGGCGGCTTATAACGCCGCTGGCGGCACAGGTCAATGGCATTGAACTTGATGAGACGTGATATGATGGCCCGCCCCCGCTTTCACGGCGCTATTGTCCGGACCGCTAGCGCCTGACAATGGTTGCGCGGACGCACGGACCGTTTTACATGTTCTCACGACCGGCAATGACAGCGGCCCGGGCACGGACTGACGAAAAGGCGATGAGGCAAACATGCAATCGATCCTGATGCTTATAGTCACACTCCTGCAATTATATATGTGGGTCATTATCATCAATGCGGTGATGAGCTGGCTGATTGCCTTTAACGTCGTCAATACGCAGAATCGCTTTGTCGCGATGGTGATGGATTTGACCTATCGGCTGACCGAACCGGCACTGGCCCCGATCCGGCGCTTTCTGCCCAATCTCGGCGGTATCGATATTTCGCCGGTCATCCTTATTCTGCTGATCATTTTCGCGCAGAATCTCTTGTTTGAGTTTTTCGGACCCCAGCATGTCTATGGCGGTATGTAGGCGCGATGCCATCGCTGCCACCCGGCATTGCGACCGCATGCGCCGACGGGCTGCGGCTGCGGGTCAGGCTGACACCGGGCGCAAGGGGTAACGAAATCGCCGGCACCGGGATAATGGGCGACGGGACGGCCTGTCTGAAAGTCAGGGTCACCGCCATTGCCGAAGGCGGCAAGGCGAATGCGGCCATGATCAAACTTCTGGCCAAAAGCTGGCGGTTGCCGCGATCGGCATTCACTATCGTTGCGGGACAGACGGACCGCAACAAGACAATCCTGATCGCAGGCGATGCAGATTCGCTTGCAGCGGGAATCGGCGGACAATCCGGCCAGCAGACAGCAAAAAGGGCCGGCCACCAGGCAGCAGAAAGGGAAAGCAAGTTGTGAGTAAGGCGCAGATCATCGATGGCAAGGCAATTGCCGAAAAGCTGCGGAAAACCGTTGCCGAAAAGGTCGCGGCGCTGACATCAGCGCATGATCTTGTGCCCGGGCTTGCGGTCATCCTGGTCGGCGATGATCCGGCAAGCCAGGTCTATGTCTCAAACAAGATCCGGCAAACCCGCGAGGCGGGCATGAACAGCTTTGAATACCGCCTGCCTGCGGAAACCGGCCAGGACGCGCTGCTTGCCAGGATCGCCACGCTGAACGCCGATCCCGCGGTGCATGGCATTCTGGTACAGATCCCGTTGCCCGACCATATTGACGAGGCCGCGATCGTCGCCGCGATCGATCCGGCAAAAGATGTCGACGGGCTGCATGTGATGAATGCGGGGCTGCTGGCGACCGGCGGCACGGGGCTTGTGCCCTGCACGCCGACAGGCTGCATTCTCCTCATCCAGCATGTGCTGGGCAGCGATCTTTCCGGGCGCGAAGCGGTGATCGTCGGCCGTTCGCAGCTTGTCGGGCGGCCCATCGCGCAGCTGTTGCTGAATGAGAACTGCACCGTCACGGTAGCCCATTCGCGTTCACGCGATCTGCCTGAAATCTGCCGTCGCGCCGATATTCTGGTGGTGGCGGTCGGGCGGCCTGAAATGGTGCGCGGCGACTGGATCAGGCCCGGCGCAACGGTGATTGATGTCGGGATCAACCGCATCCCCGCCCCCGAAAAGGGCGAGGGCAAGACCCGGCTTGTCGGCGATGTGGCTTATCGCGAAGCGGCCGAGGTGGCCGGTGCGATCACCCCGGTGCCCGGCGGTGTCGGGCCGATGACGGTCGCCTGCCTGTTGCGTGCAACAGTGATCGCCGCCTGCCGGCAGAACGGCATCACCGCACCTGATTTCTGAACAGGGCGACGGGCCCGCCAAACTCGCCCGCGCGGGCGGGTTTCAGCCGCGCTTGTTCATCCGGCGCGCCCGTGCAGCCGCCAGCCGCAGCCGCAGCGCATTGAGCTTGATAAAGCCCTGGGCATCGCGCTGGTCATAGACCGCATCTTCCTCGAAGGTGACATGCTCCTCCGAATAGAGCGAATAGGGCGAACGCCGCCCGATCACCGTGGCCGATCCCTTGTAGAGCTTGAGCCGCACCGTGCCGGTGACATGCTCCTGGCTCTTGTCGATCAGCGCCTGCAGCATCTCGCGTTCAGGCGAGAACCAGAAGCCGTTATAGATCAGCTCCGCATAGCGCGGCATCAGCTCGTCCTTCAGATGCCCCGCGCCGCGGTCGAGGGTCAGCGATTCCATCCCGCGATGGGCGGCAAGCAGCACCGTGCCCCCCGGCGTCTCGTAGATGCCGCGCGACTTCATGCCGACAAACCGGTTTTCCACCAGATCAAGCCGGCCGATCCCGTTCGCCCCGCCCAGCGTATTGAGCCGGGTCAGAAGCGCCGCCGGCGACAAAGCCTCCCCGTCGATGGAGACGGCATCGCCGCGCTCGAACCCGATTTCGATAATGGTGGGGGTATCGGGCGCATCTTCGGGCGCGACCGTCCGCTGATAGACATATTCGGGCGCCGACTGATCGGGGTCTTCAAGCGCCTTGCCCTCCGAGGAGGTGTGCAGCAGATTGGCGTCCACCGAAAAGGGCGCCTCGCCGCGCTTGTCCTTGGCAATCGGAATCTGATGCTCCTCGGCAAAGCGGATCAGCTTGGCGCGGCTGTTCAGATCCCATTCGCGCCACGGCGCGATCACGCGGATATCGGGGTTGAGCGCATAATAGCCAAGCTCGAACCGGACCTGATCATTGCCCTTGCCCGTGGCGCCATGACACACCGCATCCGCCCCTGTTTCCGCCGCGATTTCGATCTGCCGCTTGGCGATCAGAGGCCGCGCGATCGAGGTGCCGAGCAGATAAACCCCTTCATAAAGCGCATTGGCGCGAAACATCGGGAAGACATAGTCGCGAACGAATTCCTCGCGCAGATCCTCGACATAAATATCCTTGATGCCGAGCAGTTCCGCCTTGCGCCGCGCCGGTTCAAGCTCCTCCCCCTGGCCCAGATCGGCGGTAAAGGTCACCACCTCGCAGCGATAGGTTTCCTGCAGCCATTTCAGGATGATCGATGTATCGAGCCCGCCTGAATAGGCCAGCACCACTTTCTTGATGTCACTCATCTGACGCGATCCGAAAATTAGTCCCGCCGGCATTCCGGCAACAGGCGCGCACTATAGGGAAATGCGACGCCGGGGCAAGTGCCTCACGCGGCGACTTCCGACTTGCGCTGCCGCTGGCTTGCGCTTTTCAATTGCCCGCACGCCGCCATGATATCGCGCCCGCGCGGGGTCCGCACCGGGCTGGCATAGCCTGCGCGATTGACGATCTCGGCAAAGGCTTCGATCTGCTCCCAGTCGCTGCATTCATAGGGCGCGCCCGGCCAGGCGTTGAAGGGAATGAGGTTGATTTTCGCGGGAATGCCGCGAATGAGCCGCACAAGCTCGCGCGCATCGGCCAGACTGTCATTCACACCCTTCAGCATGACATATTCAAAGGTGATACGGCGCGCATTGGACAGCCCCGGATAGTTGCGGCAGGCCGCCATCAATTCGGCAAGCGGATATTTGCGGTTGATCGGTACAATCTCGTCACGGATATCGTCGCGCACCGCATGCAGGGACACGGCAAGATTGGTGCCGATCTCCTCCCCGCAGCGGGCCATCATCGGAACGACCCCGGCGGTGGACAGGGTGATCCGCCGCCGCGACAGCGCGATCCCCTCATTATCCATCACGATATGCAGGGCCGCCTTCACATTGTCGAAATTGTAAAGCGGTTCGCCCATCCCCATCATGACGATATTTGTGAGTTTCCGACCGTCAGGCGGGCTTGGCCATTCGCCGAGCGCATCGCGCGCGACCATCAGCTGGGCAACGATTTCCGCCGGTGTCAGGTTGCGCACCATCAGTTGCGTACCGGTATGGCAAAACCGGCAATTGAGCGTACAGCCAACCTGCGAGGACACACATAAGGTGCCGCGATCCTCCTCGGGGATAAAGACGGTCTCCGCCTCCTTGCCATCGGCAAAACGCAGCAGCCATTTGCGCGTCCCGTCGACGGACAGTTGCTCGCTCGCAATCTCGGGACGCGCGAGGCTGAAACGTTCGGCCAGCGCCGCGCGCAGGGGTTTGGCCATATTCGACATGCTGTCGAAATCCTGCACCCCCCGGAAATAGATCCAGTGCCAAAGCTGCTGCGCGCGCATCCGCAACTGCCGCTCCGGCACCCCCGCTTGCGCCAGGCAAGCGGCAAGTGTCGCGCGATCCGCACCGACAAGGTTGACCCTGCCCGTTACATTTTCCGCCGCCTGCATTCTCTACTGTTACTCCATGACTGCCATATTCGCGTCACAACCGCTATTGGACGCCGCAGGCCGTGCCGATTTTCTTATGGGCACTTGTAAATCCCGACAGGGAATAACGGTCAGTCGTCCGGGTGCCGCGTTGCGAAACGCCCTTGACGATCAGCCGCTGCCCCGCGCGCATGGCTTTCACCATTGCCGCTTCATCGGCCGCCCGTTCAAGCCACGCCCCGTCACCCTGGGTAAACAGCGTGAAGCTCGTGCTACCGTCGACCTCGGCACTGACGCTGCTGCCCTCCTTATACGGGTAGCCGGTCAATATACTGACCTCGTTCGACACATCGCCCTGGGTGCGATGGGTCACGAATAACACGATATCCCCGCGTTTGACATTACTCGGTTCGGTCTTGAGCGGAACCGAGCGCATGTAGCAGGTCTTGTTGCCGCCATCGCTGATCACGAAAGCATCCCAGTCACGATAACGACCGAGCAGTTCCGGCGCCGCAGCCGACGCCGCCACCGTGCCCAACATGAAAAACACCGCCAGCAGCGAAAAAAAAGTTCTCACACCCACCTAGATCACCTTCCTGGTTGGTCGCTTTTGTCTGTGCGTAACATAACCGCGAAATGTGCAAATTTCTAGGAAGCCGCGTGAAATCACTGCACAGTACTTGCAGTTAGCCCGAACTGTGATCAATCATGCAGCATGACTGCCGCTCAGCACAGGCCTTTGAATTTACACGCAAAGGATAAAACAGATCATGCCGATCTGATGGGCGCGATCGCGCGTGACCGGGATCGCATGGCTTTTACCGCGCTTTTCAACCATTTCGCGCCGCGACTGAAAGGTTTTGTCATGGGCATGGGCATCGCCCCCGAAGCGGCGGAGGAGATCGCGCAGGAAGTCATGCTGACCGCCTGGAACAAGGCGCATCTGTTTGACCCGGCGCGCGCCAATGTCGCCACCTGGCTTTATACCATCGCGCGCAACAGGCGCATCGATCTGGCGCGGCGCGCGGCGCGCGAAAAGCTCGATCCCGCCGAACCGATGTTGCAGGGCACCCCGCCCGCGCATCCCGACAATCTGGTCGCTGCGACCCAGCGCGACGACGCGCTTCACCGTGCCATCGCCGCCCTGCCCGACGAACAGGCGCAAATCATTCGCCTGGCAATGACGCGCGGCTGGTCGCATGGGGAGATCGCCCGGCATACGGGGCTGCCGCTCGGCACCGTCAAGTCGCGCATCCGGCTTGCCTTCGCGCGGCTGCGCAAAACCATAGGCCCCGACGCCGATCTTTGATAATTCTTTGATGATTGATGGCTGAACTGACAATCCGCGATGATGCGGAAGGGAAGGAAGAACGATGAAGGCAGTATTGTGTAAAGAGCTGGGCCCCCCCGAAACACTGGTGATCGAGGATGTGCCCGAACTCACCGCCGGCCCCGGACAGGTGGTAATCGATACCTATGCCTGCGGCGCGAACTTTCCCGACGTGCTGATTATCGAGGGTAAATATCAGGAAAAGCCCGATCTGCCCTTTTCACCAGGGGCCGAGGTGGCCGGCGTTATCAGTGCGGTTGGCGAAGGGGTAAATGACTTTTCGGTCGGTGACCGGGTGCTTGCCTATGTCGGTAATGGCGGCTATGCGCAGCAGGTGGCCACCCGCGCCACCCGCGTTGTCCCGATCCCCGACGCGATGGATTTTCAAACCGCGTCGGCTTTCCTGCTGACCTATGGCACCTCCTATCACGGGCTGAAGCAGCGCGGCCAGCTCAAGCCGGGCGAAACCCTGCTCGTGCTCGGCGCTGCCGGCGGCGTGGGGCTTGCCGCGGTCGAGCTTGGCAAGGCAATGGGCGCACGGGTGATCGCCGCCGCCTCGACCGATGACAAGCTGGCCCTGTGCAAGGAACATGGCGCGGACGAGCTGATCAATTACAGTACCGAAGATCTGAAGGAACGGGTCAAGGCGCTGACCAATGGCGCGGGTGCCGATGTGGTCTATGATCCGGTCGGCGGCGATTTCTCCGAAGCCACGCTGCGGGCGACCGCCTGGAACGGACGCTTTCTTGTGATCGGTTTCGCCAATGGCGAAATTCCGCGCATTCCGCTCAATCTGACACTTCTGAAAGGGTGCCAGATCGTCGGCGTGTTCTGGGGCGCCTTCACCGAACGCCAGCCCGAGGATAACCGCGAGAATAATCGCGAGCTGATGCAATTCTATGTGGAGGGCAAGGTCAAGCCGCATATCTCGGCGGTCTATCCGCTGGAGCAGGCGGTGCAGGCAATGCACGATCTGTCAGGCCGGAAAGTCAAAGGCAAGGTTGTCATTGCCTGTCGCGACAGCTGACGACAGCTGAGGGCCTGCCGCGACAGCTGACACAGAAGTGACAAGACCTGCCTTTCAAAAAAGGCAGGTCTTTTCATATACGGGTCGCGCCGCATCCTGATGCGACGCTTCTGTTCATGGCGGCGGTTTATTCCGCCGCCTGTTTTCTTTTCACCGGAGTGACATCGGTCTGCCGGTAATAGGCGATACCGTTACCATCCACCTCCCGCGCCAGATTGCCGCGCTGCAGCAGGCAATTGATATGCGCGATGCTTTCGCCTGTCGCCATGAACAGCACGTCATTATCGATTTCACGCGCAAACAGCACCGGGAACACATCGATCGCGCGCTTGGGGTCGGCGCACAGATCGTGCAGATCGCGCAGATTCCGCTCATGTCCGTCAATCAGCGCCGTCAGCCTTGCATGCAACCCGTAAAAGGGGCGGTTATGCGCCGGCAGCACCAGCATATCGTCGGGCAACCGGTCGCGAATGGCTTCCAGCGAATCAATCCATTCCTTGAGCGGGTTGGCCTCCGGCTCGTTCGGCATCACGCTGACATTGGAGGTGATATTGGGCAGCACCTGATCGCCTGAAAACAGCACATTGTGATGCGGCGAATAAAGGCAGGCATGCTCGGGCGAATGGCCCCGGCCCACCACGATCTCCCAATTATGATCGCCGATGCGGATCCGTTCCCCATCCTGGACGCGGCGGAAACCGACCGGCAACTTCTCGACCCCGAAGGTAAAGCCGCGCGAGCGGCGATTGTAATAGGCCTCCATCTGTTCGTCATCGAATCCGGCGGCGCGATAGAAGGCCGTCGCCTCCTCGGTCACCTCGGCCATATTGTTCGCTTCAGACACCCGCGCCATCAGCATTTCGGTGCGCGACATCCACAGCTTGGTGCCCCATTCGCGGCAGAACCAGCCGGCATTGCCGACATGATCGGGATGGAAATGGGTAACGAAAACCCGCTTGACCGGGCCGCCGCCCAGCTCGTCGATCATCTTTTTCCAGCTGGCCTGGATTTCCTTGCTGCGCACCCCGGTATCGACGACCGTCCAGCCATCCCCGTCGCGCAGCAGATAGATATTGATATGGTTGAGCGCGAAAGGCAGCGCCGCGCGCAGCCAGTAGATACCGGGCGCGACCTCCATATATTCGCCGAATGCCGGCGGCTCCTCAAAGGGGAAGGTCAGCTTGGCCGGTGTTGGAATATCCAACCCGCCATCATCCTGTGTCATCGACATAGCAAGTCACTTTCAATCGCAGTTACAAATCTCACAGCTGGGATGAAGGGGGCTCTGGCTCACAGGGCCGGCAACGCGCGCGACATCCCGTCACATTCCATCGGTGCATAATAACGCACCATTTCCCTAGGATATGGCTATGGATGAATTTGTCAAACAACCGTTCGATTCGGAGGCCGCGAATGTGCGGTTTCCCTACAGCGCGCGTTCATACCAGGCGACATCCCAATATTTGCCGAACTTGCGCCCGACTTCGCCATAAATGCCGATCCGGTGGAAACCGAAACGGCGGTGGATTGCTTCGGATGCCGCATTGGGCAGGGTGATCCCGGCATAGGCGCGATGCACATCCTGCTGCGCAAGCGCGGCGAACAGGGCGGTGTAAAGCGCGCTCCCCACCCCCTTGCCGGTCGCATCGGGGCGCAGATAGATGCTGGTCTCGATCGAGCTGGCATAGGCCGCACGTTCCTTGAAGCGCCCGCTATAGGCATAGCCCAGCACTTCCCCCGCCGCATCGGCGACGAACAGCCTTACCGCCTGTTCGTC
>OBIC01000378.1_pt1 | contig 12909 bp, 12 predicted proteins | sample 1519831 | NCBI WGS metagenome assembly OBIC01 (sample SAMN03019805, study PRJEB22545) | beach sand metagenome | biome: beach; feature: sea beach; material: beach sand | place: USA: Municipal Pensacola Beach, FL | collected 2010-10-20 | depth 40-45 cm m | reverse complement strand
TCTGCCACGCTTGCCCTATAGTTCAGACGTGTGCTCTTCCGATCTATAGGGCAAGCGTGGCAGATGCCGCTCGGGTGCAACAAGTGCGCGGAACAGCCCGGCGGGCGAAATCTCGCGGGCCCGCGCCAGCGGCCAGACGGCAAAGCTCAGCGCGGTGATCAGCCCGAAAGCCGCCGCCTCGACAAGCGGTTGCGGATACAGCATGAAACGCGTCGGGATCGGGACCCGATCGGCCAGCAGGGTTTCAAGCAAAAGCGGTGCGCCCGCGCCGATCGCAAGTCCGATACAGACACCGAAAAAAGCAAGGATGAGGATCTGGGTCAGATAGATCCGGAAGATCGTCCCGCCTGTCGCGCCCAGGCATTTCAGGGTGGCGATTGTGTCGCGCTGGCGCTCCAGATAGCCGCGCACCGCATTGCCGACCCCGACGCCGCCAACGATCAGCGCCGTCAGCCCGACCAGAGTCAGGAACAGCGACATCCGTTCAACGAACTGGCGCACGCCGGGGGCGCCGTTATCGCGTGTCCGCAGCCGCCATTCCGCATCCGGGAAGCGCGCCTTCAGATCGGCAATCCAGTCCGGCAGCGATACGCCATCGGCCAGTTTCACCCGGTAATGCCGCCAGATCAGACTGCCCGGCTGCACAAGCCCGGTAGCATCCAGACTATCGCCGCTGATCATCACGCGCGGGCCCAACGCCATCCCGCCGGCAAGCCGGTCAGGCTCACGCGCGATGATGTCGGTAAGCCTGTATTGCAGCTCGCCGATCTGCAGCAGATCGCCCGGTTGCGCCGACAGACGCTCGGCGAGGGGGGCCTCGATCACCGCGCCCCAATAACCATCCCGCTGTCCGAGTGCCCGGGCAATCGCAGTGCCATCGCGCAATGTGATCGCCCCGTAAAGCGGGTAATTGCCATCCACCGCTTTCAGCTCGACCAGGGTGCGCGCGTCATTCGCCGGGTTCTTGGCAATCGCGCGCAGTTCGTGACTGACCGATACCGTACCCGTCTGCGTGAGATGGTCGATTTCGCGCGCCGTTGCCGCGCGGTAGCTCAGCCGCAGATCGACATCGCCGCCAAGCAGGATTTGCCCCTCCGCCTCGATCCCGCGGCTGATGGCGCTTGCGACCGATCCGACCGCGGCAATGGCGGCGACCCCCAATGCAAGGCAGGCGAGAAATATCCGGAAGCCTTTCAGCCCGCCGCGCAGCTCACGCAGGCCGATGCGCAGGAAGACAGGCAGCCCTTGCCCGGGAAAAGCACCGCGATGTGTCGCGGGTCTGCTGGCGGGGGCAGTCTGCATACCGGGGCGTCAGTTTCCCGTGCCGGTCTGCGCGCGGGGCTGCGCTATCACGTCCGGCTTGCCTGTTGCCGCGCCGGGGGTGATGCGGTCGATCTTGCCATCGCGCAGATGCACGACCCGGTCGCACAAGCCGGCAAGCGCAGGATCATGGGTGATCAGCATCAGTGTCGCGCCGCTGCGTTCGCGCAACGCAAACATCAGCGAGATAATCTGCGCGCCTGTCGCCTGGTCAAGATTGCCGGTCGGTTCATCGGCAAGCAGGATCTGCGGATTGCCCGCGACCGCGCGGGCCAGCGCCACGCGCTGCTGCTCACCGCCTGAAAGCTGCCCCGGATAATGGTCCGCCCGGTCGCTCAGTCCGACGGCGGCAAGTTCGCGCGCGGCCCGATCAAAGGCGTCGCGCCGGCCGGCCAGCTCAAGCGGCACGGCGACATTTTCAAGTGCGGTCATGGTGGGAACAAGGTGAAAGGACTGGAACACGATGCCGGTTGTATCGCGCCGGAACCGGGCCAGCGCATCCTCATCCATCGCGCCAAGATCCTGGCCGGCGACCAGAATGCGGCCCGAACTTGGCCGCTCAAGGCCCGCCATCATCATCAGCATGCTGGACTTGCCCGAACCCGACGGGCCGATCAGGCCGATCGCCTCGCCCGGCGCAATCTCCAGATCGATGCCGCGCAGGATATTGACCTGCCCGGCACGACTTCCCAATGTTAGATGCAGATTGTCGAAGGCGATGATTGGCTGGGGCAAGGTCTGTGTCCGTTGAGAAAGCTTATGTCAGAACATATCCCCAACTTGAATATTTTCAATGGCACAGTACGGCGCCGGGCTGCGAATGCACTGGTTCTGTGGGCGCTGCTACTTCTGATCCTGCCGGTGGTTTCCGTTTCCACCGCCTCTGCCTCTGAACCTGTGCAGCGGCTTGTCATTCTGGGGGACAGTTTGACCGCCGGATACGGGCTCAGCGAAAAAGAGGCGTTTCCCGCACGGCTTGAAGCGCATCTCAAAGCGCTTGGCCATGCGGTGGAAGTGGAAGGCGCCGGGGTCTCGGGCGATACGACGGCGGGCGGGCTTGCGCGGCTCGACTGGTCGATTGGCGCGGATGCGGATGCGGTTATCGTCGAACTTGGCGGCAATGATGCCTTGCGTGGGCTGTCGCCGGCACTGACGGAGGAAAATCTGCGCCAGATCGTGGAACGGTTGCGCGCGCGCGGCTTGCCGGTGCTGCTTGCGGGGATGTGGGCGCCGCCCAATATGGGGCGCGATTATGCCGATGCCTTCAATGCGGTTTTTGCAAGTGTCGCAGCGGAATATGAGGTGCCGCTTTATCCTTTTTTCCTCGAAGGCGTCGCGGCGGATCCGCGGTTAAATCAAGCTGACATGATTCACCCCAATGCTGCGGGGGTGGAGATCATTGTTGAACGAATCGCGCCATATGTGATTGCGTTGTTACAGTCAGGATAGCGCTGTTCCCCGCATCGCGCTTGGGCGTCTCAAAATAAGGGATTTTTATGGCCCGGATTTTTGTTGCCATTGGCCTGCCATCCGAATTGCAGCAGCGGCTTGGGCTGATCTGCGGCGGTATTCCCGGCGCGCGCTGGATTTCACCCGAACGGCTGCATCTTACCTTGCGTTTTATCGGTGAGGTAAGCCACGAGCGGCTCCGCGATATCGACCATGCGCTGGCCGGTATCGATTTTTTGCCATTCGATTTGCGGCTTGACGGCATTGATCAGTTCGGGGGCGACAAGCCACGTGTGCTGTGGGCGGGTGTCGCGCCCAATCCGGAACTGATGCGGCTGCATGAGCGGGTCAATCTGGCGCTTGCGCGCGCGGGCGTGCCCCCCGATACGCGCCGCTATGTGCCGCATGTGACGCTTGCGCGGCTGAAATTTGCGGCCCGTGACCGGCTTGGCGGTTTCATCGCGCATAATAACATGTTGGGCTTCGGGGCGTTCGCTGTGGAGGAATTCCTGCTAATGTCGAGCCATCAGTCGCGCGATGGCACCCATTACCGGGTGGAGCAGCGCTATCAGGCGCAGGTATTTGCGGATTATGGATAGGTGCATGCCGACCGGTATGCACACAGGCATCAATTGAGGGTAGGGTCGGGAATCACGATGGCGAAAAAACTGACAGATGACGCGCGCCGGCAGGCGCTTGCCACCTTGAGCGGATGGGAAGAGGTCGAGGGGCGCGAGGCGATCCGCAAGATATTTCAGTTCGCCGATTTCAATGCCGCCTTCGGCTGGATGAGCCGGATTGCGCTGCTGGCGGAAAAAATGGATCATCACCCCGAATGGTTCAACGTCTATAACAAGGTCGATGTGACGCTGGCGACCCATGATGCGGGCGGGATTACCGATCTCGATATCACGATGGCGCAGGCGATGGACCGGTTCGCATCGTAAATGCCGCAGCCTGGGCGCTGATCCCGGTCGGCGTGTCCTTGGAGCTTGGGGCGCATTTTGTGGATGGCGGCCGGGTAATGCGTTGTTTATCTTGCAAATGCCCGCCGCGCATGTAGATGTTGCAGTCAGATTGCCGGGCAGGGCGGAAAACAGGCTGAAAAGACAAGGGATCTGGGAATGGTGGCGCGGATTTATCAACCGGCGAAGAATGCGATGCAGTCGGGCCGGGGCAATAGCGATCATTGGCTGATGGATTTCGAGGCGTCGGCCGCCAAGCGGGTGGAGCCGCTGATGGGCTGGACGAGCGCGTCGGATATGAAAAATAATGAAGTCCGGCTGAAATTCGACAGCCGCGAGGCAGCCATCGCATTCGCCGAAAAGCACGGCATCGACTATCAGCTTATTCCGCCAACACCCAAACGGCGCAGGATCCGCACCTATTCGGATAATTTCCGGTCCGACCGCACAATGCCCTGGACCCATTGAGGCGCGGAAAAAGCGGTAAGGCGCACGGATTGAGGCAGGCTTTGGTCCCGTAGCTCAGCTGGATAGAGCAGCGGACTTCTAATCCGCAGGTCGTAGGTTCGAATCCTACCGGGATCGCCATCTGCTTGGTTTTCTAAGAGTTTGTCTCGCTATATTTAGTTGCGACCGCTTCTGCGATATCGGGGAGTAGGGGATGCGATTCTTTTTCACTTTTTGTTGCTGCTGTTATGAAGTGATCAGCTTTTTGAAGGTCCAATTGATATTCTGGTGTCCGGTGTTTTTCCTGCGGTACTGGTCATTGTCTTTTGGTCAATTAAGCAGGCGACACCCGGTAAAATGATTGTGGGTGCACGTATTGTTGATTCAAAGACGGGGGAACCTGCTAGTATTGGTCAGTATATCGGGCGCTATCTTTTGTATTTTGTCGCATTTATACCATTTGGTCTTGGGATTGTTTGGGTTGCTTTTGATCGCCAAAAGCAGGGGTGGCACGACAAAATCGCCGGAACAGTTGTTGTTCGCAAAAAGAAGCCAAAGGCAGAGGCGATTTCATTCAATAGCCAAAATTCGATCTGAGCTTGTTCAACTTAGGTGCGGAAGTAATTTGCTGTTATTCTTTTGCAAGGTTGGATCAGTACCGATATGTGGTGTGGCAATCCTAGAGGGAGACCTCCGCCTGCAACTTGGTGCGCGCATTGCCATATTTGCCTTGCCTGCAGCTTGGGCTCCTGATTGCAGCCTCCTTTACGGTTATTTGCGCACAACCGGGGTGCTTGGCGCGACGAAATGGCCGAATTTCTTTGCCAACGCGCATGCGCCGTCGCATCATGCGGCGGGATGAAGATGGGGGTGTCGTTGTGACAATGGGTTGAGGAGGAACCGCCCGTGACAGACGACCGGCCGGCGAGTGCGTCTGTGCCGCGGGTCAGCCGTGGCACGAAATATCTCTATGCCGTCGGCCGTATCTCGGAAGGGGTGAAGGGGCGGGCCTTCGAATTCTTCCTGTTCTTCTATTATGTGCAGGTGCTGGGCCTGTCGGGTAGCCTTGCGGGGCTGGCGGTCGGTGTTGCGCTTCTATTCGATGCGATTACCGACCCGCTTGCGGGATCGGTATCAGACGGGATGACCGGCAGGCTGGGGCGGCGGCATCCGATGATGTACGCCTCGATCCTGCCGCTCGGGCTTTTCTTTTACCTGCTGTTCGTGCCGCCTGACGGGCTTGGGCAATATGCCCTGTTTGGCTGGCTCTGCGTCTTTTCGGTGTTGACGCGAACCGCCATGACCCTGTTCCAGGTGCCCTATCTGTCGCTTGGGGCGGAGCTGACGAGCAATTATACCGAACGCACGGGGATTGTGGCGATCCGGTCGGTCTTCGGGGCGCTGGGATCGGTCGGGGCGCTGCTTTTGGGGCTTAATCTGTTTCTTGCCCCGACACCGGAATTTCCCAACGGGCAGCTGAACGGTGCGGCCTATCCCCCGTTTGCTCTGGCGATGTCGCTGATCATGATGCTGACGGTGCTGATCTGCGCGCGTGGCACGCAGCATCTTGTCCCCCACCTGCCACAGGCAAGCGGTGGGCAGGGGCGGATCGGGCTGTCGCGCATGTTCCGCGAATTACGCGAGGCGATGGGGAACGGGGCTTTCCGGTCGCTCTTCATCGGCATGATGTTTCTTTACATCGTGCTTGGCACCCATGCGGCCTTGTCACTGCATATGTCGACCTATTACTGGGAATTGTCGCAGGCGCAGATTTCCTCTTTCGTCGTGTCGGGCGGGATTGGTTATCTGGCGGGGTTGATGGTTGCGCGGCGGTTCCATGTCCGGTTTGACAAGAAAAGGGCATTTGTCGTCGGGCTTGCCGCGTTGGGTATTTTCGGGGCAATCGGGCCGGGCTTGCGCGAAATCAGCCTGTTTCCGGCAAATGACAGTATGCTGTTGTTACCAACGCTGCAGTTGCTGGTTTTCCTGACGGCTTTCGCGGGCGCGGTCGCGGGGGTGAGCGGCGGGTCGATGATGGCCGACGTTGCCGATTCCCATGAACTGTCTTCGGGGCGGCGGCAGGAGGGAATTTTTTTCGGCGCGGCGGCATTTGCAGGCAAAGCCGCATCGGCCTTCGGGCACATGATCGCGGGGTTCGCCATCGATATCATCGGATTTCCCAGGCATGTCGAACCGGGGACCGTTGCGCCAGAAATGCTTACCGAGCTTGGCCTGTTTTACGGGCCGATCATGGCGATCGGCATGGTCGTCGGAATTATCTATTTCCTGCGCTACGATCTCGACCAGCACAGGCATGCGGAAATTCTTGCAACGCTTGCCGCGCGGCGCAAAGCTGCCGGCGAATAGCACGCTGTCAATCCCGGGGCGCGCTGATATAGTCCCGCCATCGAAAATTCATAATAATTGGCAGGGACTACCAGATGAACAACGCCCACTCCGCGCTTTTCCGCCCCTACGAGACGAAATGGCACAGCTTCCCCAACCGTATCGCCATGGCGCCCATGACGCGCAGTCAGTCGCCCGACGGTGTGCCGACAAAAGAGGTCGCGCGCTATTATCGCCGGCGGGTTGAGGGCGGCACCCCCTTCATCATCACCGAAGGCACGAACGTCAATCATCCGCCCTCGAACTTTGATGCGAATATTCCGCGCTTTTACGGGGAAGCGGCGCTGGCGGGCTGGAAGCATGTGGTGGACGAGGTGCATGCGGCCGGCGGCTTCATCGTGCCGCAAATCTGGCATGTGGGCATGATGCGCAAGCAGGGCACCGGGCATTTCCCCGACGCGCCATCGGTCGGGCCATCGGGGCTGATCCGGCCGGGCAAGCAGATATCCGAGCCGATGACGCAAGCGGAAATCGACGATGTCGTGCAGGCGTTCGCCGATGCGGCGCGGGATGCGAAGGCAGTTGGCTTTGACGGGGTAGAGATACACGGGGCGCATGGCTATCTGATCGATCAGTTTTTCTGGGAAGGAACCAATCAGCGTACAGATGGGTATGGCGGGTCGATGCTGAACCGCACCCGTTTCGCGCAGGAAATCTTGCGCGCCGTGCGCAAGGCGGTCGGGCCTGACTTTCTTGTCATGTTCCGCTTCTCGCAATGGAAGCAGCAGGATTATGAGGCAAAGCTTGCGCCGACACCGCAAGACCTTGAAGCTTTCCTCGGTGTGCTTGTCGATGCGGGGGCCGATATGCTGCATGCCAGTACCCGGCGTTTCTGGGAACCGGAATTCGATGGCTCGACCCTCAATCTTGCGGGCTGGTGCAAGAAGCTTACCGGCCTGCCGAGCATGAGCGTTGGCAGTGTCGGGCTTGATGATGAATTCATGGCGTCGATGCGCGGTGCGTCGGCCGGCGTTGCCGATATCACCCGGCTTGTCGAGTGTCTGGAGCGTGAGGAGTTCGATCTGATCGCTGTCGGGCGGGCGCTGCTTGTCGATCCCGACTGGGCCAACAAGATCCGCGATGGCCGCCTGTCGGAGGTTGAGCCGTTCGTGCCGGAAGCGCTTGGCTATCTGTCATAGGCTGACGCTCAGCACAGGATACGCGAAAAGGAAAACCCCGGCAGCGGAACACGCTGCCGGGGTTTTTTTGTTTCTGCAATCGGGTCCGGCGTGAACCCTGTTCTGAGGTCAACTGCCGCGTTCGGCCAGTGCCTCCGCTTCCACAGCACTTGGCGCATCCCGCATACGCTCCGGGTTTGCCGCGAGATCGGCGCGCAGATGCCGTGAGGCAATATAGTAGTGGAATGCCGACCAGAGATTACCCAGGAACACCGCCATCAGCGCGTAACGCAGCGCTTCGATGCCGAATATCGGGGTAAGCAGATCACTGACGATCCCCACAATCTGCGGCCCGAGGCCAAGTCCGATCAGGTTCAGAACGAACAGCAGTACCGCCGCAGCGATCGCGCGCATCCGCACCTCGACAAGCCCTTGCACCATGGCAAAGGTCGGCCCGAGATAGAATGTGCCGAAATATAGCGGCACGATCAGCAGCATCATGGTGTGCAACTGGTCGGTCGCTACAAAGGCTGAGATGAAAAACGGTACACTGAGCCCCAGGGTAATCGCCGGTACCCACATATACCAGCGGGCATCCTTCTTGCCGAACTTGTCGGAGATATAGCCGCCCGAGATCGTGCCAAGCCCGCCGGCAACGCCCACCAGCATGGCAAGCCAGGTGCCGATCTCACCGCTGCTCATGCCGTATGAGCGGCTGAGGAAGGCCGGCAGCCACGAGGTCATGCCATAGCCGACAAAGCCGTGAATGGCGGCCGCAAGTGCCAGATGCCGGAACGATTTGCGTTCCCAGAGATAGGCAAGCACCCGCTTGATTTCCGGTGGCGGCGCGTCGCTCTTGATGGCTTCGGAATGTCCGCGGGGCGGTTCGCGCAGGGTCAGTTTGACAACGATCGCCAGAAAGACACCGGGCACCCCGACGACGAAGAAAGCCAGACGCCAACCGAAGAACTGTTCGATCCAGCCACCGGCCAGAAAGCCGAACAGGATGCCGATCGGAATGCCAAGCGCATAGATCGACAGGGCGGTGGCACGCGTTTCAGGCGGAAAATAGTCTGAAATCAGCGAATGGGAAGGCGGGCTGCAACCGGCCTCGCCAATGCCGACGCCGATACGGGCCGCCGCCATCTGCCAGAAATTCTGTGCAAAGCCCGTCACCGCCGTCATGATCGACCAGACAGCGAGCGAGATCGACACGATATTCACCCGCGAACGCGTATCGGCAAGCCGTGCGATCGGAATGCCAAGCGTCGCATAGAAGACCGCAAAGGCAATGCCCGACAGGAAGCCAAGCTGGGTATCGTTCAGTCCCAGATCTTCCTTGATCGGCTGCATCAGGATCGCAAGGATCTGCCGGTCGATGAAATTAAAGACATAGACAAAAACCAGCACGCCAAGCACATAGCGTCTGTAGTTCGTCGAAAACAGCGCAGTACCTTCCTGCTGTCCCGCGTTAGCGGGAGACGAGTCACTCATCTGGAATGTCCCCTCGAATTTATTATTATGGTTTAGTTATGCCTGAACTGACCCCCGCTCACAAGCCGCTTTCGCCAATTCAGGGGGCCAAAACCGTGGAATTTTATGATTTTCCGACAACGGATCAATGTCAATGCTTGTTTGTGTCGGCATGCAAGTTAATACGTACGTTTGAATGTTTAATCTGCTTACGGCCTAATTAATACAAATGACGGGAATTGTGAGATGCGGGTAAAGGCGTGATGAACAGGAAGACAAGACTTGCGGGACAGGTCGTATTGATCACCGGTGCGGGTTCGGGGATCGGGCGCGCGGTGGCGATCGCTGCTGTGGCGCGCGGCATGCGGCCGGTTCTTGTAGGCCGGCGGCAAGCCGCGCTGCACGAAACGCTGTCGCTGTTGCCGGGGGGCACGGGTGCGGCTTCGGTCGGCTGGGCCTTTGCGTGCGATATTACCGTTCCGCAGCAGCGGCACGATTTGCTTGCCGAACTGGCCCGGCGCGAGGGCCGTCTTGATATCCTTGTCAATAATGCTGGTGCCTTTCACATGGGGCCATTATCGGCGATGACGGATGCGGCGATTGCGGAAACATTCGCGGTCAATCTTGCCGCGCCCACGGCGCTGATCCGCGACAGCCTTGAGTTGCTCGCGCGTTCGGAATGGCCCGTCATCGTCAATGTGGGATCGGTCAATGGCGATTTGCCCGATCCGGAATTCAGCGCCTATTCGGCGGCGAAATTCGGCCTGCGGGGATTGTCCGATGCGCTGCGGCTTGAGCTTGCGCCGCGTGGCATCCGGGTCTGCTATATCGCGCCGCGCGCAACCGACACCGCGCCGCCCGGCGATGAAGGTGTGGCGGCTGATATGAATATGTCCCTCGATCAGCCCGAGATCGTAGCGCAGATGTTGTGGGCGGCGGTCGAACGGGGCGCGCGCAGCGCCTATCGCGGCAGATCAGAGCGGTTGTGGGTCGCATTGCGGCGGCTTTGCCCACGGCTTTGGGATTGGCATCGTGGCAGTTGAACAGCGGCCGCACGGGCGGGTTTGCCGGGCCAAGGCCTTGGATGGAAATCGGCACGACCGACTTTCCCCAAAGCCCTGCATCGGGTAATAACGGCCCCAAGAATTTTGGTTTCCTGAATTAAGGCGGAGAGCCCTGTTTATGAGCGCGATTATCGATATTACCGGCCGGGAAATTTTGGACAGCCGGGGGAACCCGACCGTCGAGGTCGATATCCTGCTGGAAAGCGGTGCGAAGGGCCGCGCGGCGGTGCCGTCGGGCGCATCAACCGGCATTCATGAGGCGGTTGAGTTGCGCGATGGCGGCGCGCGCTATCTGGGCAAGGGGGTGCGCAAGGCGGTCGACGCGGTGAATGGCGAGATCTTTGACCTGCTGTCGGGGATGGAGGCGGAAGAGCAGATCATGCTCGATCGCATGATGGGGGAGCTTGATGGCACACCCAACAAATCGCGGCTCGGCGCGAATGCGATCCTGGGCGTCTCGCTCGCGCTTGCCAAGGCGATGGCCGATGAGCTTGATCTGCCGCTTTACCGCTATATCGGCGGTCCTGCCGCGCGGGTGCTGCCGGTGCCGATGATGAATATCGTCAATGGCGGCGCGCATGCCGACAACCCCATCGACATACAGGAATTCATGATCATGCCGGTGTCCGCGGGCTCCATCGCCGAGGCGGTGCGGATGGGGGCCGAGGTGTTTCATACGCTCAAAGCCGGGCTGAAAGCCGCGGGCCATAACACCAATGTGGGGGATGAGGGCGGCTTTGCTCCCGCGCTTGGTTCGAGCACCGAAGCGCTCGATTTCATCATGCGGGCGATTGAGGAGGCGGGTTTGAAGCCGGGCCGCGATGTCTATCTTGCGCTCGATGCCGCGTCGAGCGAGTTCTACAAGGACGGCAATTATGTGCTGGCCGGGGAAGGCAAGACCCTGGATGGCGCGGGCATGGCCGCCTATTACGGCAAGCTTGTCAGCGATTATCCCATCATCTCGATCGAAGATGGTATGGCCGAGGATGATTGGGAAGGCTGGAAGGCGCTGACCGATGCGATCGGTAGTAAGGTGCAGCTTGTCGGCGATGACCTGTTCGTCACCAATCGCGCGCGGCTGGCGGATGGTATTGCACGCGGCGTCGGCAATTCGATCCTTGTGAAGGTGAACCAGATCGGCAGCCTGACCGAGACCCTCGAAGCGGTCGAGCTGGCGCACCGGTCGCGCTATACAGCCGTCATGTCGCACCGTTCCGGCGAGACCGAGGATGCGACGATTGCCGATCTTGCGGTGGCGACCAATTGCGGTCAGATCAAGACGGGCTCGCTTGCCCGTTCGGACCGGGTCGCGAAATATAATCAGCTTATCCGTATCGAGGAAGAGCTTGGCCGCAGCGCGGAATATGCCGGCACCACGATCCTGAAAGGTTGACCGGGGTCATCTGACAAGGGGGCAGTGATGATTGTACCAAATCTGGTTGTTGCTGATGTCGCACGTTCGGTCGCATTTTATCGCGCGACACTAGGTTTTTCGCTCGAAACCAGCGTGGCGGCGGAGCAGAGCTACGTTCAGGGGGATGACTGCATTGAGAACCCTGTTTTTGCGATTGTGAGTTGGGCAGATGGACAATTGATGCTGCAGACTGCGGCGTCGCTGGCCGGGGATGTGCCGGGGGTGCCGGAATTTGCCACGCCGCATTTGACCGGTGCGATCTATCTGCGCGGATTTGATCCAGATGCTGTTGCCGCCAAACTGAACGATGATGCGATCGTCAAGGGGCCAGAGACAAGCTGGTATGGAATGCGTGAACTGTATCTTCGTGATCCGGACGGGTATTTGCTTTGTTTGGGCGTTCCCGAAGGGGATTGGACAGGCACCTCGGCGACGTCCGGTCCTGATTGAATAACGCGCCTGGAATGGGAGAAACCGGTCGGATCTGGCGCGCGGCATTATGGATGGCCGGTGCGTTGAGCGCGTTATCCCTGATGGCTGTCGCGGGGCGGGAGGCCGGGCGTGTATTGTCGACCGCCGACCTGCTTGTGTGGCGCAGCGTCATCGGCTGTGGCGTGGTTTGCATGATCGTCGGGCTCTCGCCACAAGGATATGGCCAGTTGCGCAGCGGTTTGCTGCACATGCATTTGCTGCGGAATTTGCTGCATTTCACGGGGCAGTTTTGTTGGTTCACGGCCGTTCTGATGATCCCGCTGGCGCAGCTTTTCGCGCTGGAGTTTACCTCCCCTGTCTGGGTGTTGCTGCTTGCGCCGCTCTTCCTTGCCGAACGGTTTTCCCTGAAGCGGAGTGTCGCCGGTCTCCTGGGCTTTCTGGGTGTGCTGACAGTTGTGCGCCCGTTCGGTGTGGATGCGGGCCTCGCACTTGATAGCGGTCAGGTTTGGGCGCTAGCGGCGGCAATCGGCTTTGCCGGCAATATGCTTGTGACCAAACGGCTTTCCGCCGACGAAACCTCTTTGTGCATTATTTTTTATATGACTTTGATGCAGGCCCCGATGGGGATTGTCGCGTCAGGTGGTTTGCCAGCCCTGCCGCCTGACGGGCTGATATGGTTATGGGTTCTTGCATTGGCGTTATGTGGGCTTGTTGCACATTTCTGCATGGCCGAGGCATTTCGGCAGGCGGATGCGGCAATTGTTGCGCCGATAGATCGGAAGAGCACACGTCTGAACTCCAGTCACGGCTACATCTCGATC
>OBIC01000377.1_pt1 | contig 13069 bp, 13 predicted proteins | sample 1519831 | NCBI WGS metagenome assembly OBIC01 (sample SAMN03019805, study PRJEB22545) | beach sand metagenome | biome: beach; feature: sea beach; material: beach sand | place: USA: Municipal Pensacola Beach, FL | collected 2010-10-20 | depth 40-45 cm m | reverse complement strand
CTGGCGGTAGAGGTCGACCGCCGACTGCCTCGCCCGGCCGGCCCTGCGCCTGGCCGGCCTGCCGGCGGCGGTGGCGGACGCGCACCCGCGCGTCAAGTCGGCGGCCCGCTGGATCAGCGCCCACGGGGGCGGCCGGGGTGCCGCGCGCGAGCTGTGCGACCTCATCGTGGACGCACGCGAGGGAAAAGCGCCGGATGCTCCCGCCTGAGGCAGGGCGCCCCAGCGGACGAATCCGTCGCGCCTCTCCCGGCTGCTAAACTCACCGTCGCGGTACATCTGCCCGCCACTGCCTACCAAAATGCCCATGCCACGTTCTGCCTTTCGCCGTCTTTTCGGCGTTGCACTGCTCTGTATTGCGCCAACGACCATCGCGCTCGAGTCGGACCGCAAGCAGCCCATCTATATCGATGCCGATCGGGTCGAACTCGACGAAGCCAAGGGCCTGAACACCTACAGCGGCTCGGTGGTGGTGGTGCAGGGCACCATGCAGATCAATGCCGACCGGCTGGTCATACACACCGCCGATCGCAAGCCGACACGCTACGTCGCCACCGGCACCCCCGCGCGGTACAAGCAGCAGCCCAACCCCGACGAAGGCGACGTGGTGGGCACCGGCAACACCATCGAGTACCGAGTGTCCGAAAAGAAGCTTTACCTGCGTGGCGACGCGCACATCACCCGGCAGGGCGACGTGTTCCAGGGTGACCGGCTGGTTTATGACACTGCCCGTGACCTGGTCAGCGGCAGCGGTGGCCAGGGTGGGCGTATCCGCATGATCATCCAGCCACAAGACAGCGAGCAATGAGCCGGCTGGCCGCGCACGCGCTGCGCAAGACCTTTCGCGGCCGTCCGGCAGTGGCCAACGTGTCGCTGGACGTCGAGCCCGGCGAGATCGTTGGCCTGCTCGGCCCCAACGGCGCCGGCAAAACCACCTGCTTTTACATGATCGTTGGCTTGATCGCGCCGGACAGCGGCCAGGTGACCATCGACGACGCCGATATCACCCAGGCCGGCATGCCGCAGCGCGCCCGCATGGGACTCGGCTACCTGCCCCAGGAAGCGTCGGTGTTTCGCAAGCTGTCCGTCGAGGACAACCTGCGTGCCATTCTGGAAACGCGTCGCGACCTGTCCACGGAAGCGCGCGAACAGCGCCTGGAACTGCTGCTGAACGATCTGCATATCGGTCACATCCGCACCAGCCCCGGGGCCGCCCTGTCCGGCGGCGAACGGCGCCGGGTCGAGATCGCCCGAGCCCTGGTCATCGAGCCGCGCTTCATGCTGCTCGACGAACCGTTCGCCGGGGTCGACCCGATTACCGTCATCGACATCCAGCGCATCATCCGCGAGTTGGCCACGCGCAACATCGGCATCCTCATCACCGATCACAACGTGCGCGAGACCCTGGGCATCTGTCACCGTGCCTACATCGTCAACGAGGGCGAGGTTCTGGCCGCGGGACCACCGGAATCCATCCTCGCCGACGACCGGGTACGCGCCGTGTACCTGGGCGACGCATTCCGCCTCTAGCCACCACGCACCCCCCCTGCAGGGGCGCCGATACCCCTCAATCGCCACCGAAGACGCCACCGAAAACCCTGATCCCGCCGGCCACCTAGGCGGCCGGCGCGGCATGCGGTACGCTTCTTGCTAAACGCGCAGGCCGGACGTGTATGAAACAGGGTCTCGAACTTGGCATTTCCCAGCACCTGGCGCTCACGCCCCAGTTGCAGCAGGCGATCCGTCTGTTGCAGCTGTCCACGCTGGATCTGCAAACGGAAATCCGCGAGGCACTGGAAACCAACCCGCTGCTGGAAGCGGAGGACGATGCGCCCGGCTCCGGCGACGACGAAGCGCAACCCCAGGCGCCTGCCAGAGAGCAACCCGACCGGGCGCTCGAATTCGACGGCAACGCCGAGATCCCAAACGAACTGCCCGCCGACAACAACTGGGAAGATACCTTCATCGACCTGGGTGGCAGCAGCGGCGCCGGCAGCAACAGCGACGACGACAACGCCGACTTCACGGCCGTCTCCAGCAAGCCCGAATGCCTGTACGACCACCTGCAGTGGCAACTGGACCTGACGCCGTTCACCGCCTCTGACCGCCAACTGGCGGAGCTGATCGTCGACGCCATCCAACCCGACGGCTACCTGGGCCAGCCCCTGGACGAACTGCTGGCCACCGCCAGCGAGGCGCGCAGCGAGCCGGTCGACGAAACCGAGTTGCTGGCCGTGCTGCGGCGTGTCCAGCACTTCGATCCGGCCGGTGTCGGCGCCCGCGACCTGGGCGAATGCCTGCGCCTGCAGATAGAACAGTTCGAGGGCATCGATCCGCAACTGCAGGCGTGGGCACTGGCCGTGGTCGATCACATCGCCCTGTTGGCCGACTACGACTACAAGGCCCTGCAACGCGTTACCGGCTTGTCATCGGAGGCCATCGAGCAGGCAATCCGGTTGGTACAGCGGCTGAACCCGCGCCCGGGAACCGCGCTGGATCACGAAGAACCCGAATACCTCGTGCCGGATGTCCTCGTGCGCAAGATCAGCGGCGTGTGGCAGGTTGAGCTGAACCCGGCCATCGCCCCCAAGCTGCGCGTCAATCAGATGTATGCCGGCATGATCCGTCGCCGCGACACCGGTGCCGACAACGAGTACCTGAAAAACCGCCTGCAGGAAGCGCGCTGGTTCATCAACAGCCTCAAGAGCCGCAACGACACCCTGCTCAAGGTGGCGCGCGCCATCGTGCAGCGCCAGGAGGCGTTCTTCGAGGAAGGCGAGCACGCCATGGTCCCGCTGGTGCTGCAGGACATCGCCGACGAACTGGGCCTGCACCAGTCGACCATCTCGCGCGCCACCAACCGCAAGTACATGCACACGCCGCGCGCGATCTACGAGCTGAAGTACTTCTTCTCCAGCCACGTCTCCACGTCGGATGGCGGCGCCGCCTCGGCCACCGCCATCCGCGCCCGCATCCGCGACCTGATCGCCGCCGAGACACCCGGCAAGCCCCTGAGCGACAACGACCTGGCCGACCAACTGCAACAGGCCGGCATCAACGTCGCGCGCCGCACGGTGGCCAAGTACCGGGAGAGCCTGGGCATTCCCTCGACGACCGAGCGGCGCAAGGCTGCCCGGCGCCGGCTCTGATTGCCATGCAGCGCCTGATCATCGTCAGTGGCCTGTCGGGCGCCGGAAAGTCCACCGCCCTGCGCGCACTCGAGGACATCGGCTTCTACTGCGTCGACAACCTGCCGATCGCCCTGCTGCCGGCGCTCAGCGAAGAACTGGCGCGAACCATGGCGCACAGCGGCGCCTCGGCAGCGGTGGGCATCGACGCCCGCAACGTATCGGACCTGGCCGCCTTTCCCGACATCCTGCGCACGCTGCGCGAGCGCGGCATCGACTGTCAGGTGGTGTTCGTCACCGCCGACCGGCAGACACTGATCAACCGCTACAACGAAACGCGGCGCCAGCATCCGCTGGCCGGCGCCGGCGGCTCCATCAGCGAAGCCATCGACACCGAGCAGCAGCGCCTGGCACCGATCGCCGAACTGGCCGCGCTGAGCATCGACAGCTCCGGCCTGAACATCTACCAGCTGCGCACCACCATACGCGACCTGTACAGCCAGGGACCGCAGACACCGACCCTGGTGTTCCAGTCATTCGGTTACAAATTCGGCACCCCGCTGGACGCCGACATGGTGTTCGACATGCGCTGCCTGCCCAATCCGCACTGGGACCCGGCGCTGCGCGAGTTCACCGGACTCGACGAGGCGGTGCGCGCCTTTCTGGAGCAGCAGCCGGACGTGCAGCAACTGTACGAGGACGTCCGCCGCTTCCTGCACACCTGGCTGCCCCGCTTCGCCGCCAGCGACCGCAGCCAGGTGACCGTCGGCATCGGCTGTACCGGCGGCCGCCACCGCTCGGTGTACATGGCGCACCGGCTCGGCGAGTACTTCAGGACCCAGCCGGACACCGTGCCCCAGGGCCGCGTGCTGGTACGCCACCGCCAGCTCAGCGCCTGAAGCGCTGCCTCAGGCCAGCGCCTCGGCCAGCACCCGGCGCTCGATCACGGCCACGCCCTCACCGCCGCGCTCCAGCTCCACCCAGATGAACGGCACCTGCGGCAGGCGCGCGGCCAGCGCCGGCCAGGTGGCGCCCACTTCCAGCACCAGCAGACCGTCCTCTGTCAGGTGATCCAGGGCACCGTACAGAATCCGCAGCGGATGCTCCAGACCCTGGTCATCCGACACCAGCGCCGACCCCGGCTCGTGCCGATACTCGGCCGGCAACCCGGCGTACTCGGTCTCCGGTACGTAGGGCGGATTGCTGACGATCAGGTCGTAGCGCTGACCGGCCAGCGCCGCATACAGATCGGACTGCACCGGCCGCACCCGCGCCTGCAGACCGTACCGGGCCACGTTGACGGCCGCCACATCGAGCGCGTCGGCACTGATGTCGACGGCGTCCACGACAGCTTCCGGAAACGCCAGCGCACAGGCCACGGCGATGCAGCCACTGCCGGTGCCGATGTCCAGAATGCGGCCCGGTGGCGCCTCGTCCAGCCACGGCGAGAAGCCGCTCTCGATCAGTTCGGCAATCGGCGAGCGCGGAATCAGCACCCGTGGATCGACCGCGAAACGCAGGCCGGCGAACCAGGCCTCGCCGGTCAGATACGGCGCCGGCAGGCGTTCGACCACGCGCCGGCGCAGCACCGCCCGCACCGCCGCCCGCTCATCGGCCGTCAGTGCCGCGTCCAGAAACTCCGGCGCCAGCGGCAAATCCAGGTGCAGCACGTGGGCCAGCAGCACGGCCGCCTCGTCGGCGGCACCGGCGGTGCCATGGCCATAAAACAGGTCGGCGGCGACGAAGCGGCTGGCGCCCCAGCGCAGGAAATCGCGCAGCGTGCGAAGGGAATCCACTGACAAACTCATGCAGACGGCCGCCGCCGCAGCCGTGCGCGGCGGCGGTCGGTCACGAAACGGGCTGCCAATAGTAGCCCGAACACCGCAGCATAGAGGGCCGGCTCGCGGGTATCCGCCTTCACCTTCCACCAGAAGTGCAGCAGCGCCAGCACCGTGGCCGGGTAGACAAGCCGATGCAACCCCTGCCAGCGCCGCGCCCCCAGCCACCGCACGGCGGCATCAAACGAGGTGGCGGCCAGCGGCAGCAGCAGGACAAAGGCCGCCATGCCCGCCGTGATGAACGGCCGCTTGAGGATGTCGCCCCCGATCTGCGACCACAGCAGGCCCTGATCGAGCACGGCATAGATGAGCAGATGCAGCAGCGCATAGCCGGCCGCGGCCAGACCCAGCAGGCGCCGATGCCGTAGCAGGCCGTTCCAGCCGCTGAGCCGCCGCAGCGGCGTGGCCGCCAGCGCCAGCAGCAAGAACCGCAGCGTCCAGTGCCCGGTTTCCAGCGTCAGCGCCTCCACCGGGTTGGCGCCCAGGTCGCCGGCCAGTGTGCGCCACAGCAACCAGCCCGCCGGCGCCAGCACCATCGCCCACACTGTCGCGGCCCACAGCTGCGCGGCACCGCGCCCGCGCCCCACGGTTCAGTATTCCCGGCGCAGATCCATGCCGGCGTACAGCCCGGCGACCTGCTCGGCGTAGCCGTTGAACATCAGCGTCGGCCTTCGCGCCGCGAACAGACCCTCACCCAGGCGCCGCTCGCGCGCCTGCGACCAGCGCGGATGGTCCACATGCGGATTCACGTTGGCGTAAAACCCGTACTCACGGGGCGCGACCTGATTCCAGGTGGTCCGTGGCCGGGTTTCGGTGAAGCGGATGCGCACGATGGACTTGATGCTCTTGAAACCGTACTTCCAGGGCACCACCAGGCGTAACGGCGCACCGTTCTGATTGGGCAGCAGATCGCCGTACACCCCGACCGCCAGGAGGGTCAGCGGATGCATGGCCTCGTCCAGGCGCAATGCCTCGACGTAGGGCCACGGCAGCACGTCACGTGCCTGACCGGGCATCTGTTCGGGGTCATGCAGGGTGGTGAACTCGACGAAACGCGCCGATCCCAGCGGCTCCACCCGACGCAGCACCCGCGCCAGCGGCAGGCCGATCCACGGCACCACCATCGACCAGCCCTCCACGCAACGCAGGCGGTAGACGCGCTCCTCCAACCCGGCAGGGCGCAGCAGGCTGTCGACATCGATTTCCAGCGGGTCGCGCACGGCGCCGTCGATGCGAACACGCCACGGCCGCGGCCGCAGCGTGTGGGCGTGGCGCGCCGGGTCATCCTTGCCGGTACCGAACTCATAGAAGTTGTTGTAGCCGGTGACCAACTCGCGCGCCGTCAAGGCCTCGTCGGTCGCGTACGGTCCGCGCGGCACACCGGCCAGGGGACCCTCACCCACGGCAGCCGGCGCACGGCGCGGCAACGCCAGCGTCACGCCAAGCGCCGCAGCCACCTGCAGCAGACGCCGACGCCCCTCGAACACGGGACGTGGGGTGATCTCCCACGCGGGAGGCTGTGGATATCGAAAGCGCCCCATGCCCTCACCTCATCCGTTTGTGCCGACCATGCCCGGTTAGACGCCGATATGAGTGCACTGTTACGCGTTTTTCGTCACCGGCAAAGCGGTGGACCTTAATCTGCCGTCGCCTGTTTTTAAATTCACTGTAATGAAACGCAGGCACCGTGCGTTCACTGATTACCCGAGGAGAACGAGCATGAAAAAGAGCCTGACTATCTCCCTGCTGCTGACGCTGGGCCTGAGTGCCGGTATCGCCACCGCAGCACCGGTCGACATCAACTGCGCTGACGCCGGCACGCTGACCGCGTTGAACGGAATCGGCGAGGCCAAGGCGCAGGCCATCGTCGCCTACCGCGCCGAACACGGACCGTTTGCCGGCGCCGACGACCTGGCCAACGTGAAGGGTATCGGCGCCAAGATCGTTGAGGCCAACCGAACCGACATCACCGCCAGCGACACCTGCTCCACACCGACCGACTAGGAACCGACGCAAACAAAAAAGGCCGGCACCGGAGTAACCCGGTGCCGGCCTTTTTGCGCATCCTGCCAACCGGCCGCTGCGCGACCGGCGCGCGGGCTCAGTCTTCCTTGAACTTGTCGTGGCAATCCTTGCAGGCCTGACCGACCTTGGCAAACTGCGCGCGAACCGCGGTCACCTCGTTCGCATCCTTGGCCACCTCGGCCAACGTGGCGGCCTCGGTCTCGAAGGTCTGCATCATGGACTTGAACTCGTCCATTTCTTCCCACACCGCCGGCTTGGCGTCGGTGTTGCCGACCCGGCTGTCCGGGATGAATCCCTCCAGCGGCAGCGTGCTCAGAAAGGCCACCCGCTGGGCACGCAGGGCAAAGTCGTCGGCGTCGAACGGAATCTCTTTCTTCACCATGCCGGCCATCGGCCCGAAATTCCAGGCAATGGCGTGGAACACGCCCTTGCGATAACCGACGGCGCGCTCGGCGGGCGTCGGTTCCGCGGCGCTCACGCCAGCGGTAGCCAACGCGGCAACGGAACAAAACAGGGCGGCTTTGAGCTTCATGGAAGAACGATCTCCGTGGTCGGAAACAGGCTGGCGGACGACTCTAGCACGTGGCCGGCGGCACCTTGAAGGCAGGGAGCGGATGGTAGTATTCGGCAGCTAACCGACCGTTCCACCACCCTGGCAGGAGTCTTGACGGTGGCCTTCGACCTGCACCTCGGTGAGGAGCTCGACCTGCTGCGCGACACCGTCGCCCGCTTCGCGCGGGACGAAGTGGCTCCACTGGCAGACGAGATCGACCGCAGCAACACCTTCCCCATGCACCTGTGGCAGCGCATGGGCGAACTGGGCCTGCTCGGCATGACGGTGCCGGAGGCATTCGGCGGCAGCGGCATGAGCTACCTCGCGCACGTGGTGGCGATCGAGGAACTGTCGCGCGCCAGCGCCTCGGTGGGCCTGTCCTACGGCGCGCACTCCAATCTGTGCGTCAACAACCTGTACCTGAACGGCTCCGACGCGCAGCGCAGCAAGTACCTGCCGAAGCTGTGCTCGGGCGAACACATCGGTGCGCTCGCCATGTCCGAGCCCGGCGCGGGGTCGGACGTGGTCGGGTCCATGCGCTGCACGGCGGTGCAGCGTGGCGACGTGTGGGTCGCCAACGGCAGCAAGATGTGGATCACCAACGGCCCCGATGCCGACGTGCTGATCGTCTACATGCGCACCGATGACGCCGGCAAGGGCTCGCGCACCGTCACCGCCTTCCTGGTCGAGAAGGGCATGCCCGGCTTCAGCACCGCACAGAAGCTCGACAAGCTCGGCATGCGCGGCAGCAACACCTGCGAGCTGGTGTTCCGCGACTGCGAAATCCCGGCCGAGAACGTGCTCGGCGGCGTCAACCAGGGCGTCAAGGTGCTCATGCGCGGACTCGACTCCGAACGCGTCACCTTGAGCGGCGGACCGCTCGGCATCATGCAGGCGGCCATGGACATCGTGCTGCCCTACGTGCACGAACGGCGCCAGTTCGGCCAGGCCATCGGCACCTTCGAACTGATGCAGGGCAAGCTGGCCGACATGTACGTGGCCCTGCAGTCCGCCCGTGCCTACAGCTACCGCGTGGCGCAGGCAGTGGACACCGGCCGGCCGTCGCGCAAGGACGCCGCCGCCTGCCTGCTGTATGCCTCGGAAAGCGCCGTGCGGGTGGCACTGGAAGCCATCCAGAGCCTCGGCGGCAACGGCTACATCAACGAGTACCCGACCGGCCGCCTGCTGCGCGACGCCAAGCTGTACGACATCGGCGCCGGCACCAACGAAATCCGCCGCATGCTGATCGGCCGCGAGCTGTTCGAACAGACCGCCTGACCGGCTGCGTTTTTCACTGCACTCAAGTCAAGGAGCACACCGCGATGAGCACAGGTGTCGTCATTGTCGCCGCCCGCCGTACCGCCATGGGCGGCTTCCAGGGCCAGTTCGCCAGCCTGTCGGCCAGTGACCTGGGCGCCGCGGCCATCGCCGCGGCCGTGGCCGACGTCGGCGTGGATGGCGCAGACATCCAGGACGCGCACATCGGTTGCGTTCTGCCGGCCGGACAGGGTCAGGCCCCCGGCCGCCAGGCCGTACTGAAGGCCGGCTTGCCACTGAGCGTGCCCGTCACCACCGTCAACAAGATGTGCGGCTCGGCCATGAAGGCCATCATGTACGCCATCGACCAGATCCGCTGCGGCGACGTGCAGGTGGCACTGGCCGGCGGCATGGAGTCGATGACCAACGCGCCGTACATCCTGCCCAAGGTCCGCCAGGGCCTGCGCATGGGGCACGGCGAAGTACTCGACCACATGTTCTGCGACGGCCTGCAGGACGTGCGCGAGGGCCTGCTGATGGGTGCCTTCGCCGAACGCTGCGCCGACAAGCACGGCTTCTCGCGGCAGGCGCAGGATGCCTACGCCATCGAGTCGCTCACCCGCGCACTGCGGGCCACCAACGAGGGCGAGTCGGCCAGCGAGATCGTGCCGGTGACGGTCAAGACCAAGACCGGCGACGTGGTGTACGACAAGGACGAGCAGCCGCTGACCGCCCGGCTCGACAAGATCCCCACGCTCAAGCCCGCCTTCAAGAAGGACGGCACGGTCACCGCCGCCAACGCCTCGTCCATTTCCGACGGCGCCGCGGCCCTGGTCCTGATGAGCGAGGACGAGGCCGCGCGCCGTGGCCTCAAGCCCCTGGCCCGGGTGCTGGGTCACGCCACCCACGCCCAGGACCCGGCCTGGTTCACCACCGCGCCGGTCGGTGCCGTACGCACGCTGCTGAACAAGCTTGGCTGGAGCGCCGACAAACCGGACCTGTACGAAGTCAACGAAGCCTTCGCCGTGGTGCCGATGACCGTGATGCAGGAGCTTGGCATCGGGCACGAGAAGATGAACGTGTTCGGCGGCGCCTGCGCCCTCGGCCACCCGGTCGGCGCCTCCGGTGCGCGCATCGTCGTCACTCTGCTGAACGCGCTGCGCCGGCGTGGCGGCAAATATGGCGTGGCCGGCATTTGCCTTGCCGGCGGCGAGGCCACGGCACTGGCGGTGGAGCTGCTCTGACCGGTTGCCGCGACAGGGACCGACGCCGACCCGTGCCGGGTCGGCCGGGTCTGGCGGGCACCCGCCCATGACTGGCCATCGAGTGAGGAGAACCGCGTGCCGGTACTGGACAGCAAGCTGAACTGCGCCACGGCCGAGTTCGCGGCCAACGCCGCCCACAACCGCGCCCTGGTGGCAGACCTGCAGGCCAAGCTGGCGCAATACGCCCAGGGCGGCCCGGAACGCGCCAAGGCCAAGCACAGCGCGCGCGGCAAGCTGTTGCCGCGTGAGCGGGTCGAGGCGCTGCTCGACCCGGGCACGCCCTTCCTGGAACTGTCACCGCTGGCGGCGTTCGGCCTGTATGACGACGAGGCGCCGTCGGCCGGCATCATCACCGGCATCGGCCGGGTGTGCGGCCAGGAAGTGGTCATCGTCGCCAACGATGCCACCGTCAAGGGCGGCACGTATTACCCGCTGACGGTCAAAAAGCACCTGCGCGCGCAGCAGATCGCGCTCGAAAACCGCCTGCCGTGTATTTACCTGGTCGATTCCGGCGGCGGCTTCCTGCCGCTGCAGGATGACGTGTTCCCGGACCAGAACCATTTCGGGCGCATCTTCTACAACCAGTCGGTGATGTCGGCGGCCGGCATCCCGCAGCTGGCGGTGGTGATGGGCTCGTGCACCGCCGGCGGCGCCTACGTGCCGGCGCTGTGCGACGAGACCGTCATCGTGAAGAATCAGGGCACCATCTTTCTCGGCGGCCCACCACTGGTGAAGGCCGCCACCGGCGAGGTGGTGACGGCCGAGGAACTCGGCGGCGGCGACGTGCACAGCCGCACCTCCGGCGTCACCGATTACCTGGCCCGCAACGACCTGCACGCGCTGGGCATCTGCCGCGACATCGTGGGCACGCTGAACCGGCAAAAATCGGTCGACATACCACTGCGCGAGCCGCAGCCGCCGCGCTACGACACCCAGGAGCTGTACGGCCTGGTGCCGGCCGACGCGCGCCAGCCGTTCGACGTGCGCGAGGTCATCGCCCGCCTCGTTGACGGCTCCGAATTCCAGGAGTTCAAGCAGCTGTACGGCAACACGCTGGTGTGCGGCTTCGCGCACCTGTGGGGCCACCCGGTCGGCATCGTCGCCAACAACGGCATCCTGTTCTCGGAATCCGCCCTGAAGGGCGCGCACTTCATCGAGCTGTGCTGCCAGCGCCGCATCCCGCTGCTGTTCCTGCAGAACATCACCGGCTTCATGGTCGGCCGCGAGTACGAGAGCCGCGGCATTGCCAAGGACGGCGCCAAGCTGGTGCACGCCGTGGCCAACGCGCAGGTGCCGAAGTTCACGGTCATCATCGGCGGCTCGTTCGGCGCCGGCAATTACGGCATGTGCGGACGTGCCTACGGGCCACGCTTTCTGTGGATGTGGCCGAACGCCCGCATCTCCGTGATGGGCGGCGAGCAGGCCGCCAGCGTGCTGGCCACGGTGCGACGCGACAACCTCGAGGCGCGCGGCGAAAGCTGGTCCACCGAGGCGGAAGAAGCCTTCAAGGCACCCATCCGCGAACAATACGAGCACCAGGGCCACCCCTACTACGCCACTGCCCGCCTGTGGGACGACGGTGTCATCGACCCCGCCGACACACGCACGGTGCTGGGTCTGGCACTGTCGGCGTCGCTGAACGCGCCGATTCCCGAGCCGCGCTTTGGCGTGTTTCGCATGTAACGGAGGGCGCCATGGAACCCCTGCAGACCCTGACCTGCGCCATCGACCACCGCGGCGTGGCGACCGTCACCCTGAACCGCCCGCAGGTTCGCAACGCCTTCAACGACGTGCTGATCGCCGAGCTGACCACCGTGCTCGGCCGCCTGGGCACCGACCCCGCGGTGCGCGTGGTGGTGCTGACCGGCGCCGGCGAGGCCTTCTCGTCCGGCGGTGACCTCAACTGGATGCGCTCGATGGTGGCGTTCAGCGCCGCCGAGAACCAGGCCGACGCCCTGCGCCTGGCGCAGCTGCTGGAGACGCTCGACCGGCTGTCGAAGCCGACGCTGGCGCGCGTCAACGGCGGCGCCTTCGGCGGCGGGGTGGGCCTGGTGGCCTGCTGCGACATCGCGGTCGCCGTCGACGGCGCCCGCTTTGGCCTGACCGAGGTGCGCCTGGGCCTGGCGCCGGCCACCATTGCACCCTACGTGATCCGCGCCATCGGCGCGCGCGAGGCGCGCCGCTACTTCCTCACCGGCGAGCGCTTCGACGCGCGACACGCGCTGCGCATCGGCCTGCTGCACGAGGTGGTGGAGCCGGACGCCCTCGACGGCACCGTGAACACCGTGATCGAGCACCTGCTGCACGGCGGCCCGCAGGCGCTGACCGCCTGCAAGCGCCTGGTCGACCAGGTGAGCCATGCCACCGACACCGACCGGCTCAAGCACGATACCGCGACGCTGATCGCGCAGCTTCGTGTCTCCGACGAGGGCCAGGAAGGGCTGGCCGCCTTCTTCGACCGCCGCGCGCCGGCCTGGATGCGCTGATGTTCCATACACTACTGATCGCCAACCGCGGCGAGATCGCCTGCCGCGTCATCGCCACCGCCCGCCGCCTGGGCATCCGCACCGTGGCGGTGTACTCGGACGCCGACGCGCAGGCCCGCCATGTGCGCCTGGCCGACAGCGCCGTGCGCCTGGGTCCGGCCGCGGCGACCGACTCGTACCTGGCCATCGGCGCCGTGCTGGAAGCCGCGCGTGCCAGCGGCGCCCAGGCCATCCACCCCGGCTACGGTTTCCTGTCCGAGAACGCCCAGTTCGCGCGCCGCTGCGGCCAGGCCGGGCTGGTGTTCGTCGGCCCGCCGGCCGAGGCCATCGAGGCCATGGGCGCCAAGGACGCCGCCAAGCGTCTGGTGGTGCAGGCAGACGTACCGGTGGTGCCCGGCTACGACGCACCCGGCGCGGACGATGCACACCTGATCGAAGCGGCCGGCCGGATCGGCTACCCGCTGCTGGTCAAGGCCGCGGCCGGCGGCGGCGGGCGCGGCATGCGCCGCGTCGACAGTGC
>OBIC01000376.1_pt1 | contig 13161 bp, 13 predicted proteins | sample 1519831 | NCBI WGS metagenome assembly OBIC01 (sample SAMN03019805, study PRJEB22545) | beach sand metagenome | biome: beach; feature: sea beach; material: beach sand | place: USA: Municipal Pensacola Beach, FL | collected 2010-10-20 | depth 40-45 cm m | reverse complement strand
TCTTGCCGGATTGCACCGCGGTCACCGGCTAGCAAGGCCCGTTGGATGGGCGCTGCTCCGCGCCAGCGTGGCAACAGGGATGCGTGGATGTTGAGGCAACCAAGGCGCGGTCCATTGAGCACCTGCTGGGGCAAAATCAGGCCGTAGGCGGCGACCACCATGACATCTGCCGAGAGTGCGCACAGCGCCGCCCATTCTGCTGGGTCCTTGAGCGTGGTGGGTTGGTGCACGGGAATCTGGTGGGCCCTTGCGAGGGTTTTGACCGGGCTGGCCCGCAGTGCGCGCCCCCGCCCGGCGGGACGGTCCGGCTGGGTGTAGGCGGCCACCACAAGGTGGCCGGTCTCGAGCAGGCCTTCCAGCGCGGTGGCCGCGAAGCTGGGGGTGCCCGCAAAGACGATGCGCAACATGTGGATTCACACCGACGCGGCAGCACTAAGCCTGCTGGCGTGTCTGCTTCTCAAGTTTCTTGCGGATCCGCTGGCGCTTGAGGGGCGACAGGTAGTCGACGAATAGCTTTCCGTTTAGGTGGTCGATTTCGTGCTGTATGCACACGGCCAGCAGTCCGTCCGGGCGCAACTCAAAGGGCTCGCCGCTAACATCCTGCGCGCGCACAAGCACCTCTGTAGGCCGGACCACGGTCTCGTAAAAGCCCGGCACTGAAAGGCAGCCTTCATCCCATTCTCCAGTGGAGTCGCCGAGCACCTCGACCTCTGGGTTCACGAACACCAGGGGCGCGTCGCGGCTGTCACTGACATCAATCACCACCAGGCGTTCATGTACATTCACTTGGGTCGCGGCCAGCCCCACGCCGGGCGCTGCGTACATGGTTTCGAGCATGTCCTGCGCGAGCTTTTGCAGGTCCGCATCGAATTCGACCACGGGCGCGGCGCGGGTTCTGAGTCGGGAGTCAGGGAATTCGAGAATGTCGAGAATGGCCATGGGGGAAATGGGTCGCTGGTGCACCTCAAAAGGGGGCTGCTAAGATTGTGACGCTTTCAACGGTCACCTGCGGGAAAACCGCGTGGCTTGGGCTAGGCTTACAACATCGGGTGGCGCGGCCTTGGTGGTTCGATGCGGGCGCGCCCATCGAATTCAAGTCCGGTGTTTGTCGGTGGCGGATTCCGCAACTGCAATCCCGAACACGAGAACGGTATAAGGAAGCATCATATCATGCGCAAGCATCGCGTTGTGGACGGGGGAGGCTGGCTCATCGGCGTGCTTTGGGGCGTCCTGCTGGTGGCTTCCACCGGGGCCTTTGCCGACCGCTTGCAGCTTCGCGAGGACCACCCGGAAGTCTACGTTGTGAAACGAGGTGACACCCTCTGGGACATTTCAGAAACCTTCCTGCGCGATCCCTGGCGGTGGCCGGAGATCTGGAGCTACAACCCGCAGGTGCAAAACCCCCACCTGATCTATCCGGGCGACCGGCTGCGGCTCGTGTTTGTGGACGGTGAACCGAAATTGGTGCGCGATGGTGGTCCCGAACGATTGGGTCCGCAGGTGCGCGTGCAGCCCCTCAGTGCCGCGGTGCCCGCGATTCCCATGGAGCACCTGCGGGCATTCCTGACCGCCGACCGCATCGTCAGCACCAGTGATCTGGACAGCGCGCCTTATGTGCTGGCAGGCGAAGAGGGGCGGCTGATTCTGGGCAGTGGCGACCACCTCTACGCCCGGGGTGTCGAGGATGCTGCGCCTGGCACCTACGGTGTGTACCGACCCGGTCGCGTGTTCCGGGACCCGGTCTCCGGCGACAAGCTGGGGATCGAGGCGCGGTTCATCGGTGCGGGGGAGCTGGGTGTCGCCGACGGTGACATTGCCGCCCTGTCACTGGATGACACCGCGCGCGAGGTCAGGGTCGGTGACCGTCTGCTGCCCATCGAGCCGGAAACGTTGCTTCCCGTGTTTTCCCCACAACCCGCTCCAGAGGTGACTGAAGCCCATTTGATTGCGGTGGTTGGCGGCATGAACCACATCGGCCAGTACGATGTGGTCGTCATCAACCGAGGCGGCCAACACGGGGTGGCCCCGGGGCATGTGGTTGCGGTGTATCGCCAGGGCGCCAAAGTCCGTGATGCTGAGGCGCGCGAATGGGTGCGGCTGCCCGATGAGCGGGCGGGGCTGGTCATGCTGTTCGACGTCCACGAGGCCATGAGTTATGGTCTGGTGATGGACGCCCAGCGCCCCATGCAGGTGATGGACCGCGTGCGCCACCCCTGAGCCGAGTTTTTTTCGGGGGCACGCGCAACCCCTTTGAGCGCCCCACGGATGGGGCAAGGCCACCATGGACCAGGACACCACAGGCGCTTGGCTGGCGCTGCTGTCAGTCGCGGGGCTCGGCCCCAAACGCCTCAACCGACTGCTTGAGGTTTTCGGGTCCGCCGCTGCGGTGCTCGCTGCACCGATCGAGGCGCTGCGCACCGCTGGGCTCGCATCAGCACTCTCCGAGCGGGTGCACGAGGCCGACCCGGACTCGAGGCAGGTCCGCCGGCTGATCGATCAGATGCAGGCGCTGGCAGTCGAACTCCTGCCGATCACCGCTCCCCAGTACCCTGCGCTGTTGCGCGAGTCGCCGGACCCACCGGCCGTGCTCTTTGTCCGCGGCAATCGAACCCTGCTGGAGCGTCCGCAAATCGCGTTGGTCGGAAGCCGCAGAGCCACCCGGGCAGGGGCGCAGTTCGCTGCCGATTTGGCCGCCGGGCTTGCGGACGTGGGCCTGGTGGTCACCAGCGGCATGGCACTTGGCATCGACGCCGCGGCCCACCAAGGTGCCCTGGCCGCGGGAGGAAGCAGCATCGCGGTGGTGGGGACGGGCTTGGACCGTTGCTATCCGGCCAGCCACCACGACCTGCAGACGGCGCTGGTTGACCAAGGGGCATTGGTGTCGGAATTTTCCTTCGGTACACCCCCGCGTCCGGCCCATTTTCCCCGTCGCAATCGAATCATTGCCGGGCTCTCCCTGGGCGTGGTGGTGGTTGAGGCTGGGCTTCATAGCGGCTCGCTCAGTACAGCCAAGCATGCGCTGGAGGCCAACCGAGAGGTCTATGCTGTGCCTGGCTCGGTCCACAGCCCATTGTCCAAGGGCTGTCACCTGCTGCTGCGCCAAGGCGCAAAGCTGACCGAGTCGGTGGCCGATGTGGTCGAAGAGCTTGGGTGGGGCGCGACTGGCAGTCCGGTGAGCCAACACTCGGATGACCGCGGTCCGCCAGGGCTCACTTCCGGCGAATTCAGGGTGCTGGGCGCCCTGGGGTTCACCCCCACTCCAGTGGACGAGTTGGTCAGCGCCTGCGGGATGGACGTTGCGCTCCTCATGGCGCTGTTGACGGAGTGGGAGCTGCGCGGCTGGGTTGCCCCGGAGGGCCCTGGGTACGTCCGCACACCGAATGCACCGTCCGAGGGCTGAAGTTGCTTGCAACCGGGCGCGCCCTGCGCTAGGTTCCTTGCCCTTTTCCAGGGCGGTGGCGGCGCCACTGCTGAAGCGCAAACCAATTGGGTGGAGCACGGACTCAGATGAGTACAGCGTTTGTGGCGGTATTGATGGGATCGGACAGCGACTGGCCGGTCATGGAGGCTGCTGTGTCGGTTCTGGATGAGCTGGGCATCGCGCGCGAGGTCAAAATCACTTCAGCGCACCGCACGCCGGATGCAACCCACGCCTATGTGAAGGACGCCGAGGCGCGCGGTTGTAAGGTGTTCATTGCCGCTGCTGGCATGGCCGCCCACCTTGCCGGTGTGGTGGCCGCCTATACCCACCGACCCGTGTTGGGTGTGCCGATGGAGTCGGCAGCGCTCCGTGGGCTGGACGCGCTTTTGTCGACGGTCCAGATGCCGGGCGGGGTTCCGGTTGCCACCCTGGCGATCGGCAAGGCCGGGGCCAAGAATGCTGCATACCTGGCAGGGCAGATTCTTGCTGTCGCCGACGACCAGGTTGCACAGCGGCTGCTGGAGCAGCGCCAAGCCATGCGCACCGAGGTCGAGGCCAAGGACAAAAAACTGCAGAGCCAGCTGCGCTGAACCATGCCGGCCACGGCTTGGCGACTGGACTTCGCCGCGCACCAGTTGCGCCGCGGTGGCGTCGTCGCCTACCCAACCGAAGCGGTTTGGGGCCTCGGCTGCGACCCATGGAACGCCAGCGCCACAGCGCGGTTGCTGTCGCTGAAGCGGCGCTCCCAGGGGCAGGGGCTCATCCTGATCGCTGATCGGGCCGACCGGTTCGATGCCTTTCTGGCTGGGCTTACGGAGGCGCAGCGCCAGCGTGTGGTGGCGAGTTGGCCTGGACCCAACACCTGGCTGGTGCCGCACCGTGGGCTGGTGCCCGCCTGGATTCGCGGTGGCCACGGCACTGTCGCGTTGCGCGTCCCCGGCCATGGCGAGGCGCGGGCCCTGTGCGCGGCGTTCGGTGCGCCCCTGGTGTCCACCTCGGCCAACCCCCACGGGCTCCCGCCTGCCCGCTGCCGGCTGCAACTGGAGCGTTACTTTCACCGGCGACTCGATGCAGTGGTGCCCGGCTCTGTCGGCGGTCTGTCGCGCCCGAGTGCCATTCGAGACGCCTGCTCCGGAGCCCTGCTGCGGAATTAGTCGAACCTTCAACACCTTCGGGGAGCCTGATGAGCGACGAGCTGATTGATGTCACTGCGGTGGAGGCCTACTTGCTGGAGCTGCAGGACCGCATCTGTGAAAGCCTGGAATCGTTGGACGGCACCGCGCGGTTTGTCGAGGAGCAGTGGCGGCGGCCACAAGGCGGGGGAGGGCGCACCCGCGTCATTGCGGATGGGGCGGTGTTTGAGAAGGGCGGTGTGAACTTCTCCCATGTTCAGGGTGACGCCCTGCCTCCGAGCGCCAGCGCACAGCGACCGGAACTGGCCGGACGCAGCTTTCGCGCCCTCGGTGTGTCGCTGGTGCTGCACCCGCGCAACCCCTATGTGCCGACTTCCCACGCCAATGTACGCCTGTTTGTCGCGGAGTCGCCGGATGCGCCGCCGGTTTGGTGGTTTGGCGGTGGCTACGACCTCACACCCTACTATCCATTTGACGCCGACTGTCGGCATTGGCACAGCACCGCGCAGGAGGCCTGCGTGGCGTTTGGGCAAGATCGCTACCCACGCTTCAAGCAATGGTGCGATGAGTACTTTTACTTGCCGCATCGCCAGGAAACCCGGGGGGTTGGCGGGTTGTTCTTCGACGACCTCAATGCGCTTGGGTTCGAGCGCGAATTCGCATTTCTAGGGGCGGTTGGGGACATTTCCCTTCCCGCCTATGTCCCCATCGTCGAGCGGCGCCTGCCACTGGTCCATGGCGAGCGCGAGCGCACCTTTCAATTGTATCGACGCGGTCGCTACGTGGAGTTCAACCTGGTGTACGATCGCGGCACCTTGTTTGGACTGCAGTCGGGAGGGCGCACCGAGTCGATCCTGATGTCCCTGCCGCCCTTGGTGCGCTGGGGCTATGATTGGCGGCCTGAGCCCGGGAGCCCGGAGGCGCGGTTGTCTGAATACCTGACGCCGAGAGACTGGCTCGCCTGATCGCATGTCGACCCCGCCCCTGTCCAACCCATTGCGCTTCGCGGTGATCGGCAACCCGATTGCCCACAGCCGTTCCCCGCAGATCCACAGTGCCTTTGCAGCGCAGCTGGGCATCTCCCTGACCTATGACCGCCTGCAGTCCGAACCGGCCCAGTTCGAGGATGACGTGCGTGCGTTTTTCGCCGATGGTGGCGCGGGCATGAACGTGACGGTGCCCTTCAAGGAGGCTGCGCGCGGCTTGTGCGCCTCTGCTGATGAGGCCGCCGAGTTCGCGGGGGCGGTCAACACCCTGGCACCGCTCAGCGGCAGCGCCGAACTGGGACTGCAGGGATACAACACCGATGGGGTGGGGCTGGTCAGGGATTTGGAACAGAACCTCGGCATTGTGCTGCGCGGCCTGCGCGTACTCGTGGTCGGTGCGGGTGGGGCAGTGCGTGGTGCCTTGGGCCCGCTGCTGGCCGCCGTGCAGACGCCCGTCGTGCTCACCAACCGCACCCTGGGGCGGGCCGAGGCGCTGGCGGAGCGCATGCGCCCGCAAGGGGTAGTTCAACCCCTGGGGTTCGATGAGCTGGGCGGCGCTGGGCCGTTTGATCTGGTGATCAACGGCACCAGCGCGGGGTTGGGCGGCCGGTTTCCCCCGATCCCGTCGGCCTTGGGTGCGGGCGCCTGGGTGTACGATATGGCCTATGGCGATGCGGCTTCAGCTTGCCTGGCCTGGGGGCGCAGCGCCGGCGCCCGGGCCCTCCATGATGGCCTTGGCATGTTGGTTGAACAGGCCGGCGCCGCCTTTGAGATATGGCATGGTGTGCGGCCACGCACCGGCCCAGTATTGGCCGAACTGCGGGCAGCCCAGCCCCGCGACCCCGCGGGCGACCCGCCCAGGAGGTGATCAGTGCATAACCCGCGCCCCCCATTGGACAGCTTGCCGCGGTTCAGCGAAATCGACCCGGCCCGCGTCGAGGCGGACATCGAGGGCGTACTGCAGCAGAATCGGGCAGCGATTGACGCGGTATCCGCCCGGATTCAGCAAGGTGCAGTCTCCTGGGACGACTTGATTCCATCGATGGACGCCTGCGCCGATCGCCTGGAGCGCGCCTTTTCGCCGGTGGCACACCTCAACTCGGTGTCCAACAGTGAGGCACTGCGTGCCGCCTACAATGCCGTGTTGCCGAAGTTGTCAGCCTACGCGTCCGAAGTGGGACAGAACCCTGCGTTGTATGCAGGCTATCGACACCTGGCCGGGCAGTCCCCGGGCAGCCGCGCGCCTGCCGAGCAGCGGCTTCTGGAGCAGGCCGTGCGCGATTTCTTGCTCTCCGGGATTGAACTGGGCGGTGAGCAGCAGCGGCGCTACAGGGCCCTACAGGCTCGCCTGTCCGAGCTCGCCAGCCGCTTCAGCGACCAGTTGCTGGATGCAACTGACGGCTGGTCGCTGACCGTTCAAGATCGGCAACGGCTGACTGGCATCCCGACGACAGCGCTCGAAGCCGCCGAACGGGCCGCTGTCGCAGCGGGAGAGGCCGGTTATCGGTTGACCCTCGAGTTCCCCTGCTACCAGGCGGTGATGACCTATGCAGAGGACCGCGGCCTGCGCGAGGCCATGTACAGCGCCTACGTCACCCGGGCTTCAGACCAGGGACCAGGTGCAGGCCGTTGGGACAATGGCCCTGTAATGGAAGAGATCTTGAATCTGCGGGCCGAGCTTGCTGCGCTCTTGGGGTATCCCCACTATGCCGCGCTGTCGCTGGCCACCAAGATGAACACCGACGCCGACGCGGTCGAAGCCTTTCTGCTTCAGCTGGCGGCACGCTCGAAGGCGCAGGCTCAGCGGGAATGGTCGGTCCTGTGCGCGTTCGCGGCGACGCGTGGCTGCGCAGACCTGCAGCCCTGGGACCAGTCCTTTTACAGCGAGCAGTTGCGGCAAGCGGAGTTCGACCTGTCGCAAGAGGCGTTGCGGCCGTACTTCCCACTGCCGAAAGTGCTTGCTGGCCTGTTCGAAATCACGGGGCGACTGTTTGGCTTTGGCGTGGAAGAAATCGTTGATTTCGACCGTTGGCATCCGGACGCCCGCCTGTTCGCGCTGCACCGGCCAGATGGGCTCGTGGGCCATTTCTATCTGGACCTGCATGCGCGGCCACAGAAACGCGGTGGGGCCTGGATGGCCGACTATGCGGGCCGCAGGCGCCTCCCGGATGGCACCCACAGCCTTCCTGTTGCGTTTCTGGTGTGCAACTTTCCGGCCCCAACGGCTGCAGCGCCGGCGCTGCTCAGCCACCAGGAAGTCACCACCCTGTTCCATGAATTTGGACACGGACTGCACCACTTGCTCACCCGCATGGAGTGGTTGCCGGTCTCTGGGATCAACGGTGTGCCCTGGGACGCTGTCGAGCTGCCGAGTCAACTGATGGAGAACTGGTGCTGGACCCCTGAAGGGCTGGGTTTGATGTCCGGCCATCACCAGACCGGTGAGGCATTGCCGGATGCCACCCTGGAAAGGCTGCGGGCGGCGCGTGGCTTCCAGGCTGGCATGCAAATGCTGAGGCAGCTGGAATTTGCGCTTTTCGATCTGCGCTTGCACAGCCGTGCACAGGGCGCTTGCACAGCTGAAATTCAGGCCACTCTGGATCAGGTGCGCAGCGAAGTTGCTGTGGCTCAGCCGCCGCACTGGAATCGCTTTCAGCATGGGTTCAGCCACATTTTTGCGGGCGGCTATGCCGCGGGGTACTTCAGCTACAAGTGGGCGGAAGTGCTGTCCGCCGATGCGTTTTCTCGATTCGAGGAGGAGGGCATCCTCAATCCAGCGGTCGGTGAGGCTTTCGCGCACGCGGTGCTGGAGGCGGGAGGCGGCGTGGACCCCGCCGATGCCTTCTTGCAGTTTCGCGGCCGACCGCCGCAACTGGACGCACTGTTGCGCCACAGCGGCATCGTTTCGGAGGAGGCGGGCGTTGGCTGACCCGCGCAGGCGTTTTATTGCCGGTGCAACCTGCCCTGCCTGCGGAGCCCTGGATGTGGTTCAGTGGTGGCGCGAGGGAGGCACCGAATGGATGCAGTGCATCCGTTGCGACCACTTGCGCGAACAGCCAGACGCGCCCACCAAGGAGCCGGCCCCGGCGCGGCCATTGACGATTCAGGACCCGGCCAAGTTTCGCCGATGAGCGGGGTGCACCACCTCGGTGCAGCGGTTGAGAAACCGGCTTCTGCTGATATAATCGCCGCGCTTCACTCCGCGTCACGTCCGTGTGACGGGATGCCTGCTGGCCAACACAAGTGATTTGGAGACCGGGGATGCTGTTGAACGCTCGACAGAAATGGCTTGGTGCGCTGATTGCGCCTTCGTTCGTTGCGAGTTCCGCGGTTGCCGAGCCGCTGTCCAAGATCAACCTGCGGCCTGGGGCCACCGAACTGAGCCAGGACATCTACGACCTGCACATGTTGATCTTGTGGATCTGTGTGGCCATCGGGGTGGCGGTGTTCTCGGTGATGATTTACTCCATGATCGCGCACCGCAAATCTCTGGGCCGCGAACCCGCCACCTTCCACGAGAACACCAAGCTCGAATTGTTGTGGACCCTGATTCCCATTCTGATCCTGGTGGCGATGGCAGTGCCCGCCACCGGCACCCTGATCGAGATCAACAGCCCGGAAGACGCCGACATGGATGTGGTGGTAACCGGTTACCAGTGGAAGTGGCAATACGAGTACCCAGGCACCGGGGTGTCCTTTTTCAGTGTGCTGCGCACACCGAGCGATGAGATCTACAACCGCGAAGCCAAGGGCGAGCACTACCTGCTTGAGGTGGATGAACCTCTGGTGATTCCGACCGGCAAGAAGGTGCGTTTTCTGATCACTGCCAAGGACGTCATTCACTCTTGGTGGGTGCCCGATTTTGGCGTCAAGCGGGACGCGGTTCCAGGCTATGTGAGCGAGCTGTGGACGCGGGTTGACGAACCCGGAGTCTACCGCGGGCAATGTGCGGAGTTGTGCGGCAAAGACCACGGCTTCATGCCCGTGGTTGTGGTCGCCAAGGAGCCCGCCGAGTTTGACGCCTGGCTTGCTGAGCGCCAGGAAGCGGCTGCCCGCGAGGCAGAGTTGGCCAGTAAGGATTGGACCCTTGACGAATTGATGGCACGTGGCGAGCAAGTCTATGCCCGCAACTGCGCCGCCTGCCACCAGGCCAATGGCGCGGGTGCTCCGCCGGCTTTCCCGCCGCTCAAGGACAGCCCCATCGCCTTGGGTGACCCGCAGCGGCACATTGAGGTGGTCTACGATGGTGTCCCCGGGACCTACATGGCGGCCTACGGCGAGCAGTTGAGTGAGGTGGATCTGGCTGCGGTGATCACCTATGAGCGCAACGCCTGGGGCAACAACGTCGGTGACCAGGTCAACCCGATCGACATCGTCGAATTCGCCAAATCCAACTGATTCCAGGAGGCCATGACATGAGTGCAGTAGATGCAGCCGTAGACGTGCACCACGACGACCATCACCATGGCCCTGCGAAGGGCATCCGCCGCTGGATTTTTGCGACCAACCACAAGGACATTGGCACGCTGTACATGTGGTTCAGCTTTGCCATGTTCCTGTTGGGTGGCTCGTTCGCAATGGTCATCCGCGCGGAACTGTTTCAGCCGGGCTTGCAGTTGGTCGAGCCCGAGTTCTTTAACCAGATGACCACCATGCACGGATTGGTGATGGTGTTTGGGGCGGTCATGCCGGCCTTCGTCGGCTTGGCAAACTGGATGGTGCCACTGATGATCGGTGCGCCTGACATGGCGTTGCCTCGCCTTAACAACCTCAGTTTCTGGATCCTGCCCTTTGCTTTCGCCACCATGGCGTCGACCCTGTTCATGGAAGGGGGTGGACCCAACTTCGGATGGACCTTTTACGCGCCCTTGTCCACCACCTACGCGCCGCCGTCGGTGACGTTCTTCATTTTCGCTGTGCACATGATGGGGATTTCCTCCATTCTTGGTGCCATCAACGTGATTGCGACCATCCTCAACATGCGGGCCCCGGGCATGACCCTGATGAAAATGCCGCTGTTCGTGTGGAGTTGGCTGATCACTGCGTTCTTGCTGATTGCCGTGATGCCGGTGCTCGCTGGGGCCGTCACGATGATGCTCATGGACATCCACTTTGGCACCAGCTTTTTCGATGCTGCAGGTGGCGGAGACCCAGTGCTTTTTCAGCACGTGTTCTGGTTCTTCGGGCACCCTGAGGTCTACATCATGATTCTGCCGTCCTTCGGCGTGGTGTCGCAGATCATCCCGGTGTTCGCGCGCAAACGCCTGTTTGGTTACGAGTCCATGGTGTACGCCATGGCGGCGATCGCGTTTCTGTCTTTTATCGTGTGGTCGCACCACATGTTTGTGAGTGGCATCCCGCTCTCCGGGCAGCTTTATTTTATGTACGCCACCATGCTCATCGCCGTGCCCACCGGCGTGAAGGTGTTCAACTGGGTCGCGACCATGTTCCGTGGTGCCATGACCTTTGAGACCCCCATGCTGTTCTCGGTGGCTTTCGTCATCCTGTTCACCATCGGCGGGTTCACCGGCTTGATGATGGCCATGGCTCCGGTGGACTACCAGTACCATGACACCTACTTCATCGTGGCTCACTTCCATTACGTGCTGGTGCCGGGCGCGGTGTTTGCGATTTTCGCCGCAGTGTATTACTGGCTGCCAAAATGGTGCGGGAACATGTACGACGAGCGCCTCGGCAAACTGCACTTTTGGCTGTCGTTTGTGTCCGTGAACGTGCTGTTCTTCCCCATGCACTTTGTTGGACTGGCGGGCATGCCGCGCAGAATTCCAGACTACGCGTTGCAGTTCGCGGACTACAACCTGTTGGCCAGCATCGGCGGGTTTGCGTTCGGCCTCTCTCAGCTCTTTTTTATGTTCATCGTGATCAAAACCATCCGCGGTGGCCGCAAGGCGACCGCAGAGGTCTGGGAAGGCGCCAAGGACACCACCCTGGAGTGGACGGTTCCATCTCCAGCGCCCTTCCACACGTTTGAGACACCGCCGGTCGTCAAGTAGGCCGGCCCATGGCGGAGGGCGCCCCGCCTGAACGGCAGGGTGCCCATCCCGCCCGGTCGCACCACAGCGCATGCGCACGACCGCCCACCAGCGGTCACAAAGAATGGAGTAATCAGATGGCCAATACTGCGAACCCGCCCGCGTACTATGTTCCGGAACAAAGTACGTTACCGTTGCTGACTGCCTTCGCGCTCTTCTGCCTGTTGATCGGTGGCGGTGCCGTGATCAACAGCACCGAGGCCAACGGTGAAGCTGGGGCCTCATTGTGGTGGATGATGACCGGCCTCGTGTTGATGGCGGTGGTGTTTTTTTCCTGGTTTGGCCAGGTGATCCGCGAAAACCAGGCGGGCATGTACAGCGACCAGTTGAACCGCTCGTTCGTGATGGGGATGAGTTGGTTCATCTTTTCCGAAGTGATGTTTTTCGCGGCGTTCTTCGGCGCCCTGTTTTATGTGCGGACCTTCGCGGTGCCCTGGCTCGGTGGTGAGGGGGCGAAAGGTGTCTCCCACATGCTGTGGCCGGAGTTCACGGCCGAATGGCCGCTGACCCAGTTCCCGGCCAGTGAAGGCTTTGCCGAACCACACCAGTTGGTCAATCCCTGGGCCTTGCCGTTGATCAACACCCTGCTGCTGGTGTCCTCGAGCGTGACCCTCACCTGGGCCCACCATGCCCTGCGTGCTGAGCACCGTGAAAAACTGAACCGATGGCTGATCGTGACTGTTGCTCTGGGGGCGATCTTCCTGGTTCTTCAAGCATTCGAATACTACGAAGCCTACAGCCACTATGGGCTGACCCTGAATTCGGGGATCTACGGCACCACCTTCTTCATGCTGACTGGCTTTCACGGTGCCCATGTGACCATCGGCACCGTGATGCTGTTGGTGATGCTGCTGCGTTCCCTGAAAGGCCACTTTACGCCGGATGACCATTTCGGTTTCGAAGCGGCCGCCTGGTACTGGCACTTTGTCGACGTGGTCTGGATCGCGCTGTTTATCTTCGTCTACATCTGGTAGTCGCGTGCCGCGAGCGGCGCGGGTGCAGACCACCCGCGCCGGCCCCCAACTCATCCAGGCTGCCAGGGGCTCATCAGCACCAACTGGCCGGTGGTCAGTCCATAGACCACCAGCACCAGCAGCACAACGGCGAGTGTCACCCGCACCTTCAGTGAGGTGAGCAGCGCCGGTCCCCGCCCGCGGTCACGCACAAAAAAATAGAAACCGGTGACAAGGCTTGCCACGATCGCTGCGAATAGAATCGATATGAGTACACGAAGTAACATCAATGCCCCTGTAGCCATGGGTGTACGGGTAACCAGTATACCCGGCTGACGGACTCCCACGGTTCCGAATGGAGGTGCCCCCGAACCAATGGCCGCGCTGCGTTTTCGCCCCGACCTGCGGGTTCTGGTGCTGGCCCTTTGTGCCATACCCCTGTGTTTCGGTTTGGGACTGTGGCAATTGGACCGCAAAGCAGAAAAAGAGGCGCTTCTCGACGCGGACCGCCAGACCCGGCTTTTGGCGCCGATCCCGCTTGAGGGCATGAACCGAATGGCCGTTGCGGGCCTGCCCTCCGGGCGCCAGGTGCGGCTAATGATACGGCGTCCAGCC
>OBIC01000374.1_pt1 | contig 13330 bp, 10 predicted proteins | sample 1519831 | NCBI WGS metagenome assembly OBIC01 (sample SAMN03019805, study PRJEB22545) | beach sand metagenome | biome: beach; feature: sea beach; material: beach sand | place: USA: Municipal Pensacola Beach, FL | collected 2010-10-20 | depth 40-45 cm m | reverse complement strand
GGGTGCCGCCCGGTGTACTCTCTTCCGATCTAGTACACCGGGCGGCACCCCCGCTTCTGCCGCGATATCGGCCATCAGGGAACAGGTCAGCGGCGCCCATTCAGGCGGCTTGACGACAACCGTATTGCCGGCGGCAAGTGCGGGCCCCACCTTCCAGGTGGTCAGCATGAAAGGCGCGTTCCAGGGCGTGATCAAGGCCGCGACCCCGGCAGGGTCGTAATGGACATGATTGACGACTTCGGGGGAATCGATTTCCTGCCCCTTCATCTTGAGCGCAAGATCGGCGAAATAATCGATATTATGCGCGGCACGCGGCATCGTGCGCATCGCATTGCCGATTTGCAGCGAACCGTTATCGAGGGTTTCGACCGCTGCAAGTTCATTCGCCCGCGCCGAAATCGCCTCGGCAAAGCGTTTCAGGATCGGCGCGCGGCCTTCGGGCCCAAGCCCGGCCCAGGCTGGAAATGCCTGCCGCGCGGCAGCCACCGCCGCGGCCACTTCCTTTTCGCCACCGGCTGCGACATCCGCCAGATGCGTACCGTCGATCGGCGAGAAAACAGGAAAAGTCTCTTGTGAGCCAACCCTTTCCCCGCCGATCCAGTGAGTGGTTGAAATCGTGGCGCCCGCCACCTTTACCGTTGCGCCGCCCATGACTTCCCTCCCCACGTTGATTTATTTGTTTTTTTGCTGCCGCCCGAAATCAGGTTTATCCGTATCCTGACCGGCTTCGACAATTTCGCGCCGTATCGCGCGGGTGCGGCTGAATGTGTCGAACAACGCATCCCCGTCGCCCCAGCGGATCGCCCGCTGCAATACCGCCAGATCTTCGGTAAACCGGCCCAGCATTTCAAGCACCGCCTCCCGGTTGTTCAGGAAAATATCGCGCCACATGGTCGGATCGGAAGCCGCGATCCGGGTGAAATCACGAAATCCGCTGGCGGAATATTTAATCACTTCCTGCTGGGTCACGGTTTCCAAATCCGCGGCGGTGCCGACGATATTATAGGCGATCAGATGCGGCAGATGGCTTGTCACCGCCAACACCAGATCGTGATGCTCGGGGGTCATGAAATCGACATCGCTGCCGCAGGCGCGCCAGAAACCGGCAAGCCGTGCGACTGCCTGCCGGTTAGCGCCCGGCGGCGGCGTCAGAATACACCAGCGATTGTCAAACAGCTCGGCAAAGCCCGCCTCTGGCCCCGAATGTTCGGTCCCCGCAATCGGGTGCGCGGGCACGAATTCAACCCCGTCGGGCACCAGCGGGCCAACATCGCGCACAACCGCCATTTTTACCGAACCGACATCCGATATGGTTGCACCGGGCGACAGATGCGGGGCGATTTCCGCAGCCAACGCACTATAGGTCCCGATCGGTGAGCAGAGAATAACAAGATCCGCGCCCTGCACGGCTTCAGCCGCCGATGCGGCAACCGCGTCGACGAAACCAAGCCGCAAGGCGGTCTGCCGCGTCTGCTCGCTGCGGGCATAGCCGATAAATTCGGTCTCAAGGCCCGCGCGCTTTATCGCCCAGCCGATCGATGACCCGATCAATCCAAGTCCGATCAATGCCACCCGCTTATATGGCGCTTCACTTTGCGGCATCATTTCCATCCTGCATAAAAAGCTGCAAGGCAGCGATGACGGCCTTGTTTTCGGTTTCCGTCCCCACCGTCAGCCGCAGGGCATTGGCGAATCCGTAACTTTCCATCCGGCGCAAAATCAATCCCTGCTGCTGCAGGAAGGCGTCGGCCGCCTGCGCGGATTTTCCCGCTGTCTCGGGAAAGCTGATCAGCAGAAAATTGCCCACGCTCGGCTCGGTCCGCAATCCAAGCTGGCGCAGCTCCGCCTCAAGCCAGGCCAGCCATTTCTCATTATGATCGACAGCGGCTTCGGTAAAGGCACGGTCCTGCAAGGCCGCAATCCCCGCGGCCTGTGCGGCGATATTGATATTGAAGGGACCGCGAATTCTGTTCAGCACATCGACAATGGCCTTCGGACAATAAGCCCAGCCCAGTCGCAAGCCCGCCAAAGCGTAAATCTTGGAAAAGGTCCGCGTCATCACAACGTTATCATTGCCGGCCACCAGCTCGATACCTGCCGCATAATCATTACGGCGAACAAATTCCGCATAGGCGGCATCAAGCACCAGCAAGATATCGTCGCGCAGGCCCGCACGCAGCCTTTGCAATTCGTTCTGCGGCAGATAGGTCCCGGTCGGATTGTTCGGGTTGGCAATAAATACAATACGCGTCGCGGGCGTCACCTGCGCCAGCAATGCATCGACATCGGTGATGCGATTTTTTTCCGGCGCGGCGACGGGGGTGGCACCGGCCGCGCGCGCGGCGATCGCATAAAGCGAAAAGCCATGCTCGCTATATAACATCTCGTCACCCGGGCCGAGATATGCCTGACACAGCAGCTGAATAATCTCGTCTGACCCGTTGCCGCAAATGATATGGTCGGCATTCAGCCCGTAATGGCCGGCAATCGCCGTCCGCAATGCGGTTGCTGCGCCATCGGGATAACGTTTAAGGCTGGCGACAACGTCCCGAAATGCCGCCACGGCCTGCGGGCTTGGCCCCAGGGCAGATTCGTTGGAGGATAGTTTGATCGCCGCGCGCCCGGAATCAGTCAGCGCCTTGCCCCCTTTATAGGGCTCGATATCAAGCAATCCTGGATTTGGTTTGATCGGACTCACATTATCCTCATGATGTCAGGACCCTCGCAATATCAGGACCCTTTCGATAACGGACGCAGGCTGTTCGACATATCGGCGCATCAGCGCAGCGGCCTGTTCGTCAACTCAGCCTGGCAATTGACCAGTTTAGCCCGGCAAGTGATACGGGACAGCATAGCCGCCAATAACCGAGATATGCATAATCGCGCCGCCTGCCGCCTGCCGCGCTGCGCTCAATCGCGGATCATCGCCCGAAATGTAGCCCTCCGCATCCAGCAGCAAAACCGATTCCCGATCACTTTGCCAGTCCACCAGCTGGGCTGAAATGCCGGCCGCCTCAATCGTCTTCAAACAACTGGTCCGGCTGACATTGGCCGGCCCGTGCAAGACGAGATATGTCCTGTCTTCGCCGGTTTCCTCCCGATCGACCTTGGCCACCGCCACCGCGTCGCGTTCGGGTTTTCGCTCTGACCGGAAAAAAGGAAGCCGGGCCACGATTTGCGGCCCGGCCCGATCGCCTGCGCTGCCATGGGCCAGCCCTTGCCACCAATCGGTTCCCGAATCGCCGCAGCCCGGCGTCGGCAACACACCGACCACACCGGTTTCATTCGCCACCTTCTGCAAGACAAGCCGCACCGTATCGCACATCACCGTTGGCGTATCGGAACCGAAATGCGAACGCGCCACATCCCAATAGCCCACAATATCGCTTGCCCCGTAAATCGCCACCTGAAACGGCCCCTGCATACGGCATTTCGCGGCAATCAACTCGCGCCAGATACGACCGATAACCTGACGCGGCAGCGCACCGGAATGGCGTTCGGCAAGCCGCCGCAAGATCGATGCCTCCCGGCCCGGCCGCATTGCAAAAACCGGTCCGGCAGTGCCCGTCTGACGTGCTTTCACATCGGCAATCTCACGCACGATATCAGCACGTTCCATGAACAGGTCATGCAGCGCATCGTCAATCTGATCAATCTTCGCGCGCAGCGGCGCCAGCGGGTCATTACGCTCAGTCATAACAGCTACTACCAAATTGCCACGCCCCGTCGCATGCTCAACGCCACCCAAACGGGTTGCGGCCAGTCCGGCCTTGTTTTTCTTAATTCCGGGACGTTACACCTAAAGTGCGCTCCTGTTTATTCCGGGCGGACAAGAATGCAAAGCAAAGAATTAAATCCCCCTTGCAGGAACCGGACACACGAATCAGCGCTGAACTGGGGAATTTGCAGTTTTATTTATTCGACGACCGCATTGCCGGGATCATATTTCCTGATCGCTTTTTGCAGATTATCGACAAGCTGCCTGCCGACATCGCCGCCCGAACCGCGTATCCGCCCCTTGATCACCGCGCGCATGGCATCGATATGCGCCTTGATGATCTCGACATGATTATCGGTGGTGCCGGACTGCTCGCCGGTGAATTTGTGCAGTGAATCGGCGAACATGGTCACCAGCGGATAGCCAAAGGTACCCCCCTGCCCTTTCATGTCATGCGCCATTCTGTTGATTTCCCTGAACAGATCGCGCCGTTTTTCAGGCGTATCAACAGCACGCGCGGACAGCATTACAAGTTGCTCAAGATGTTTTGACACCCAGTCAGGATAATCTTCTGCCAGCTTGTCGAGCGCCATCTGCGCCTTCTCAAGCGCTTCCGCGGAAATCTGCATCTTCTCCAGCGCGGACACAAGCCCGGCAACCTTGCTGCGCAGATGGTTTTCAAGCCGGTAGATCCTGACCTTGACCTGCGGCGCGGATGACTTTCTGACCGGATCAGCCATAAACGATTTCAACCTCCGGACTGCCATCGTTCAACAATCGGCGTTCATCCTCCCCGAACGGGGCGGATTTGCGCCGCCGGTCAGGCCCGAAATAATCGTCGGTCTGGAGGAACTGCCGCGGCCGTTCGATCACCTGCACAAGCCGGCTGGCAAATGTCTGTATGGAAAAGGGCTTTGTCATGAATTCGGTCACCCCCATGTCACGTGCCAGGCTGACACTTTTCGTATCGGAATAGGCACTGACCATGATGAAGGGGAGGAACCGGTTCGGACTATCCTTATGGCGGCGCACCCAGCGCAACAGCATCAGACCGTCAATCGGTGTCATCTGCCAGTTGGAGATGATCAGATCGATATTCAGAATCCCCGCCATTGACGGATTACTCTTTGTCAGCTTGAGCATCTCTATCGCTTCGCCGCCGTCGGTGACGGTTTTGATATTGGCGACCCCAAGCTCGTGCAATGCGGTCAACATCAGCGAGGAAAGAAAACTACTGTCTTCGGCAACCAGAATATTAAGTCGCTCGAAATTATAGTCCGCCACGTCTCAATCCACGTAAATGGTCCTTGTAATTAGACAAATTTTACTAGGGGAGAAATTAATCTTTGGTAACCAAACTCCTGATTTTCCCGCACATCACAGCCAGGGTCGCGAACTTGCTGCCCCTCGATATATTATTTGCTATAAGCGGCATTCGCCAATGCTTGAATGCTTGAGAGACTAAATGACAGAGACATATGTAATTTTGGGGGCGGGACACGCTGCGGGACAGTTGGCGCAAAGCCTGCGCGGCAATGGTTTTGAAGGCCGGATCGTCATGATCGGCGAAGAGCCTTACGTGCCTTATCAGCGGCCGCCCCTGTCGAAGAAATATCTGTCCGGTGAATTGCCTATCGAACGGGTCTATTTCAAACCGCCCGATTTCTACAATAAAGCCGAGGTGGAGATGATGCTGAACTGCCGGGTCGACAGGATCGACCGGGAAAACCGGCAGTTGCATCTGAACAACGGGCAAACGCTGGGCTATGACAAGCTGGCGATCACGACAGGCTCGCGGGTGCGCGAGCTGCCGGTGCCGGGGGCGGAATTGCCCGGTGTATTCTATCTGCGGACCATCGACGATGTGGATGGCATTCGCAACTATCTGAAACCGGACGCCAAGCTTGTGATTGTCGGCGGCGGCTATATCGGCCTCGAAGTCGCGGCTGTGATGGTTGCGCGCGGGCTCGATGTGACGGTAATCGAGATGGCACCGGTTGTGATGGCGCGGGTCGTCGACCGCCAGGTTTCGGAATTTTTCGCCGATGTGCACCGCAAGGCCGGCGTCAAAATTGAAAACGGGCTTGCCGTTGAGGGTTTTGAAGGCGATGGCAAGGTCGAGCGCGTGCTGTGCCCCCAAGGCAGGCATTTTGACGCGGATGCCGTGATCATCGGGGTGGGAATTGTCCCCAATGTCGAACTTGCGGAAGCAGCCGGACTGGCCTGTGACAATGGCATCATCGTTGATGAATATGCCCGTACCGAGGATCCTGCGATCTTCGCCGCGGGCGACTGCACCAATCACCCCAACAAGCTGCTTGGCCGGCGGCTGCGTCTCGAATCGGTGCATAATGCGCTGGAGCAGGCGAAAACCGCCGCCGCCGCCATGTGCGGCAAGCTGGTCGAATATAACCAGATCCCCTGGTTCTGGTCCGACCAGTATGATCTGAAATTACAGATTGTCGGGCTGACCGGCGATCACGATCAGGTGGTTATTCGCGGCGATATGGCAAAGCGCGCCTTTGCGGCCTTTTATATCAAGGGCGATACGATCATCGCGGTCGATGCGATCAACAGCCCGCGCGAATTCATGGCGTCAAAGGCGCTGGTCGCCAACAAGACCCCCGTCGATCTGGGCCGGCTTGCCGATCCCGAGGCATCGATCATGGAAGTCGCAAAAGACTGACGCTCAATCAATCACTTCCTGTGGGTACACCCCCCACAGGAAGCCGCGGCTGACCCAGCCATCCAGATCGTCAAATGCGATCTCGCACCATTCCCCGGTACAGCGCACGACATCGCCGATCGCACCGGTTTCCGCGTAAAATCCCGGCTGTGCGGACAATGAGGGCGCATCAAAGAACGCCACCGGTGTCTGGCTGTCGACCGCGACGACCAGCGCCTTGCGCTGCCCGGTCAACAAAGTCCGATGAATCCAGCCGGTTTCACCCGTCCGGTCGCGTACTTTGCGCCAATGCTCATATTCGCCGATCACCTCAAGTGGCAATCCGCGCCGCAAATATACCCAGGCGATCGGATATTTCCGGCCCGGCCCTTTTCGGAGATTGGCCTTTTCCGCGCTGACACTGACAAATCGCGGGATCGGCAGCCCTGACGCACCGACATCGGTGGATTGCTGCGGTGCGGCCACCGCCGGGCTATTGCCGAAAAATCCCGAAAGAAACAAGATTGCCAAAAGGGTCGCAGGTCTGCCCCCTGATCTCCTGAAATTCATGCACACCTTCGTCGTGAGACTGTAATTTGCAAAAAGCCACTTTTCGGAGCACAGATTTATTGCGCGGCCCTGCCGAAAGGTCAACGCCCCGCCGCAAACGCAAAACCGGGCAAAAAACATCGAACGGGAAAATTTCCCGCTTGTGACGCTTTGTCTCATCCGGCGAGTTCTGCTAGATATCTTTGACAAGCGCTGGTAAATGCGCGTCTGTGCATCACCGCTTTCAAGTCTTGTCCGCAAATCGGGCGGGCACGCATAGACGCATCATGGGGAACCGGGATAGATGACGAATAAACCGCTGGTAATCGTAACACGCAAATTACCTGACGCGATCGAAACGCGCATGCGGGAACTGTTCAATACAGAGCTTAATCTCGACGATACGCCGATGTCGCCCGCACAGCTTGCCGATGCGGTGAAACGCGCCGATATCATCGTGCCCACCCTTACCGATCGGCTGGACAGCCGAATCATCAGCCAGGCGGGGCCGCAGCTCAAGCTGATCGCGAATTTCGGCACCGGTGTCGATCACATCGATGTGGATACCGCCCTGCAACGCGGGATCGCGGTAACGAATACGCCCGGCGTGCTGACCGAAGATACCGCCGACATGACGATGGCCCTGATCCTGGCCGTGCCGCGGCGGCTTGCCGAAGGGGTCGACAGCCTGCGCGCGGGCGAATGGAAAGGCTGGTCGCCGACCTGGCTGCTCGGGCACCGGATCTATGGCAAGCGGCTTGGTATTGTCGGGATGGGCCGCATCGGCCAGGCGGTCGCGCGCCGCGCCAAGGCATTCGGGCTGCAGATTCATTATCATAATCGCCGCCGCGTCGGTGAAGATATCGAGGATGCGCTTGAGGCAACCTATTGGGAAAGCCTCGATCAGATGCTGGCGCGGATGGATATCATTTCGGTCAACTGCCCGCATACGCCGGCGACCTTCCACCTGCTGTCGGCGCGACGGCTCAAGCTGCTGCAACCGCATGCCTATGTCGTCAACACCGCGCGCGGCGAGATCATCGACGAAAACGCGCTGACGCGCATGCTGGTGGCCGAAGAGCTTGCCGGGGCGGGCCTTGATGTGTTCGAGCATGAACCGGCCGTGAATCCCAAGCTCTTGAACCTGCCCAATGTCGTGCTGCTGCCGCATATGGGGTCAGCCACGATCGAAGGGCGGATCGATATGGGCGAGAAGGTGATCATCAATATCAAGACATTTGTCGACGGGCACACCCCGCCCGACCGGGTGATCCCCAGCATGCTGTAAGCCGCAGGCGGCGCGCCCGCCCGGGCGCAACGTGTTAAAAATCCAGCCAAAGAAAAACGCCCGGTACCGCAAAGGCACCGGGCGTTTTCGCATCCCTGTGCGCCGCGCGCGCAGGGCGATACTCGATCAATTATATTGCCAACTACATCGCCGATTTGATCCATTCGGCGATTTTGTTCTTGGGCAATGCACCGACCTTGGTTGCCGATACCTGCCCGTCCTGAAAGATCATCATCGTCGGGATGCCGCGCACACCGTATTTGGTCGGCATATTCGGGTTCTCGTCGATATTGAGTTTGGCGATCGTCAGACCGGGAATTTCATTCGACAGCTCTTCGAGCGCGGGCGCGATCTGTTTGCACGGCCCGCACCATTCCGCCCAGAAATCGACGAGCACGGGTCCCGGCGCATTCAATACATCTTCATCAAAACTCTGATCGGTCACGGAAGTGGTTGCCATGCTATTCTCTCAATATATATCGACAGCCTCAGGGGCGTTCGGGAAAGTTTTATCGGAATACCCAATCTAGGAACAGGTCGCGGCAGCGTCAAGAAGGCGCATCGGCCAACGCACGCTCGGCGGTGTCAAGCCGTGCCTCGTCCAGCCACATCAGATGCGGACCATCGGTCCACAACAGCGCGCAGCGCACGCGCCGCGCCGGATAAACCAGCCGCAGCGCGGCACGGTAGGCCGCCATCTGCCGCAAATAAGCTTCCGGTACCGCGGCGGGGTCACGCGGCGCGGGGCGATTGGTCTTGTAATCGACAATCAGCAATTGATCGGGCAGAACGCATAGCCGGTCGATCTGACCGGCAATCGCCTTACCCGGTCCAGACGCGGGTCCGAGCGCGGGCACAAGCCCCGCAAGCGGCACTTCCGCCTGACTGTCCGGCCCGAAAAGCGGTGCGAACGCCGGTGCATTCATGACCGACAATGTCTCCTGCACCAGTGCCGCGACCGCCGCCGCATCAAGACCGTGCCCGGCCTGACCAAGATAGCGGCGCGCCGCCGCTTCCCGTGCCTGCGGCGCCAGATCCGGCAGATATTGCAGCAGATGGTGCACCAGACGGCCCCGCTGAAACCGCTGCCGGTCGTCGCTGCTGCGTGGCGAGAATGTGGCCGGCTCCTCCCCCGTCGGACGGGAGGGGGCAAGCGGCGCAGGGGGGTCAGGCTCAGCCGGTGCCGGCCTGGCAAGCCAGTCGGGCAGGGAGCGCGCCTGTTCCTCCCTGGCCTGTTCCTCCTTAAACGGTGCGGGTGCGGGGGCTACCTCCCCGGGGGCTTGCGGCGCTGCCGCCAGATCCCCCGCGATCCGCCAGCCCGTCTCCCCCCAAGGCAGCGGCACCTCGGTTACATGAGCAGCCGGCGCTTCCCCCAGCAAGCCATCGCAGACAAGATTGTACCAGCAGCCATCCTTGCGCTTCTGCCTGCTTTCATAACCACCGATATAAAGCCAGTCGCGCGCGCGCGTCATCGCCACATAAAGCAGCCTGCGATATTCCGCCTCCCGCGCCTGCGCATAGGCCGTGCGCGCCGCAGCCGACACTGCATCGTCCAGATCCTTTTTCACCGGCCAGACATGCAGCCCTTCATCGGGCACCGGCAACAATCTGGGATCGAACTTCCCGTCCGGCAGGGCGCAGCAATCGGGCAGAAAGACGATATTCGCCTCAAGCCCTTTTGCGGCATGCACGGTCATCACGCGTACCGCGCCGCCCCCCTGTTCCAGATCGCGTTTGATTTCGGTGCGCCCCGCCCCGACCCAATGCAGAAATCCCTGCAGGGAGGGCGGACCGAGCCGCCCATATTGCAATGCCTGGGACAGAAATTCGTCGATCGGATCGCTGGCATCGGGACCAAGCCGGGACAGCAAGCGCCGCCGCCCCTGCATCGGCCCGAGCAGCGTCGCGAAAAATTCGAATGGCGGCACAAAATCAGCCATCGTCAGCAGCCGCGACAGCAGCGCATGCGCATCGGCGAATACCGCATCCTCCTGCTGCCGGCGGACAAGCTCATGCCACAGCCGCTGTGCGCTGCGGTCTGCGGCAAGGCGCATGAGATCGTCTTCGCTCATCCCGACAAACGGGCTGCGCAACAAGGTGGCAAGTGTCAGATCGTCCTCGGGCATCAGGGCGAACTGCCCCGCCGCTATCAGATCCATCACCGCCATCTGGTCGGTCAGCACCATGCGGTCGGTACCCGCAACCGGGATATTGCACTGCTTCAACTTCCGCACCACCGCCTCGACGAAATCGTTCCGTCGGCGGACGAGGATAAGAATATCGTCGGGCACGATGGGGCGGTTTTGCGGCGTCAATATTTCCTCTTGCTCAAGCCAATTGGAAATCTGCGTCACGATACGATCAGCCAGCACCGCATGCGAACTGCGCGGCGCGGGGGTATCGAGCGGCGCGTCCCACGGATTGGGGGTCTCGACCTCCTCGGGCACGACGGTTGGCCAGATTTCGACCCGTCCGGGAGCGGCTGTGCGGACCGGCATATGGGCAATCTCGCCCGGTTCCGAAGACAGCCCTTCACGCGCAAGCGCACGAGCGAAAACCTGATCGACCGCGTTCAGAACTTCAGGTACCGAGCGGAAGGATTGTCGCAAGGACACATCCTGCCAGTTGCGGCCCGCCGCTTGCGCCCTGGACCGGAAATAATTGCGCATCGCGGCAAAGGAGGCGGGGTCCGCCCCCTGAAAACTGTAGATCGACTGCTTTTCGTCGCCCACCGCGAAAATCGTGCGCCCGCCGGGGGCGATATCACCGTCCAGCGCTTCACGGGCACCGTCTCCGGCAAAGAATTCATCGCTCAGCAGACGGATAACCTCCCACTGGGCGGGGCTTGTATCCTGCGCCTCATCCACCAGAATATGGTCAAGCCCGCCATCGAGCTTGTACAGCACCCACCCTGCCCCGACACCGGCAAGCAGATTGCCCGTATGGCCGATCAGATCGTCATAATCGAGCAGCCCGTGCCGCGATTTTTCCGCTTCGTAGGCCGCCACGACCGCCGCGCCGATGCGCAGGGCGGCCGCGCTCGCCTCGGCAACGCGGGTGGCCTTGACCACCGCCTCCACTGCCACGATCCGTTGCTGCTCGGCGAGTAATATCTCGGCGATATGGGGATGCTGCTCAGACAAACTCTTGGTGATCAACCGCTTTGTTGCCGCACCTTTCTGTGTCAGCCACGCCGACAGATAAGCCCCGTATTGGGCCTGCCTGTTCGGCGCATCGAGGAACGCCAGAATGACCGTCCCCCGCTCACAATCGGTCTTGCCGCCACCAAGCAGCGTTTCCGCCGCATGCCGCAAATCGGCTTCGGGCAACTGGTCGCGCGCGCAGGCGGCCTGCACGATATCGTCAACCGACCGGCCATCCCCGACACCAAGGCGGGCATAAAGCGCGGCGATGTCTGCATCGACATCGCCTTTGCGGCCGGCGTGACGAAACTTCCGCACGGCTTCATCCATCAGTGCAATGAAGACCGGCTCGTCAATCCGGCGGACCAGACGCTGCAACGCGCTTGTCAGCGGCAGATCGTCATCGCCCTGCGCCGCCGCCAGCACCTGTTTGCGGGCATCGGCGATCAATTCGGCGGCACTGCGTTCATCGATCACCTGGAAATGCGCGGGGATCGCCGCCTCAAGCGGGAAACGGCGCAGCAGACTTTCGCAAAAGGCGTGTATGGTGCGGATTTTAAGCCCGCCCGGCGTCTCAAGCGCACGCGCGAACAAGCGCCGCGCCTGCCGCAATCCGCTGTCGGTGACCGCCGCCCCCTGTAACAGGTGCAGATATTCGCGCAGCACTGCATCAGGCGCGGTGGCCCAACCGCCCAGCCGCCGGAACAGCCGCTCTTCCATCTCCGCGGCGGCGGCCTTGGTGAATGTCAGGCACAGGATACGCGCGGGCGCCGTGCCATCAAGCAGAAGCCGCGTCACCCGGTCGATCAACACATGCGTCTTGCCCGTGCCCGCATTGGCGGTCACCCAGACGGAGGCGTCGGGCGCGGCGGCGGCCTGCTGCTCGGCCGTTGCGCGGGGCGGGGCGCTCACGCCTCGCCCTCCCTGTCGCTTGACCATTCGCGCACCCGCGCCAGGTGATCATAAGACCCGCCATGGGCAAACAGCATCGGTGCCAGACGCGAGGGATAAGGCACATCCGGCGCATCGAATTTCGCGATCTTGTCGCGCAGCCCGTTATAGGCAATCTCGATCTGTTCGATCGCGATGGGAATAAACTCGCCGGGCGGATCGATGCCGCGCAGCCGCAGGATCGCGATCTGCGCCACACCGCCCTTGCCGATCCCTTTGAATTCGCCATAGGTGGCGATCGCCCCCTCCAGCGGCAATTGCGGGGCAAAGCCTGCCTTGATCTGTTTCTGTGTGGGGTTGCTGCCGGTCTTGTAATCGAAGATCGCCAGGCTGCCATCGGGGTAACGGTCAACCCGGTCGGCGCGCGCCCTGAGCGTGAACGGGCCACCGGGCGCATCGAAAGTCAGCTTGCCCTCGACCTCCACCCCCGCCGGCAGCGCGCCGGTCAGCCTATGTGTCAGATCCCATTCGATGAACCAGCCGGCCAGCTCGTCGAAACGCGGCTTCCAGAAGGCGCGGATACCCGGTTCGGTCAGGGCGGTGTCGAATGCCTGCGCGCCCAGCGCCCGCAGCGCGCGCAGATCGCCGGGCGCCAGCGCCTGCCCCCGCGCGCGCAGAAACCGTTCGAGAATATCATGGATGACGGTGCCGCGTTCTGCCCCCCCGAGTTCGGCATCAAGCGGATCGAGCGGCGCTAGCCCCAGCACATGCTTTGCATAAATGGCATAAGGATCACGCACCAGCACTTCCACATCGCTGACCGACAAGCCGCGCGGCCGCAAATGCACCGGCGGTCTGGGCAAGGGCGGGTCGGCGGGGATAATCTGCGCCGGCTTGTCAAGCCGGTCGGCCCAGTCAAGCCAGCGTGCAGGGGTAATTTGCGCGCGCCAGTCACCATCGCCGATCCCGCTCAGCAGATTTTCGATCCGCAACCACCAGCGCGAGGCAATCGCCGGCGCCCCGCCGGTCTTGCGCGCGCGGCTCAGTATCACTTCGGGTTCATCTGGGGGCCGCTT